>ERZ651768.320-NODE-320-length-36769-cov-11.179603_pt1 | contig 36769 bp, 24 predicted proteins | sample MGYA00514754_ERZ651768 | MGnify/ENA metagenome assembly ERZ651768
TTACTTCTTATCTCGCCTGCGCGCACTTAGGGAATGCAGTATATTGCTTACGGAAATCTTGTAAGCGTTTGATTAAAACACCAGCCCTATTTTTTAAAAAGCTAACAAGTATAAGCCGCCTCTGATATATAGATTTTTTTCTTTACGGAGATTTAGGTTTTCGAAATGGCATAATTTGTAACTAAATCTTTTACATAAGCTTTCGATGTACTGTTTTGAGTGCGAATATCGCCCAGATTGTTCGAGGGAAAACCCGTCTTTATCAGTATTTTCCGTCGAAAAAACCAGCTTTCCACCTGATTTATTACGAGACTTTATTAACTGAAATACAGTGGACAAATCCCCCAAATAAATAAAAACATCCGTCGATATAAAGTAATCAAAATCTAAACTTTCTGATGCCAAATAATCTACGATATCTCGGTGAGTCAATTTGTCATAAATATTTTTTCTTCTTGCTTTTTCAAGCATCTGATTTGACAAGTCAATACCCTCAAGATACGCACAAAATTGTTTTATTTCCACACCAGCCAAGCCAGTGCCGCACCCTAAATCTAAAACCGAACCCAGTGAGCCATCGTTATGATTTCTCAAAAGCATTTCGGCAATGATTTTTGGAATTTTATATTCCAGGTTGTCAACCAAAGAAGTATCAAATTTAGAGGCATAGTAATCAAATAGATTTTCCACATAAATTCTAGGTGCCGACTTAGTCGTTTCTCCAGTTAAAGCCGAAAGCATATGTTTAGCTTCCAGATAGTCAGGTTTCAACGATATCGCTTGCCTATAGCTCGCTTCAGCCTCTTCTAATCTACCCAGCTCTTTGAGCGTAATACCCAAGTTGTAATGGGCATCGGCATAGTCAGGTTTCATCGCCACCGCTTGCCTATAGCTTGCTTCAGCCTCTTCCAATCTGCCCAGTGCTTGCAATGTAATACCCAAGTTGCTATGGGCTTCGGCATAGTCAGGTTTCAATGCTATCGCTTTTCTGTAGCTTGCTTCAGCGTCTTTTGATCTGCCAAGTTCTTGCAGCGTGTTACCCAAGTTGTAATGGGCTTCGGCATAGTCAGGTATCAATGCTATCGCTTTTCTGTAGCTTGCTACAGCCTCTTCTAATCTGCCGAGTTCTTGCAGCGTAATACCCAAGTTGTAATGGGCACGTGCATAGTCTGGCTTAATTAAGAGCGCTTTGTTATAAGCAGCGCTAGCCTCCTCGAATTTGCCCTGAGATTGGAACGCTGCCCCTATATTGTTATGGGCTTCAGCGAAATCAGGCTTGATTAGGAGCGCTTTGTTATGAGCAGCGATAGCCTCCTCGAGTTTGCCCTGAGCGTTGTTCGCAGCACCTAGCAGGTTCCAAAGCAGAAATGATTGCGGGAACTCCTTTGTTAACCGATCGCATTCTTGAGTAACTGTCCTAATTTGACCCTTATTATATAAGGCTATGAGTTGATTAAGGGTTTCATCTGATGGATTTTTTCCAGCTAAAGTGCCTGGCTTTGGTTGGGATAGTTTAGCAAGGCCTTGCTTAGCCCTGGTGTTGCTTGGAAACACTGCTAGTACAGAATGATAAAGCTTGACTGCCTCATCCATTTGACCATTTCTTTCGTGGGATTTAGCTTTCCGCAAAGCTCGATCGACGCTTAGTTTTGTCATTATGCTTTCGTGAATAGAAATTTATTCCAGTTGATCGTCAAGTCACTGCTAAACCACATCATAATTCTGTATTTGAGCCTATGTTCATCCAATATAGTATGTAATAGTCCGAGATGGAACCAAACAGAACAAGTAGGGGGTGCCCCGGGGATGCTTTAGCGCCTTGAAGATTTCGTCCTAATTCCTGTTTATCCAGTTTATAATGCATGGGTTCTAGAGTTAAAGAGCAGAAGAAATGAAGCGGATTTTTTTCACATTAGCTTTTTTGTTATCTGGTCAGCCGGTATGGGGTCAGGAAGCAGGCGAAAGCGAGATTGAAGAGATTATTGTCATTGGCGAACTATCCAGATCTGCAGTGAGGGCACAGATTGTCCGCGTAGAGAACGACATCTATCGCTTCTACAATGAACATAATGGCAACCAAAAATTGGACATCGAATGCAGGGAAATCGCACTCACTGGCACCAGAATCAAACAGCGTGTCTGTGAACCTGTATTTTGGACAGAAGCGCGAGCACAAACGACCCAGGAATTTTTTCAGGAATTTACTGCATCTGTCGATCTAGAAAATTTAAGTGAATGGGTAGAACAAGAAACAGGCGAAATGAATCGAGTCTATGCAGAGTTGATTCAGAAGCACGTCTCTTTTGCAGAAGCGTTATTGATCCTTGAGGACTTAAAAGCGCGACTGGAAGAACTGGGCGGCTGATCGTTTTTCTATTCAATTCCTTTACTGCATCTATGTAACTTACAATCGTCTTTAACGGGCATGTTTAAACGTTTTTTATTGCTTCTGCCGAAATCCTGGAAGTTCCGGATAAAATCCGTGTTGTTTGCTCCCTTTGACCTTTTTGATCATTTAAGAGGAAAGCGTAAGCAGCTTACTCCACGCCGGAGTTTGTTGTTTGTCGGGCGGGGTGACTTTGTTAGGATCGGAAGGGAGTTTCTCGATATCTTCAAGACGGAGGCAGGTCTGCTTCCATCGGACACAGTGCTTGATGTTGGGTCGGGAATCGGCCGTATGGCTATCCCATTAACTGATTATTTGGAAAACCGATATGAGGGTTTTGACGTCGTACCAGAAGGTGTGAACTGGTGTCAAAAATATATTTCGTCCAGATTTCCAAACTTCAATTTTCAATTGGCAGACATTTATAACAGGTCTTATCACCCATCAGGCAAAGTCAGGGCCAATGCTTATGTATTTCCCTATGAGCAGGATTCGTTCTCGTTTGTATTCGCGACGTCTGTTCTAACTCACCTGTTACCAGACGCGGTGGATAACTATATTAGTCAGATTGCACGGGTATTGAAACCGGATGGCCGATGCCTTCTCACGTTCTTCCTATTGAATGATAGGTCTCGCGAAAATCTGGAGTGTGGTCACGCGCAAGCAGATTTCAAAATTGATAATGGAACGTACAGTATTGTCGATAAGGATATGCCGGAAAACGCCGTGGCTTATGACGAGGGATTTGTTGAAGCTTTATTAGATAGCCATGGGCTGTGCCCTACTAGTGTGAGTTATGGCTCCTGGAGTGGTAGCTTGGGCTGCTTGAGCTTCCAGGATGTTGTCATTGCAACTTTTAAGAGGTGACCATGGGGAGTTGTCTGAATTACTACGTATAAGAGTCAGGAGTAATTCTGAACAGCACCGATGAATTTGAATGGGAGTCACGTGCTCCCTTGGTAAGCCTTGTAAACCAAAAGGAATAAGTATTAGTGTACTTTAAAAAGAGGTTCGGTATTTTTCTACTGTTGATGTTTGTGTTTCCGGTTTCCAATGCACAAGGTAATGTCTGGAGCGGTCTGAAGAGAACCCAATACGATTCTGCAGCTTCTACCCTCCGAATACCCTGCGCCGTGCTTAAGGGGGAAGATGGGAATAGCCTGCCAGAATTCGCTCCAGCTTATGCCTTGAATCTGTTTCTGCTGAATGGGGAGATTGATAATATTTTGTTTCGACTAGCAGATCCGATTCAGGCATTCGATGTAACCCCCGAAAGTTGTCTTGATACCCTTACTTTAGCCAGTGACGGTTCCAGCGTAACCTATGAAACCACGTCAGCCGAGATCGATAGCGATGCGATGGCGAATGCAAACCGCTTTTACACCCTCGAATTGCAAGCAGAATTGGGCGGAAGCGCTATTGATTTTTCTGTTGTCAGTGCGGAGAGTCGTAACTACACACGCCCTTTTTACAATGCTGAAATTATGGAAGGTTATCCACCCCTCAGACCTTTTTATGCGGATTATGTCTATGATGACCTGTATATCGATGCAGGCTACAGTTCATTGGGCGAAAATCTCGTGGTTTATGAGCCTGGACGCATCGTTTTTAACTGCTTTTATTCCGATCCGGATAACTTGCTCGAAGTCGTGGAAGTGGTCGGGAACAACACGCGCTATCGGCTTAAATCGTCCGTTGATATGGCTGACTATGGTAAAACTTTTTCCGTAAATTGCACGATATTTAACCAAGACCTAAATCGGCTGGAAGACACGGTTCCTATATTTACCTGGTTTATAGTTTTTTAGTAACTAGTGGAGAAGCTTCTATCTATAATTTTCGGATATTTTGGTGTTTCACAGATTGTGTTTTCGGGTTATTAAAACCTTCCCTAAGAATTTTACGTTCTATTGAAATGTAGCTGCAAAAAAAAACGGCCCTTTCGTAAGAAGGGGCCGCTTTTTTTCGATCAGAGTCTAAATTAGAACTCCATTGTGATCCTTCCGTAGATCAGTCGTCCTCGTGCGTCATAGAGAATCGATTCCATACCGGCGAAGTCATTAACTCGCTGTGGCATTCGATCGAAACAGTTCCTACAACCGAGGGTTACGTCAAAAGAGCCACCGAACAGTTCCAGACCGCGGTAGTTATAAGCGGCGTCTGCAACAGTGGAAGCTCGGAGTACATCACGGATGGCGGGATCAAAAGGTGTGAAATACTGGAACGTTGTAATTCCCTTCCAGTTATACCCGTCAAAGTCCACCTCGTCGATGTAACGACCAATGAGATTGGCGCTGTGACTACCCATTACCCATCCAAGGCGTACGTTGCCTTTTAACTCTGGAAGCGGAGGAGCCTCACCAATGAAGCGGTTACGCTTTCCGAGTGGAGAGCTGACTGCATCGGTAGGAAACTTCTGGTATTCCCACTTATCGATTTTGGTCACATTCGAGTTAATGGTCATGGTACCCGCATCGAGATCTCCCAGGCCTATGGTGCTGAGCGCATTACCAAGATCAAACTGATAGCTGACCTGGAGGTCAAAAGCCTCCACAAGCATCATAGAAGCATTGGATGTACCCACAACCACTCGTAGAATCTGACCTAGGTCGGTCGGGTTACGTTCAATACGTGGGTCACTTCCGCTATCATTCCATGCTTGAAGCTGAGCATAGCTGGGTAAGCCGCCGCTAAAGCCAGTTGCTTGTTTGAAGTTGTTAAAGTCCAAATTCAGCAGCTGTTGCGGGTCGACACTAACGAAACGATCTCTAAAGTCAGTCTTACTATAGTTAAGATCGATACGAAGGTTGTCGATTGGCTCTAAGGTTATACCAGCACTCGATGTATCCGCTGTTTCCGGGGTCAGGTTCGGGTTACCAGATGAACACCGGCGAGCGTATGCAAAGAACGTAGTAAATGGGTCATCGATGTTAGCGAGATTACAACGCTCCGGGGCATACAGAGAGTTCAGGCCGGGGGCGACAAACGCTGTGCCCTTAGTGGCGCGAACAGTCAACCAGTCAAACGGGCTGTAAGTGATACCGAACTTCGGATCACTTGAGCTCTGGCCGGTGTTATAGGTCTCATTACGAGATGCTGCAGTGAGTTCGAGGTTATCCAGTACCGGGATAGCAATCTCTACGAACCATGCATCGACATGCCGTTGATGGTTGGCCGGTATATCTTGTTGGCCATTATAGAGATCGCCGCTCTGCGCCAGGTTGAACGGCTTGTAATCGAAACCGTTACCTCGACGTTGTGCACCTATAGCCATGGCGATAGGTCCGCCAGGCAATTCAAAGTTGCCCATTGGTACCTGACCGTTCAATATGACGTCCATTGTGTACATATCGGAATCCGTCTGACCACGCAGCATCTGTGTGGGGAAGATAGAATCGGCTACAGCTTGGCTGTTGGTATAGGGATCAAGCACGTTATCGCTGACCGCGAACGGGCTGAAACAGGAATCTCTGTGTAAAAGAGTGTCACAGTTCAGACCCTGCTCAATTGCCGAAAAGCTCTGGTTGTTTTCACGCCAGATACTAAGCTTTTCAAACACATTAACGGAGGCAACACCGTCCCACCCTTCCAGGAAAGGTACGGGAAAGCTCAGATCTGCATTAAATCGAACTGATCGCTCCCGAGAGAATCCAGGGAAGCTACCGTTGCCGTTGTGACCAGCCGCGCGAGTCTGTGACTTACCGAAGGGGCGCCATCCAGAGAACGTAACGTCCTCATTAAATGGGATACCGTTTACCGGATCAAGCAGAACTACACCGTATGGGGCTGTATCAGTAATGGGACCTCGGTCAGGTAGTCCATCGCCGTCACGGTCTGCCGCCAGCACCGGAGCCCCACTGGCGTTGACCGCCTGGTATGGGTTGCCGGGTAACTCACCACGAATCACCGGTAAGTCAGCTACACGACCACCTGGGTTGGAAGCTGAATTCTGGCCATCGTACGTCTCATTGTTGTAGTGAAGCTGGAGGTTGAGACTCCAGTTATCATCGAATTCGTACGCCGCATTGGCATAAAACACCCCTTGTTGGTCGTGGGGATTCAGTTCCCACCACTCGCCGAAGTCCATCCGGCAGAGCGACCCCGGGGGCCATTGGCTACCATTACGGTTAGACCCAACGTTGGTAGGGTCTTCACGTTCGGCTCCACCACAATTTGCATCAGCTCGTCGTGCGGTAGAGCCAGTTAGCGTTCCGTCTTCATTTCGAGTCGGTACACGAAATTGACCAGGGTTACCTGATGAAGATACGTTGAAACCGGAATAGAACAGTTTCGGTCGATCGACCCAGCGCAGATTTTCGTTATCTCGCCATTGAAGGGCCGTTACGATGTCCCAGCCACCAACATCACCGCCCCACAACATGGAGTACATTTGCTCCATGTAGTCGCCACGGCTATCTTGCTGGTTGAAGGCTTCAAACTTAAAACCATCATAGGACTTTATAGGTACGAAATTGACCACACCAGCCACCGCCGCGGAACCGTATAGTGCCGCAGCACCGTCCACCACGATATCAAGACGTTGAATCGCAATCTGAGGCAGCATAATGTTAGTGTTGCCATCGCCAGGTCGCTTACCGTCTACAAGGTCTAACGTAGCCCCAGCACCGAGTCCGCGGATATTAACCCGCGTTTCGGTTGCACCGGAGCCCGGTGTGATATTGGATGAAATCGACGACCCCTGGTTAAAACTCAGGTTGTGTACGATGTCACCTATGTTAGGAGTTCCTTCCGCAGCAATATCCTCAAGGGTTAACTGGGTAAGGGGCGATGCGGACCGAAAACCCTCGGTTCGCCTGATGAAGGAGCCTGTTACAATAATTTCCTCTACTTCTTCATCATCCTGCGCAAGTACAGCCCCGGAAATAGGGAGCAGCGATAGCGTTATCGCGGTACACAGCAGTTTTTTCTGAAAGCCGGGAAAACCGGTTTTTCGGTTAACGTGCATAGAAATTTCCTCTCTCTTGATTTGTACTACTAGTTCTAATTCTTTTAAGCATCGATGCTGCAAGATAAAAGCCGCACCCAGAGGAGTTCCGGCAAGACCTAAACAGACTAGGGGATGAAAACACCTGTATCGGTCTCAGTCAAGCCATAATGTGAGCATTTGTCGACAATCTGGGCAGGAAGGATTGGAAAACGTTACAAAAAGTAATTTTTATCCATTAAATCAGTTCGTTAGAGCATGCATTTACTGAGCAATTGTTCGATATTTTGATAAAAATTATCTGCCTAGTAACTATCCGCTCAGTGAAAATATAGCGAGCGGTCGTTCGATTATTGATAAAATCTATCTGGCTAGCAATAATCGGTCAGTGCAAATTTGTCGAGCAATTGCTCGATTTTTTGGTGAACATTGTCTGCCTTTTCATTATTGCTTGGTATAAACGGCTATCCAGCTAAGAGCGTTCGGAAGAATCTTTACAAACCCGGCCTTTTTCAGTTCCTTTAACGTCCAGTGGGAACGGTGGTCTTCGAAAGGGTTCGCTTCTACGTGCTGTTCAATAAAATCCTTAGGGGTAGATAATAGTGCATGTTTGTTGCAACGCTGTTTAATCAATTCAAGAAGATGTATTCCGTCGGGTTTTTCGAAATGTTCGAGAATGTCTATTGCAAGCACCATGTCATAGCCTCTCGACAATTCAGGTATTACTTGTAATGCGTCCCCTTCATGTATTTCATTATAGGAATAATCGTGAACCGGGGTGAGATAACCTGGATATGCTTCGACACCGTCTATAACAATGTCCCACTCAGATTTATCGCGCCGACGTGCTGAGTTGCCAATTACTTCATAAAGATTAAAGTGTTCGAGATTGGTTCGGGCGAGAAACCCGTATTGGCCCATGCCAACCCCAATGTCCAATATGGACCTTGGTTGCGTGGATTCCAGGAAGCCAATAATAGTTGAAATTTGAGAACTATGACTGAAGGGCATGCTACATCTTAATTTTAATTTAATGTTTCCGTGCTCAGATTTTCTCGCGAATCTGTTTGGATTAACAGGGTGAAACCTTATATTCGCTGAGTTAGTATTTAGGGGCGATGTATGCCTATCTTGTTTTGGATAAATAAGCTGTTGAAAAATAGCATATTTCCAATATTCAGAAGTCGCTATTAGTCTTTTGACTTGCCTGTTAAAATTAAAAAGTTTTGGGTAGCCCATCGTCAGTACCAATTTATTGTTTGTGACGCCTCCAGCAGATACATGAGTGAAGTAAAGTATGGCAATTTTGGGTAGATAACTTTGTGTATGGACGTTCCAGTGCGGACATAGATAGCAGGGCGATACTAAAAAGATCGTTGATAATTACTAGATAAGGTATACCAGATGAATTCCAAGGCGGATTTAATAGCCTTTACCTCAGATAAGCCTGCCTATCCGCAGTCCAAATCGAAATGGTTTGGAAAAGCCAGGAAAGATAAATTTCGTTTGGTATTTAGTTTCTATTCTCCAGATGGCTGCGAAATATCAATGCCCATCGCCAGCATGTCGGCCTACCTTAAGCGAGAATATCCCGATGTCGAACTGGTATTAGATCCGGTTCTGATCGCCAGCGATCCGATAGGATATACGCCAGAGAAATTCGCGCAGCGGATTAAAACTCATAATGCGGATCTGATTGCTTTTTCAATCATGAGCCCCCATTGGCCGCCCATGGAAGCTTATTTTGCTGAATTGAAACAAAGGCTACCTGATCTGCCTATCCTGATTGGAGGTTATCAGGCCATGCTTTCTCAGGAAGAGACCATTAGCAATCTCAATATCGATTATATCTGTGTTGGAGATGGCGAATACGCGATTGCCAATGCTATTGACCACCTGCGCGGGGCGAAAGAAGGACCAGCGGACGGAAACTGGGAAAAACTAAGTGACGGCTCGGTTTATGAAACCGATCCCCATCAAATCGGAGATATACAAGCGCTGCCTTTTCCGGATTACGATATCTTTGAAAAAGAGGATGGGTTTGATAGCGTCAATTCTTCAATTTTCGGGCCCAAAGGTGTTTTCGTACTTCCGGTAATGACTGGTCGAGGATGCCCCTACAGGTGTACCTATTGTTGTAATACACCGATCTTGGAAGGCTGGAAAACCAAGAAGACATTTTTAAGAAAGTATGATCCCGAAACAATGGTTGAGGAACTCATCCGGTTGAGGGACAAATATAATGTAGGCTATTTCGAATTCTGGGATGAACTTTTTTTGTCGAACCTGAAATTCGTTCGGGCATTTTTGGAGATATATAAGGAAAGACTTGGGCTACCATTTTCTATTAATTCCCGAGTGGAGGTAATGAGTGAAGAATTTTGCAACAAAGTAGCAGAAGCTGGTTGCCATACCATCTGGTTCGGAATAGAAAGCGGTGATGAGGAATACCGCTCTAAGATGCTTGGGCGAAAAATGACCAATAAGCAGGTTATTGAAGCTGCAATTAATTGCAAGAAAGCGGGCATAAATCGCCTGACTTTCAATATAGTCGGCATGCCGCTTGAAACAGCCACCAATATGCGCCGAACGCTAGAACTTAACCAAAAGATAAAACCGGAGTTTTTCTTTTTCTTTCCTTACATTCCGCTCAGAGGCACACCGTTATATAAGACGTCCCTACGGGAAGGGTTGCTTCAGGACCTTAAAAGAAACATTCACTACCTTTCATCATCAAACGATAAGGAATTCACCTTAAACCTGAAGGAACAACCAGAGTTGCTCAGTCAGGAAGAATACAGCAAAATTTGTTTCGAGATGCTTGCTTTCCAGGACGCGAACAATCGGTTGAGTTATACCGATGGAGATTTTGAACAGGGAAGTGAACCTGCCCATGCTGACGTGCTGGATAAAAGCTTTGTATTGACGGAAGAAGCCTCAACTATAACCGCGAGCGTTAAAGAAAATGAATCTCCAGAAATGATTACACCCGCAGCTCCTATTCAACAGCACCGCTCAGTTCTTTCTGGGCTCGTGAATCTATTCAGATCCTAATCATTCTTCAGGGCTAGCCCTAAGCGATAGCTGGCGTGGCGGGCTTTATTCCCGCTTGCTGGAAAGTGTCCTTGTTCCCAATCTGATGGGCGTTCAACGAACAAGCCAGGCTATACTCGAACCCATTACCCAGGAAAAACGTTACAATATCAGTATCTCGTCAATGTGACATTGAATCTGATACGGAGAAATAACTATGACCAGCTTCAAGCGATTCATGCGTTGTTACTGGGTTAATTTACTGGTGGCTATGGGTACATTAACCATCATAAACCATGGTATTGCCCAGGTACCAATTATCCAACCAGGAGCCCCTGGGCTACCCGGTCGGGTGATAAGTGCCGAAGAAGCGTCCAATCTCGCCAGCATTCAGTATTCGGTGGGGGACGTAATGTTTCTCCAAGGCATGATTTCACATCACGCCCAGGCTATGGAAATGTCGGTACTGGTTGAATCTCGAACCAACCGGGAGGCATTGGAGTTGTTGGCGCAGAGAATCAGATTGTCTCAGGAAGACGAAATTTCCATGATGCAAGGCTGGTTGCAGGATCGAGGTTTAGGTGTGCCTACCCTGGATGCTCACCATGCTGATGACTATGAGTTGATGCCAGGCATGCTGACTGATGAGGAAATGATGGAACTGGAAGTTGCTGAGGGAGCGGATTTCGATACGTTATTTCTTGAATTCATGATTGAACATCACCTTGGCGCCATCGAAATGGTGGAAAACTTACTGGATCAACAAGGCGCTGCCCAGGACCCTATACTTTATGAATTCACTTCCGATGTTACTTCGGACCAGGGCAGTGAAATTGAGCGTATGGACGCGATGCTTGCAGGATTTTCTCCTGATCCACGGGTAAATTTGGCTGCTGGTTTTCGCGACGCTGGTCAAGCTGCGCTCAATCTCCAGTTAATCGCTTCTTTGCCAAAGCCTGCCGGTTTTTTCGATCCAGATAATCCTTCCGGATTACCCAATCGTCCTGAACAGGAAGAGACCTTGAACCCGGACAGCGAGAACGACCAAGTAGCTGATGAACAGGAATTATCTGCTGACGACACTAACAGCGCGCTTGCTGAAACAACGGCCGAGGAAGAGGAAGAGGAAGATGAAAATGCGGATCCACGGCCCTCCTTGCTGCGCTTTTCAAATACTGAAATCCTTTTCAGTGGAAATTTCCTTGTTACCGGCAACTATCATGGATTCAATATGTACGATATCGATAACCCACGGGCCCCTGAATTGCTGAGTTCGGTAGTTTGTCCGGGAGGTCAGGGTGATCTGTCGTTGGTAGGAAATTTACTCATTATGTCGGTGCAGGAAGCTCGGGGCCGTTTGGATTGCGGGCTTCAGGGTGTAGCGGAACCCACCAGTCAGGAGCGTATTCGCGGAATTCGAATATTTGATGTCAGTGACTTCCGCATGCCGGTCCAAGTCGGTGCGGTACAGACTTGCCGAGGATCGCATACGCATACAGTGGTGTCGAACCAGGATGCAGAAGACTATGTTTATGTATACGTTTCTGGAACTAGTCGGGTTCGAGATGATGAGGAACTGGAGGGTTGTTCCGATGATTCACCATTCGAAGATGAAGATAGTGCCTTATTTCGTATCGAAGTCATTCAAATTCCGATAGATAACCCCCAGGGCGCCAGAATAGTAAATCGGCCATTCATATTCTCTGATCCTGAAACCGGTGTTTTAGCTGGACTCTGGGAAGGTGGGGACCATGGGCCTGACACGCAGCGAACTAGTCAAACCAACCAGTGTCACGACATCACCACTTTTCCGGAAATGGGCCTAGCAGCGGGAGCCTGTTCCGGCAACGGCATCTTGCTTGACATTTCTGATCCCACCAACCCGGTAAGATTGGATCAGGTGATTGATCCAGGATTTGCTTATTGGCACTCAGCGACTTTTAACAATGATGGTTCCAAAGTGATCTTCACTGATGAGTGGGGAGGTGGTGGACGACCTCGATGTCGAGCTCAGGACCCACTCGATTGGGGAGCTGATGCCTTCTATGACATCATTGATGGCAAGCTTCAGTTCCGCAGCCATTACAAAATGTCTGCCCCGCAAACTGAGTCGGAAAACTGTGTGGCTCATAACGGTTCTCTTATACCAGTGCCTGGTCGGGACATATTTGTGCAAGCCTGGTATCAGGGAGGTGTCTCAGTTGTGGATTTTACTGACTCGGCAAACCCAGTCGAGATTGCCTATTTCGACCGTGGACCAGTCGATGAAGAAGAACTCATAACCGCGGGATACTGGTCAACGTATTGGTACGGCGGTTATATCTATGGAACAGAAATTGCTCGCGGTCTTGATGTATTTGCCCTGGAGCCGAGCGACTATCTGACTGAAAACGAAATCGCCGCAGCATCTCTGAAAGAAGCAGATTTAACTGTCAATGCACAAACTCAACAACGTGTGGTTTGGCCAGATGTTCCAGTGGTCGCCTTGGCTTATCTGGATCAATTGCTGAGAAGTAATGTGATTTCTTCAGCGAGAGCGGATCAATTGTCTAGTGTCTTGGATAGAGCTCAGGACCTGCTTGACCGCAGTGTATCTAGCGATACAGTGGCAAATAGACTGGTCGGTCTTGCTAATAATTTAGCCGAGGAAGGTCTCGATCATAGCGGCGCCTCCCGGACGCGTTATCTTGCTCTGGTGGAAACACTAGAAAGAATTTCCGAAAACCTACGGTAGGCATCTGAAACGCGCAGGGATTATCGATATTGCTGAATAATCTGATTTCTTTAAATTCTAGGGAAGACCGAGGATGTAACTGTGCTGAAAATCATAGTGAGTGGTAAATTGCTTGTTCGGAGCAACGGGTTGATCTGAACTACAATATCACTCTTGCATTGATATTAAGCCATCAATTCGCAATACTCAGACTTACTTTTCCCAGGAAAAGACAGAATCTTAATCTTTACCTGGCTCCCTGGACCAATAATTACTCAAACATATATAGGGGATAAGGAATATGAACTTTACGCTGCATAATTTGGTCAAACTAGCCTGTCAAATAGGCTTTGTCACCGCATTCGGTTTCTGCCTGATGCTGCCGGTTACCGCTCAGCCTATGCTAGGTACAGAGAATGGAGAGTGGCGTTATCTCGGAGGCAACGTCGGGCACACACGCTATTCTCCACTGGATCAGATTAACGGGGAAAATTTCGAAGATTTGGAAATAGCATGGATCTTCCATAGTGATAATTTTGGCCCCAATTTAGACTATTTTTCACGTTCTACCCCCATTTATGTAGACGGTGTGGTTTATACGGTAATGACTCCTCGTCGCCAGGTTGTTGCTTTGGATCCAGCTACCGGAGAAATTCTCTGGACTTTCCGGGAGCCTGAGACAATCAGACATCAGCGATCACCGCGTCAGGCTTATGGGAAGGGAGTAGCCTATGCCGAGGTAAATGGCCGGGGAGTGATCTACATAACGACACCGGGATTTTTCCTATGGGCTCTGGATGCCGAAACGGGAATACCATTAGAGAATTGGGGTTCTAACTTTCCAGTGGGCGGGTTTCCTGAGACTGGAGTGGTGGATTTGGTGCCTTTGCTGGTAGACGACTGGGGACCTTGGCAGGACTACGTCGTGGCCGGTGGCGAGTACGATCCGGATTACGGTATACCGCGTGAGCTTGGTATGGTAACCGCCTCCGCGCCTCCTATCGTGGTAAATGGGGTAGTAATAGTGCTAGTCGGGCATCAGCCCAGCTACGGTCAGACCCGAATCGAGAATGTACCAGGCGATATCATGGGATTCGATGCTGCTACCGGCGAACGGCTTTGGAAATTCCACGCAATTCCGCGCCCAGGAGAAGTGGGGCATGAAACCTGGCATAACGATGCGTGGCGATTTTCTGGAGACATCTCCACTTGGGCACCCGCTTCTGCTGACCCGGAACTTGGTCTGGTATACATGGTAACTAATGCCTCTACGGTGCAGTCCTATTCGGGTCATCGCCCTGGCGATAATCTTTTTGGTGGCAGTTTACTGGCGCTGGATGTCAAAACTGGAGAACGGCGCTGGCATTTTCAGATCCACCATAGTGATCAATGGAATTATGACCTACCGACCCCCCCAATGTTGATTGATCTTAACGTGGACGGACAAGCTATACCTGCGGTCATACAAAATACTAAACAGGGGCTAATCTTCGCTTTTAATAGGGAAACCGGCGAGCCGATCTGGCCGATCGAAGACCGACCTGTAATACAAACTGAAGTGCCTGGGAATTACACCTCATCGACCCAGCCCTATCCAACTTGGCCAGAACCAGTGGACAGGATTATTCTTGATGGTATTACTGAAGAATTCGTCATCGACTACACCCCGGAATTAAAGGAACAGGCAATGACGATCCTGAATGGGTATCGAATTGGTGGGCTCTACGTGCCAGCGCTGCCGAACACCTACGAAGGTGAATATATCAACAATGTGGGTTGTCTGGGCGGCGGTAATATTATTCCACATCCTCCTGTTGCCGATCCGACTACCGGTATGATGTATAACTCCCATCGACGTAATTGTTTTGCTCCAGGATTTATGCGACCCACCAACGGAGTAGATAGAGATAATCCGAATTATCCGGAGCCTGGTGAAGGAGGGGCTACACCGAACAGTACTCCAACAACGGGGGTAACAGTCGCAGCCTGGTTGCCTGGAGGTGGCGGCGGACTTCCCACGATTGATGGGCTGTCTGTCTTTAAACGAATGAACAATCAACTTACTGCGTACCAGATGAACTCAGGTGAAAAAGCCTGGTCCTTACCTATCGGTGAAACGCCTGATAACATTCAGAACCACCCACTGCTGGAAGGTATCGAGGTTCCTAATATTGGCGGCACCGGTTGGTCGATTCAAATGGTAACCGGTGACATTCTGGTTCAGACACGTGCGTTAAGCGAGGGTATGGCGCAAATGGAACCCGATGCACCTTTGACTCTGAATGCGCGCGACAAGATGACGGGTGAGATGCTTGGCAGTGTTGAACTGCCAGCACCGGGGCAGTATGGGATGATGACCTATTCGCACAATGACAAACAGTACATCGTCGTGCAAGTCGGAAGCTCTAGGACTAACTATCCAGGTGCTCTCGTCGCCTACAGTCTCCCGAATTAACAACTGCACAGTCCCCGCTAGGTTTTCTGGCGGGGGCTGCCTTATTTTGATGCAATGCAATTTCAGTCCACTTCTTATGATCTAACCGATTCTGCTGAGACCCAAGAATTCTTTCACAGTCGCGGTTGGACAGATGGTTTTCCGATCGTGCCGCCAACACCGACGGCAGTGCAAAACTGTCTCGAATGGGCGGGAATGCCTGCTGACCAACTCATAGGGATCGAGCCGGTAAGGGGGTGCGCTATTGTGGCAGAAAAGCTAGCTATCAACGCTGTTATGGCAGGCTGTCTCCCGATACATTTCCCGATTGTTGTTGCAGCCTGGAATGCCATGCTACAACCTCAGTTCCTGCTGCACGGAGCCACTGCGAGCACGGGAGGTTGTGCTGTACTTGCAATCTTGAATGGTCCAGTTCGCCTGGAAATCGATGCTAAAACTGAGTTCAATGTGCTCGGTAACGGTGCCAGAGCAACCTCGGTGATCGGGCGCGCCATTCGACTCGGATTAATCAATATTTTGAATGTGAGTCCGGGGGCCATTGATAGGTCCACATTGGGACATCCTGGCAAAGTAAGTTATTGTTTCGCCGAAGACGAAGAGGGGACTAACTGGCAATCTCTTGCGCTGTGCCGAGGTATACCTCTACAAACTTCTGCTGTTACTGTCTTTGCTTCTGGCGCTCCACGACAAATCATGAACGAGTGGACCAGTGTACCTGAAGAAATTTTAGACACTTACGTGGCGGAGATTCGGGCCAATATGTTGAATTATTCCATTTGGGCCGGAGACTATGTAATCGTCATACCTAAACAGCATCGTGATCATCTGGAGGCAGCTGCTTGGACTAAAGCTGACGTTGCGCAATATATCTATGCGAATGCAAGGGTGAAAAGGTCAGAATGGAGCCGGGTTGGAAAAACGGCAGTGATTAGAGACAAAGGCGACGTCACGTATAATGCTTTGGTCGAGCCTGAGAACCTACTAGTAATAGCCGCTGGGGGACCGGCCGGAGGCTTCGGTGCAATCATACCCCCTTGGTTAGGCACAAAAAGTCGTGCCGTTACTATAGCCATTAACGCCTGTGTTAACTGTGACCGTTAACAAACAATCAGAGAAACATATGCCGGTACGAGTTCTAAACCCCACAAGCGAGGAAGTTGCCGCCGAACAGGGCGTATTGGCAGAGCGCCTTTCTACTCTGGAAGGGGCCACAGTAGGTTTCATTTCTAATGGTAAGGAAGGAACTGAACGTTTTTTTGCCTCTTTACATGAGTTACTTTGTAACCAATTCTCTGTTGCAGAAGTTGTCTTGCGCACAAAATCCAATTACAGCGCACCCGCTGAACAAACCCTAATTGATGAAGTCAGGAATTGGCATGCAGTTGTGACAGGGGTGGGAGATTGAGGAAGCTGTTCGTCGTGCAGTTTGCATGACGCGGTAATGGCAGAGCGAGCCGGTACTCCCGCTCTGGCAGTAATGACGGTAAATTTCGCAAGTGCCGCAGAATTGATGGCAAGAGTGCTGGGAGTGCCTGACTACCTTTTCGGTATAATAGCCCACCCTATAAGCAGCGCGACTGATGAAGAGCTAACAGCGCAAGCAAGCATAGTCACTGATTACATCAAGCAATTAATTCTTGATTAATATGATCAGAAAACCAAGCGCGTAATGCCGAAGCCTTTCCTGATTCTCCAACTTCGTCCTGAGAATGAAACAGCGGACAATGAATTCGAATCTATTACACATTACGGAGAAATTAAAAAATCGGAGGTGGTTCGAATAAGAGCCGAAAAATCGGGATTACCGAATATTGACCTGGACGACTATGCAGCGATTATTGTGGGAGGCTCGCCATTCAATGTTAGTGATAAGCAAGAACATAAGAGCGAAGAACAAAAACGCGTAGAGCTAGATTTTTATAATCTCTTCGATCGCATAGTGGAGCGTGATTTCCCTTTTTTGGGTTGTTGTTCAGGGAATGGGCTGCTGGGAAGTTACTGCGGTGCGTCGATTTCCCGTAAACACGGTGAGCCTGTTGGTGGCGCTGATATATTCCTAACCGAAGAAGGAAAGAGCGATCGGTTATTGAAAGGTCTTCCAAGTACGTTTCGCGTGTTACTTGGCCATAAAGAGGCTTGTGATTCATTACCACCCGAGTGCGTTCTGCTCGCTACGAATGACGCATGTCCAGTGCAAATATTTAAGCTAAAGAATAATATCTACGCTACTCAGTTTCACCCTGAAGGAGATTCTGAAGGATTTATTATACGAATACATGTTTACAAAAATTACGGTTATTTCCCACCTGGTTCGGTTCAGCAATTGATAGAAGCGGTGGAGGGGGAGCATGTACCGGAAGCTCAATCGATTCTGCGACGTTTCGTTAGTTTGTACCGGGTGTAAATAAGCAACCCTGTTTTTATCTTCCTTCTGATAGGAAATTAACCATAGACTTGGGCTTAATCTGTTATTACCCTGCTCTGGTAATTAGATATAAGGGTTAAGTATGAATCTTGGAAAAAAGTTAGGGATGCGGGTAGCCTCCGCCAGTATCTTGCTCCTTCAATTCTCTTGGAATACACCAGTATATTCGCAGTCTTCAGAAATGGAGCTGCTGGCATCACTTAGACCTGTTGACGATGCCATGTTAAGTGATCCATCAGAGCAGGATTGGCTTATTTGGCGCCGTAATTATGCAAGCTATGGCCATAGCCCTCTTGATCAAATCAATAAAGCTAATGTGACGAATCTCGAATTAGCTTGGGAAATTGAGTTAGAAACAGGACCCAATACACCAACTCCTTTGGTGCACGATGGGGTGCTTTACTTGCTAAGTACTCGCGATACATTATTGGCGCTTAGTGCTATATCGGGAAAAGAGTTATGGCGTTATCGTCATGAATCTTCAGAAGCGCCAAGTTCAAAGATAGGAATTGCTCTTTATGGGAACAAAGTATTGATGCCTACAGCTGATCTTCACATGGTTGCGTTAGACCATAAATCAGGTGAAGTAATCTGGGACACAGGAATTAATACTGAGCGGTCGGGGGTTCTACCTTATGCTTTGCGTGGTGCTCCTGTGATTGCTGGTGGTATCTTGGTTCAGGGTGTGACTGCAACGTTTATGCCCGGTGGGGGGTTTATAGTTGGACTTGATCTGGAAACGGGTCAGGAGGTTTGGCGATTTAATACTGTCGCTTGGCCTGGAGAACCGGGTGGAAACACTTGGAATGATATACCCCTGGAAGAGCGCAGTGGTGGTTCGGTCTGGGTTCCCGGATCCTACGATCCTGAATTAGATCTTGTTTATTTTGGGTTGGCGCCAACCTATCACACGGAACCGTTATTAAGGCCAGTGGACATCGAAGGGGTAACGAATGATGCTTTGTATACGAATTCAACTGTTGCTCTCCGGCCGAAAACGGGTGAACTTGTTTGGTATTTCCAACATGTGGCAAATGATCAATGGGATCTGGATTGGGTTTATGAAAGACAGTTAATAGAGATCGAGCTGGGAGGGGTTAATCGAAAGGTCGTCCTAACTGCGGGAAAAATGGCTTTGTACGATGCATTAGATGCGGCTACTGGTGAGTATTTGTTTTCTATGGATATGGGCTTACAAAACATTATTACCGCTATTGATCCAGAGACCGGTGCAAAAACCCTTAGTCCTATTGCTACCCCCAATGCTGAAGAAACGCACCTTCTGTGTCCTTTTGCAAATGGTGGCAGGAACTGGCAGTCGGCTGCCTATAACCCAGATTCGAAAATGTTGTTTTTGCCAATTGCAGAAGTTTGCATGAATGCAGGACCCACTGGCCAAGGAGGAATACTTTCGACCGGAGCAGCAATGCAGCCCAGTCCCAGTCCATTGGCTGCCAGTGATGGCCAGTTTGGACGTTGGCAGGCAGTAAATGTTGAGACTAGGGAATTGGTTTGGGATCATCGAAAGGAGGCACCCCCAACTAGCGCAGCACTTTCGACTGAAGGAGGACTGGTTTTTATTGGTGCGCTAGATCAATCATTTTCAGCACTTGACGATGCAACAGGTGAAGTTCTCTGGAGTACTGATTTAGGTGATATTCCAGCTTCGTTCCCTATAACTTACCAAGTTGGCGATAAACAATACATTGCGGTCGCTATTGGTACTCCTACTATTCACGCGAATGTGTGGTTAGGTGTTACGCAAGAATATTTTGGAGCAAATAGAAACTTTGCAGGTTCCTTGAGTAGACAAGGTCCAGCCCTTAAAGTCTTTGCACTGAATTAAATATTGATCACGAACAAGAAAAGGCGAGTTGTGCCTTCAGCTCGCCTTTCTTGTGTGTTATTGGCTAAAGAGGGACATATTGAGGCTGCACTAGATGATCAGGGTCGGCATCAGACCGAGGCACCAGTTTTTGTGGTCGGCCAGCTTGGTTGTCGGTGCCATATAGATTGCCATTCTCGTCCACCGACAATGAGTGCATCTCAATCCAAAAATCTGGCCCTTCGGTTGGCAATGGCCAGGTATACTCCCGAGATCCATCCAGGTTAAATTGCACGATTTTCGGTGGGTTCAAATCTGTCACCCAGGCACTCTCCTCACTGACTGTAATATCCAGCGGCATACCAAGATTGCCCCAAGTGGTCACATAATCATAAGAGGGGTATTCTGAAGAGTTAGGGGCAGCTGTCTGCCGAAAAACTTTGATGTTACGATGATCTCTGTCGAGTGCGTAGAGATGTTCATTCGGTCCCATAGCCAGGCTGTGGACACTTGCAAACTGATGGGGGTCATCACCTTCTTCACCGAATTCTGAATGGTAAGAACCGTCAGAATTTCTAACGACTATGCGCTTATTATCACCGAGGCCATCGGCTACGAGAAATTTTCCATCAGGTAGAAAAGCGACGTCTTGTGGTTGATGGTAATGTGTCTCATCGCTTCCGGGCATGTTCTTCTCACCCAAGGTCATCAGCAATTGTTCTCCGTCATTGGAAAACACATAAATAATGTGTCCTGTTTCATCGATGACCCAGACCCGCTTCTCAGTATCATAGGGGTTCTGGCGGATGCGGTGAGGTCCCGGACCATTGGTACCCGTGAACAAATGGTCCCACTGGTCCCAGACTTCCAGCACGTTGCCCTCGCTGTCTATTACGTAAATACAATTACGCCAGATTCGACCGCGTCCCTGAAGCACATTCCAACCAAGAGAGCCGGCAAAGTTTGTGTATTCGGGCGGTAAAGGCTCCGGGAGTTGTGTTTCGCCTCGCTGGAGAAAAAATATTCGATCTTCTGATTCCACGTGTACGCCAGAATTCCCGCCCCAAGTAAACCCTTCTTGGGCAAAAGGCTCTATCCAGGTCTGGGTCGTAAATTCATAAGGGCTTGGACCTATTACGCCTGAATCTTGAGCAAGAGTGGCGTTGGCAATCGCACTAAGTCCAATTATTCCGGCACATCTGAATAACCTTTTCATTCTTGTTCCTCCAAATACTGGTGTCAGAAGCACTCTTTCGATCAATCTAACATCTAGTCCGAGGCATTAGAAGAACCAAGTCATTTAGAGTAAGTTTCAACTTAGATTAATTAAAATGATTTTACAGTGAGTGATGTCCGGGATTGTTAATCTAGTGCGCTGACTTCCAGTTACCATGAAAACCGAAAGGAACCCGGTGATCTAAATACGCGCGGCCTATGGGGCCATCTGAAATGTTCTCTGCGTCAAGAATTATTAGATGGCTTTTATCTATAGTGATGTCGTAGACGACTGATAGTAAATAACCTTGCCCTTCTGGTGCATCAGTTCTTGCAGGAACAAATACAGGTTCTGAAGTCGCGAGGTTTTCCCCCATATCATATTTATTAACCTTACCTGTTTGATGGTCGATGTGGCCAAGCGCGCTATATCCACCGCTTTTGGGCGGCTGATCCCCAGCACAAGCAATATAACCATGTCGGTAAGTGAGCCCTGAAAATCTTTCGTCTAGGCGAGGGAATTCACAAATTGAGTCATCTAGTTGCTCAACTTTATAGTTGGTTGAGTCACCATTTAGATCAAAGGTCCAACGTTTTAATTTAGCCACGCTTTTCTTCGGGTCCGGTCTAGTACCATCTGCATTAGGAAAAAATGGAGCCTGGTCGTACTCGCATACATCGCAGATTACTTTGTTCCCTTGCGTTGACGCATTCATGAAATGGAAAACGTATGCTGGATCACCTTTAAACCACTGAATATCCTCAACTGAACCAGATCTCGGCATTATGCCGATGTGGGTTTGTTTTTCAGGTTCCCACGCATAGACTGGCCCTCCTTTCATCGCGCGTTCCATTGAACCGGTTAGAGGCATGATAGGAAATATTACGTGGTCTCGTGTCGTAACGAAGTCGTGAACCATGGCGGGATAGGGCGCGTCGAACCATTCTGATTTTTCAAGTTGTCCATTTTTGCTGATAACGTGGTAAGACATTCTGGGCGAGACAGCGCCATCAGCGTTATAGCCAAACGACAACATTTCGCCGGTTTCCGGGTCAATCTTCGGATGAGCAGTCATCGGCCCTTGAAGTTTATCTGTGTAGGTCCACGAACCCTTGGAGCTGAGGGTCGAAGGATCCATTTCGAAAGGCGGGTGGCTTTCTACCAGAGCTAATAACTTATTGCCGTGCCATACGATATTGGTATTCGCCAGCCCATTCGTTTCCATATTAACTACTCGGGGGTCACTTTTACTTGGATCAAATGCCGAGAAAAGCGCTTCGCCCGCTTCGTTTTCAAGCGTCCAATTCATTGTACGGGCCCAACGATTTTTGTAGGAGATTTTTCCGTTTTCAATGAAGAAGGCATGGATCATGCCGTCTCCGCCAAACCAGTGGTAGGCGCCACGGGGAGCGAATTGCGGATTGGGGCCGTTTCGGTAGAGGGTTCCATGGAGGTCTGCGGGTATTAATCCTTCAATCACGATGTTAGGAGCATCGCTTTCCATTTGAAGTGGCGCATAGCCGTCGACTAGATTAGGGTGATCAGGAAATGCTTTGGCCATATTTGTTCGCCATTTGTTTTTATGGAAGGGGGACTTCTTCGCTTTCCACGTCACGAGCTCTTTGGAAAGCTGGTAGTGCTTGGTTTGTTCTGACTTGTTCTAACCAAAATACCCCATCATAGGGGTCGCTGTTGCCGCGTGTTCCAACAAAATCGATATCACCATCGTTGTCTAAGTCTCTTGCGATGAACCGATCGAACATCCCGCGCTTGCGTCGAGAAATATCGTGCCGGGTCCACTCGCTTTCAATCTCGCCAGGATTCTCAAACCAACCGATTCGACCTAAAGAATCGTTTTTGTCTACTTCCCCATCACCCATTCTCGGTCCGCGGCTATAGCTGCCAGCTATAATATCTACCAAGCCATCATCGTTAATATCCGCTATTTCGAACCCTGTCATACTGTCGGGTGCGAATGATCCAATTGAACGAGAGACCCAAGCATGATCAACATTTTCTGGTTGCTCTAACCACGACAAAGTGCGGCCCGAACCTCCGATTATGTCCAAGCGTCCGTCTTTGTTGATATCGATAAATTCCATATTAAATCCATTCGTCCCTGGACCGTACACTCCAATAGCATGTTCTTCGAAACCAAGTTTATTTGGGTCGATGTTTTCAAATAAGATTATTCTATTTTCTCCGTTGCTACCGACAATGATGTCCAGATCACCATCTTGATCGATGTCGATTGGCTCTGAATTCCTAGGATTGCTGAATCTACCTAGCTCAATTTCTTGCCAGCTAGACCCATTCAATGGATCGCCGGCGAACTTATAAATAGAAGCCGCGGTCGAGCGTCTGTAATCAGCAATAGTTGGACGCTGGGCCCCTTTATTTGGTGCAATCGCTTCAGGCCTGCCATCGCCATCTAAATCAGCAAGGAACACTCGGATATAAGACCCTCTACCCTGAGTCATTGGGAGTATTAGGCGCTCCCACACTCGATTACGAATGTCCTGGCCAGGGTTTTGGAAATAAATGAGGTGCGATAGTTCTGCAGCTACCATGATGTCAGGAAAACCATCACCATTGACGTCAGCTATAGCGGCGTCCTCGGCAGCTGAAGCCTCGACACCCTCAGCGAGCGTAATATTGGTCCAACTGTCAGGGTCATTTGAGCCAAAAGCGATTCTTACATGGCCCATAGCGGGAGGTGTTTCCCCTGGGGTAGTAGAATCGTATGTTGAATCTGACTCGTGGACGGAAACAATATCATCAATTCCATCACGATCGAGATCCGCCATCTCAAGTCCGTCACTACCACTAAAGGGAACACCGGATGATGTTCGATCATCGATAATGTGTTCTTTCCAGCTAATGAATGATCCGTCGGCCGCATGGGCTCGTGTCGGAGTGTCACCAACCGTCATTTGTGAATACGATGTTGTGGTATGAGCCAATATCAACAGGGCGGCAATCCAGAGGTCTTTGCGCATGGTCTTCACTAAAAATTACTAAATAAAAGGGATAGTATCAGTCGTGAGCCTCCAACCAAAGCGTTGCGAAATCGTTTATGAAGTAAAAGGAACGGTTGTCGACACGAGAGAGGTGAGGCGATAGCATTCGTATAGTCAGGGGATAAGGCAATATGAAATATTTTGTTCCCGCATCTTTATTGGAGAAAAAAGTTTGTAGACGCGTACCTTTTGCTGGGCTTTCCGTTACCCCTAATAATCAAATAGTGAGTCTTTTATGATGCTAGCTCGTAAGTCCTTATTTTTATTAATCGCTGCTTTCGTCTTGAATTTTTTGGGAGCTGGGATGCTACTTGCTGATAGTGGAAACGGACTTGCACTTACAGCACTTGATCGCTATGTCCGCGCGCCGGATGAGAACTATCGTTATAGCATTTTGCAGACGATAGATGGAGACGGTTACACGACTTATGTGCTGGAAATGATTTCACAGCAGTGGTTAACCGAAGCCGAGGTCAATCTACCAATTTGGGAACATTACATGGTAGTTGTTGCGCCAGATGAAGTGGATAGTGATATAGGATTTCTCACTATTACCGGCGGCAGTAAGTCAAGGTCCGCTCCAACAGAAGCGCTTCCTCCCGACATAAAGAGGGCGCTGGAGACCAATACGGTTGTTACCACGCTTTACATGGTCCCAAATCAGCCTCTGGTTTTTGTAAATGATAATGGGCTGCAGCGTACTGAAGACGCAATCATAGCCTATACCTGGGACAAATTTTTCCGTGGTGGCAATGAAAAGTGGCCGCTTCGCCTTCCTATGACCAAAGCTGCAGTGCGCGCCATGGATACGGTTACCGCTTTGATGGCCAGTGAACAGGGCGGGGATATTGAGGTAGACCAATTTGTCGTCGCAGGTGCTTCAAAGCGTGGTTGGACGACCTGGACTACCGCAATCGTTGATGAACGTGTAGTGGCAATTATGCCTGTAGTGATAGACATGCTAAACGTAGGTGAATCCTTCAAGCATCATTTTTCAGTCTATGGTGCCTACTCGCTAGCTATTATTGATTATATAGTGAGTGGTAATGTTAACTGGATCGGCACATCCGAGTGGGACGATTTGATGGACCTGGTGGAACCGTATGAGTATAGGGACAGACTCGAGTTGCCTAAATTCTTGTTAAATTCAACCGGAGATGAATTTTTTATACCCGATTCTTGGCAATTCTACTGGAATGATTTGATAGGTGAAAAGCATATCCGATACGTGCCCAACTCAAACCACAGCATGGATGGTACAGACGTCTTGGACAGTGTTGATGCCTGGTATCATGCCATTGTGCACAATGTAAAAATGCCTAGGTATTCCTGGAACGTAGACGATGATGGCGTAATAACTGTCTTTTCCTTGGATAAGCCTTCACAGGTATTGCTATGGCAAGCCTATAATCCAGAAAGTCGTAATTTTACACAGGCTAAACTGGGCAAAGCCTATACAAGTAGGCCATTAACTGAAGTGGAAATGGGTGTTTACCAGGTAAAGCTGGATCCGCCAAAGCAGGGGTATACGGCTTATTATGTGGAAATGCACTATCCCAGCGGAATTTCTAAGCCTTTCAAATTTAGTACAGGTATTAAGGTAGTGCCTGATGTCACAGATTATGAATGGCAGTTTACGCCAGACAATTCACGTAGATAAACTAATTATTTGGCTTAAAACGAAGAGCATGAAGGCTTCCAAGAATCACGCTAGTTGGATTTTCATTCCAAATAATTTCGATTAAAATTGACCTATGAAACGAATCGCATTTGCTTTATTACTGTTTTTCTTCCTTCCTCCGCTTATTGCTCAGGATCAGACTTTTGCTGAATGGCGTGAACAGTTGCGTGCTGAAGCATTCTCTCTTGGCATTAGCGAAGAAACCTTATTGGCTATCGATGACCTGGAAGCTCCGTTAGAACGAGTGCTGGAACTTGATGACGCCCAGCCCGAATTTATGCAAACTTTTACGCGCTATCTGAGCCTTCGCATAACTCCATTACAAATTAATCGCGGGCAGGCCTTGTTAAGGCAATATGCAGTATTGTTGGAAGAAGTGCGTCAAAGTTATGGCGTGCAGCCTCATTATTTAGTTTCCTTCTGGGCTATTGAAAGTAATTATGGTCGTGCTACGGGAGGTTTCTCTGTATTACAAGCACTCGCTACGCTCGCCTTTGATCCACGGAGAGCTGAATTTTTCAGGACGGAACTGTTAACAGCTCTAAAAATTATCGATGATGGCCATATTGCTGTAGACAATATGAGTGGTTCCTGGGCTGGTGCCATGGGTCAGCTGCAGTTCCTTCCGTCGGTATTTGCGCGTTATGGCATTGACGGTGACAATGATGGCAAGATTGATATTTGGAATAGTTTGCCAGATATTTTTCATTCAGCCGCTAACTTCTTGTCCCAGTCTGGTTGGCGAGGCGACGAACGCTGGGGTCGGGAAGTATTGCTGCCGTCAAACTTTGATTTCAGCCTCACTGGAACTCGGACCCGCAAGCCCCTGCAAGAATGGAATGAGCTGGGGATTATCCAAATGAACGGTTCACCGATACCCGTTGCTAATATGCAGGCTTCGGTGATTTTGCCGGCCGGAGCGGGTGGGCCAGCTTTCCTGACTTATGCTAATTTCAGGGCAACTATGGTTTATAACCCTTCCACATTCTACGCATTAACAGTCGGACATTTAGCTGATCGTTATACAGGTGGTGCTGCGATCCAACGCATGCCAGAAAATGAACAGGCTATGAGTGTGGCAGATGTGCAGGCATTACAGGAATTACTTAACGCGGCTGGGTTCGATTCAGGTGACCCCGATGGTCGGGTCGGCAGTCGGACCCGTACTGCGGTTCGGGCCTATCAGCAAAATAAGGAACTACCTATGGACGGGTATGCTTCGCTAAAATTGCTGGAAGCATTACGTAATCCTTAAGAGTTTGATATTTGTCATTGAATTAGCAGTGTGACTGATTTATGGTTCGCGCGCATTGTAATGAATCGGTTCTGACTTGCGACTCCCAATTTACTCAGCAATGCCCAATCAGTTGGCCTCATGAGTCCTGACAACATGCCACTAAAATACAGCCTCGCTTTGCAACGCTATCGGCGCATGGCGGTGATTACTATTGCTGCAGTCTATTTTTTAATATTAATAGGTGCCAGTGTCCGAGCGTCAGGCGCTGGGATGGGTTGCCCAGACTGGCCAACTTGTTTTGGCCAATGGATACCACCCATTAGTGAGGCTGGGTTACCAAATAATTACCAGGAAATTTACGCTGAATTGGGTTATGCGGACACAAGATTCAATGTTGTTAAAACCTGGACGGAATATGCCAATCGATTAATCGGTGTGATTATTGGCCTACTAATATTCATAACCGTATTGGTTTCCTGGCCTCTGCGAAGCTATGACAGCACTATTTTTAAAGCTTCCGGAGCAGCGTTTCTCATGGTGGGACTTCAGGGTTGGCTCGGAGCACGTGTTGTTGCGTCGAACCTTCAGCCTGGCATGATTACTCTTCACATGTTGATGGCGTTGGCTATTCTAGGCACCTTGCTATTCGCGTTGGCGCAATCGCGTCGAGATATTATGGTTGCGCAATCCGTCACCATGATTGATACCCGGTTTGAGAAATGGTTATATCTGGTTCTTTGTTTGACGGTGGTGCAGGTAGCGTTTGGATCCCAGGTAAGGGAAATGACCGATTTTATTCGCGAAGCCCAAGGTGAAGAATTGCGTTCCACCTGGATAGAGTTTATGCCCTGGTTCTTTTACGTGCATAGAACCTTTTCGGCAGTGGTGCTCCTCGCTAATCTCTGGTTGACACGATTGTTGTATCTGTCATTGGGATGGCAACATACCCTTACCCGCCTCACTGTTGTAATGATTGCAGTTATTGGGTTATCGATAGCCTCTGGAGCGACGCTTGGGCATCTTGGAATGCCTGCTTTTGTCCAACCCGCACATTTGTTAGCTGCTTCGTTGCTGTTTGGCTTGCAGTTCCTTATCTGGATGAGCTATCGCCATTCACGCGATCATTCAAATCAAAACGCCGTATAGCTTATAGATTTTTCAGGTTCTTTAAAGGTTGTTGCGTTAGGACTGTGATCTGTGAAATTTTATAAATATCGTTCGAGGATTAGTGCTATTATCCTGCTCGAAATTTAATAATAATCTTTATTTAACAATGAGTTATAGGAAATACTATTTCTTTCAGGTTCGTATCAAGCATTGCTTTAAGTTTCATCATCTGGTGCCCGGGCTACCTATTTGCACAGTCAGACAGCGAGCAGGTTGCTGGTGATTCAACGGTAACTTATCCCTCCAGTTATTTTAGTCAGTTTGCTCCGGTATCGGTAAAAGACATGCTAGACAGGATTCCTGGTATCGAACTGGCCCTTGGAAATGGAAATGATGCCTTGGTTGAGCGTTTCCTCGGGGGTACTCGCGGATTAGGCGGTAGTTCGCAAATATTGATTGATGGTAAGCGCTTAGCAGGAAAAGAGAATGAAGCCCGGAATCAATTGAGCCGAATTGCCGCCGCCGAAGTTCAATATATTGAGATAGTGCGAGGAACATCCAGTGACCTCGACGTACAAAATTCAGGACAGCTGATTAACATCGTATTACGCGAGGCACAAACACGTTCAAGTTTATCCGCTGAGGTTGGCGTAAGGAGATTTCAGGACAGCTCTATTAAGCCCGAAGGTACTTTCTCAATGACAGGCCAGCGGGGTGCCTTGAGTTACCTGATCAGTGCCAATACAAGTCCAGGATACCGGATTGAGGATACGTTTGAGCTGAGCCTAAATCCAGATTTGAGCTTCAATGAGACGGTGGAATTGAAGCGAATTATTGATATGACCAATTACAATTTTAATTCAAATCTGACCTATGAGCCTTCTTCAGAGCATAGATTTGCGTTAAACCTTCTTTATGGCGAACAAGATCCACCAACTAAGCTTTTGAGAAAATTCACTGACTTCAGTACCGGATTAGCAAGTGTTTCTTTTGAGCGAGAGGACAATCCTGCAAAGGCGAACAACTGGGAAATCGGAGGCGATTATGAACATGCTTTTGGGAATGGCGCTAAATATAAGTTTCTTTTTATCGTAAATGACAGAAAAGAAGACGCTGCAAGAGAACGCTTCGAATTTCTGTCCCCTGGTGACCTTGAATTCAAGAATCTATTTATCGATAACAGCAGTCGTTACCGCGAAAAAATATTAAGAACATCTTATACCCAGAATGTGGCACCGGGTCAGGGTTTGGAGCTCGGAATAGAGGTGGCTCAGACTACCCAAGATTCTTTGCTGAGGCTAGGTCTGCCGTTGGTCGGAGAGGGGTCCTCTGATTTTGGTGGGTTGGTGCCAGTTGATTTGCCTAATGCGTTTGCCACTGTTGAGGAAATTCGTTATGAGGGATTCGCTATTCACAACTGGCGCATCAACTCACGCATGTCGTTAGAGAGCTCGTTAATAGCAGAAAATTCCCGGATCAAACAAATGGGCGATATAGACAATACCCGCCAATTTGATTTCCTAAAACCTAAAATTGATTTGCGATACGATATTAGTAATTCGTTTCAGATGCACCTCGTAGCCGAAAAATTTGTATCACAACTTAGTTTTGCCGATTTTTCCGCGACTACCAATTTAATGGATGAGGATCAAGATACGATTGCAGGAAACCCCCAACTGGTTCAGGAGGAAAGTTGGCGATATAACGCCAATCTTGATTATAGACTTCCTAATGACGGAGGTGTGGTTAACTTACGGGTTTTTTATTTTGATGTTGAGAATCATATTGGGCGCATCGATATTTCACCATCGTCAACCATGCTTAAGTCAACCAATGGGAATGTCGGTGACGGGAGTGTGTCGGGCTTGAACCTGAATGCTAGTGTGAGGCTAGGTATGATTGGATTACCTTCTGCCTTAGTAACAGCTGGGTTTCTAGTTCAAAATTCAAGATTAGATGATTCTTTAATAGGTAAGATGAGAAAGGTTGTGCCTTATGATAGGGGATCATTTAACTTTGGGTTTCGCCATGATGTGTCTGGCAGGGGCATTAATTATGGATTTAATTATCGCGACGGCATAGATGGTAATCGGCCTTTCTGGGATATTGATAATGTGCTTTTTATAGGCTCTCGCAGCAACCTTACTTTGTTCGCTGAAAAACAAGGTTTCGCCAGTCTTACATATCGATTCGAAGCAATAAACCTTTTCAATCATAAGCAAAAGCAAGAGCGCAGACGTTTCTCAGGTTATTTGAGAGATGATGTGTTGAAAGAAATTGAAAGATTCAGGACAACCGATGGGATTAGATTTACGTTTAAAGTAAGAGGTACTTTTTAGGAGGTCATATCTTAATGAACAAAGAATTTGACATTATCATTTATGGTGCTACCAGTTTCGTCGGCAAAATCCTTTGCCACTATCTTGTGAATGAATATACGGAACCCAATTTTTCCTGGGCAATGGCCGCTAGATCTGAGTCAAAGCTAAGTAATCTAAAGGATGAGCTTGGAAACAAAGCCCAAAATGTTCCCATTTTAATTGCTGACTCCTTCAATCAAGATTCCTTGCAAGTTCTGTGTGATAGAGCCGGGGTTATTATTTCCACGGTGGGCCCCTATGCTTTGTATGGTGAACTGTTGGTGAAACTGTGTGCGCTTTCAGGCACCGATTATTGTGATCTGACTGGTGAAGCTCAATGGATTAAGCGCATGGTCGAGCGCTATGAAAATGAGGCAAGAGCAAGTGGCGCCCGTATAGTTCATTCTTGCGGGTTTGATTCCATTCCCTCGGATTTGGGGGTTAAGTTTTTGCAGGACCTCGCCCAGGAGCATTTCGGGGCTTATTGCAACCATGTGAAGATGCGTGTGAAAGCGACGAAGGGAGGAGCTTCAGGAGGAACAATTGCCAGTGCCCTTAATCTTGTCCAGGAAGCCGCTAAAGAGCCTTCATTAAGACAAGAATTGAAAGACCCTTATTCCATTTGCCCGCTAGGGCATAGTTTCAAGGCTCGACAGAAAACGGTTGCAGTCGAATATGATGAGGACTTTAATTCTTGGGTTGGGCCATTTCTAATGGCTGCAATTAACCAGCGGATTGTCTTGCGTACTAATGCCCTCTTAAGCCGACCTTATGATCCTGATTTCACGTATGATGAGGGAACGCTTACCGGGGATGGACGGAAAGGCGAAAAACGGGCCAAGCGATTATCCGCAGTTTCCAGCATTGGAATGGTTGGCGTTTCACTACCTCCAATTCGGTGGTTGGCGACTAGGTTCTTCTTGCCGAAGCCGGGAGAGGGTCCAAGTCTCGAACAGCAAGACAAAGGGTTCTTTGACCTCCGCTTTTTCGGAAGTAATGACCAAGGTGGTAAGATAATTGTAAAAGTTACAGGTGACAAAGACCCCGGTTATGGTGCTACCGCCAAGATGTTGGCGCAGGCAGGTATTAGTTTGTGTCGCGATGTAGATAAGGGCTCATTGCCAGGGGGATTCTGGACACCGGCTTCTGTTTTTGGTGCTCGCTTGTTCGAAAGATTACAGGCACACGCAGGCATGACGTTTGAGGCACTGTCAGTGTTAAACCCGCAGTCACAACACGACAACGTGACTGATATGAATTAATTGATCCTTCCAATTTCCTCAAGTGCCGAACAAGGTAATGTCAAATACTCGTGCCATGATAAGTATTCCGCTCAAGCCAGTGAATACGATCAAGCTAATGCTAGAGAAATACTTTGCAAAGTTTGATGGATAGAATGCCTTGTCTTCTTTCGGAATGATGGTGAGGCAAAAATATATATTGAAAAAGTATATTACCGGAGCAACGAAGTAAGCTAATGCGGATGCGACCAGTACGAGGTATACGGGCCTGGGTATGCCTATAATTATGCATAGTGCGGCGACCAGAGAGAAGATCATCGTGGCGCGATAGATGTTGTATTCCGAATACCACTGTGTCCTGTGTTCTTTTCCCAGATCATCCTTGTCCAATCCTTGAAGGCTAGCGGTAGCAGGAAAAATATTGCGACAACAAGCACCGATTATCCGTGGCCAGCCATCAAAATAATTAAATGCAGTCGAAAACGTCGCAGCGAATGCCCCTATTAGAAATATAATCATCACTCCGTTGCCGACGCTTTCAGTAAATATTCGAGCGATGTCGCCAATTACGTCTTGCCCTTCAACAGAACTGGGATACATCCAAATGGCAGCGAGGATTAGGAATATACATGCGATGATGAATGACACTAAATGGCCGATTCGAAAATCCCATAGGCCAATGGTGAACCATCGTTGACAATACAATTGCGTATGCGGTGAAAGCTTAGAAGTGTCTATGGTTAGATGTTCTTTTTTAGGCGTAAAAGGATCGAAACGCTGGGCGAGGCCCATCTCTTCCAGCGTGTGCCTTATTCTTCCCATTCCTACTTTCTTCGCCTTACCCCATTCTGATGCCTGAAGTGAGACATCAATACCGGTTGGTAGGAGGCCGAGAAATCCGGCGACAATTAACCATGACCCCGAGGGCATATCGAACTTTACAAAGTATTGGGCTACAGATACGTCAGGAGGATCAACGAAAAACACAAAGAGAGTGGTAACAAAGAGAAATCCAGCCGCTGTCTTGGCAACCTGCTCCACGATTTTATAGTTACCGCGTAATAAGATGAAAACCGAAAAAGCCCCCAATATAACGGCGAAGTACTCTATTGCTATTTCGAAGCCCAGTGACTCACTAAATAGATAGCTGAATAGAAAATAGAGTACCGCCGCTGCAGCTATCAAACGACCGGCTTGACCGATTACACACTGTAGCAAAGTGGTAGCCATCACGTACCAAAGTGGCCATTTTTTCCATTGAGTGCCGTAGGCTTCAATTAGACTTTTCCCAGTGGCATTGGTAAATCGAAAAGCCATTTCGAAACCGTAGTATTTAAAAATATAGGCAACCGGAATACACCACATTAGCGCGTATGCAAAACGACCTCCTGCAGTTGGGGCTGTGATGATATGGCTGGTTCCGATTCCGGTCATCATCAGGATGATACCGGGGCCGAAGTGTCCTATCATTTTCCTAAAAGACATATCAGGCAATTCGAGAGAGGACAGGATTTTCTCTCCGTCCTGCACTACCTGCGCATTGTCGGAGTTGTTTCCGTTATTCGTAGTTACTTCATCCACTTTTTATCCTCCAGAATGAACCGCCTATCTGTCGTAGGCGCGGACAATTATTGTATTATTCTTTATGTAAGGCCTAATTTTTCTGCTAATCCTATTCGTTGTAATTTTCCGGTAGGACCTTTCGGTATCTCCTCTAGGAAAACCACTTTCTTAGGGACTTTAAAGTCTGCTAGGCGCGTTGCCGCATAGTTACGCAAACTCTTTTCATCGAGTTCTTCACCGTCTTCAAGCACAATAGCTGCAGCAACTTCCTCACCTAGTTTTTGGTGCGGAATTGCAAAAGTAACTACCTGGGCAATGCTTTCGTGATCAAGTAATATTTCGTCCACTTCTCGGGGTGATATTTTTTCACCACCCCGATTTATGATTTCTTTAAGACGGCCAGTAAGTGTTAAATACCCTTCTTTATCTATATGGCCTTGATCGCCTGTACGAAACCACCCGTTTGTAAATGCTGAAGCATTAGCTTGTTCGTTATTGAGGTAACCCGACGTCACGTTTTCACCCTGTATCACTATTTCACCAATATCTCCTGGTGATAAAAGTTCACCTTCTTGATTCATAATGGAAACTTTAGGTCCGGCAGCTAATCCTACCGAGCCTGGCCTTTGAGATCCCCGTGGCAATGGATTGCAGGCCATCTGGTGGGCCGCTTCTGTCATTCCATAGGCTTCGATTACAGGAGCATCGAAAGTTTTCTCTAAATCCTGCATAACTTGTGGCGGGAGGGAGGCCGAAGAAGAGCGAAGGAAACGTAGTTTTACATCGTCGATGATTTTTTGATTACGTCCCGCTCGTGAAAGAATGGCTTGATGCATAGTCGGTACTCCGGTGTACCAGCTGGGTCTAATTTCTTCCAACCAAACAAAAAACTTCAAGGCATTGAAACCTGGCGTACAGTTCACACTCGCCCCGGCGTGTATCGAACCCAATACTGCGGCGATAAGGCCGTGGATGTGGAAGAGCGGCATAATATTTAGGCAACTATCTGACGGTGTCAGTGTCAAGGATAGTGAGACATTGTGCGCTGAGGCACATACATTCTGCTGACTTAAAGGCACGAGTTTGGGTCTAGAAGTAGTACCGGACGTGTGCAACACCAGTGCGATATCGGAGGGCTGGGCAAGACCTGGTGTTGGGGAGTTATGGTTAATCGATTCTCCAATCAATTCAAACTTGCCGGCTGGATCTGATTTGGAATGCTTTAGGGTCACAACGTTTATACCCAATTTACTTGCACTGGTAACAACCGGTGAATCAGTGCTGTCTTCAACAACTAAAAGCTTGGGCTGCAAGTCTTCTAGATAGAAGTCAAATTCTTCACCGCGATAGGCAGGATTTAGTGGAGCGGTAGTGGCAGCAGCGCCAATGCAGATAAATGCACTTGCCATTTCTGGGCCATTTGGCAGTACGATCGCTACAGGATCATTGCGACCAACTCCTAGATCATTCAAGCGGCTTACGGTGTAATCGACCTGGGCACGCAACAGATTATAAGAGAGAGGCTGTCGGTCAGGCGCCGCGATTGCGGTATCTTCTCCCTTGCCGCTACTAACTAATTCTCCTAGTGTATTCATGGTGATATTCCGGTACAAAGCGCGCAGTGTGCAAAATCAGCATGTGGTAAGTCAAGGCTGTCGGTAAATGATTTGTGCCGGGTTATTACTCCTGGCTAAATCCAGGTTGACTTTAAACTTTTTCAGATGTTTTCACCAATCCATTTTGGCTCGTAGTGCGGTAAGCATTACGCTAGACTTATTCAGTTCTCGAAAAAGCCAATATTGCTATAAAGTCAGGGAATTAAAGGTGATGCGAATATGTGTATATGGAGCTGGTGCCATAGGTGGCTATCTTGGTGCCATGCTTTCCAGAACAGAAACTGAAGTTAGCTTGATTGCCAGGGGACCTCATTTGCAGGTTATGCAGCAACAAGGTTTGAGGGTTCTCACAGAAGCTGGTGAAAGTCTCTATCATCTTAATTGCACAGACAGTCCTGAAAGCTTGCCTCCGCAGGACTACGTTATCGTGACTTTAAAAGCCCATTCAGTCCCAAAAATCGTACCTCAGGTTAAAGATCTTCTGGGATCGGAAGGTGCTGTAGTCACTGCTGTGAACGGTATTCCCTGGTGGTATTTCTATGGCGTGGAAGGGCCGTTTCGAAACAAACGTCTTAATACTGTGGATCCCGATGATACACAGTGGCAGCAATTAGGCCCGGAACGTGCAATTGGCTGTGTCGTTTATCCAGCATGTGATTTGATAGAACCAGGTGTTATCAGACACCTAGAAGGAAACCGGTTTACCTTGGGCGAACCCAGCGGAGAAAAAACCGACAGGGTAATGACCTTGAGTCAGGTGTTTATTGAAGCTGGATTAAAAGCACCAATCCGGCCCAGGATTAGAGATGATATTTGGGTGAAGCTATGGGGTAATTTATGCTTTAACCCCTTAAGTGTTCTAACTAACGCTACCCTTGATGTCATAGCCACAGAATCGGGAACTAGAAAAATTGCGCGAGGCATGATGATAGAAGCGCAACAGATCGCTGAAGCTTTGGGGGTTAAATTCTCGGTCGATATCGAAAAGCGTATTGACGGAGCAGCTAAGGTGGGTGCACACAAAACTTCAATGTTGCAGGATCTTGAACAGGGCCGTCCCATGGAAATAGATGCGCTATTAACTGTGGTTCAGGAGATGGGCACAATGACAGCTATTCAAACACCAATCATTGATACTGTTCTTGCTCTTGTTATTCAGCGCGCACAACAGGCAGGTTGTTACAGCTAGTGAGAAATATATGAGTAAATGGATTAGATTTAGACGTCAGGGCTCACAATCAGATGAGTTTGGAAGACTAGTTGATGAAGTTGACTTCGACGAACAATGTGTGAACGTTTGTATTGGAGACATATTTGATAAAAACGAGTCCACAGATGAAATACTAAAGATAAAAGACTTAAATATACTCACGCCTTGTTGGCCCGGTAAAATGTTTGGCCTATGGAAAAATGTTGGGAGCGCAATAGAAAGTCAAGGGTTGACTATTCCCGAAGAACCTCTTTTTTTTCTCAAGACCAATAATTGCTATCTGCCTCATCTTGGAAAGGTTCGGCGTCCAGAGCATTATGAAGGTAGGATAATCTTTGAGGGTGAGCTGGGCGTGGTGATGGGGAAGGTATGTAAACAAGTTTCCGAAGATGCCGCCGACGATTACATTTTTGGTTACACCTGCATTAATGACACTACTGCTCCAGAACTAATTAGAAAAGACCCGTCTTTTCCACAGTGGTGTCGAGCTAAGAGCATGGATACGTTCGGTGCATTCGGGCCGAGCATAAGTACTGATGTAAATCTTGAGCAGATGCAGGTCCAAACTTTCAATCGTAAGAAGATGAGGCAGAATTATGCTATCAGCGATTTCATTTTTTCACCTCAACAAATAGTGAGTGCCTTGTCTCAAGAAATTACTTTATTCCCAGGAGATTTGATTGCTTGCGGTACCGGGGACGGTATTTTGTTATGGAAACCAGGAACCACTGTAGAA
>ERZ651768.322-NODE-322-length-36714-cov-11.214701_pt1 | contig 36714 bp, 42 predicted proteins | sample MGYA00514754_ERZ651768 | MGnify/ENA metagenome assembly ERZ651768
GCCAAGCCCAACTCAGGGAACGAGGATATCTCTATCGTGACCTGGCCATTGGTTCGCTCAGCGATCCGTTCTACCATTCCACCGGGGGCTGCGAGCAGCTTGCAGGGGTCAAGGGTCCTATTGATGCAAGCGTACTGGAACTTGATGTCGTGGCCCTCGGAAGCTTTTTCGCCTCCACACCCCGCCAGGACGAGCAAGAAAATGCCAATCAAGACTGGAAATGTGAACTTCCTCAACTTTGTCATCGGGTTGCCTCCTCCAGATTTATCCTTTCCCGCCAGCGTTGTGGCTTCTCATCTCAAAGACCACCACCATTCACTAAGTCGAGAGACGCAAATATAATTTATCTTAATTCGTGATGTCAACCTTTTACGAGGCACTCGCCGTTGTTTTATGACTACAGATGACGAAATCGACCTAACTTACCCCGGGTCTTTGCATTCCGATAAAAAAATGGGCCTTATCGTGGCTAGAATTATTGGACCGATAGCAGATATATAGTATTCCTGGACGCAGCGACTATTTTATTTCTGGAAGAATTCACGCCCACGCTGGAAACAGACCCACCCAATAACACTTCCCACGACATCACGCCCTGACCGTTGAAAGCGAAAACCCTTCCATCCGCAGTCCTGGCAGCCAGTAGGGAGCCGCTGGAACTTATTACCAAAGCCAAGATAGATGTTTCAGGGTGGGATACTTGTCTGATTGCTGCGCCCTGGCTGTTGAGTACGTACACGCTGCTGCTGGCAGTGCCTACCCCGACTCTATTTCCAGACGTGGCAACTACAACGTCATTGATGGCGCCGTCTGCTTCGAAAGCCCAGATCTTGGCCCCATCGGCGTTAAGCAGGTAAGCCTGGCTGGTCTGGTCCCCCGCCACGGCGCGTGAGCCGTCCGCTGAGACCGCAGACACTTTCTCCGGTTGGCCCCCGACGTCTGAAGATTCAACGGTCCACCTCACAGCCTCATCCATGTTGTACGAGGAGATTTTTCGGTCGGCGGACCCTGCCATCGTGCGGCTTCCATCATCGGAGATGTCGACCCCGGTAACAGGTCCACCAACAGAAACAGACCACAGAGTAAACGGGCGGTCGTCAAGCATGTGCAAGGCGCGGGCTGCGGTTTCGGTGCTGGGGTCGTCGGTAAATCCTGCCAGGATGCGGTTTCCGTCCAAGTCTATCGCCAGGCCGGTGACGCTGCGCTGGGCAACGCCTTCGGGGGCGACGGCTTCGGTGATCCCATAGGTCCACACCAGTTGGTTCGGTGTTGGGCCCGGTATAGGTGTCGGGGTCGGTGTCGGGGTCGGCGTAATCGAGTTATCCGGTGTCCCCGTTTGGTTGGTGTCAGCCCCATTCGGGACCGGCAGTGTGTGGGCGGTGGCCCTGGGAGACGGCGCAACGCAGGCGTTTCTAGTCCAGGACGGACAGGCGGTGCCCATGGATATCACCCCGCGATCTTTCCGCGCCGGCACTCCACCGGTACTGGCGGTGACGGGAGACGAGGCTTACCTGTTGGCCGGACCGCCAGAAATAGCATCGAACCTGACACACCCTGTTCCGCTTGGAGGACCGGGCCCGTTGGCGTTAATCGATCACGATGGAGACGTGGTGCTCTGGCGGAACGGCTCCGAAACCGCCCGTTTGGCGGTGGATGCACTGCCTGACGCCAGGCTGCTGGTCGATGAACAAGAACGGGGCTTGCTGCTCACCAGGCCATCTTCCAGGTACCCCCGAGGCATCGCCGGTGACCGGTTGGAGGCCACTGATATCACACTGTTGGAAACCCGTCCATCCTTTGAGGCCGTCACTCGAAACAGTATCCCCGGCCAACGGGTGGTAGAGGGGATCTCACTCATCTGGGCCGACCTGAACGGCGACGGTCAACGAGAGATCTTCGTCACCATCAGCGACGGGGAACAGGGTGCTCAGGCCGTTGTTTATTCCGAATCGGGCGATCAACTGGCTGCGGGTCCGGCGGTAGGCCGGGGAAACCGCTGGCGGCACCAGCTTGCCGTGGCGCCCTTCGGAGTCAACGAAGAGCTGGGATTGGCCGAGGTCTTAACTCCCCACATCGGCGGTATCGCCTGGTTCTACCGGTTGGAGGGCGACTCCCTAAACCTGGTAGCCCAGCGGCCCGGGTTACATCCCACAAGATAGGCTCGCGAAATCTGGACATGGGCCTTGCGGGCGACCTGGACGGCCACGGACAGCACGAGTTGGTGGTCTTCGATCAATCGCTCGTGGAACTTATGGCTCTGCGTAGTACGGAGGATGGGATTGACGGAGCCTGGCAAACGCCTGTTGGCGGCAAGGCCGCGACCAACTTGGCATCGGTCGATCTCGGCGGCGGTATCACCCTGGGAGTTGGCCGGGATGACGGGGTGTTGCGTATCTGGCTGGCCCCTTAGACTTTGGGCATGACCTCGTTGGCCAAGTCTTCCATGTCGTTCAGCATGGCTTCCCGGCTTTCGGCCATCAAGGCGACGCCGTGGAAGCTAGGCACCAGGTTGGAGACTCCCAGGTCCTGAAACCGGCGTACCTCGGAAGCGATCTCATCGGCGGTCCCGGCGAAGGCCGCGTGTCCGCTACCTGACGCTTCACCATTCTTCTTCAGGTCATAGCCCAGCATCCGGCTGGTTATCTCCAGGGCTCCGGCGGGGCGTCCTGCCCGTTCCAACTCGGCATCCAGCCTCGTCAGGCCAACGGCGAGCTCTTCCGCCGTGCCCGTGGGAAATGTGCTGTTGTTTCCCAATGGTTGCCAGCCATCGCCGAAGCGGGCGGCCCGCCGGATGGCCCGGCGTCCTTCGCCGCCGACCCAGATGGGCGGGTGGGGTTTCTGGACCGGCTTGGGCTCGAAATCGATGTTGGAGAACCGGCAAAACTCTCCGTCGAACTCGGGGGATTCGCTGGTCCAAAGCTCTTTGAACACCTGGATATATTCGTCGGTTATCGCCCCCCGTTGGGCAAAGGGTTTGGTCTCCAGCGCCTGAAATTCCTCTTCAAGCCAACCGGTCCCGACGCCCACGGTCAACCGGCCCCGGGAGAGGATGTCCAGGGTTGAGAGCACTTTTGCGGTGGCGACGGGGCTGCGGTGGGGAACCACCATCACGCTGGTAACCAGCCGAATGGTGCTCGTCTGGCCGGCCAGGAACGCCAATGTGGTCAGTTGCTCCATGGTCTCGCCCGTGTCGGTCCCGGGAAAAACTCCGGAATTGGTATACGGGTATCTTGAAGAAACGTCCCGTGGCATCACGATGTGGTCGGGGAACATCATGAAGCTGTAGCCCAACTCTTCACCGCGTTTGGCGATGACCGATAGGTTCTCCGGTTGGGACAGGGGACCGCGGGACGGCAACATGAACCCGAAATTCATTGATTACCCTCCAATCACCTAACGCAAATTCGGGGAGACGATGCCTAAAACTCGGTTATCAGCACCCACATTGGACCTTTGCCTACGTCGTAAACATCCCCAGCGTCCAACTTCCCCTATTCATATATTGCTAGTATAGCCCGGAGAGCCAAGCTGCCAGCTTTCCCCCCAACGTTCAACAAAAGCGACTTCTTCCAAAGGCTTGCGCCTAGTTGGCCCGTAGCGGGTCCCATCGGCTGGGAATCCAATCGGTAATAGGGCCATAGTCGTCACGTCATCAGGGATACTGAGCAGTTGTTTGATCTCTTTTTCAAAGCGCGTTTGACGGGTGGTCAAGACGCTGCCCAGCCCGAGTCCACGCGCCGCCAGAAGAATGTTTTGGACGGCGGGAAAGATGGAGGCAGCCGAAGGTGTTGTACCTGGGTCAGCCTGGATGCAGGCTAGGATCAACACAGGAACTTCCTCTATGTGGTCCTCCAGATGTTGGGCGCCGCCGTAGGCCCGCCGGACCTGTGCTGTGAGGTCAGTCCCGATCTCAAACCTAGACCCTGCTCGGTAAAGGTCTCCGATCTTACGCCTGGTCTCCGGGTCTCGAATGACGATGAAGCTCCATCCTTGTTTCGCTCCACCCGATGGCGCCTTGACGGCGGCCTCCAGCAACCGGTTGATGAGTTCGTCAGGGACCGGATCAGGCTTGAAATATCGAATACCCCTTTGGGTGTCGATAACCTCGAACAGGTCGATTTTCTCAGGCATGTACTTCTCCCTTGTTATTTGCCTTCCCGGATGAAGTCTGATACCCGCTCCGCGATCATCATTGTGGTCACGTTGGTGTTGGCTCGGATGCAGTCTGGCATTATCGACGCGTCGACAATTCTCAGATTTTCCATCCCGTGGACCCTGCCATATTGGTCCACAACTGCCATTTTGTCTGAGCCCGGTCCCATCTTGCAGGTGCCTGAGATGTGCTGGCCGGTGGTTGCCTCGCGCAGCATATAGGCGTCCAATTTCTCGTCGGAAGACAGTTCATCATCTGTCGGCTCTATCCGGGATTCGATGATGTCAGTGAACTTTTCATGCTGGCCAAGAGACACACATAGCCGCACAGCCTCTCTCATTCGCCTCAGATCTTCGTCGTATTGGAGATACCTGTAGTCCAAAGACGGTTGTTCATCGGGGTCGCTGGATGTGAGGCGCAACTCTCCAGCGCTAAGTTGCAACTCCAGAGAAGCCAACATCCTTATGCCCAATGGAGGCACGTCCCCTACGCCTCGATAGTTTCGATCAGTCGCATAGGACTGCATGAAAATCAAGAGGTCGTTACGCACGTCTGACCCTTCCGCAGTCCACCGAAGAATCGTCTGGACCCTGGGAGCAAAGCCGTCAAGAGGGTAGTCCGGTTTGGTCTGCCAGGTGGTAAACACCATGGGATGATCGCGGAGGTTCTGTCCCACGCCGGGCAATTCGTGAATCACCGGTATTCCAATCTCCCCGAGATTGTCTGCCGGTCCGACGCCTGAAAGCAACATGATATGCGGAGAGCCGATGGCCCCGGAGCTCAAGATAACCTCTCCGGCATCAACGGTAAATCGTTCACCTCCGCTCTCCACTTCCACGCCCACGGCCCGCTTGCCTTCGAAGATGATCTTACGGGTTACACAGTTTGGTCTGATGGTCAGGTTCAAGCGATGACGTGCCGGGTTCAAGTAACCCAAGGCCGTGCTGAATCGGATCCCGTTGGGGTTATTCATTGGCACCGGCCCCACGCCGCTGGCATCAGGTGCATTGTGGTCAGGGCTGTCCGCAAATCCAGCCTCCCTGCAGGCCTCGTAGAATGCGGTTTGGTCCGGCCTCATTTCGTCTGGTTTGAACCGCCGGACGATGATTGCCCCCTCCGAACTATGGAAATCGTCGTCTGGAAAGTCTGGGTCCGCCTCAACCTTGCGGAAATACTGAATCAGGTTGGGGAACGCCCATTCGTCGTTGCCCATGGCGGCCCAAGAGTCATAATCCTCCGGCACGCCTCTTAAGAAAACTTGGCCGTTGATGGCGCTGGAACCTCCGGTAACCCTACCTCTAGGCACCAGCATCGGTGGCGCGGTATCACTTGCCTTGCCAAGAAATTGCCAGTTATGGTCACTGGTCATGATGTCAGTGGCGGTGGCGTACCCGAACTTTACTTCATCGGGCAAGTGCTCAAAGTCGGGGTAGTCGGGCCCAGCTTCCAGCAACAACACGGAATGATCCGGGTCTTCGCTGAGTCTGGCGGCCACTATGGAGCCTGCTGACCCCGCTCCAACAATCACTGTGTCGTACTTCACTTTTACCTTTCCTCCAAGTGCTTCTGGGGTGAACGCCTTGTTTTAACGGATTTGATCTTGTATTTGATCTCGTTCTTTTCATGTTAAAGGGTACTCATATGTACTCTCAGACACAAATCTGAGACTAGAGAATATCTATGAACACGCCTGAGCATGATTTCCTACTAACTCTTAATCAGTAGCTTCTTCAGCGACACCCCCATCGAGAAGGCACCGGTGTGGGGTACTAGTGACGGGTGGGGGATCGGCAGCCGGAGCGTGAAGGTTACAGGGCGGCGTCAGAGTGCGTGGTGGCCGCAGGGCTGGTGCTATCGCTGGATAAGCCCTTGGAATGGGCCGTCGGGTTCTTCTTTGGGAACGTGGAACTTAGTTTGGAACTTTGGACGGTGATTGCAGGTATATCAGGCTTCGATAATTAGCCTTTTGCGTATTTGCTAGTTCCTCGTACCTCAGCAACGATAGACATGATGTTTAGTAGGATAGTGAATAACCAGAACGGGACTAGTATGTACACGCCCCATCCAATGTGGTCATCGCCACCCGATTGCCCAGTTGTTAATGCCTCAAACATGCTTGGTACAACGAATAGATAACCAAGTGTTGGAATAGCAAGTAAAGCGGCTCCAATCTTGCCCTTGACGAAATATGCTGCAGCAATCAGGCCGCCAATCGGAAGGACGATGACAAGGAAACTTACTCCTTCGACCGCGAAAGCGATATAGACGTGAAAGACGACAATCACTGCGTTAGCAATTGCTGCGTTGCGAATGTCTGAGAGAAAATTCACTATAGCCATGCTCATACCTCGCGTGAACGACACTTGCGTGTGACGATATTTTACAAACTAGTTGGTTTGATGATTAGTTGTCACTGTAGTAGAGTCCCGCCAACTTATTAGCGTTGGAGGGATACTAATGGTTTCAGTTTCCGAAGTGTACAAGGTATGGCAGGAAGGTTTTGCCAATAAAGATTCCAGCAAAATCGGAGAGTTCTTCACCGACGATTTCAGGTTCGTGTCCAACATACGTGATATAGGCAAACAAGAAACGTTGGATTGGACTTCTTCTGGAGAAATGGCTATAGATAATTTGGAAGTAATCTACGAGAACGATGAGGTAGCCGTCATCCATCACGATGCTAACAGGGGCGACAACAATGGCGTAGCGATGGTTGTTTACTTAAAGAGGGGCGACAAAATTTCGGCGTGTAGAGTTATCCGAACGGCTATCTAATTAGTTGCCGCAAATGCGCCATTTATTGGAACCTTTGGTCGACGACGGGTCGTAACGGACACAAAGAACGCCTCCTGATTTAGCGCCAAAGATGAAAGAAGCCCCCTCGATTGAGGGGGCTTTTCTTGTTTCAGTGAAGGAGGTTAGACAATTTACGCACTGGTGCTTAGTATAGCCTCTGACCCTAACCCAACTCTACCTTGGAGGGACATAATGACAGCCAGCATGCGATTCACAGCCTTTGATTTCGATGCAAGCAAATATGAAGCGATGCTGTCAGACGTCAATAACCTGGACAATAACAGACTGGCTGCTATATCCGGGTTGATAGGGGCTCGTGCAGTAAGGATTCAGGAAAACCGTCTGATGGTAGTGTCCAGCTACAGCAGCATGGAAGATTTGGACGCGGCTAATGATGCCCACAGGTCAATCTTTGCTGATATCGGTCAATATATGACCGGCCAACCTTTGGTCAGGAGCGGCGAAGTGGTTGGAATAGTGGACGGAGACACACCAATTAGTGATATGGGGTACATGCGCTTTATTCGCGTCTGCTTTGACGATTCCAAATGGGATGTAATCCAGAGTTATATGGATGATAACTTGGCTTCAGCATTTGACGGCGTGGCCGGGTTAAGTCGGATACGTATAGGTCGACTCAGAGAGGGCAGTATCGAAGGCAAACCAGCAATTATTGCAGCGGCGAGTTACGACAATGAAGCCAACGCGCAAGCAGGGATGGCAGTGGCACAGAAAGCGCTTGCCGGCATGGCTGAATACATGACTGAAGAACCGCATGTAAGACAAGGAGAATTGGTCTGGCAGTTCCGTTCTGCCGAATCATATCGATTAGAGAATAAGTGATTCTACACCTTGGATATGTGCTCGAATGCCGACTAGGCTAGAGCTTGCTTCACAGAAACCATACTATGCTGGTGGTTGTTCAAAGATAACAAAGCCCCCTCAAACGAGGGGGCTTCTCTTGTTTCAGCGGCCCCCCATCGGGAAGCCTAGGGGTCGGGGTACTTAGAGGGTATGGGTATCGGCAGCTAGGGACGGTCATTGCCGGAATTTCAGGCTTCGATGATTAGACGCCACAGTAAAAAAGCCAGTCTGGCCCAGACAACCAGATAAATGCCGCCAGAATGGATAGGTTGGCCAACCCCATCAGGCCGAAGATTAGCCCAGGGGAGCGTTTGAGAGTCATAGGCATATGGGCGATATTTTACACATTTAGTTAACCGTGTAGACTACCGCCATGCGATTCGGAACCGCCATGCCCACGCCACGCTTCCGTTGACCGCCAGCGTCAATCCAAAAGTGGTGAGAGAACGCCTCGGTCACAGCACGATTGCCGTGACGATGGATACCTACTCACATGTTTTGCTAGGAATGCAGGAGGAAGCAGCCGTTGCAGTTGAGAAGTTATTGAAACCATCTAAATAGGTGTCGAAACGGACCTGTATGTTCCCCCTGAAATTTGCCTGAAAGTGGCCTCCTACCCCCAAACTTTTCTGGCCACCTCTACCACCAACTCCAACTTCTTCCTCTGATCATCCCAGCTCAAAAGGTTGCCTGGGGACGTCGAGGCAAACCCGCATTGCGGACTGATTGCGAGATTGTCAATCGACATGTACTTCGCAGCCTCATCTATCCTTTGTAGTATTCGGTCCACAGACTCTAGAGTCGGGTCTTTGCTGCTGATCAATCCAAGGACAACTGTTTTGTCTTTCGGCATGAAACGCAAGGGTTCGAACCCGCCCGCCCGCATCGTATCGTACTCCAATAAGAACCGATCTACCTGTAAGGTGTTGAACGCCTTTTCGGCTGCGGCTTCGTAGCTCCCCTCAGCAATCCAAGCACTGCGATTATTGCCTCTGCACATGTGGAGGGCCACCGTGACACCAGTGCTTCTTACATCGTTCAGTGAATCATTGTCGGCGGCGATGGTTGCTTCTAGTTCTTTCTCAGGGTCTTCCCCCGCTTGCTTCATCCGCTCGCGGGTCTGAGGGTTAGCCAACCTGATTACATAGTCCAAAGAATCTAGTTGAATATAAGAAACGCCCTCGGAGACTAATGCCTGAACTTCTCTTTGCACCATTCCGACCATATCCTGAACCAAGTCAGCCCGCGTTGGGTAGAATTCGTCGGTCAGCCCCGGCTTGTACCAGACGATCGCCCTAGTCATTACGCCTGGCAAGGTCACTTTGAAGGGTCCAGGGGAGTGTTCTTTGAGGAAAATTGACTCGTGGGCGGTGAGTCGGCGGACCTGCCTCAATCGGGCCCCGACCGCCCGTTTGGTAAGTGATAGATCAGCAGCCGTGGCATTTGCCTGATCCCGGCCCTGGCCTTGCCACCTAGAGTCCGCCGGGGCATCGGGGTCGATCACGAAACCTTCAGCTGACTCTTCGAATGCACCAGCAAACCACGCTCTCCGGTATTCACCATCACTGTAAACACTTACGCCGACCTGCTTTTGCAATTCCAAAGCTTCGAGGATGTATTTATCTTCGAACTCTCTGAGCTCCTCAGAGGTCTTTTTACCCTGTTGATGAGACTCTCGCGCTTCGAGTAATTCTTGGGGCCGTAACAAGCTGCCAATATGCTCGGCTCGATAGATGGTCGCCATCGGTGTTCTCCTCCTTATGCCACGGCCCGCAAATTCGTGGCGCATCCCGCAATTATATTCCAAAGTTCCAGGCTGAGTTCGGTGTTGTCGAAGAAGAATCCGACGGCACAAGGGTGGGACTGCCATCGCTCCTTCCGAGCCGGTTTTGCAATTCGGGTTACTCGTCGTTGGGGTCGAGCCCCAGGGCGACCTTGCCGATAAATTCTATCGCCTGATTGCGCGCCCAAGGCTGCATGAATGGACCGGCCCTAACATCCCGGTAAAGCCTGGCTAAGGGGCTATCAGCCACGTAGGCCCCGCCACCGTATAGAGTTACAGCGCGGTCCACTATCGAAACTGATAATTCCATCGAGAGCTTCTTGGCAACGGCTGCGTTCTTGATGAGCTTTAATGCTGTCTCAGGTGAGTTGTCTATCTCAGACGCGCCTTCAACCGGGCCGGCAGTCTGATAGAAGTCATCGAACGACAAGGATGCTCTGTCCAGGACGGCTCGCACCGCCGCCAGGTCTATCTCGTTCTCGGCGACGCTGACCTGGTTCATGGCGTACCGCGCCCCGCCTTCCTTGTCTTTGATGGCGTTTAACGCTATCTCATGGGCCGACTCGGCTATCCCAACGAATATCGATGACAGTCCTAGACTCGCGCTTGAGGCCACAGCCAGAAAGGGCGCATTGTATTTTCCGAACTCGCCGATGTCGTCGAACTCCTCGTCGGTGACGAAGTAATCCGTGAATACCACGTCATGACTGCCCGATGCCCTCATGCCCAGGCCGTCCCAGTTGTCCATTATCTCCACTCCCGGTCGGTCTACAGGCACGAGGGCAGCTCCCAAGCGACGCTCTCCAGCTTTGTTTTCATACTGCGCGCGCACGGACAGCATATCGGCGGCAGGAGAGCCGGTGGCGAAGATTTTGGCGCCATTGAACAGCCAACCGCCGTCCACCTTGGTCGCCAACGTCCGCGAGGTGAGGAGGTTGGCCCCTCGCTCCGAATTGGCGACAGTGATGATCAGTTGACCCGCTCCGATCCTTTTTAATATCTCCTCGGACCTCACCCGGACATGTTCGCTGCCCGAGGCTATGGCGTTTCGCCAGGCCCGAACGGTCGCGAGAGTCCGGGACATGTGCATGGTAAACGCGAGTGGTGTTGAGGCGTCGGCCCGGCCCAGTCGGTTCATGGCCACGATCCAGTCGTGGATAGAAGTAACCCCCATCCCGCCAAATTCCTCCGGTACTCCTGCGGCAGCGAACCCGCTCTTTCGCAAGGCCCGGATGTTCTCAACGGGGAATGTTCCCTTGCGGTCGTTTTCAGCCGCGGTCAATGCGAAGTCCGTAGCATGCTTCTCCGCCAACTCAACCATCTGTTTGCCTGCTTCGGTGGTCGCTTTTAACTCAAATTCCAAACTGGGACTCCCTATGCTCAGAACTTTTACTTTAGCCTTAACGAGCAACAGATTACTCGCTGGTGCATCTGGAATCAATTTGGGCCAGATGCTGAGTTGCGGATGCGTAGAGATTTTGGGTTGACGCAATTCTTTAATGAAATAGCAGAAAATATCTATAGGAGCCGCTATTCCCCAAGTACAACATCGTCTGCTCTGGATCTAATTGCCTACTGGTATTGGCCACTCTTACAAGAAACTCACTTCCTCCGCTTCCCGATAAGAACATGGGGTTAGTGGACTTTGATACGTTGACCACACTGTAACCGGAGGCCCCAGACAAACTTAAGGCGCTCTTTTTTGCCCGGCGCCAAAGATGAAAGAAGCCCCCTCGAATGAGGGGGCTTTTCTTGTTTCAGCGATACCCCATCAGGAAGGCACCAGGGGTGGGGTACTTAGAGGGTAGGGGCGTAATTAGCGAGGGAATCCCGTAATATAATTTTGGTGTTATGACAGAGACTATCTTGCACCATACCAGTAGTCTAGACGGATTATTGGGACGATTGTCGCCAGAGCCACACCTACACGTTGATACCTTCTAACGCGATCCTAGTACCACTCCGTCACGGAAATTGGCCCAAGTACGACGATGGTGGTGGAGGTAATTAAAATTAACCTCTTGCTTCTAGTCCGCTGTTGATGGCTTTCCAGACCTTTTCCGGAGTGAGCGGGATGTCCAGGTGTGAGACACCCAGGTGGGCTAGCGCGTCTACCACGGCATTCACCACTGCGGGCACTGCGACAATTGTCGGCGACTCCCCGATACCTTTGACACCGAGAAAATTATGAGGGCTGGGCGTTTCCACCAGCTCCACGGTGAAGTTCGGAAGGTGGATGGCCAAAGGCATCGCGTAGTCCATGAAACTACCGGTGAGCAGTTGACCGCTTTCGCTCCAAACCGCCTCTTCGAGCAACGCTGCCCCTATCCCTTGTGCCAGTCCGCCGTGGATTTGGCCGAGGACCACCATCGGGTTGATCACTGTACCGCAGTCGTTCACCGAGACGAACTTGTCCAGCATCACTAAGCCGGTATCCCGATTGATTCGCACCACCGCCAGAGCCGCGGTGAACGGGTAGGTGTAGCCGGTCGGCTCCCAAAAAGTACTAACTTCCAGCCCCCTCTCAATGCCATTAGGCGGTGGCTGTGACCCGTAGGCCACGCTGGCCACTTCCAGCCATGTAACTTGGCGATCCGGGATGTCTTGGCAGACAAATATCCCGTTTTGGAGTTCCACATGCTCAGCGTCCGTGTTCAGCAAGGCCGCAGCTAGGCCGGTGGCTTTCTCTACGACTTGTCGGCTGGCCTTGACCACTGCTGAGCCGCCGACCACTAACGAGCGGCTGGCGCGGGTACCTGTCCCATGGGGTACCAAGTGTGTGTCCCCGTATAAAACCTTGATGTCGTCCAGCGGGACTCCCAGCTCATCAGAGGCTATCTGGGCGAAGGTTGTTTCGTGTCCTTGCCCATGAGGGGATGACCCAGTAAGCACGGTCACTCCACCAGTAGGGCCAACGCGTACAGTCGCGCTCTCATAGCCAGGACGGACGCTGAGAGCGCTGGAGGGACCAAACCCAGATGCATCCACCGTGGTGGCAAGGCCTATCCCCATGAGGCCCCCTTCCTGGTGCTGCTCCTGCCGCAATTGCTGATATCCAGCAAGCGTCAAAGCGCGATCCAACGTTTCACTGTATGCCCCACTGTCGTGCTCCCGGCCGGTGACCGTACGATACGGGAATGACCCGTCTGGAATGAAGTTGCGTCGTCTCACCTCAGCCGGGTCCAAACCCACTTCGGCGGCGATGCGATCCATGACCCTCTCCACGGCATAGGCAGTGGCATGCTGCCCGTAGCCCCGGTATGGCCCTACCGACATCTTATTGGTATAGACGCCGTTGGTATTCCACTCCAGGTGTTCCACCTGGTACGCCCCTGACGCGCCCGACGGAGTGAGTATATCGGCGACGGCGTGTGTCCCGCCGAAACAGTACGCTCCCAAATCGGTGTAGAAATCTAGCCGCATTCCGAGCAAAACTCCATCAGCGGCGTAAGCCGCCTGGACATATTGGATCTCGCCCCGGCCGTGGATGGTCGAAGTGAATTCCTCTTGCCGCTCTTCTACCCACTTCACAGGGCGCGTTAGATCGATGGCTAAAATCGCCGCTATGACCGTTTCCGGGTAGGTATCGATCTTGCAGCCGAACCCGCCCCCCACGTCCACCGAAATCACTCGCAGCTTGTGCTCGGGAAACCCCAGTATGCCGGCGACAAAACCCCGCTCTTGGTGTGGGGCCTGAGTCGATAGCCACAGGGTCAGATCGCCGGTGCCGTTCTCGTAGCTGGCCACCACTGCCCTTGGTTCCATCGGGTTGGGCACCAACCGCGGTTGTTCCAACCGAAGTGAGACCACACCGTGCGCGTCCTCGAATGCCCGGTTCGGGTCTCCGGCCGACTTCATCGAGTGGACGCACAGATTAGTGCCCAGTTCCTCGTGAACCAAGGGTGATCCGTCTTCCAAGGCAGCCTCGACGTCGACTACGGCGGGCAGTATGTCGAAGTCAACGGCGATTAACTCCAACGCGTCTATGGCGCTGTAGGCATTATCGGCCAATACTACCGCCACCGGTTCGCCCTCATACCGCACCACTTCTTCTGCCATCGGAAACCTGCTTTTGGCTTTCATATGTGGTTGGACGCCGCTCAAGGGGAACTCACCCTGGCATTTCGAGTTAATGTCTTTCCCGCCTAACACAGCCACTACACCGGGAGCGGCGCGGCTAATGTCGAGGTCCAAATTAAGGATGCGAGCGCTAGGGTGAGGACTGCGCAGGACTGCCATGAATAGCATGTTGTTGAGCTGAACGTCTGCAGTGTACTTGCCAGCGCCCGTAATCAAGCGGCGGTCTTCCCTTCGCTTGACGGGAGTTCCAATCACCTTACTCACGCCGTTCGTACTCATCTCACACCTTCCTGAGCCTTGGGGAGGACGAGTATATCAGACCGGAATGAAGGAAGAGCCTCTTAAAGAGAATTAGAAATTCTATGTCGGCAAGAGGAAGCGGCGTTGGCTGTCGAACAATTTCTAGACCGGCCAGCGTCGGGATAGGCATTTCACCGATGCCCACCAACTCCAGTCAATGCACTTGGCTAGACAGACAGTACAAGGTAAACTAGGCGTGAAATATCAACTGGAGTCGAGTAGACGTACCTGCTGGCACGTCGGGCTTGAGTTTCGTAAACAGCAGGTCGCGGGTTCGATTCCCATCACCGGCTCCATTTTTCAGGTACGATAAAGGCCGAGATACCGCTTCCGGGCCGGTGTAGCTCAGTGGTAGAGCAGCTGTTTTGTAAACAGCAGGTCGTGGGTTCAATTCCTATCACCGGCTCCATTTTTCGATATTGAGAGCTGAAATCCAGTCTCGTTAGTCACTGGTCGGCCGCAATCGTCCTTTCTTCGTCACTCGATTTTCCACTTCGAGACCCCATCCGAGCTTTGAGCTAAGTGCGCCAGAGTGAATACCCAAAAAAAGAAGTTCCACCTCGCCCAGTTTCTGGTGCACGGGCCAACGTACCACAGCCTGGCGATGTGGCGTCATCCTCGGACTGATTGGCCTGACGACAGTTGGCGGGACCCCAAACTCTACCAACATATAGCCCAGGTCTGCGAGCGCGGACTTTTCGACACCGTGTTCTTCGCCGACTTGAACTATATCTCAGACTCCTTCAAGGGATCCTTAGAGCCAGCGCTGCGTTACGCAACACAGGCCCCGGAGCACGATCCCATCCCGTTGCTCACTATGATGGCCGCCGTGACCAACCACGTTGGGCTAGGGGCTACGTTCTCCACCAGCTACCAACACCCCTTTTACGCAGCCCGTCTCTGGGCCACGTTGGACCATCTGACCGGCGGACGGGCAGCATGGAACGTGGTCACATCGCTGAACCAGAACCAAGCCTCCAATTATGGCCAGACAAGCCTCGACCCACCCGAACTGCGTTATGAGAAAGCCCACGAGTTCATCGAAGTCTGCCAGGAACTGTGGAATAGCTGGGACGAAGACGCCGTGGTGATGGACCGGGAGAACGCGGTCTTCACCGATGCGTCAAAGGTCCGGCGGATCGAATACGAAGGCAAATTCTATAGTTCACGTGGTCCTTTGAACGTGGTCCGCTCACCGCAGAACGGCCCGGCCTTGATCCAGGCTGGGAGGTCGCCAAAAGGCATCGAACTGGCCGCGAAATACGCTGACGCTGTTTTTGCGATTTACCCCCGCGCAACTGATGCGGCCGCATACTATGCCGAAGTCAAGAATAAAGTAGCCGAACTAGGACGGGATCCAGACCACTGCGCCATCCTTTTCGGCGCTCAGCCGGTCATCGGCTCCAGCGAGGCGGAGGCGTTGGAAAAGCAGGAAGAGCACAACAGCCTGGTGCCGCTGGAGGGCGGCATGGCAATCCTGTCGGGCCACCTCAATTTCGACCTCTCCAAGCTGTCGCCCGACGACTACATGATGAGTAGGGACGAGCCCGAACTCCAACGCTCTCGCCGGGTCTACCAGAAAGAGAACGGGGAGTCGATGACCGTCAGTGAAGTTGCCCAACGCCACGGCGAGAGCGTGGGCCTGCCTCAATTCGTGGGCACGCCGCAGAGTGTCGCTGACCAATTGGAGGCGTTCTTCGATAAGGCCGGCGGCGACGGGTTCATGCTTACGCCCATCTATTGCCCAGGCGCCATCGAAGAGTTCGTAGACCTGATTGTGCCTGAACTCCAACGCCGCGGTCGCTTCCGCACTGCCTATACCGGCAAGACCCAACGCGACCATTTCCGACAGACGGACTGAAGTTACCGCGAACCCGATCAACTACAATCGACCAAATGAGCACGATAAGTTACCATAGGCGCGGAATCGCGACTCACACGATAAAGTTAGGAGAACTTAAGTATGGGCATCTTCCGGATGTACACCGGGGACGACGGCAAAAGCGTCATGGAAGAACTTCAGATCGGTGACCCCATCCTGGAGTCTCTTAAGACCTGTACTGGCTGCGCTATCCAGATCAACGAGCCCACGGAGTTCTCAGAGTTCCACCCCGCTCCCCGCCGTCGCTGGATGAGCATGCTCAGCGGGCAGATCGATATCCAGATGGGCGACGGCACTATCCACAGCTTTGGCCCAAACGACCTGCGGCTGTGGGAGGATTTGACTGGAGAAGGCCACAAGACCCGATTCCCGATTCCCTCTGTCAGCATATCCATGCCTCTTCCGTAGAGTCAGGAAAACGAGAGCAGCGAACATGAGCACAGCCTCTCAACCGGACGAAAACCCCGAGGAAACTGTCAACGAAGTCCCTTATGAAGTGAAGGCGTGCGCCAGGTGTCGGAGCACCGAGATTGACCGCACAGAAGGGTTTCACCCGTTCGGCAGATGGCGATGCCGTAGTTGCGACCGGGCTTTCATGATTCCCGCGCTGCGGATACGCGTCCTTCCATCGCACGAGATGCCGCCTCGGGACTGGCACTGGCAATAAAAGGGGCCCCAAATTATGAATCGGGGTCTTTTTTTACGAGTCTGTGGCCCTCCCGGTTTATGACCGCTAGATATCCTGTTTTTCGAAGTAATTGAATCTTGGCTCACCAGCTAGGAACGGTCCCACTGTCTCGGCGATGCCCGTTTCGTCCCGCCAAGCCTGGTACCGCTGTTGATGCGCCTTGGATTCCCAGTCTTCCACCAGATAGATGAGCCCAGGATCGTCTTGGTTCTGGTACACGTCAACGCTCTGGCAGCCATCATAGGCCCTGGTGTCAGGCAACAGTTCCTTGAGTAAAGTTTTGAACTCCTCAACCCGCTCGGGCACTACCGAGAAAGCCAATGTGACGGTTATTGCCATGAATCACTAAACTTCCGCGGCGGGGAATTCGCCCCGCGCCTTCATCTCTTGCGGGAGCAGGCTGTCGTATATGAAGGAGTTCACCGGAGTGGGCACGCCGGCTTCCAGTCCAAGCCGCACTACGCCCCCATTTTGGACTTCCAACTCGGACGGCCTTCCCTCCATCAGGTCCCGCTGCATGGACGAAGTCCCGCCGGGATGCGACGATTCCAGCCTAGCTATGGTCGCGGGAAGAGAATCAACGGGCATGTTGATGCCTTTAGCGTGAGCTACAACTAATACTTCCTTAACCACCTGCTGGGCCATCTCCCACGACCCGGCCACGCTGCGCCATTGACCTACCGGCACACGAGTTATGGCGCCCACTCCGCTGTTGGCGGCCATAAACGCCAGTTTCCCCCACAGCGCTGGGTTTATGTTGGCGGGAATATTGGCTGTGACACCGGCGTTCTGGAAAGCCTCCAACAATCGCTGAGTCCGATCGCTAGGCGAATCGTCAGACTCGCCGAAGGAAACGAAGGGCTCGCTACCGGCATGAAGGATGTGGCCAGGGCCGACGATGTAGCTGATCAGCCCGCCCAGCCCGATCACCACGGCCTTTTCTCCGAGCACGGACGCCAATTGAGCGGGGGCTTCCACACCGTTCTGCATGGGCACCACAAATGTGTTGGGGCCGACCATTGGGCGCATGGCCTTGGCCGCGTCTATCACCTGCCAAGCCTTAACCCCCAAGATGACTGCATCGACGATCCCAACCTCGGCGGGGTTGTCGGTGGCCAGCGCCGGGGTCGCCACGAAATCGCCCTTGATGCTATCGACCCGTAGTCCATGCTCCCGGATGGCGGCCAAGTGTTCGCCGCGGGCGATGAGCACCACTTCCTCTCCTGCCTGGGACAACCGCCCGCCCAGATAACCACCGATTCCTCCGGCGCCGAATATCGCTATCCGCAATCTAACTTCTCTCCAGAATTGGTTGGTCCAGGATCAAGTCAGCCAAGTTCCAGTCTCCGATCCGGGCCTGCTAGGTCCAACAAACGCCGCCAGATCCGGCGGCTGTTATCGTCCCGCAACATGCAGACCTTGATGTTGTGAGGACCGGGCCCATGAGCCCCGGAATGACCGATATTGCCCCGAACTTTATCACACCAAACGTAGGCGTGAAGTAAGGGTAGCGGGTTCTCCACTTGGGTGCCTCCGGAGATCGTGTCCCACTGGGGAGCATAGAGGTCGGCCCACCGCACCCGCCCTAGTCCGCGGTCGTTCCAATCACGCCTGACGTAGACGTTGGACCGGCCCAGTGTCTGCCGCCAGGCAAAGCCTATTGTCAGGCTCAGGATGACCGCTACCAGCCGCAAGACCCGCCATAACAACTTGAAAACAAACCACAGAATCTTAAGCACGGTTACTGAAAAACCGCTTCCGGTAGATCCTTTACAGCGTCGTGGATGCGGGTTAGGTGGTGCTCCAAAGTGTCCATAGCTTCGATCTCGGCCACCGTGTACCATCCAAAGTCGATGGTCTCCTCGCTCAAGCCCAGTGCACCGCCCGTGATCTCAGCCTCGAAACTGAATGCCACAGGCTGAATCTTGTTTCCGTCGCGATATTCGATGAGTATGTCCGGGGTGGTGTAGATGCCTACAAGCCTGGTCACACGCACTACTAAGCCAGTCTCCTCAAGGACTTCTCGGACGCAGGTCTCCGCGGCGCTCTCCCCAGGATCCATCCCGCCTCCGGGCAGGCACCAACGGCTGTTGTCCTCCCGCTGAGTCATCAGGACCTTCTCTCTAGAGTCGTCGAAGATCAACGCCGAGGCGCCGATCCGTAACACGCCTTCCTTTCCAATCCTGTCGCCAAAGGTCATGATGCTCATTGGGTGGTAATTCTCCGGTCAGAGGCCCTTGTTTCCTGGGCGCTTTCGGTTCTGATGTAGAGTGCTCCAAGCGGCGGAATTAATCAAGAACATCGGCGTTGGGATAGCTTCTCATCGCTGCCTGATCTTTCCATCACGCCCAAGAACAGAGCGGGCATGGCATTGACGGTCTTAACGCACTCTCTATAATGGCGTCCACCGGAACCCATCAAATCTAAAGCCATAAGCCGGAATTTTAGGCTGGAGTGGCCACGACGAGGACTACATGAAATTCGGATTGTTCTACCAGATTCAAGTCCCCAAGCCGTGGGACGAAGACAGCGAATCCAAGCGAATCTGGGAAGCCCTGGACCAGATCGAGTACGCCGAGGAGATGGGCTACGACAGCGTCTGGTTCTCGGAACACCATTTCAGGCCGGTCTGGTCGCATAATAGCGCTCCCGATCTAACTTTAGCGGCAGTCAGCCAGCGGACGTCACGCATCCGGCTGGGCGTAGGCGTGGTCTTGGCGCCGATACACCACCCGCTGCACACCGCCGCCCGCATGTCCACTCTAGACATCCTCAGCAACGGCCGTGTGGACGTGGGTCTGGGCCGCACCGGGTATCCATACCAGCTCACGCCCTACGGGACCAAACTGGAAGACACGCGGGGTATGTGGGAGGAGTTTGCTCAAGTCCTGCCTAAGATATGGACCGAGGAAGTTGTCTCTCACGAGGGCAAGTACTACCAGATCCCGCCTCGTGAGGTGCTTCCCAAGCCCATCCAAAAACCCCACCCGCCACTCTGGTCAGCTTGTTCTAGTGAAGCCACCACCCGTACCGCCGCCGAATTGGGCCTGGGCGCCCTGGTTGGCAGCGAAGGCGGCCCGGATAAGGTAGGCGACGTCCTTCAGTCCTACCACCAGGCGCTAAAAGCCGCGAATCCCACTGGAGTAGCGCCCAACAGTCAAAATGCGCTGATGACCGCAGGCTTCTGCCACGAAGACCCCAAGGAGATTGAGGGCCGGGGCACGGAGTTGATCGGATGGTACATGGACCAGCAACGGGAACGGGCCCGTCTGGTCTGGCAGGGCGTCGACCCGGCCACCGTGCCATCTGACTACCAAGGGTATTACGAGCGGGACATGAAGCTTGCAGCCGGCCCACATCAAGGAGAGGCCACCGCCAGCGAGACCGTCAAGAAGGGCACTTCCTTCTGTGTCGGTACGCCTGAGCAGTGCATCGAGTTCTTCGAGAAGTACGAGGCGATGGGAGTAGAGCAGGTCTTCCTGCTCTCAGCCATCGGACCTGCTAGTCACGAGGAAGTGATGAATACCCTGACCATGTTCGGGAAGCATGTGATTCCCCACTTCCGGGCCAAGGAAAAAGCCCAAGCAGCGTCCGGCATGCCCTCAGCAGCCAACGACTAGTCAGTCACTTGATCGACGGAGATATCGTATGAAAACAGGAGTCGTCTTTCCCCAAACCGAGATCGGCGCCGATCCGGTTGCAATCCGCGACTACGTGCAGGCCGTTGAAGGGCTGGGGTTTTCCCACATGATGGTCTATGACCATGTCCTGGGCGCGGACACTAGTCACCACGACAACTGGCAGGGCAGCTACACCTCTGAGTCCATGTTTCACGAGCCATTCGTACTTTTCGGCTACCTGGCCGGCGTAACCACAACGCTCGAACTGGTGACCGCGGTCTTGATCTTGGGCCAGCGGCAGACGGCCCTGGTAGCCAAGCAGGCCGCTGAAGTAGATCTGCTGACCCGAGGACGCCTACGGCTGGGCGTTGGAGTAGGCTGGAACCACGTGGAGTACGAAGCGCTCAACCAGGAGTTTGGAAACCGGGGCAGCCGCTACGCTGAGCAGATCGAACTTCTAAGGGAGTTTTGGACTAAGGACGTGGTCGGATTTGAGGGCAAGTACCACAAGGTTGACTACGCAGGCGTCAACCCTCAGCCGGTCCAGCGTCCGATTCCGATCTGGATGGGCGCCGGCGCGAGGGCCAACCCTGTTCCTACAGACAGGGTGCTCCGCCGCGTAGCCCGGCTGGCCGACGGTTGGTTCCCTCAGATGCAGCCTGGTGACGATGCCAAGACCACCGTGGAGCGACTGATGGTGTTCGCGAGCGAGGCAGGGCGCAACGGCGCTGCTATCGGAATGGAACCCCGGATAAACTTGGCGGACGGCAACCCTGAGTTTTGGCAGCAGCAGGCGACCGAGTGGCAAGCGATGGGCGCAACCCACGTGTCTTTCAACACCATGCGGGCCGGCCTCGGCTCTCCTCAAGACCACATCAACGCCGTCCAGCAGTTCAAAGAGGTTATCGGCTAGCGGATAATCTGGGCATCTGCCCAGTTACCCAGTCTGGGGCTAGGGAGGAAGCGCTCCTAAGCCCCGTCGGACCCCTTTACAGACCCCTGATAGTCCGATTGTCGATCCATCATGGTCATCAAACTGACCCGGTAGGACCATTTTGACCCAATCCAGGCTCGTAGTTGCTTACACGGCCCCGCGAGATTATTATTTTTCAATCACGAATATTCCGGTTGGGAAGACCTGGCAACATGTGCGGACGATTTACCCTGACTTCCAATCTGAACGAGCTTCAGGGCCGGTTCGGATTCTTGTCCGAGTTCACCGGTCTTAAGTCCTTTGAACATGGGCCCGAACAAGGACCCAGGTATAACATCGCGCCCACTCAGCAGGTATTAACGGTCACCAACGACGGCCAGAAGAGCGGAGAACTGATGCGGTGGGGTTTGGTACCCTTTTGGGCCAAAGACCTGAAGGTCGGTGCTCGTATGATCAACGCGGTGGGAGAAACCGTCGCCACCAAACCGGCGTTCAGAACAGCCTTCAAGAAACGGCGTTGCCTGGTCCTAGCCAACGGCTTCTACGAATGGAAAACAGATGGGAAACGGAAGCTGCCCAACTACATCTACCCGCGCAACGGCGAACCGATGGCGTTTGCCGGGCTTTGGGAGACGTGGAAATCTCCTAAAGGAGAAGTGGTCCAGTCGTGCACGATCATTACCACTGAAGCTAATCCGTTCATCCAGACGTTACACACCCGAATGCCCGTAATATTGTCCGATGAAACCCAGGCCCTGTGGCTAGACCCGCTGACCGAAGACCCCAAAAACCTAGAGCCTCTGCTGATACCTGCCCCTGTCGAGCTTTTGACCTCCCACCGAGTATCGGAAACGGTCAATTCGGTGAAGAACCAGGGGCCAGAGTGCATCGTGCCTCTATCTGAAGAAACACTCGGCGAAGAAACCCCTGGCGCGCGCTTATTCTCCTAGCCCACCCAAAATAACCCCTCGATTCCAACGCGGTCAGCAGTCCCGCGGCCGTCGTTGGCCTCTAAACATGGCCAATCAACCAGAACACATATCCGATCAGATCGCCTCGGTGTACAGCAGGTACCGTTTCGTGATTGGAGCCATGGTGTTGGCCGGCCACCTGATCGTGGGGCTGAACGTATTTGCAGTCTCGCCGGTGCTTCCCCTGGCCATCGACGACTACAGCATCAACCGGGCCACCGCCAGCCTGCTAGTGGCCTTGCCGCTGCTGGTGGCGGCGGCATTGGGACTGCCCAGCGGCATCTTGATCTCCCGCATCGGACCCAAGTGGGCGTTCACCACCGGTTTGGCCGCGGTGGCCATCGTGTCATTGTCGGGTGTCACCCCAAATTTCATCACCCTGTTGCTGCTCCGGTCTGCGACCGGCCTTGGGTTCGCCTTCATTCTCACAGCCACCGGCCCCCTATTGATGCAATGGTTCAGGCACAAAGAAATCACCCTGATGAACGCCTTAAACACTGCGGTGCTGAGCCTGGGCATCGCCATATCGGTGGCCACTGCGGCCCCGCTGGCGAAAATCATGGACTGGCAAACTGCGCTGGCGGTTTTTGCCCTACCAGGAGTCGCCGGACTAGTGGCCTGGTTATTCTTGGGCAGGGAATCTAGCGTCACTTCCAAGCCCAGTGGAGGCATCTCGCTGCGTGAGGTCGGATCGGTCTTACGAAACCGGACGGTGGTGCTATTGCTGGCGGCAGACGCGGGAATATTGGTCCAATATGCCGCGTTCACCGGATGGCTGCCTACCTTCTACAACGAAGACAGGGGTATCTCACTGTCTCAGGCTGGGCTCATCACCGGCATCCTGCCTCTGGTGGGCGTGTTCGCCGTGCTCGCCGGTGGCGCCGTAGCGTTGCATGTGGCGTCGCCCAGGACCCTTTTTGCCGCCTCGGGCCTGATGGCTGGCCTGGGCGGGTTGGGCGCATTCCTTTTTCCCGGACCTGCGTTGATCTATCCATCGGTGGTTGTTCTGGGCATTGGATCGTGGCTCTACGTGCCTAAGCTGCTGACCCTTCCCATGCAGATGGACGGGATAACTCCAGATAGTGTGGCTGTTATTTGGGGTTCTTTCCTGACATTCTCCGGGTTCGCTATGTTCATCTCACCGATCGTGGTCGGTAGCCTGCGCGACCTGACTGGGTCCTTCATACCGGGACTGGCAGTATGTGCCGCCGCCTCCTGGACCCTTCTGCTGGCAGGCATCCTTTTGCCCCGGAACGCCACAGGGCCGCAGGCTGAAACCGAGCCGTCCCCGCAAGATTGACAACCCAAAACCTGACGCGTAACTTTAAGTCTCAGTTCAAGTACCCCGTATTCAAGCCCAACTACACGCACATGAGGAGACTTTCATGGGTAGGATTCCACCAGCAACCAGAGACACCGTTCCCAGTGGACAGACCGCCGAATTTGACCAACTTCTTGCCGGTGCAGGCTCGGTCCCGTTGGTCGGACCCGGATCGATACTGTGGCACGTCCCCAAGGCCCAACTTGCGGCCACGGCGCTGAACCAGTACCTGCGCAACGATTCGTCGCTGTCAGCCAAAGTTTTGGAACTGGCCATGCTGGTTACTGCGCGTGAAAACGACTGCATGTACGTTTGGAACGCTCATGCCGCATCCGCCAGAGCCGCCGGAGTGCCCGGAGCAGTGGTGGACGCCCTCAGAGACCGGAAAGAGCTTCCTCCTCTGGCTCCCGATGAGGCTGCAGTAATCAATTACGGTCAGGAATTCTACCGCACCCACAGAGTGAGCCGCGGTGCCTTCCAGGCGGCCATAGAACAGTTCGGCACCCAGGGGCTAGTCGAACTTACGGTCACCATGGGGAACTATGCCTTGATAGCCTTCGCGGTCAATGCCTTTGACTCCGATCTGCCGGCCGACCGGACGGAGCCTGTCCTGCCCGCCTAATCCGCATCGGGAGGAGACCAACATGGCCGTCCAACCCTTCACGATCGATGTTCCGGACTCAATCCTTGAAGACCTGAAATCCCGGCTTGAGCGAACGCGCTGGCCGGATGAGCTGCCGGGCACGAACTGGGAATACGGGAGCAACCTGGACTACGTCAAAGAGTTGGTGGAGTACTGGCGCGCAAAGTTCGATTGGCGCGCCCAAGAAAGGTTGCTTAATTCTTTCTCGCACTTCAAGACGGAAGTGGACGGCCTGGATATCCATTACATCCGCGAAAAAGGGAAGGGGCCAAACCCTATTCCCCTGGTGATCACCCACGGCTGGCCCGGCACCTTCTTCGAGATGTACAAAGTCATTCCCATGCTGAGTGACCCGGCCAGACACGGCGGGGACCCAGCAGACGCATTCGACGTTGTGGCGCCTTCCATGCCTGGCTACGGGTTTTCTGGCCACACCACCGAGCGAGGGCTGGACGTCCTGGCAATCGGAGACCTGTGGGCCAAATTGATGTCGGATAACCTGGGCTATCCGAGGTTCGGCGCCCAGGGCGGTGACTGGGGCGCCATCGTCACGGCCAAACTCGGGCTTTCCCACAGCGACAAGGTCATCGGCATCCACTCGACCTTCATCTCCCGGCCGACGCCCTACATGGGGCCAGGCTCAAGGGAATTGTCTGAGGCCGAAAAGGCGATGTTCCAGCAGCGGACCGACTGGCAAGCGGCCGAGGGTGGCTACGCTCACATCCAAGGAACTAAACCCCAAACGCTCTCCTACGGCTTAAACGACTCTCCCGCAGGTTTGGCCGCCTGGATCGTGGAGAAATACCGGACGTGGAGCGACTGCGGCGGAGACGTGGAGACGAGGTTCACCAAGGACGAACTCCTCACAACAATCACCATCTACTGGGTCACCCAGTCAATCGGATCGGCTACCAAGCTGTACTACGAATCGCTGCGAGAGACCTGGAGATTGGCCCAGGGCGAACGCATCGAAGTGCCCTGCGGCATCGCAGTGTTCCCTTCCGAGATCAGCGTCCCGCCCCGGGAATGGGCCGAGCGGTCGTACAACGTTCAGCAATGGACGGTCATGCCCAGCGGAGGACACTTCGCAGCCTTGGAAGAACCGGTCAGACTGGTAGAGGATATCCGCAATTTCTTCCGGCCGCTGCGATAACGCGCCTTAGATGAGGCGTCCCAACCTTTCTCGATCCACTCCGGACTGGCTATTCACCTATACCGGGGTGATGCTGATGACCGGCATCCTGGTCAACTGGGGCACCGGCTTCACCAATTTCGCGCACAGCCTGACTCTTCCCTCCATGGAATTGGACCTAGGGATCTCCCACACCAGGGCTGGGTTCGTGATCACCATGATGGCGATGGTCCGCATGGGCAGCACCCTCATATCGGGTACCCTGGCGCCCCGCTACGGTAGCCGGTTCATCATCGGCGTCGGGACGGTTGGATCCGGCGGCGCTATGATCCTGCTGGGATTCGCCCAAACCTACCCATTGGTGCTGTTGGCTGCCGGTCTGATGGGCATGGGCTCGGGAACAGCCCTTACTCCGATGATGGGGCTGTTGTCCCGCTGGTTCAGGTCCAGCGACCGGGGCCTGGCGGCTGGCCTGGCCGCAACCGGAGGTAGCTTCGCCTTTATCTTTGCCGGCCTCATAGTACCGTGGCTGGTGGGCCGGGACGCCGACGACGGGTGGCGGCATGCCTGGTTCTTCTTTGGCGCGATAGCCGTCAGCATCGGGTCCGTCTCACTGGTATTCGTGCGAGAGCGTCCCGTGGGTAGCCAGCAACAGGACCGGGGAACCGGACCAGAGCCAGAACCGGGGCGTGCCGCCTGGCCGATGGCTGCTTACAAGAACCCCATGATCTGGCTGATCACATTCCTGGCCTTCACGTCTGGGTGGTCCCAAAACATCTTCACTTCGTTCTTCGGAGTATACCTATCCCAGGAAAACGGCGTCAGCCTGACGACTGTTGGGCAACTGGTGATATTGATCGGCGTTTTAAGCGTTACCAGCGGGGTGCTCTGGGGCCGTATCTCAGACCGGTTCAGCCGAGGCCAAGCCTTTTTCTACTCGTTCTTACTGCAGGGGTTGGCTTTCATCTCGATGGCCGTGCTTCCAGGGATGGGCATTTTCATCATCTCGGCCATCCTGTTGGGCTTCACCCTGCGGGCGACGTATACCGTCTGCGCCGCTTCGGCAGGCGATTATGTGGCTGTGCAGTTCTCGGCCGCCGCTTTTGGACTCATGGCGGTAGGCGCCGGCCTGGGCAGCGCCATCTCGCCGACAGTCGGTGGAGCCATCGCTGACAACCTGAATATGAACTGGTCGTTCGCTGCTGCGGCGATCTTTTCTGGGGTAGGAATGGCCGGGTCTCTGTTATTGATCAAACACACGCAGTCGCTAAAGGTCTTGCAGCCGACGCCCACGGATTAGCCGCTTGGCCGCCAAGACACCACGCGGGGTTCCAGATGGATACCGCCTTTGATGGTAAAACCGCCGTCCTTTTCCTCAAGAACTTGCGGTAGCAGGCCTTCTAGGCGTTCCATCTGGGGTGAGTCGGGAGTTACGTACAGGCGGCGCGCCAGTTGCTCCCTGGCTATTTCCAGGCTTTCGAATCCTCGACTGTGCTGGGCGTGGACGACCTCCACGTTCGGCTCAACTCTCAATTGACCCAGTACCTCCAAAAACTCCGGCAGGCTGGGCAGGGGCAGGCGAGGCACGCCGTGGACCAGTTCCCATAGGGGGTATATCTGAGACTGGGGCGGGCCTTGGTACATGATTACCATTACCTGGCCGGCATGCTCTTCCAGCTTTCTGACAAACGCCTCGATATCTTGGATGACGTAGAGAACGTGGGCGCAGATAGCCACGTCCACCCTGGACACCTGGGCCTCCAGCCAGCCTGACTCAACGACATCGACGTTCTGCACGTCGAATTCATCGGCCACCTCCCGCAACACCTGGCACATGCTGGGCGAAGGCTCGACAGCGATCATTTTCTCGGCATCTAGAGCCAACGGCAACGCGAGGCGCCCTCCGCCGGCGCCTACGTCTAGGATCACCTGTCCCGGCGCGATCTCCTTCCGTAGGTAATCGACTAGGACATCATCGGTGCGCCTGGGGTCGGCCCGGAAATTCTGGGCAAAGTTGCTCCAGGAGTCCGCGGGCGGCTCTTCCCTACGCATATTGTCGGATTGGGCATGCTCGGCACGGACCATCTCAGTCCAGCATTTGGTTGCGCTCATGTTCCCTCTTTGGTGGTAAGCCGCTGGTTCGTACATGCAGATTGTATCCGCGCCTAGTCGAAATCCCAATTTGTTGGTGGTGCTTGAGGTCCTCCAGCCCTTCAGCAACCTCAATGGTGGCCAACATGCCGTCGGGCCCGACGGCATGTTGTACATCTCCCTGGGCGACGGTGGCATGGGTTGCGAACCTCAGGGCAACGGCCAAAACCGGTTTGATCAGTTGGGAAGCATCTTGCGCATCGATGTTCCGGGCCTAACTCCAAATCAGGGATACCGCGTGCCGCCCAACAACCCCTTTGTGGGCTCCACGGACGCTAGAGGCGAGGTTTGGGCCTATTGGGCTGGCATATAATCCTTGGAGATTCACATTCGACCGGTCGAATGGCGACCTCTGGACCGGAGACGAATGTCAGAACAGTTTTGAAGAGATAGACCTGGTCGTCAAGGGTGGGAACTACGGCTGGAAATTGGTCATTGCTTCTCCCCACGGGCCTAATGCGACCCATCTGGCACATTACCCCCGGTGATGAAGTACAGCGCCAACAAGGGCTGCTCTGTTTTTGGAGGGCACGTCTACCGGGGCACGGAGATCCCCCGATTGCATGGGACTCACATCTACGGCAATTATCGCTCGGGAAAAGTGCACGGCTTCAGGATCGAGATCGGCGAAGCAACCGGTCACTCCCGTCTGATCGACTCCGACCGGAATGTCACATCCTTCGGCGAAGACAACGAAGGTGAAACCTATGCCCTCACCCAACGCGGAGGCATTTACCGGCTGAAAGCTGACCACTGATAGCTGGCTGCTCGATTGTTGACGAGCCAGGTACGTCGTTCTATAGTCCGGGGCGTCTCGCCACGGTTTCTATTCACCGGATATCAGTAATTCAGGAGCGTAATGGCCTATTTCCCATTGACCAAGCATCAGCAAGGTTGGCAGGACCGCGCCAGTGAGATCGCCGCCAACGACCTGGCCCCCCATGCGGAAGAGACAGACCGGCTGGGCCAGTTCCCCACCGAATCTCTGGAGGCCTTGAGAAAAGAAGGGTTGTGGGGACTCCGGGTGCCCAAGAAACACGGCGGACTAGGCGAAGACATGGTCACCACCTGCTTGATCGTCGAAGAGCTCTCCAAGAAGTGCCCCTCGACCGCCATGTGCTACAAAATGCACATCGAGGGAGCAGAGATCGTCTCTCGCATCCCCACCGAGTACCAAGTGAAGCAATTCGTTGAACCGTTGGCCAAGGGCGAGGTTTTCATCGCCGCGCCCGGTGGCGAGTCGAATGGACCCGGCGACGACTGGACACCCGTCAGGACCGTTTCGGCGGTCACAAAGGTCCCTGGGGGTTACCAACTGGACGCGATCCGAAAGGCCTTTGTAACATCAGCCGGACACGTCACACACTTCGAATTCCAATGTCGCATCGGCGAGGAAACGCCACAAACCAGTGCCAGCAGGTTGTTCATTGAGGCAGACAAGATCGATTGGGAGATTGTGGCCCCGTGGGATGGTCTGGGCATGCGTGGGAATAGCAGTTCGCCCATAATATTTTCCGGATTTGTGCCTGAAGAGAACCGGCTGGGACCGGAACACACTGTCCTAGACATCGCCGATCCGTTCGTTCGCCCGGTGATTGCCCTTACCTACGCCGCCGCTTATCTGGGGATAGCTTCGGGCGCCTTCGAGATTGCAATGGTCGAGATGCCCCGGATGTACCGCAGCGGCGCGCGCCGGATCGACAACGCCATCAACCAACGGCGCATGGCCGAGATGGGCGCCCAGATCGAGGCAGCACGAGCCCTGATGCTGGCGGTAGCATCTTCATACGATGAGGAACGCAGCACGTCGAACCTCCCGTATTTTCAGTCAAAAGTGACCTGCTCCGAGGCAGCAGTGCGAGTTACTCAGGACCTGATGACCGCATTCGGCGGTACTGCATTTGCAGGCAGACTGCCCTTCGAACGCTATTTCAGGGATGCCCGGGCTGGGATCGTGATGGGCATGGCCAACGACGTTGCCTACCAGAATATGATCCCGCTCATGTTTCCCGCGGCGTGAACAAGACTACTGGATAAGTATTTGGAGTACGGATGGTTGAAAAACTGGTTGGAACAGCCGTAAACGGCAGCACCATCTCCGAGATTCAAGCGAAGATTCAGCGGGCCGAGGAACTTGGCATCCACGCCGCCTGGATGACGACGGGCGGGGCCAGCCTGGACAGCCTGACCTGTTTCGCAGCATCAGCGGGCTTAACCACCAAGATCAAGCTAGGCACATCCATCGTTCCCACCTACCCTCGCCACCCTTTGGTTGCCGCGCAACAAGCCCAGGTGGTGGCCCAACTGGCGCCGGGGCGTCTACGTTTGGGCGTAGGCCCCAGCCACCGTCCTACAATGGAATCGATGGGCATCAATTTCCACGCCCCGTTGGCCCATCTCAGGGAATACATCCAGATCCTGAAGGCTCTTCTCCAGACCGGTTCGGTCGACTTCAACGGAGAGCACTACTCGGCCCATGCGTCTATCGCCGGTCCGCTGGACATCCAGGTGATGGGCTCGGCGCTCCGGAAAGGCTCCTTCGAGCTATGCGGTGCGGAGGCTGACGGCGCCATCAGCTGGATCTGCCCCGGGACCTACCTAAGAGATGTGGCCATCCCGGCCATGAAGAAGGGGGCCGATGAGGCGGGCCGGCCGGTCCCGCCGCTCATCGCCCATGTCCCCATCTGCGTACACGACAACCTGGACGAGGTTAGGGCTGCCATGCGGGAGCAGTTCGGCCACCCCGGTCTCCCTTACTACCAAAACATGCTGATCGCCGCCGGTTACCCTGAAGCCAAAGAGGGCAAATGGAGTGACGCCATGATTGAGGGCGTGGCCATCCTGGGCGACGAAGAGACCGCCGCCCAAAAGATTCAAGAATTGTTGGACATGGGCGCAACCGAGATCCTGGCTTCGCCCATCATCGCCGGGGGCGACCGTGCAGCCTCACTGGAGCGCACAACCAAACTGCTGGCCCAAGCCGCCATTTCTGCCCGGTAGATTAATCGTTAGACACGAGGAAAGATGAAATACGACGTTGTCATCGTGGGCGGAGGCTCGGCCGGCTGCACTCTGGCCACCCGCCTGAGCGAAGACCCCAACCGGTCGGTATTGCTCTTAGAAGCCGGCCATGATTACCCAGACATAGATCAACTACCCGACGCGTTGAAGCTGGGCCATCGCCAGGAAGCCAGCGACATCGACTCACCGTTCAACTGGGCCTACCGTGGCCAGGGGACGCCGGAACAGAGTGTGCCCATGCAAGTGGCCAGGGGCAAGGTTATCGGCGGGTCAGGCTCGGTAAACGGCCAGGTATTCCTCCGCGGCGTGCCTGAGGACTACGACGATTGGGCTGCCGAGGGCAACGACCAGTGGAGCTACGTCAGCCTGCTGCCCTTCTTCCGCAAGCTTGAGACCGATCTGAACGTGCGAGACGACTTCCACGGGACAGACGGGCCCATCCCGGTCTGGCGTTTGCCCAGAGAAGAATTCATGCCGGTGAACGAGGCTTTCCATCAGGCGTCCGTCGCAGCTGGGTTCCCGGAAGACCCGGACATGAACAACCCTGATTCAACCGGGACGGGCGCGTTGCCCATGAACAACCCTGGCGGCATCCGGATGAGCGCGGCGTTGTCCTACCTGAACCCCAACCGTCACAGGCTAAATCTGACCGTCAAAGCCAATGTCCTGGCACACCGGGTTGTGTTCGACGGAGACCGTGCCATAGGCGTGGAAGTAGAGAGCGGTGGCGAAAAATTCACTGTAGAGGGTTCTGAGATCATCCTCTGCGCAGGAGGCATCGCCACTCCCCAGTTGTTACTTCTTTCAGGCGTCGGTCCCGCCGCTCACCTGGGTGAGTTGGGTATTCCGGTGGTTTATGATTTGCCGGGCGTCGGCCAGAACCTGCGCGACCACCCGTTGATCAACGTTGAGCTTGAACCTAAAGACGGCGTCAAACTGGCCACCGTGGAGCCCCGGATCCAGAGCGGCCTGCGCTATACCGCCGAGGGCTCGGACACACGCAACGATATGCAACTCTTCCCTTCCTCGTTCACCGGACTGCGGGCCGGCGACCCGCTGCAGGGCCGCAGCCCAGACCGTCCTCAGGGAATGAGGATCACCTGCATCTTGAAGCTGGCCGATAGCGCCGGAGAATTGACTCTGAACTCGGCCGATCCCAGCGACCCACCGAACCTAAATTTCCGCTATTTCGAGAGTGAATGGGACCGGCAACGAATGCGGGAGGCCATCCAGCTATCCTTGAAATTCCTGGAGCACCCTTCTTTCGGCCCGCTGATTGAGCGCCGGCTGTCGCCCACTGACCAGGATGTGGCCACTGACGATGCGATGGACGCCTGGCTGAGGCAGAACGTGGCCACCACGCAACACACCTCGGGCACCTGCAAAATGGGTCCGGATTCCGACCCCATGGCCGTGGTCGACCAATACTGTCGCGTGCTGGGACTGCAGAACCTGCGGGTGGTTGACCTCTCGGTCTGCCCTAACGTTGTGCGTGCCAACACCAACGCCACAGCAATCGTGATAGCAGAAAGGGCCGCCGGCTGGATCAGCTGTCGCGAGTCTTGAATATGAATATATGCGGGCGTCTAGGCGACCGGGGCTTTGGGTGTGGGGGCTATATTCCCGAAGACCTTTGGCGCCATATCGTCCTTAAACGACAGCTTGTCCGCCTGGTCTTCTCAGCCGACGCTGAGAAGCTCATCCACCCAGTCCTGTGTTACGCCTGAGGGGGTGGTAGTCAGGAATTCGGCTAGCTCCAACTCGGGGTCCTCACCACGGATGGCCTGTGCGTGGACGAGGGTTCAATATTGCCATTTGTTGGTCGCCGATACCACTGCCGCCACCATATCACGCTCGGCACGGGACACCCCTACTCGTCGAACATCACTGAGGCCACGTGGACCATCAGGGTTTTCATGATGTTGGGCTTGAGGCTGCTCACCGCCTGGACGTTGGGAATGCGTCCCCGTGATTTGAGCAGCATGTCATAGACTTCTTTAAGTTCGCCATCTGATTCCTCATAAGGAATCGTGTTCACATACGGCATGTTGTCCATCCTGTGTGTATACCCGACATCGAGCTTTGATGACACTGGTCGAATAAGGGTTTTGTTCTGAAAAAGTTAGCATCGGCCAACGCCGTCTTCAAGCCGGTTGCTGACGGTTGCCGTTAGGTCGTTGACATCGGTATACTAGCCTCAAATTTCTCGCCAGTCGGCGTCAAAAGGAGTCTGAATGGGCATCTTAACCGACGACATGAAACGGGTGGTCCGGCAGCAGCGCATGGGTTTCATGGCCACTGTATGCCCCGACGGCTCGCCCAACCTCTCGCCAAAGGGCACCGCCACCATCTGGGACGATGATCACCTGGTCTTTGCCGACCTTGGCTCTCCGGTCACCATCGAGAACCTGGGCCACAACCCTGCCTGCGAAATCAACGTCCTGGACACCTTTCTCCGGAAGGGTTACAGGTTCAAAGGGACCGCCGAGATACTGACTGGCGGAGACTTGTTCGATGAGATTGAAGACGCCTTCGCCACCGGCAGTCACGGTATTCGCCGCTCAGGCCTGCCGGCCAAACGCTATGTACTGATCACTGTGAACAAGGCTGCTCCGGTCATCTCTCCCGGATACACGCCTGGGAAGACCGAAGAATCGATGCGAGAAGAGTGGACGGATTACTGGGCTGAGATTCAGAAAACAAATTCCTAACAACGCGATCTTGGGCCTCTGCATCTAAGATGCGGAGTTAAACCGAACTTCAAGAGCACGTAAGAGTGAACAGATGTCTTGGATCAAAGAAGAAAAGGTAGACCTGCCCCCGGTAATCGCGTCCATGTCAATCAATAAGCCGGCCATGGATGCAGTTCAAAACCTGGCCGCCGCTATAACCTTTGGCGGCTCGACGCTGACCAGGGTGCAGGAAGAGGCCATTTCCACCGTCGTGGCCGCGGTGAATAGCTGCCGCTATTGAACCATGGCTCACGGAGGGTTCCTCCGTCAGCATTCCGACGACCCTGAGCTTGCCAGCCACATCATGCACGATTACACCCAAGCTGACCTTGACGACCAGACCCGTGGAATGTTGGATTTCGCCGTTAAACTCACCAAGAATCCGGCGGGAAGCACCAAGGCCGACCTCGAGAAACTCCGCAGTCTTGGGTTGGATGAACAGCAGGTCTTATCTACTGTCATGATTACATGTCTGTTCAACTTCATGACGAGGCTGGCCGACGGTCTAGGCGTGGAGATTCAAGAAAACCGGTTCGAGGCCGCCAAACGCTGGATGTCAGACGACGTCCAAGCCATATCTTGGCTGATGGACCACAAAGAGACGTAGGCCGGCGTTTAGCTTACGAGAGCCTCCGAAAGTGACCTGCAACGGTCCGATAATGCGATTCTTTCACGGCGATCTGTGCGTGTTAGACTGACTCGGTCTTTTTCGACCTTTTTGATTCCAGTCGTAAATTTAGGCATTAACGCCAATTAAGGAGTGCAGGCATGGTCCATTGGGCAGACATTCCCGTGGGTTTGCAGGCCAACATGAAAGAGCGCACCGCGCCCTTCGAGCAGACTCCTTGGGTTGAGGCGCCGAACCTGCACGAAGCCCGAATCGCAATAATTACCACGGCTGCTATCCACCGCGCCGATGATCGGCCGTTTACCGGTCACGAAGGTGATTTCCGGATCATCCCGGGTGATGTCGACTATCGCGATCTGGCTATGACGCACTCCAGTATCAACTTTGACCGCAGCGCCTACCAACAGGACGTAAACGTTTGTTTTCCTCTTGACCACATGCGGACGCTGGCCGAGTCCGGGGAGATAGGTTCAGTCTCGGACTGGCATTATTCGTTCATGGGATCCACTGTGCCCCAAAGGATGGAGCCAGCGGCGAAGGAGGTTTCTAAACTCCTTCTTGGGGACAAGGTCAATCTCGTCCTGTTGATTCCCATTTGACCCGGCTGCACGAACGCAGTGGGCGTTCTAGCGCAATACATTGAACGACCTGAATCGGAAGGCGGGGCAGGCATCGCAACGGTCCAAATGAGCCTGGTCCGGCCAGTCACGGAATCGGTCAGACCCTCCCGTGCGCTGTGGGTCCCATTCCCATTTGGACGCCCGTTGGGTCCGCCGAATCGCCCTGAAATCCAGTTGGACGTCCTGCGGCGCACATTGGCATTAGTCGACCAGGCCAGCGGCCCTGTGCTGGTAGACTACCCCGATGATGGCAACGATGTTCCGGACGAGGATCAGGCGTGGTCATGTCCAGTGACTTTCCCCACCCCGGTTCCGGAAGGCGAGTCCGGCGCTTTGACGGCGCAACTACAGCAAGAGGCACAGCTACTTCGGCCTTGGTTCGATGAGGGCCTACACAGCCGAGGCCGTACGACCGTCGGAACGAGCGGCAAGGGCGTTGATGCTATCGACGAGATGCTCGAAATTTTGGCTCGGTTTGCCGTGAACGTAGACATGGCTGTTCCCGATGGTTACGCTCACCCGATGCCCCAGTTGTTGCGCTACATCACCGACGATGTTCGAGACTTTTACTATGAGGCGGCGACATCTAAACCCGGTGCGGTCTTCCCATCACCAAATGATCTGCTTGAATGGTTCTTCCTGGAGACAGTTGCAGGCGAAGTCTTCTACCAGGTGCGGGAAAAACTGTTGGCTTCCGACATGCTCGTGCTCATGGCCAAGGGCCTGGACGACGAATTGATTGATGTCCGCCTGTCACTTTTGGCCGGAACCACTGCCGAGGCCGCCGACGGCATTCTGAGGCACCCTGGGGTTGGCCGAGATCTCTTACAAAAATCGGCCGAGGTGTTTCAGGCGGCTCAGCCAAACCGCCTGTCTTGGACCATTGTCCCCATCTCAATGCGTGACCGCCGTGGGGAACACATCAGCGGCAGTCGGTAAGCAGCAAGCCGAAGTCATTGTCTAGAAGTGTGCTGCGGACAATACAAGTCCCCGGTTTCTAAGTCTCCAGCCTGTCACTTCCCGAATGTATCCAATCTTCCCTAACATCTTTTACTAGAGAATTAACCTAACGCCAATAACCATACTTCCTTACCGACAGTGTGATATCCGCGCTATTGATTCCGCGTGCTAAACAGATGCGATATTACCAATTTTTAGTTACATCCCTTCAAACCACAATGTTCGATCGAGCGCAACTTGTTTGGAGGATGTGTTTTCAATCGTCTCGCCGGCGTACCGGTGATTCTGTCACAATGCAACCGAGAGCGATTGACCGCTACACGAAGCAGGCCCGCGAACCAGCTTTTGCTATGCCCAAAGCCGACTACGGTGACGGCATGATACCTAGTTGCTATAATCTTGGCTCCAAGCGGGCGTAACTCAGGGGTAGAGTGCTTGCTTCCCAAGCAAGATGTCGTGGGTTCAAATCCCATCGCCCGCTCCACAATTCCTCGCCTACAGCTCGGCATTGCTCCGCAAGGCTCTGCATAGTTCAAACAAAAAAGCAGTACATAAGCAGTACAAAGAATGGCTCCCACTTGTTGGGGGCCTTTTTTATTTTAAGTAGGTTCTATATGCCACAAGATAAAACAAATAAATTGCCAGTCGATTCAGATATCAAAGGCCCAAAACCACCAACCAATCCATTGGAGTTTGCCAGATGGGACTCTGCATGTCCCCTGGATAATCAAACAAGCGGGGCATAGGAAAAGACACTCCCGTCATATCCAGAATAGAATTCTTCTTCCCTACGATATATCGCCAATTAATAAACCCTTCTCCCATATTGCTGAGAGAAGGGTTTTCGTTACTTATTGGCTGTCCGTTCTTCTAGTTGGTGGCTAGTTGATAGAACTTCAACATGTCGGTGTATTCGGGTGAGGTTGGGTAAGGAGTTGGAGTAGCTTGAGCAGCAACTAATTGCTTGGCCCGTGCTTCAACCGTTGCATCGATATTGGGAGTAGGCTCCGCTGGAGCAGGGGCAGCACTAGAACAAGCAAGTACAAGCGTTCCAATGAGTACTGCTAGAACTACCGTTAGCTTCATTCCCCTACCCCCTGGTTGTGCAAATCAGACATGGGACTCCTAGCTAGACTTCATTCCCTTTTTCGGCACGAAAACTTCAAGCTAGGGTTGTATCGTCTGAAGGATTCATTATCCCAGATAACGGCATTTCGGCAACGCCAAGGCATCCCCGTTGAACCGGTAATCATCGCCCTATTCTTATGTAATAAGCACATAGCTTAGATCGGCGGCAGCCACTCTACGTCGATCTCCGGATTTTCGAAATCGCCCATCGCCCTGGAGAATTTATTACATATTCGATTAATTGATTCGTCATAATATGGATGGGGATTTCCGCGAACTATCAAGTGCTCGCACTCTATTGTTTATC
>ERZ651768.323-NODE-323-length-36703-cov-3.324305_pt1 | contig 36703 bp, 32 predicted proteins | sample MGYA00514754_ERZ651768 | MGnify/ENA metagenome assembly ERZ651768
ACTGTTTCGACTGCAACTTCAAATGGTTTTTTATATACAACCGCTTTCAATGCAATGTCCTTTTATGTATTTATGTCTTGTTCAGCTTGTTGGAAACTGGATCGGGATATTCGGATATTTATCTGGATGTGCCGTTGTATATCACAAAGCATTGGGCTATCTGACCAAAAACTACGCCGTGATAACCGAATTTCGTTGTTGCTTGCCTAATTTTCTTGGAAACCGGATGTTGCGACACGATTTATGTTTTAGTCATTGATGATGTAAGGAGCGTTAGCCAATCGATGTTTTAACTGGGCCACTGAATCAGTTCGACTCGCACATTGTCCGGAGCGCTAACCCAGCAAAACCGAGTGCCGTCGGGTAATTTATTCGGACCATCTACCAGAGTAGCTCCTAGTTTCGAAAGCCGTTCGAGTTCATCGTCGATATTTTCTACATCGAATCCAAAGTGTTCGAGGCCTAAGTTGGGACCAGAGTCGCTTGCTGGAAGGATTTGACCGTCTAATGGTCCAGATATATTAACCGGAACACCGTTGCCGGACCTGCACTTGATGAATCGGTCTCCTGTTTCACGTGTCGAGTCGTCCACTATCTCGAATCCAAACGTTTCAACCCACCATCTTGCGGTCTTTTCGGGATCGTTGGATTTTAAATGGATGTGGTTGAGGTTATACATGGTCGGCTTTCTTGCTTGGTTGCTAGTTGTGTTAAACGGATACTATCTTTTTGGTTCCTCGAACGTAAAGCAGCAGATTACGCCCGTAGTGCTGCTTTCAAAGAAGCTCTTGCGTAACCGACCGTGTAAGCCAAACCGGCGTATCCCTCACCAGATTGTTTGGGCTTGAACTCCTCGTCGTGATCAATGATAGGCGGGTGTTCTGGGTAGACCATTCGTGGGTAGCCTTGCCTGACCAATTCTTCCATAACGCCTTGCATATCAACTTGACCTTCGTCTAAAAACACCTCGGTGTATTTTTGTCCAGGGATTTCAGTAATCACGTTTCGCCAGTGCACGTGGTTTATTCGATCCAGTTCGCCGAAATAGCGTGCTGTGTCTACAGGGTCTTCACCTAGTTCACGCGTCACCCCGCAATCGAACGTTATTCCATTTGATGTGCTGTCTACGATGCTTACAAGATTCTTCCATCCAGCAACGCTGCCCATGATTTGTTCGGATCCTCTACTGATTGGTGCTGGTGGATCATTAGGGTGCAATGCAAACCGAACGCTATTTTCCGATGCGATAGGTATTACCGCCTCAAGGAAGTACGTGATGTTGTCCCACATCTCATTAGCTGTGTGGGCGCCCTCGTCGGGCAGTGGTGGTAAGCCTTCGACCATTTGATAATCAAATGCCCGATACCTAGATCCGCCTCGACCTTCTACGAGATAGTATCCTTCGGTAGCTCGGTGGGCATACCAGTTATATTCGATCACCGGCATCTCCAATAATGCTGCGACTTTGACGGATTGTATTACTGCCTCGATTTCTTCCTCTCTACCTGGACGACCATAGATGGCATTTGGGAATCCGGTGATCATCTTGGCCCCCATCCTCATGCCATGTGCATTAAGGGCTTTCAGGTCGGATCCAAGAGTTTTTTCGGTCCATGGAAGGTGCTTTTCAAGGCCAAAGTTTGTATTGGGACTCGGAATGCCGCCGCTAGAGTGAACTGTGGTTATTCCCAACTGGCGAACACGCCTGAGTGTTGAATCGTGGAAATTACTTATCGATATTCCGATTTTTGGCCCATCAGGGGTGTCGGTCATGGTTTGATTCGGCCTCCTAAGGGTGTTAGCCGTGATTCCATAGTTTGTTAATTGCGTCAAGGCAATCTTCAATCATCTGTTCGGCCGCTCCGGGTTCGAAAGGCGCAGTCGGTCCAACTTCATAGCCACCTTCCGGGTATGCGTAAGCCATGGGTAAATATCCGTAATACCCGTTCGAGTACCCAGAAAATAATGTCCAGTCAGCAGGGGATCGCTCTTTAACCGCTGTGCCGATTTCCGCAAAAGGCTCGACCGGAATTGCAACCAGAGCGGTGTTTCCGATGCGAATCACTTGGATCGGTATATCGCGCGTTCCTCCTCCTCTTCCAAATGTTTGCGTATGGCGCAGTAGAAGGGTTTCGCGTTTTGCTGGGAATGCGGCCTGTTTTATTTCTTCAATTGTGCCTCCATTTTTTCGCACGTTATCAAGGTTGGCCGTTATGCGGTCGAAATTGGCTTGCACCTCTGATTCTGGAGGCATTTCTCTGATGGCGAGTGAGGCTACAGAATCGAGCGAGCTGAAAGAATCATCGGATTCTCCTACCTGATCGAAAGAGTAGATGCCTAGGTCAGCGCCAGATGCCAAAATTGTTTCAAGTTTCTCTTCTCTCGGTACGGGATCGATGTTAAGACGAACTCTGGAAGCCTCTATTCCGAGTTGTTTTCCAAGCCGTCGGTAAACGGCGGTATCACCGGTATATCCTTCTACCGGGCCCTGGTTACCGGCCGCTCCCTGCAGGAATAAGCATGTGCCGCCGATGATATTTTCGACGGTTTCTCGCACTACCCCTGGATAGTCCGGAGTGATTAGGCGGTTTTCAGGTCCCATGATGGTTGGGTGGCAGGCGTAGTTGACTAAAGTTGCGACAGGTTTGCCATCGAGATCATCGATTGCAGTGACCAGTACTTCATGATCAACAAACCCACTGGGGTTGCGACCTGTAAAAACCTCACCGGTATGACTGACAGGGCGACGATTGATGTTGATTTCACAATGTCCGGCCCCGGAATCAACACGGACATCAGTAAGTTTAGATATTGCTTCTTCGATTGCTTTGACTGAGGCTGGGCCCATTGAATCGAACCATGGCTTAATCATTTCTGAACCCTGAGCTATCCAGGACAGGCCCTCTATCGGTCCTGAATGAGTGTGTGTGTACGCTATGCGCTGGTTTGAGTGGGGGATTCCTGTTGCTTCATTCACTGCACGTCTGATAACGATGTCGTAGGCATCTACTAGCATGCAAGTGTCGATATCGAGAATTGCGATGCGCTTTGATGCCGTTGTGTTGCCACTCGACTCGATCACGAGTGCAGTGATCGTCAGGGGCATGTCGATACCCTCGGCTCCTTCATGAGATTGTGCGCCCCAACCTGCGTGAGCTATTCCGATCGGTGGTGTGATATCGGTCCGTCCCGTTCCAGCTGCGAGCATTTATTTCTCCATGATGTTAGAAGTGAGTGTTGATTCAGGACAGGCTGTAAGGAGAGCAAGTCCTAATTCTCTCTCGGACCTGTTTCTAATTCTTGTAAAGTTGATTTCGCTAGTCCCAGGCTTTTGGAGCGATACTGTCTATATTGGTTTTCACATCAATTACCGCGGGTTTGCCAGCATTTAGTGCTTGATCTAGTGCCCCTTCAAAATGTGTAGGCTTGGTTACTGTGATTCCTAAGCCGCCCATCTGTTCTGCCATAGCAGCAAAATCAACATTGGTCAGCTTCCATAGTTCGTCTGAGCCTGGAAGGGGGCCACCGTAGTTGCGTTCGTTTAATGCACGCTCCTGGTTCAGTGAGGCATTGTTGTTCACAACCGTTACCGTGTTCAAGCCATAACGGACGCCGGTGTCCATTTCCATGAAGTGATACCACATAGCCCCATCGCCAGCGAACGTGATCACAGGCCGATTAGGGGCAGCTGCTTTAGCCCCAAACGCAGCAGGGAATGCCCAACCTAAGGAACCCGCACACCTGATGAACGATTGATCGGGACTGGAGAAATCGATCATTGTCCCTGTCCAGATACCTGAGTGACCTGTGTCAGCCACTAAGATTGCGTCGCTAGGAAGGTGATCAGCTAGTTCTTTAGATAATCGTTCGGTTCTCATAGGCGTGTCATCAGAGTTCCACAGATGTTCTACGCTGACTTTCCAATCATCCACCAAGTTTTGAACATGGGCTACCCAAGTCGTCCGATCCTGTTCATTACTGGCCTTTCCAACTTCGCCGGTCGAACGGAGCATTTTTTGAAGTCCTGCCTGGATGTCCGATTGAAGACCTACTTCAATTGGGAATGATCGTCCTAGCTCAGCGGCATTGATATCCATTTGGATGATTCGTGTATTTGCCCGTGGGAGCTTCCAGTCATTTGTGACTTGCCCCCCGGTATGACTACCAATGAAGAAAACCAAATCGGCTTCAGCAACTGCCTGATTGGCGCAGGCCCGTGAGTAGGATCCTGGGACACCAACAGCTAGCGGGTGATTTGCAGGGAATGTATCTTTAGCATTCAATGCTGTAGCTACAGGGATATTCAACCGTTCGGCCAGTTCGATTAGCTGTTTACTAGCGCCCGAGGTTTTCACGCCTCCACCCGCAATAATTACCGGTTTATTAGAGCTTCCGAGAGCGCTAAGTGCTGCATTGACGGAGCTCGCATCTGGTTCTGGTCTAAAAGGCGGTAGAGTTGAGAATTGATTTTCAATCACCACTTCCAAATCAGCGCTGTTCTTGCTGATTTCTCCACCGGCAATACCTGCCAGATCGAGGTGAGCTGGACCAGGTGTTCCTGTGGTTGCCTCACGAATGGCCTGTCGCAAGTACATCGGTAATTGATCGGTTTTGTCTACTCTGGCACTGTATTTAGTATTGGCGGAAAATGGGCTGCTGTGGTCGACTTCCTGATAGGCGTTTCGATCCTGTTGTTCCTGGGCTAGGCGGCCTGTCAAAGCAATAACTGGGGAATTTGCCAGGTATGCGTCTTGCAACCCTGCAGCAAGATTCGTAGCTCCAACCGACTGTGCGCCGCAGAAACCAACGGATCCTTTAACCCGTGCATAACCGTCTGCCATGTAAGCCGCGGGCTTTTCACTGTGGGCCATAACTCGGGTTATTCCAAGTTTTTCCATGTGCGGCATGGCATCATCGACGATGACCGGCATAAAGAAGAAGTGCGTAACACCATAGCCGTGCATGGTTTCAGCAAGAAAGGCGGCACCAGACATTTGTGTCATTTTGGAGAGAACCCTTAGTCTATATTTGAACGTAATTTTTGCCGCACTTTACCTGATGTAAAGTCCGATCGGTTTTCTTGCCCAGCCCTAGCATTGCTGTTTGAACAAAATAAAAGAGGTTTTTAGTCGAAGAATCTATTTATCAGTAGCTGTCCGGCAGGTTTGACCTTTAGCTGAATCGATGAGCAACGTGTTTTGATACGTGTTCAGCATCTTCACCGACGCCTATGAACTGAGCCGACTTTGATCCGTACATCCATTGCAGGCCCATGAAATACAGGCCTGGAAATTCAGTTATGCCACGTTGCTGAATTGGAAAATTGTATTCATCTGTGACGGGTAATTTGATCCAATCAAAGTCGTACTTGAAACCTGTCGCCCAGATAATCGTTTTTATTGCCGAGTCGGTTAAATTAAATGAGGACGGACTTTCGGATTCAGGCCATTCTTCGATTCCAGGGGGGGCGATAGTGTCGTCTAGTGGAACTTTGATACCAAATCGTTCAATGTATTCATCAACGTTCTTTTTCCATTGAATTGGATGGTTGTCCACTTCATTTAGGATGTTTAATAGCCCAGTCTTGAGCGTTAGAGTGTCTCCGTTTCCTCCACTTACAGAGCCTACTAATCTCACACCGTTTTTTGCCATCTGTCGTAGATATATGTCGTGTCCTCCTTTGGCTCCGCTAGTGTGTGCTGAAGAACCGAATCTTGAGTCGTAGATCGACTCAACGTCGTTGATGGTCTTGTCAAAACTGCCCATAGCGTAGTTCCACCACGATGAATCGCGGTCACGATATCTCCGTGGTCGCCTGCCGGCCCTGCTAACGGATAAAACAACTTTCCGGCCAGCTTCTAGAAGCTCTTCAGTGATTTGAGCACCTGACTGGCCGGAGCCTACGACCAATACAGCGCCATCTGCCAAGCTTTGAGGGTTTTTGTACTCTGTTGAGTGTATTTGTCTTATGGACTTTGAAAGACATGACGTGTACGCGGGGATCCTTGGTACGCCGAATGCTCCCGTCGCAACAATTACGCATTGGGCATTAATTGTTTGCTCTTTGGAAGTATTTAACGAATATCTGTTGTTGTTTTTCAATAGTGATTCCACCACAATGCCGGTGCGGATCGGCGAACTGAAATACTTAGCGTAATTTTGTAGATATTCGATCGTAGAATTTTTTGATAAGTAACCTTCCGGTTCAGATCCGGTGTAGTGAAAACCGGGTAGCCGCACGGCCCAATTTGGATTCACAAGGTGAAATCCGTCCCACCTTTCGTTGATCCATGTGTTAGCTACCTTGCCGCGTTCTAGAACGATGTGGTCAAGTTTCTTTTTGGTAAGCCAATAGCTTGTGGCGAGGCCGGCAGACCCCGCTCCGATAATTACGATATTCTGATCTTCGATCGATCGATCTATTGGCATAGCCAAACGTTTTTCATATTTGCTTATTCGTTCTCTTGGGATTGTGGGGTGATTGCCAGTAATTATTCAGGATATTAATTGTTAATTGTTTGTAAATCCTGCTGGCGAATCAGCATATCGACGGTTTCTTATACACAGGCGAACCTCTTGTCGACCAGGTGATTCCTTGTGAAACTTGCATTGCACGTACGAACACTCAACCATATTTCAATACTCGGGAACGTTCATGAAGATTACAAAGATAACCCCTTGGCTACTCCTGGCTAGAGCTGCTTACAACTTTGGTAGACAGGGGGAATACATATTTGTAGAGGTTCAAACAGATGAGGGAGTTACCGGGTGGGGTGAAGTTACAACAACCTACCCGGCTGCGAATCGAGCAGTGTGTGCGGTTATTCAACAATTGCTCCCCATGTTGAAAGGCGATGATCCTCTTCATATTGAAATGATCTGGAACAAAATTTTCAGACGGTTTACCTACATGGGTTCACGTGGCGCTACCACGAACGCCATCAGCGGAATCGACAAAGCGTTATGGGATATCCGTGGCAAGGTATTAAATCAGCCGATTTACAATTTGCTAGGGGGTCCAGTACGCGAAAACATCGAACTTTACACACATCCTGATCCCAATATTGGGCCTGATGAGGCGAAGAGGCAGGCCAAGGAGATTGCAGATTCGGGGCATACAGCTATGAAATTCGACCCGTACCCGAAAATGCCCGAGGAGAGTAACGGTTACCTCAGCGGAAAGATGACATCGCAGGGCGAAGTTGAGGCGAACGAAATAACAGCAGCGATTCGTGAAGGCGCCGGCCCTCACATGGAGTTGCTTATTGACGCTCATGGTCGTTTCGACGTTCCTACCGCAGTTCGTTTATCACGCAGTGTTGCTCCATCAAACATTCACTGGTGGGAAGAACCCGTGCCTGTGGAAAGCACTCATGCCCTAAAAAATGTACGCGATCAAATCGATCTTCCGATTTCTGTGGGTGAGCGACTTCATACCCGTTGGGAATTTGTAGCCGTTCTAGAGCAGGATCTAACCGATTTTCTAATGCCTGATGTTACTTGGACCGGTGGGATATCAGAGTTGAAGAAAATTTCGACGATGGCCGAAGCCTATTATGTTCCGATCTCGCCTCATGATGCCAGCGGCCCAATTAATGTACTTGCCGGGGCGCAGGTTATGATGACTGTCCCGAATTTCTACAAACTTGAAACCGCACGCCATAGGCTAGTTGCGTACGACAACTTTATTCAAACTCCCTTAGACGTTCGAGATGGGAAGTTGCATATGTCCGATGCTCCAGGCCTGGGGATTGAAATGAACATGGACTTTATGCGGGCGAATTCCGATGAGCAATTCCGAGGCGAATAGCAGGATTTAAATCTCTGTAGAGTCCGGCTAGAAATTGATGGGATATAAATACTTAGAGACGAGGCATTATGAAGATCAGGTCAGTGAAAGCAGTTGAAATTGACGCGACTCCTCAGGTCACGACTGTGCCACGCGTTCCCAAGATTGAGACAGATGGTTTTGTCAGTCCTATGCAGCGGTATCCAGAGTTGAAGCGATCAGATTGGGGCAATGACTGGAAGAGGACAGCATGTGTTGTAACCGCAGAGGACGGAACTTGGGGATTCGGATTGACCCTTCATAGTGGCCTCACGGTTCCCTTGATCAACGACCATATCGGCCCTGTTGTAGAGGGTGAAAACTGCATGGCAACCGAACGGATCTGGGACCTCATGCAGAAGGCGACAGCTCCATATGGCACGGCGGGGGTTTCCAGCTTTGCGATCAGCGCTGTTGATAATGCTCTCTGGGATTTGAAAGGCAAATTGTTATCCAAACCTGTTTACGAATTGATCGGTGGGCCACAGAAAGAAAAAATTTTCTGCTACGCGAGTAACACCGATATTTCATACGGCACCCGCAACTCGATTGCGTGGTTTCTGGAACTTGGATTTAAAGCCGTTAAACTTTTTCTCAGAGAAGGTCCAGATGCCGGTCTAGCGGGGCTTAATCGGACCGAGGAGTTGGTAGCAAAAACGCGTGAGCAAGTGGGTAATGATGTTGAAATCGCAGTTGATTGTTGGATGTCAATGAATACTGACTACATGGTCAGACTTGCCGAAATACTGCGTCCGTATCGTATAAAGTGGCTTGAAGACTACGTGCTGCCAGAAGACATGGACAGCTATTTTAATTTGCGTCAGAGGATCCCTTATCAGACGTTAGCGACAGGCGAACACTGGTATTCCATTCATCCGTTTGCACTGGCGGCAAGTCATGGTCTTGTCGATATATTTCAACCAGACTTGCAATGGGTTGGTGGCCTGACGGCTGGAATTAAGATCTGTCATCTAGCCGAATCTCATGGTTTGACAGTTATTCCACATGCGTCGACAAATTATCCATACGGGCAACACCTTGCGTATGCGATGCCTGCAGTGATGTGGGCTGAACGATCTGAAGGAGTCGCTCCACCGGGTGTGCCGTTAGAAGAGCTTGTGGTTCTTCCTGGCACACCGATAATCCAAGACGGGTACCTGATTCCGTCGAACGCTCCTGGTTTCGGTTTTGAGTTCGATCTTGATTGGGTCGAGCAACGAGCCACCTAAGCAAACGTTATGTTTATCTCAGGGCCACCAACGGTTATTACAAGTAGTAAGAGAAGTATTTCTATCGTGTTGAGTTCTACCCGCATATCAGGCCAGAGCGTCGCTGTTTGAGCGATGCCAAGCAAATATCCGTAAACCCAACTGGTCAGAGGGGTGCTCCCCAAACCAATAAGTGGATAGCGTTTACCGCAATTGGTATTTCATTCTTCACGATGGTGGCGAGTATGGGGATGGTGTTTATTGCACTAACTCAGATCGCCGACACGTTCGGCGTGACCCTTCGTTCGGCTTCATGGGTGGTTATTGCTCAGGGGCTGACAATCTCGGCGTTTATGTTGCCAATGGGCCGAATGGGCGACATCATTGGACGCAAGAAAGTTCATCTCATTGGGTTGGTTTTATTTGGTAGTGGATCTGTTTTCACCGCCATGGCACCGACATTCGGACTACTTATCGGCGCAAGAATTTTCACAGCCATCGGCAATTCCATGGGACAGTCGGTTGGGACTGCCATGGTTCTTTCGATATTTCCTCCACATGAGCGCGGTAAAGCTATCGGTGCTCAGACAACGTCGGTTGCCGTGGGAGGAGCGATGGGTCCGGTTATCGCTGGTCTGGTGCTGCAGTTCTTACCTTGGGAAGCACTGTTCTTGATGCTTACGGTGCCAATCGGGATCGCATTTATTGCTGGGTATTTCATTCTCGACGAGAAGATTGTCAGTTCGCAACACACTGAGGCCCGTGAATCTTTTGACTGGATAGGCGCGATTATTTCAGGTCTCACCATCACGGTAGTAGTGATACTGATCAATAATCCGTTCGGAGTAGCGATACTCTCTCCATTCATCCTTGGTGGTATTGTCTCTGCTGTTTGTTTGTTTGCGTTCTTTGTGTGGTGGGAACTCAAGTCGGATTCTCCAATGTTGCAATTGAGGATGTTCAAAAACCTCGTATTGTCGATGGCGATAGCGACAAGATTCCTAGGGTTTTTGGGAACGACAGCCGTTAGATTCCTGATGCCGATTTACTTGATCAGCTTACGTGATATTCAAGAGGCTGCTGCAGGTGGAATTCTCTTCCTTACTTCACTTGGGATGGCTGTTGCAGCCAGCTCTTCGGGTCGGTTGGGTGACCGCATTGGCGAGAGACCGTTTACCATTGCGGGCTTCTTGATTGTCGTGATTACGGCCCTAACTTTCACGTTTTTCACTGGAGATACATCGCTGTGGATTGTCATGGTCGTGCTTTTGATAAACGGACTTGCTATGGGACTCTGGGGAGTGCCTAACAACAGTACAATTCTTGGCAGCGTCCCGAGAGAAGCCTTCGGGGTTGTTGGCGCATTGACCAATCTCACGAGGAATGTCGGTAACGTGACTGGGCAGGCTATAGCGTCCGCTGTTGTTGTAGGAGTTATGGCAGCTGATGGGTTTGATATTCCTTTGAGTGAAATCACTGGCAATGCTGCAGCGAGTGGATCGTTCCTAGATGGATGGAAGTTTGCCTATATCTTGGTGACGATCTTTTCACTTATGGGACTGATACTGGCGATCTTCACGAAACCCCAACGTGTTGATTTATCTGATTGATTAATCCGGAGGCTCGGTAATTTCATACTGGCGATTAACGCTGATGTTTTCGATCGTTGCGGTTCTACCACTAGGCCATTCGAAGGATACATCTACGGAATTGGCGGCACCAACACCGAAGTGGGAATCTAGGGAACTCATCGATAGAAAACTCGACGAACCCATCACTTCGCGGGTCTGGGTAATCAGGTTTTCGCTTTCAGAACTATGAAAGACGGTAACTTTAGTTCCTATAGCATCGGCGTTTGATCCGGTTCCGTCTACTGCCATGCGTCCCTGAAGCTTGAACGATATCCAATTGTTATCACCGCCTCCGTTCATCCATACAAATAGGGGTCCACTTGCTACTTCACGTTCTCCATCATGGTTAAATGTTTCTCCATTGCTGTTGGTGCCGATCACATCGATAAAGCCATCAGCATTCAGATCGCCTACAGCCACGCCCTTACCGTTTTCGTGGTACTCCGGTCCAAGTCGTTGTTTAGCGGCACTGAATTCGTGGTCGTCTGAGTTGAGAATTGAGTAGTCCACAGCCAACGTATCTATGGTTCGTGATTCGACGGTGACATCTTTAAAAGATTTGGCTCCGGTGTTTTGCAGCATCCTTCCAAAACCAATTGCTATGTCTCCATTAGGACCTTCTCCCCTCGAGCCCAATGATCCTAACCAGTAAAGATCTTGATCTGCATCATTGTCCATGTCAAAAAAGGCCGTGCCAAAACCAAACTCATACGCTTCAATACCAGAGATGGTTGAGTTATCGGCCGGTTGAAATTTTTCACCCAGAGAGGCAGGGGGAAGAAGTGAACTGGGAATGACTTGTGTTTGTCCCGTAACAAATTGGAACGCTCCATGTCGATCGGGGTCGGAACCTTCGTTCACACGGTTCTCGATAAGTGCATGGAAACAAGTCCCAGAGTCAGTAGAGTGATAGTAGGCACAATCGGCCGAAGGTGTTGTTGGCCGAGGTCGACCAAGTGGTTGGAATCCCATGTTCGTAACAAACACGTCTAGATCAGCATCACCATCGTAATCCCCGACAGCGAAACCCATCCACTGACCAATTTGATCAATGCCTAGTTGCTTTGCTATAGGGGTGAACCGCATTCCGTCGTCTGTAGAGTCGTTGCGATATACCTTTAGCCTATCCCCATCGTCTCCAACCCAGAGATCGAGATCCCCGTCTGAATCATGATCGAACATTGCAGTCGCCCAAGTCTGCCCGGCAGGATCTCCCACCACGTTACCTTCTCCATCGACCATATCGGTGTCAAATCCTTCCAGAGGCGCTCCACCTGATCTCGGGAATGTAATTGGATTGCCTTCGAGATCAAGCATTCTAATTTGTGGCGAGATCAATTCCGCTTCGACTGTAAGATCAGAGAACGTGAGATCACCGTTATTGTGGAAGAGGGTGTTGTAGTGTCCGTGATGACGCGAAGTATCGAATCGTACGAAATCCTGGTCTGCCCGATTGCCGACATATAGGTCAAGCCAGCCATCGTTGTCCAAATCACCACAAGCGATGCTGGCAGCTGACCGGACGTTCACGTGCTCAGCGAAGGCAGTTGCTGTGATATCTGTAAAGGTGCCATCGCCGTTGTTGTGGAATAATCGATCTTGCATTACAGCGGCGAGATCCGGATGCTGGGTTAGTGAACGGTAATCTAGGTTGTCTCCGATACGACCTTGAGCACCTACATAAAGATCTTGATAGCCGTCATTATCGAAATCACAGGCAGCTACGGCGGTGGAGTTGTGGGCACTTGCAGCCACGCCGGCGGACGCAGCAACATCTGTGTAAATGATTCCGTCGTTTCTGAATAACTTATTGGCCCCGCCACGAGTGATCTGGAATGCGGCATTTGATTCAGCGGATGTCACGTAGAAATCTAGATCTCCATCCCTGTCGAAATCAAATATTGCTACCCCCGGATATCGGTTTTCGATTAGGGCGTCAGTTCCAATTAGGGGAGCGATGTTTTGGAACGGCGCGAACTCGTCTTGGGCAGGGACTCCGTCAAAAATTTCGGGGTTAATTATTTCTCTTGAAGGGATGTAGCCGGATTCTTGGAATAATTGTTGGATTGATCGTTGTTCTGTAGTGTTTTTGATCCTGTCATTGAGTCCTGCGTCTTCCCAGAAATAATTTCCCCCTAGGAGTACCAATAATCCTCCTAAAGCCCCCACTCCCCATGTCGCAGTAGCGAATGTAACAAGTCCTTTTTTCGGCATCAGCTTTCCGAGGCCCCAGAAAGTCACGGGTCCTCCAGCCGCAGCGCTGAAAAGTAATGTTGCCCCTGGAGCCGTTCCCATGCCAAGTAAGAGAAGTAGGGCGACTAAAGGAATTTCGAAAAGCAGCGGAACGTTAATAAGTACGCCAAATGTTGCGGCGATCAACACGCCGCGGACATCGTTTCCAAGATAGGTAGCGACGACTTCAGGGTTTAGCCATTGGATGACTAGTCCACTCGCAAAACCTGCCACGATCATGATTGGAGAAAGCCTGATAGCGTAGCCAATACTTGCCTTTCCCCAGTGTCTGAAGGCGGGCCCTAACGTTTCTTTCCACCCCGCATGATCTTCATGGGCTTGAAATGTGTCGGGGATTTCTACAGTTTTAACTCGATCTTTTCTGATGCTTAAAACGACGATCGGCCCGATGATCAATGCACCGACTACTGCGAGAGCAAGTCGGCTTATTCCAAGTACCGGGCTGAATACGAAAAATACCATCGCGAGCGCTGGAATGTTTAGTGTGGTCGATCCTTGGACCATTGCCACAGCGCCTTCAACGCTGGCACGTTTGTGAAAGGCGGATGACACAGGAACAATACAGGCAGAACAGAGGTTCATTACTCCTCCTGCTGCCGCTCCCTGGACAGTTCGGCGAAACACTCCGGCTGTTGGTAGGCCTTTTCCTACAGATTTTGAAAAAAGGAAAGCTTCAGCTAATCCTGCAGTGACGAATGCGAAAGTCATACCGACGGTTACCAGCCGCAGGTATGAGACAGAGAAATTTAGCCAGCGACTTGCAAAACTGACGCCAGGATCGCGTTCAATACAAAACCCCTGGAAGCATTGACTGGTAGGGGAGTTCACCGCATCCAGGTCTTCGCCTACTATTCCAATTTTTGGTAGACGGTTGAAAGCTAGAAACAAGCCTAAAACGATAGCTAAAATCAGCAGGCCTACTACGAGTCTCTTACGATCTGCGGATGCAAACATTATTTGCGGAACCTGTCCCGCAATCTGCTCGCAAAATCAGATTCGCCATCTGGAGCCGGTATTAGCACCCACAGAAGAAATAAGCAGATGAAAACGGCTGAAGATAAAGTTGCTTCAATCCACCATTCAGGCATTTATACTTCTGCTCCCAGTGATCATTTCGTTCGATCTTCTCAATTGTCATTTAAGAGTACCCCGAATAAGACTCTTACTATGTTCACTTTAGGAGATTCGAGAAATTATTTAACTCTGTGAACAAAATCCTGAATCCACCTTTTTGAGTGACCATGAACTTTTTGAATTTGCACAGATCTGCATCGTTTCTTGTTGTTTCTTCGGTTATTCTGTCGCGTCGATGTCATCGCTGGATATCGATTTTCAAGTGCTGAACGTTCAATGCACATGACCAGATATGGTCATAGAGACTAATTGATCGCGGGTATTTTTGCATGGAATGGAATAGGCAGCGAAAAATTTGTTGAATAACTTTTCGAGGTTAGGATGAATGAATGATTTACGATGCTGACGGAATTCATGATTCGATAAGAAACCAGGGTCATTGGTCTGAGTCCACTGAAACTCCAACACTTACATTGTTCTTGGAGAACCTTGAAAATCGCTCTCTTCGTCGTGTAAGGCAGTTGGGGGTCATTGGAGTCAGTATGGCCGGACTTGATACCGGTGGACTCGAGACATGGACCGACGATAACTTGAAACGACATATCGATCGAGCTACAGATGCGGATCTCGAGTTACGGAACATCATGTTCAATCCTTCACCTCGCGTGCGATTTGGTGAGGCAGGACGCGACGAGGATATTGACACCATTAACCGGGCGATTCGAATTGCTGGCAGGCAAGGCCTGCCAGTGATGGAATATAACTTTTACGCCCATCGTGTCGTCGAGGGCTATCGTGTGGTGCCTGGCAGGGGTGGTTCTGGGTTGATGGATTTTAATTATCAACGGGTAAAAGATTTACCGCCTCTTGTTGGCGAGAGGACGCATTCATTAACTGAAATGTGGGATAACGTTACCTACTTTTTAAAAGCTGTAATTCCAGTAGCCGAAGAGGCTAATGTGCGTCTGGCGCTACATCCAAATGACCCTCCTGCTCCTGTAAGCCGAGGTTCAGGACAGATAATGAGCACGGTAGAAGGATGGAAGAAATTTGCGGATATTGTCCCCAGCCCATACAACGGGATAACTTTTGACTGTGGAGTGACAAAAGAACTCGGGCACGATCCAGTTGAAGTATGTCGTTATTTTGGTGAACGAGATCAAATCAACCATGTGCACTTTCGTAATGTTGTTTCACGGGTCCCGAATCTCGACTATACCGAGGTTTGGATCGATGAAGGTCAGGTAGATATGTTTGCTGTGATGAGCGAGCTCGTGCGGCAGAAATACCCGCGCTTGATTTATCCCGAGCATCCCCCGCTAAACGATTCCGATACTGAGTTTCCTTTCGATGGAATATCGGCTACTACATACACAGGATTCGCCTACACCGTTGGTTATGCAAGGGCTATGATGCAGGCGGCTATATCGACTCAGACAGCAGTTGAGTGAGGAGATTTACGAATGGTTACAGCAGCCTCTATGAATTTGCGAATAGCCCGTCATTTGGAAATTATGGGTCGGCATGGTGAAGGCGAGCGTTGGGCAGAACAGCTGGTCGAAGACGGAAGAAATCGTGCAGTTTGGATATCTGGGCCTCCTGGTACCCCACCGGATCCTCATATCCACCCTGATTTTAATGAGTGGTGGATAGCCCTTGATGGTCGGACACAATGGCAGATTGGTCAGTATGAACCGGTTGTTTCCAATTGGGGCGACATAATTATGGCCCCCGCTGGATTTGCGCACGACATTCGCCCAAAAGAGGGTGTGCAGGCGATTCGGTTCGGGGTAACCCATCCAAACAGTAACCACGATATAAAAGGGGTAGCCCCATGTCGATTAATACCTGTGGATGATGGTCAGACCAATCCTAATTTGATACATACAAAATTGAAAGCACTTGTTGATCGTAATGGTACCTCTAGAGACTGGATTGAAATAGTCGTTTCCGACAATAGAAATTACGCTACATATACTCATGAATTACCAGGTCAATCTTCTGGCTCGGACCTGCATTCTGATGAAAATCGCTGGTGGGTGGTGCTGCAGGGCAAGATCACCTGGTCAGTTGAAGGCGAGGACTCGTTTGTTGCAGATCCAGGTGATGTCGTTTATCTCGAAAAGGATACGCGTTATTCCATCAAAACCACGGGAGAATTATCGTCCATAAGATTGACTGTTAGTGCTCCCATTATTTAGTCTCAAAATTTTGGATTGAAGGTGAGGTATGGTTTGATCGCAAAGGCGCTTTCGAACGCTTACTCGGCCATGAGATGGTCAATATCGCCTTGTAACTGTGCGAGATAAGTAGGATAAGAATTATTTTGGTATTTGAGAGTGTCATTTCCACCCTCGTCTGAATACCAGGCGAAGTGACCTGCGGTTGACTGGTATATAGCTTCAGCAGGGTCAACGTCGATCATTTCGAAGTAATCCGCGACGTATTGAGATCCTTTCATGCGCCATGTAAGACCACCGCTGACATTGATGATTCTGTTCGCAGCAGTTAATTCGGCGGTCACGGCTGAGGTTATTGCGGTTACTGCATCGTCCCGATGTATGAACTCAATTTTTTGATCGGATAGAAAAGGCCATGCAGCAGGTGGCTCTTGGAATACAGGAATCGCAACACCTGAGATTCTCAGCACGCAATAATCAAGACCAGAGTTGACGACTATTTGTTCAGAGTCGGCTTTAGTCACGGCGTAATTATCATCTGGGTCATAATCAAGGGAAGTGGTCACATCAGTGTCGACGGTCGGTGCACCATAAACACTGACCGATGAACTAAATACTAGTCTTGCGTTAGCGTTATTGGACTTCATTGACTCGACGAGCATCTTCGTACCATGGACGTTAACCAGTCGGGCTAACTCGACCTGTTCATCGGCTGCAGGCGGTAAGATAGCCGCCAGGTGTACAACAACGTCAACTTCTTCGATAGCTGATTTCAGATCGGTTTTCGATGTGAGATCTCCTGGTAAGACAGAAATGCCATTACCAAGGCCTTCGAAGTTTGCCGTCGCCAGATCGAAAGCTCGGATTGCGTGTCCATCAGCAGCAAGTCGAGAACAGACCAGCCGACCCATGCTGCCGGCACCGCCCGTAACCAATACAGTTGCCATTAGGTCAGGACTGTCCCAGGGGCGTCGGCTTTGTCTTCGATCTCGGTTACAAGAACCTCTACCGCTGCAACACTTGCCGCCGAACCATCAGTATTTAAAGCGTTGCCAGCCTTCTTTACTTTGTTCGCAAGTGGGACACCAGCGAGTGAGGTAAAAAAGAATTTTTCGCGCTGAACAGAGAGCCGATCCGCAAGCTCGGTTTGCCCTGCCCCCGAGATCAGCGTTATCGCTTCGTCGAGCATATCCTGCGCTCTTGCCATTTTTGAAAAGTCTCCTAATTCGTTTGTGCTGTCCAAAAGGTTGATTATCAGTGTTCGTGTGTCGTCGAATGCGAACGCGTGCCCTCTTCCCCGGGATGCCATTGATTTTCTGGCGCACCGTGACCGTTTGGACCGTGGCTAGTTCCATCGCCGTGGTAGGGGGCGTGTGAATGAGTGCCAACGGTCGGTCCGTCGTGCGGTTTGACCGCTTCGATATCTACTTCAGGCAGTCTGTCGTAACCCTGACCGCCGTGACGGTCAAATGGGAAAGGTTGGAACTTTTCAAACATTCGTGCGAACCGTTGTCGGGTTGGCCGTTCATCGTAAGGGAACCTGAATTTTTCTCTGCCGGCTGGTTCTACGTGGTGCAATTCATAGTTTCTACTGCCCAGACCGTTAACCACCGCAGTGTTTATTGTGGTCTGTTCGGAAAGACCCTCTATGGCCGCTCCTGCAAGGTCGAATTTTCGCTCACCAGCGTCTCCCACACCCATTTCGTCGCTGAGGGATCCGGGGATACCTGGCGAATCAGTGACTGCGTCCACGCAGGCTTGGTCAATTGCGACGGGATCTGTGCTCGCGAACACTCCGAGGTTAGGAACGATTGGCATATCCGAGAAGCCGGCGCAGTCACATTTCGGCGACACGTCGATGGCGAGGGTAACGAAGCCGACTTTTGGTACGGTTTTCACCACTCCCAATGCTGCGTCTCCTATAGCAATATCCGTAGCATCAAATAGCATCTGATTTGGCTGGAAAATGCCGCGAGGATTCATGACTCCGAGGCAGCCAAGGCATGTCATACACTTGTCTCGATCCCAGGCTATCGTGTTGTCCTCTTTTATCTCAAAAAGGCCAATCGGGCAGGCTTCTTCGATCAACTCCCACTCGACATCTTTCTCTTTGTCCACAATGAATTTTTCATCGAACTCCACGACAGCTCCTACACCGTATTTTGGATGACCGCCCATGTGGACGTTGAACTTGCCTCGCTTTGACTGCGCCCCGATTCCAAGATTCTTTAATGCCCCACCTATAACGCCCATACCGTGACCTTTGAAGTGTGTCAGCGCGATGAGGACGTCTGCTGCCGCGATTGCCTGTGCCACGTATGCCTCTTTGAGCAAGTACCCTTCAGGGATATCAACTCGGTAGTCGCTGGTGCCTACATACCCGTCGGCGACGATGAATGGGCATCCAAGGACTGCAGATGAAAAGCCGTTTCTTTCCGCAGTTTGCAGTAGGTCAAGTTCAGTTGCACGAGTCGAAAATGGGCTGTAAGTCAAAGTAGTTGTGTCACAGACGAAAGGTCGTCCTCCAAGTTCTTTCACTCGATCAGCAATCGCTCGTGCATAAACGGGACGCAGGTAGGCACTGGAATTCCATTCGCCGCAATGAAGTTTTATTGCGACTACGTCTCCTGGTTCGATGAGTTCGTCCAGTCCCGCAGCGTCGAAAACAGTTACTGTTTTTGCAATCAAGCTTGTATCGGCGGAGTCGCTCCGCGCGTCCATGAAGTAAACGTCAGATGTCATAGCAGGATCCTAATATTCTGAAAAACAAATAGTGTCACAGCGAGAATATACCGGATATTACATATTTTGCGCGGGGCTATTTTGCCAGGTATCGCCATCGCTTGATCTACATTTGTTACTGTAAAGGAGAGAAGTGATTGAAACCGGGATCTGATCCTGACGTATTTGTACTAACCACAGGAGCTATTGATGGCAAATAATGTAGAGAAACTCGCTGCGGAGAAAGCACTGGTTGGCGAGGGGCCTGTTTGGGATGTGGAATCTCAGACACTTTACTGGATTGATATTCAGGGCGGTAAGTTCTGGAATTACAACCCCGTTACCGGTGATAACACATTACTTCATCAGGGTTACAACGTTGCGGGAGTGACCCGTAATAAGGGTGGCGGGCTTACTGTTGGGACATGGGAGGGAGTTCAATTATGGAACTCTGACAATAATTTCAGTTGGTTGCATCATGGGACTGTTGATGGTCGTCCCATTAAGTTGAACGACATCAGTGTCGGCCCAGACGGTAGCTTATATGGTGGAAGCGGACATTTAGACTCATGTACTTTATTCAGATTTAAACCAGACGGTTCAGCAGAAATAATTGATGATGGATTGGATCTTTGCAACGGAATGGGATTCTCGCCAGATTTAACGACGTTTTACTCTACCGATTCACCTAAACACGAGATTTACAAGTGGGATCACAATCCGACCACTGGCAGTATCACAAATAAACAAGTGTTTACTACTATTCCTGACAACTGGGGCATTCCAGACGGCATGACTGTTGACGCAGAAGGATTTGTTTGGTCAGCGATATGGTATGGCGGGATGGTGGTGCGGTTTGATCCTGATGGTAAGGAAGAACGCCGTGTAGAGATTCCTGCTGCTCAGACGTCATCAGCAATGTTCGGTGGTAAGGACCTGAATGAGCTTTACGTTACGACTGCCAATTTCGGGACCGGCGACCCTGAGAGGACGGGCTGGGAGCCCGAAGGGTTCGATATGAACACTTATCGCGGCGGCGACCTTTATCGTGTGAAGCTGGATATCCAGGGCAAGGCAGAGTTTGTAACTGATTTTACTGTGTCATCATCCTGATACTCTTGATTCCGTCTACCTCCACAGGCTCATTTCTAATAACGCCCGGTTAATCGTAGGTTAAATACAAAACGCCCAAGGGCACGATATAAATCGCGAGCCTTGGGAGTTTATGAATTCGGATCTCAGAACTGATCAGTTAGCAGCAACCGCTTTAATAGTCTCTTTTTCCGTCTGGAAAGTGGTCGTGATATCCGTGTTGGTCATTTCACCCATATTTTCGTGGAGTAGGCACGCCGTGAGTTGGTGATCGTTTATTAAGTACTGCGCTGGCTTCGTGTCGTGGCATCGATCCATCACAGCAGGGCATCGATCAGCAAATCTACAGCCAGCAATCTGAAGGTCAGACGTGTCCCAGTTTTGTTGTGGCGGTTCTGAACCCCACCGGTTCTTAGGGTCGGGTTGAGGGATCGACTCGATCAATAGTTTTGTATACGGGTGTTGCGGGTCGGGAATTACCGAGTCAACGGTTCCTGCTTCTACAACTGTTCCTCTATACATAACCATTATGTTATCGCTGATCTGGTAAGCAGTCGTCAGATCGTGAGTTATATAAATGACTGAAATTCCTAGGTCTCGATTGAGTCTACGAATCGAATCAAGGATAGTTGCCCTAAGTGATGCATCTACCATGGAAACTGGCTCATCCGCCAGGATCACTCGAGGTTTCAATAGTAGAGCACGAGCTACCATTACACGCTGGCGCTGACCGCCACTCAATTGGTGGGGGAATCTGCCGAGAGTTTCTTCTGGTACTAGCCCTACCATTTCAAGAGCATCTTCGATCATCTGTTGTTTCTCGGATGTTGAAGAAGCAAGCCTGAAATTCTTAATCGGTTCGTCCAAGACATGGTCGACTTTGTAAAAGGGGTTGTAAGACTCGAACGGGTCTTGAAATATTGGTTGAATTTCACGCCGAAAATTGCGACGTTCGCGGCGGGTAAGACGTGTGAAGTCCTTGCCACGATAGAGCATTTTGCCTGCGTTTGGTACATGACTGCCCAAAAGAAGTCGAGCCAGAGTGGTCTTACCACTTCCACTTTCGCCAGCTACTGTGGTGATGGAAGATTCGTCCTCATCAATCGACAGTGAAACGTCGTCAACTGCAACAGTTACGGCGCCACCACCGAACATCCCTTCGCTTCCGAAGGTCTTGGTTACATGATCTAACTCCAGGAATGTACTCATGACTTCGCCTCGTCTTCGTATAGATGGCAAGCCACTTCTCTACGGCCTCCAAGATTGATCAGGTCAGGGATTTCAGCCTGACATTTCTCGAAACGGGATGGGCATCGATCTTCAAACGCACATCCTTCCGGCAAGAATATCAACTGGGGGGGCAGGCCGGGAATCCCGAGGAATTCCCGTTTTTCCTGAAGCGATGGCAGGCTGCCGATTAAAAGTTTTGTGTATGGGTGTTTGGGGTCGCTAAATACTTCTTCCACCGGGCCTATTTCGACGAGTTTGCCTGCATACATCACACCTATCGTGTCAGCGAACTGTGCGACCAATCCCATGTCGTGACCTACAAGCATGATTGATGCATCTAGGCCTTCTTGCAGCCGGCCCAAGGTTTGCATGATCTGCCGTTGAACGACCACATCGAGAGCTGAAGTCGGCTCATCAGCAATTATTAGCTTGGGACGTAATGAAATACCAATGGCCATTGCTACACGCTGTTTCATCCCACCAGAGAGTTCGTGGGGGAATAATCGAGCTACAGATGGTCTCAGGCCAACGCGGGTAAGCAGGTCGCGTACCGTTTCTTGCAACTCCGTCTTGGTGGGTTTTGGGTCACCATCGTCGAGGTGGTCGATAATCCCGTCGGCAACCTGGCCTTCGATCCTCATTACCGGGTTGAGGGAGTTCATTGCTCCCTGGGGGACGAGTGCCAATTCAGACAGGCGTGTCTTACGCATCTCGTCTTCCGGGAGTTTTGTAACGTCGCGCCCATTGAGTATGACGTTTCCTTTGGCTATGTGTCCCGGTGGTCTGATTAGTCGCATAAGAGCCATGGCGAGGGTTGTCTTGCCTGATCCTGACTCCCCAACAAGTGCAAATCGCTCACCCTGTTTAAGAGTAAAGGTGACGTCTTCACAGGCTTTCACTGTTCCACTGTCAGTTTCGTAGTAAACCGATAGGTCTTCTACGACGAGAGCATCTACGTCGGTAATCCGAGCACCCTCTCTATAAGTTTGAATTGCTTGCTTGGTGCTCAAACGCTTTTCCTCAATCGTGGGTTGGACCATTCATCCAAACCTGATGAAATCAAGAACAGGCTCACAAACACGATCACAATTGCGACCAAGGGTGGAACCCACCACCACCACATTCCCAGGGTGATGGAGGAGAACTGTATGTTCCAATAGATCGTCATGCCCAACGTGGGCTGACTAAAGTTGCCTAGTCCGATAGCCTCAAGCCCAATTGAAGCAAGAATTGCTCCAGCAACTGACGCTACAAGACTTGCTGTTATGTACGGTATCAAGTTGGGCATCATTTCTTTGAAAATAATCCCCATGCCGCTGGTTCCAGATAGGCGAGACAACTCGACATAAGCCTGTTCTCTCATCACGAGCACTTGTGATCGAATTGTTCGTGCTGGAAACACCCAACTTGTCAGTCCGATTGCAAGTCCCATTTCATCTGTTGAGAGTTCTCGACCAACGTTGATCCGAACAAGAATCAATATCAGCAATGCCGGCATTGCCAAGCCGACATCGACAACTGATCGGATAGCACCGTCGACTAGACCTCTGTAGTAGGCCGATAAAAACGCAGCAACGGTGCCCAGGCTAATTGCGACAGTGCCGGCAATTAAACCGATGCGGAGCGTTAGTGGTGTACCGAGGATTGCGATCGCAAGGAGGTCGCGCCCTTGAGTGTCTGTGCCAAACGGGTGTTCTCCTGTCGGTGGGAGCCTAGTAGGCGTGGAAAGCGGTCTGAACATCTCCGTGTCCCAGATAATGTGTCCGATTCCGACCAGAAACAGCATGCCGAATAGCATGACTGATCCCACGATCAAGGATGGATTACGCTGCGCGTATTTCTTGATGGGAGTTAGGCGTTCTTCATTGAATTGGTTCCATCCGCCGCTGCTGCTGGAGGAATCCGTTGATCTGGGTGAGGCTAATGATTCAGCCATTTATGTATTCCTCACCCTGATCCTGGGATCAAGCAATGGATATAGGACATCGAGTAGAAAGGTTGCCCCGGCAATTCCTAAAATGATTACGATTACTATGCCACGTATTACGAAAAAGTCAGAAAGTCGAATCGCCTGGAAGAGAATATCTCCGATTCCAGGATAGGAGAACACTCTTTCCACAAGGACCTGACCGGTGACAATGGTCCCTAAGACGAGGGCAAGACCAGTCACCTGTGGAAGTAGGGCGTTACGAACTGCGTATCTCATGAATATGCGAGCACCCTTCAATCCTTTGGCATCTGCTTGAATCATGTAGTCCTCGCCCTGAGTATTTATCATCATCCCTCTCATGCCGATTGCCCAGAACCCGATCGCTGAGAAGATGATGGCGAAAGCTGGCAAGATTGCATGTCGTAGCACGTCTACTACGAAGGCCCAGGTCATAGTCGGAAGGGTTGCAGGTGAATAGCCACCGAACAGCGGCAGCCACCCTAGCTTGAACGCAATGGAAAAAATCAGGATCATCGCTAATAGATATTGGGGTATCGCCGAAAGAGTAAGCAAGGGCATAAACACGTACTGAAGCCATCCAGGGCGTCTGGGCCATCCCAAAAATGCTCCGGCCAATGTCCCGAGCAAAAACGCCAAAATTGTTACCGTCCCCATTAATCCCAGAGTCCACATCAAAGACTCGAAAACGATGTCGTTGACGGTTCGAGGGTAGAAGGCTATCGATGTTCCAAGATTAAGCCTCGACAGGTCAGAGATGTAATTGATGTACTGGGTCCAAAGTGGTTGGTCTAGACCGAATCGCTTCTGGTAATGCTTTGCCATCTCATCGAGACCCGTTTGCATGGCACCACCGCGCTGGGCCTCCAGAAGCAGCTTCTCCTTAACAGGATCCTGTCCAGACAGGCGGGGGATTATGAAAATTACCGTCGATGCTATCCAAACGACGAAAAGGAAAAATAAGAACCGCTTCACAACGAAATTGCCCAAAATCGCTTTAGGGATTTGGAGCGACGACCTCATTAAGGAGTTTTTTTTCGATAGTGAAGAGTTTTCAGCGACCTCTGCTTGCTCTGTCACGGGCACAAACTCAATTCAACAAATATTAGTTTTGATAATTGTCATGGTATTTTTTGGCTGACGTGCAAAGATAACAATTGTTAGCGCCTGTGGCTATGGCATTTCGTTGAATTTTCTCTTTAGTACTCAAGGCTTTTATGACTCCCTGCCGTTAATTTGAGGATCTGCATATACACCGTTGGCTGAGTAGCGGGCATCAGGTATTACACGTTTACGGATGTATCAATCTGAACGAGAGTTGCAGAACATGGGGTTTTTATGCTTTGCGTCGGACCTTTTTATATTGACTGAATGGACGAATTCGGATATAAAAAACGCTCAAAGATGCAGTTCCCGCGTGGGAGCTCATCTAAATTCGCGTTTTGACATTTATTCGGAGGTCATATTGACTTTTACTAAAAGTTGGAGAATTCTCTTCCTCGCGATGCTGTCGTTTGCTCTTGTAGCTGCGATTGCTTGTGGCGGCGATGATGAAGATGCTCCAGCAGAGAAAGCTGCGCCGGCCGCTAAAGCCCCGGCCGCTGCTCCTGAACCCACGGCTAAGCCCGCTGAAGAAGCCCCCAAGGCTTTGGCTGTAGAGGAAGTCTCTAGAGACGACACTCTAATGGCCTATCTCGGTGGTGCTGAAGGCCGCTTCGTTGACCATGAACTTTGGAACCCTTATGCGATTGGTGCGAACCACCAATCCGGTCCAAACATCATCTTCGAGCCTCTTGCATTCTTTAGTGCATTCGACTCAAAGACGATTCCGTGGCTGGCTGAGAGCTGGGACTGGAACGGCGACTTTACTGAGTTGACTATTAACCTGAGGTCCGGAATTAACTGGTCTGACGGTGAAGAGTTCAACGCAGACGACGTTGTTTACACGTTGAATACCCTCAAGGATCTCAAAGAAGAGGTTCGATGGGGTACAGACATTGACAACGCCATGAACCGTGCGGAGAAAGTCGACAGCCACACCGTAAAGGTGATACTTGACCGACCAGACCCACGATTCATGTTCCTCCTGACATACAAGTTCGACATCGGTGTTTACATGGTGCCCGAGCACCACTACAACGGTAGAGACTGGACCACTTTCAAGGACTACGACCCTTCAAAAGGTTTCCCTCTGACAACAGGTCCATGGCAGGTTACATCCGGAACTCCGGAACAGAAAATTATCGACCGCCGCGACTCGTGGTGGGGCGAAGGTTTGTCTGACCTCGGTCAGTTTGGCAAGTTGCCCGGACCAAAACGTGTGGTCTACCTGCCGACTCCAGACCAGACAGTCAGGTCACAGGCTTTGATTTCTGACACTGTCGACTATTCGGCTATGACGACACCCGCCGTTATAATTGAGACGATGGGTAAGAACTCAGACCTAGTGACACACACCGGTACAGAAAGCCCTTATGGCTATGTTGACTGGTGGCCGGTATCCATTGGATTCAATGACTCCGGTAAATTCGGTCCTTACGATGACAAGAACGTTCGATGGGCATTCAGCTACTTCCTTGACAGGCAGGAACTGAGTGACGTGGCCTACGACGGTGCAGCAGCATTCAACCCGCTGACTATGCCTGGCTACCCGCCATTGAAGAAGTACTTTGACTCCGTAGCCGACATACTTGCCGTACACGACACCACCGAGTTCAACGTTGAAAAAGCCAACGGATTGCTCGAAGGTGCCGGTTACTCCAAGGACGGCGACGGTAACTGGGTCGACGCACAGGGCATCGGCATCAACTGTGAAATCATCGGATTCAGCCCGTGGGTGGACCTAGGTCCTATCACTGCTGAGCAGCTGCGACGTCAGGGCATAAACTCTACGTACTCACAGCCGCCCGATGCTTCTTCACGAATGGCTGAAGGTAACTTCGAATGTCTGATGTTTGGACACGGCGGATCGGTCCGTGACCCTTACTTCACAATGAAGCTTTACCAGTCAGCATCAGTAAACATTCCTGGTGGTCACCAGGTGAACTTCTACCACTGGGAGAACGAGCGGTGGGACGAGCTTACTGACGAAGTAGCGAAGACTCACCCTGACGACTTAGACAAGATGCAGGAACTGTGGCACGAAGCCATGGAAATCTGGATCGTTGAACTTCCGGACGTACCAGTCCTCGAGTTCTACCACCGCATCATCATGAGTGAGAAGCGATGGACCAATTGGCCTCTAGGTGGGCAGACTGACGGTTACGTGAACGAAGCCTCCTGGCACCTCACGTGGGGTATGGTCTTGCATGCACTTACGGCAAAGTAGTGAGACTCTAGTAGTTTTTGCTACTTGAGATAAAAGACGCGAAAGGAGTGCCCCGCCAAACTGGCGGGGCACTCCTATTTAACGGCAACTTTGGATTGCTGCGTTAGGTTATGCTTCAAGTCATGGATTACTTAGCAATAAAACTGAAAACATTCCCTAATTTACAATTGTGGTCGAGTGACCGCTGGAACTGGCGTTTTCTTCAGTCGGTCGTACTCATAACATTGATTGGCATGCTGCTTTCAGTCGTTGGGTGTACTTCCGAGAAGCAGCCAACGCTCTCTGGGGATTCAGTTGATGAAGAGGGACTCCGGCTCATAACTCGTCCTGATGCTACATACACCATCGATGATCTTATAGCTGTTGGTTTCAAGAAGAACAAACAGTTTGATGTAGACGAGGTTCCGGGAGCGACTGATATTTGGTACGGGTTTTTTCAACAGAAAGACATTGAAGTTCGCTTTTACGACTCGCACGCTTCGGCTCTAGAACTGGGTGTTGAACTGGCTGAGGTAGTGATAGCTAAAAAAGCAGGGCAACGGGATTTTTTGATACCAGTAGTCAATCTGTATCCTGCATATGCTGTAGTCGGGAACACAGTTATGTTGTGCGAAAGGCAACTTTCTACTTGCGAGGCATTGATAGAGGTACTGGATTAAATATTGAATATCAAACCTTTGATCAATAAAAAAAACCCGGCGATTAAGAAGCCGGGATTTTTTAGTTAGTGTTCGTGTTTTATGCGGGCTCTAAGAGAGTCAGTAAGTTGCTGCAATTCTCGAATGCCTGAGAAGATTCATCCCCTTCGCAGAAAAGAATCATGTTTCCACGAATCACGTATTCGAGATAGCGGCCCGAATATGAGCATCCTGAATGAGGGGTTCCAGCTGCCCTGCTGCATTTTTTGCGGTCTTTTTCGCCTTCTTCCCACAGAACCTCATCACCGATGACCACTGCATCATCTCCAGTTATGGAGTCTGCATAAAGCGTTCCCTGTTCAACTGCATCTTCGTGAGAAGCGTAGAACCGGACTTCATAGTCAAGTTTGTTGTAGATAAGTTTCTTGGCGTCGACTCCTCCGGGAAGTTCGTCAACGTCGTAAGTTTTTACGATTTTGACCCCTGCAGGTTTGATTCCTTCTATGTCTTCGGTTGTGTAAATTCGATCTCCGGGAATCACCCGTTGGATCGATGACTCTGCCTTACTGTCAGAACTGGTACCGCATGCGGATGTTGATGCGACCATGAGACCGAGCGCACATCCAATAAAAAAAACTGCAATGTGTCGATTTAAAAGGATTCTTTTTGCCATCATCTACTGGACCACTGACATTAAGTCAGCGCAGGCCTGGTGAGATGCCAGAGTGTCCTTACCCTGGCATAGCATGATCATGTTGCCTACAACCACATAGTCAAAGTACTTTGGATTGTCGCATTTTCCGGAATGATGCCCACCATTGCCAGCGCATTGCCTGCGATCCGAAAGGCCTTCGTCCCATCGTTGAATGTCTTTTAGAATGACGGCATCGGCGCCTGTGACTTCATCAGCGAAATCTACACCGACGCTCATCGCTGTGGCGTGGTCTGAGTAAAAACGTACCTCGTATTCAAGCCTTGCGTAAGGGTCTGTGCCGTAAAAACCATAGATTGCCGCAACGGCGTCCTCTAGACCTTCGATATCATAATCGTCATCTAGTTTGAAATTGGTCGCGTTCTTGATGTCGTCCGCAGTGTATATACGGTCCGTGTCATCGATTTTTGCAATGGGTCCTTCAAAATCTGAAACCTCTGCATCGCCACCACCACATGCGATCCCAGCAACTGCTAATGCTATTACCGCAAACAGCAGGAACGGCAACTGGAACGTGCCACTCTTTCTCTGTTTCATAAGAAGCTCCTATATAAGCACCAAACCTACCGTGATCGCGAGATTGAAAAATAATAAGCGGCAGGTACGGTAAATATACCTTTTTATAGCTCGCGAGTCATGTCGTAATATTTCCGAGGAAGATCACATTTCCATTCGGAAACATTCTGATATTCCAATTATGTACCTTCTCCGCGTAACATTGCGATCAATGGAGCACACTGCTCAAGGGAGTGTTCCGAAGTTCGCCCTTCGCACAGTATTACTAAATTGCCAAAGATCACGTAACCTCCATATCGAGGGTTTTGGCTGCCTCGAGAGCCCCCTCCCACGATCATCCTGCGATCTTGTATACCTTCGCTCCATAGCGCATCGTTCTTACTCAGTGATGCGTTTGTTCCTGAGGCGTCTTCAGCGAAAGGAGTTCCTTGTTTCACTGCGGCCTGATGGCTTGGGTAGATGCGTATTTCGTAATTTAAACTGTTTAAACCAGGCGGAGTCCAGAATCCAACATAGGCAGCCTCTGCTCCTGTAAGGCCGTCTATGTCATATGTTTTCCCACGCTTCCATCCGGTATTTTCTACATCCTCCACCGTCAGGATTCTGTTAATGTTTTCAATTTTCTGGATAGTTAATTTTGTCCCGTTATCCTCAGAATTGGAACTGCATCCTAAAATGACCGATATGGCAAACAGGGTCGATATAAATAAAACATTGATGAAAAACGGCCTTGAATTACTCATTCGCCATCAGTTCGGTTGCCAGGAGTCCGCACCTTTCGACAGACTGGGCTTTATCTGCACCCTGACACAGCATGACGATATTGCCGAAGATGGCGTAACTTCCGAATTTCGAGCAGATTCCACTTCGAGCACCACCGCCGACTCCGCTGCCACAAGCCATCCGCCGATTCTTAACACCTTCCTTGTATGTTGAATCACTTTTGCTCAAAACCGCTGTTTCCCCAGAGCCTTCGATTGCTAGGGGTGTTCCAAGGTCGACTGCTTGCCGGTGTGATGTGTAAAACCTTACTTCGTACTCGTATGGGTCACCCCCTGGGATCCGCAAGAATCCATAGCTGACATTCGATGAGCCCGGAAGACCCTCAGTCGAGTAGCTACTCGACTGTTTGAATGTTGTTCCGAGCAGGTCATCCAATGTGAACGTCTGTCCGGGATCACTGACCTGAGAGAAATTTTCTTCCTCGTCTGTAGTTGACGCACAGGCGCTGAGGGCAAATAGGAAGAGTACGAGCAACGATAGTTGTAACAGTTGCTTATGTAGATGCCGCGATATCCGAATTTTCAATGATTACTTCTCCAAAAAAAGTTGTGATTAGCCTACCAAATAATATGGCTTGGTCGTGCAGGGGCATTAGATTTTTTCTCCTACACGGATCTCATAAGTCATTTGGGTACTAGTGCAGTTCGTTTTTGGAAATTGAAGTTGTTGTTTCACACTTCAGTGTCTTTTCAGGGTTAGTATTTAGTGCCTTGGGTAATCTACCTCCTTTGAACCGCGTAACTTTCTACTTTCCGATGGAGTTGAGTATTGAATATCCTGATGACTTCGGCCGCGTCAGCGACAGCCCAGGTTATAGCTGACTCGCCTGCTGATAGTCATATGATTCGCCTGACTGACCTTTCACAAAATGCAGATGGTGAGATGATCGCCAACGACCTTGACCACGGTTCTTTAACCGACGATTTAGTTTCGGGTATCGACGTGATTATCAATATCGGTTACAAGGGGCAGTCTGGTACGGATACCCATTTAATGGACTACCACACGCGGTGTATTTATAACCTACTTGCCGCTGCATCTGGCGCTGGTGTGTCTAGATTTATCAACATCAGCACCCTTCGCTTGTACGAAAACCATGAAGAAAATCTTGTAGTTACAGAGCGCTGGCGTACAGATCCATCAGCCGAGGATATCGCTATTTTAGGAGCGCACATGACCGAAGTAGTGTGTAAAGAATTTGCCAGGGATCGACTGATCGATGTGGTTAATCTTAGATTTGGTTGGCCATTTGTAGAAACTGTCTTGCCAGACTCGCCTAATACGGCGGTAATTACGCACGATCTGATAACCGCGACGGTAACCGAGTCTTTACTCAGTGATCAACTCGGGCCCTGGCAGGATGTCCACGTGCAATCACCGGTCAAACATCAGCGGTTTATTACCACTAAAGCGGCAAATATGTTTCCGAATTTAGCGGATAGGTTAACGCAGTGAAAATCCTCATACTTGGTGGAAATGGAATGCTTGGACCATGGGCGGTGCGTGCGTTGAAAAACCGACATGACATATTGCTGACGGATATCAATGAACGCCATCCCGACTATAAGGGCGATTACCTTCAACTCTCCGTCGCTGATGTCAATGGCGTTATCAAAGCAGCTGAAGACATGGATATGATCGTCAACTTGTCTGTTTTGAGACCGCATAGGCAGTTCGCCTTTGATGTGAACACGATGGGTAATTACGCCATGATGGTTGCTGCGAGGGAGCACGGCATCAAACGTGTCATAAATTCTGGGCCTCACTATCAAATGGCTGGAGAGCAGTATGAGGACTGGGATTTTGATTTGAACCCTGACATGCCACCTGCAGCTGGGACACGCCTTTACGCTCATACCAAGGCTCTAGGTCAGGAAGTGTGCCGCGTGTTTAGTCAGCGCCACGGTATACAGGTGATAACTCTTTTGTACTACAACATGAAGCATTCTTGGGATCTTAGCGGCATGGAACCAGGAGGTCCCCAGCACCACCAAGATATGGTTCCGTACAGTACGGCGTGGCCTGATTGTGGTACGGCTGTTCAGGCCGCTGTCGAAGTTCCAGAGAACCGTTTGGCGACTCGTTGCGAGACGTTCTTCGTTTTTCCGGACTTGCCTCATGGAAAATTCAACAACGAAAAAATCAAGCGGGTGCTCGGCTGGAAGCCGCGGTACCAGGTTGAAGGATTGTGGAACAAGGAGTTTCGCTCTCCCCCTAATAATCTGCACGGAGCGTTTTAAGGAAACCGTTTGTCATAGACTAATAGTTCTTATCTGCTGAACTCATTTAGTTTGCTTACAGGTCTTTGACCTCGCCGACGATCTTTTCCACAGAGTCTTTAGCATCTCCGAAAAGCATCTGGGTTTTTTCCAGAAAAAACAGTTCGTTCTGGACTCCTGCAAACCCTGATGACATCGAACGTTTCATCATGATTACGGATTGAGCCTGATCAACGTTTAAGATTGGCATACCGTAGATAGGGCTTGATTTGTCGTTACGAGCAGATGGGTTAGTGACGTCATTGGCACCGATGACCACCGCGACGTCTGTGCTTTGAAACTCTCCATTGATTTCGTCTAGGTCTTTCAATTCGTCATAAGGAACATTTGCCTCGGCAAGAAGAACGTTCATGTGACCGGGCATTCGTCCCGCAACTGGGTGGATAGCGTATCTGACGGTAATTCCTTTGAGCTTAAGCAGATCAGCCAGTTCTCGTACTTGGTGTTGTGCTTGTGCTACTGCCAGTCCATAACCTGGCACAAAAATTACTGATTGTGCATATCCCAACATCATTGCAGCGTCTTCAGGCAATATCGATGTGACTGGGCGCTCCTCGTTGCCAACTGTTCCCTTGGCTCCGTCTTCAACGCCGAATCCACCAAGCATTACGTTTATAAGTGATCTGTTCATTGCCTTAGTCATAATTCTTGTCAAGATCAGCCCTGATGCTCCAACAAGCGAACCTGCGATTATTAGGATGTTGTTTCCTAAAACAAATCCCGTGGCAGCTCCAGCAATGCCTGAATAGGAATTCAACAAAGCTATGACCACTGGCATGTCTGCGCCGCCGATAGGGATTACTATGAGAATTCCCAGTGTTAGCGCTATTGCGGCTGCAGTTAAGAACGTGGTGACCGAGGGATCTATCACGAACCAGGTGATCGAGGTGACCATCCCTATCAGCAAGGAAATATTGATCACATTTCGAATTGGCAGTAGCAATGGTCGAGTGGGTACGACACCTTGTAGCTTGGCATATGCAATGAAACTGCCAGTCAGAGTTACCCCGCCTATTATCACCGACGCCATGATAGTTATCGAAACATCTTGTGGTATTGATTTGCCTAGATCGATCAGGCGTATCAATTCTCCTGCGGCCACAACAGCGGAAGCAGCTCCACCTAAACCATTGAAAATTGCCACGAGCTGTGGCATGGACGTCATTTGGACTTTTCGGGCGGAATACGCACCAATCCCCGAACCTGCGATCACACCTACTAGAATCCATTCCCATGAGGCAATGTCGTTGCTGAGAACGGTTGCGAGAATCGCCAACAACATTGCAAGCGCTGATAGTCGATTTCCGCTGCGGGCTGTGGCAGGGGAGCCGAGACGTTTTAGGCCTAGGATGAAAAGAATTGCCGAGACTATATAGGCGATACCCGAGGCATTTATACCAAATAATGCTTCGGTGCTCATGACTTATTTCCACCAGACCGTTTGAACATTTTCAGCATTCGGTCAGTGACCATGAATCCGCCGACCACGTTGATCATTGCCAACCCTACTGCGATGGCTCCGAGTATCTGACTAATCAGCCCATTGGCTTGGCTGGCGACTAGTAATGCCCCCACAATTACTATGCCAGATATAGCGTTAGAACCAGACATCAATGGTGTATGAAGCGTTGGCGGGACTTTCGTAATTACTTCATACCCGATGAAAATTGCAAGTACAAATACAGTTATAGCGACTATCAGCGTTTCAAGATCAAACATGTACCCAAAAACTCCCTTTATCTCACTTTAGGACCTTGTCGGCATGTAATGAGTTCATTCGGTGGCAAAATTTTATGAATTCAATTCGTGCCGAATTTCACCAAGGTGTACGACACACGTCGCATCTATGACGTCATCTTCCAGGTTTAAATTCAACGTTCCGTGTTTTTTGTCGATAATCAGATCAAACAACGCCATAACATTCCTTGAGTAAAGTTGGCTTGAATGGAAAGGCATCGAGCTTGGCACGTTTATCGGTCCATGGATAGATATTCCATTTGTATTAATAATTTCTCCCGGTGCTGTGCCTTCGACGTTTCCTCCAGATTCGGCAGCAAGGTCGATCACTACGCTGCCGGGCTGCATGACCTCGATCATTTCTGTCGTAATTAATATCGGTGCAGGCCGTCCGGGGATTGCAGCGGTCGTGATCACGGCATCTACGTTAGCGAGATGTTCTTTGATGAATAAGCGTTGAACATGCTGTTCATCCTCGGTCTGCTCTCTTGCATAGCCGCCTGATCCTTCAGCATCTTCTGATGTTGGTGGGTGGATAAATTTAGCTCCAAGACTTTCGACCTGTTCACCTGCCGCAGCCCGCACGTCAAAAGCTTCGACAATTGCGCCTAGACGTCGTGCTGTTGCTATTGCCTGTAGCCCGGCGACGCCGGCGCCTAGAACTAAAATTTTTGCAGGAGGAATTGTTCCTGCTGCCGTCATCATCATCGGTAGATATTTTCCCAAGGCATTTGCAGCCAGTAGAGCGGCTTTATAGCCTGATATCGATGCTTGTGATGATAGGACGTCCATTCGCTGTGCCCGGGCGATGCGCGGCACTAACTCCATTGCGATAGCGGTCGCGCCAACTGATGCAAGTGCTGACACCGCTGAGGCATCATTGCGGGCGTTTAACATACTCACGACCAGGCACCCATTTTTCAGCGCCTTTACCTCATCGGTCGTTGGCGGTTGGATATGAACGAACACGTCAACCGATTTAGCCACTTCGATTGCCGATACTGTTTCCGCACCTGCTTGCGAATACGATACATCAGGAAACCCTGCGATAGTTCCGGCGCCTTTTTCTATCAAAACCTTGTGACCTGCTTTAACCAGCCGCTCGACGGTCTCAGGTACAAGCGCTACGCGGTGCTCATTGGAATCGGACTCGCTCGACGCACCAATCTTCATCTATTACTCCGATCCAAGATATCTTTGATTGCCGGATAGTTAGCTGGCGACAATCCTCTAATGTTATAGACCAATGTGGTTCAGTTGAATTGAAAACACCATGAAATTGATGTGGGATGAGTCACTTGGCAGAGTTTCAAGTTGTACTTTGATGCGGTTGACTTTGAGGTAATTCATGGCGAGTAATCTGTTTGTAGCATTTACTTAGATTTGCACCAGCTTGGATAAAGGAAAAAACGATGTATCTGATTAGACGTGTATATGAAGTTAAGCCCGGGTTGGCCCGCAAGGTAGCGACCCTTGTACAACGACAAGGTGATATTTATACAGCGGCTGGACAACGCTCTAAAGTGCTTGTGTACTTCAATGGTGGCACAGTTCCCGGTCACAACAATCGCGTGTACATGGAGTGGACTGATGAAACAATTAACTCTCCTATGAGGGAAGGTCTGGAGCTCCCCAAAGAAGCTCTCCAAATTGGAGCAAATGTTCGTGAGCTTATTGAAGATCAATACATAGAATTCTTTGAGATGATGATTCCAACTAAGATGCAAGAGGGATAAATAGCTATTGTCAGCAAGTCCGATTAGAAAGCAGCGTGTGTAACTTGAAGATCAAAGAGATAACCGCTTTTCCAATACGAATCCCTCATGGGCATGATGTAGAAGAAGGGAAAGAGCGTCCTCCAGTAATTGATTTTGGAGATTATTTTGTTGATGAACAGGCGTTTACGTCAATCTATTCTAAGCACCATGAAACAACTGTAATCAAAATTGAGACCGATACAGGAGTTGTCGGTTGGGGTGAGGCACAGTCTCCTGTGTCTCCCCGTACAACTCAAGTTATTGTCGAGGACCTCGTGCGTCCCTTGATACTAGGACGAGACCCATTCGATATCGAGGCAATCTGGACACGTAATTACGGAGCGATGCGTGAACGTGGGCATCCGACCGGTTTCTACGTCGATGCTATTGCCGGCACGGATATAGCACTTTGGGACATCGTAGGGAAAGTGGCTGGTAAGCCAGTTCATAAACTGGCTGGAGGTCGTTATAGAGACAAAGTCTTGCTTTACGCAGGTATCGGAGGTACCGATCCTGAAAAAGTCGCAGATATGGCTGAGGAGCATGTTGGTTACGGATACAAAGCACTCAAGTTACACCTGCTTTTGGATGCGGAGGGTGTTGCTGAAATTGCCCGTGCCGTGCGTAAACGTGTAGGTCCTAGCATTATGCTGATGTGCGACGTTCACATGCGGCAGTCTGTGACAAGCGCTATTAAGCTTGGAAGAGATCTTGAGAAACTTGAGTTCACTTGGCTAGAGTCACCGTTGGTCCCGGATGATATACCTGGGGCCGTCGCTCTTTGTGACGCACTTGATATGGCTGTCGCAATTGGGGAATGGAGTCGTACCCGATATGAAATGCGTGAGGCCTTCGAAAGGCGCGCATATGACGTCGTGATGCACGATATAGCTCGCACTGGGATTACAGAAGGTCATCGAATAGGTACGATTGCCGATACTTACAACATTCCTGTGGCACCCCATGTGGGCGGCGGAGGAATACTGTCTGTTGCGGCTACTGTCGAGTACTCAGCATCTTGCTCAAATTTTATGATCATGGAGTATTCACACCATGCCAACGAGTTCAAGAATGCGATTACATCAATCAACTATGGTGCTACTAACGGTTATTTTGAAGTGACTGACAAGCCAGGATTGGGCATAGAGATTGATCAGTCGTTAGTTGAAAAATACTTGGTCAGCTAGCGCAGGTTTTTCGACAGGATCAGGAGGTAACGTGGCTGGTTTTGAACCACCATATGTTTTGGCGGTGGATGTAGGCAGTTCAGCAGTCAAGGCAGGGCTCTTTGATTCGCAGGCGCGCAGTGTCGAAGACACAGAGGTGTCGGTTGCACACAAACAACGAGTCGCGTCTGACGGAACATCTGAAGAAGCTGCTGGGCAGATTCTCAGAGCAACTGAAAACGCGATGGACCTGGTATTGGAAAAAGCCGGGAGACTGGCCGGTGAAATTGTTGGGGTCGGATTCGACTGTATGGCAAGTACTGTGCTAGGGGTGGACGCTGAAGGCACCCCTGTGACTCCGGTTTATACGTACGCAGATACCCGATCTGCGTACGATGTCGAACGACTTAAAGAAGAACTTAACGTTCCGACCATTTATGACCGTACAGGTGCTAATCAGCATACTTCATATCTGCCAGGTCGAATTCGCTGGTTGCGAAGAACCAATAAGGAACTTGCTGCTAATGTCGATAGATACGTAGATGTTTCAACGTATATGTATTCCCGTTGGTTTGGACGACAAAACGTTAAGGCGAGCTACTGCGTTTCATCGTGGAGCGGG
>ERZ651768.325-NODE-325-length-36631-cov-4.146523_pt1 | contig 36631 bp, 29 predicted proteins | sample MGYA00514754_ERZ651768 | MGnify/ENA metagenome assembly ERZ651768
TTCCATATCATTAACAGACACCATACCTATAACTTCATCTTTATCATGTTGGAGCCTTATTCCTCTTACTCCAGAGGCGCTTCTTCCCATAGGCCTGGTTTTAACCTCCTCAAATCTAATAGCTTTACCAGATTTTAATGCCATCACAACCTGACTTTCTCCATTAGTTAGTTTTGCGACAAGCAATTCATCACCTTCTCTAATAGTTATTGCATTAATACCATTGATACGTGGTCTTGAATACTTTTCTAAAGATGTTTTCTTTACTTGACCTTTTTTAGTAGCCATTATTACATAATGTTGATTTATATAATCTTCATCCTTTAAATCTTTAGTACATATAAAGGCTTTTACCTTGTCATCTTGTTCGATATTAATTAAGTTTTGAATAGCTCTACCTTTTGATGTTCTGCTCCCCTCAGGAATTTCATATACTCTCATCCAAAAACATTTTCCTTTTTGAGTAAAGAATAGCATGTATTGGTGATTTGTTCCAATAAAAAGTTTCTCCAAAAAGTCTTCATTTCTAGTGGTGGAAGCTTTTTGACCAACCCCTCCTCTATTCTGCACTCTATATGCATCTAGTGGAGTTCTTTTTATATATCCAGCATGTGAAATAGTAATAACAACTTTTTCATCTGGGATCATATCTTCAATAGATAAATCTCCTCCAGAATATTCTATTCTAGACCTTCTTTCATCACCATATTTCTTTCTAACTTCAATTAATTCGTTAGTAATAATTTCCATTCTTCTATCTTCTGTGTCTAAAATATTTTTAAGATCAGTAATTAGCTTTTTAATTTCATTATACTCGTTTCTTAGTTTGTCTTGTTCTAATCCAGTAAGTTGTCTTAAACGCATTTCAACAATTGCTTTTGACTGAATTTCTGACAACTTATATTTATTCATTAAGTTTTCTCTAGCCTCATCAGCATTTTTGGACGCTCTAATCAACTTAATAACATCATCTATGTTATCTGATGCAATAATTAATCCTTCTAGAATATGACGTCTTTCTTCGGCTTTCTTTAATTCGTACTTGGTTCTTCTTACAACAACTTCATGTCTATGCTCAACAAAATACTTAATCATCTGTTTTAGATTAAGTGTTCTAGGTCTACCTTTTACAAGACATACGTTGTTAACACTAAATGAAGATTGAAGTTGAGAATATTTGTATAATTTATTTAAAACAATATTAGGTATTGCATCTCTTTTTAGCACAAAGACAATTCTCATCCCATTTCTATCAGATTCATCTCTTATTGTAGAAATTCCTTCAATTTTTTTATCATTAACTAAGTTTGCAATCTTCTTTATAAGTTCAGATTTATTTACTTGATAAGGAATTTCTGAAACTATTATACATTCTCTACCATCAACTTCTTCAATTTCAGCTTTGGCTCGAACAACAATTCTCCCTCTTCCTGTATGGAAAGCATCTTTAACTCCTTCATAGCCATAAATTATACCACCTGTAGGAAAATCTGGCGCTTTCACAAAACTCATTAATTCATCAATTTCTATATCATTGTTATTGATATATTCAATTGTACCATCTATAACTTCAGTTAGATTATGAGGCGCAATATTTGTTGCCATACCAACTGCGATACCAGAAGCTCCATTTATTAAAAGAGCAGGAATTTTTGTAGGCAGGACTGTTGGCTCTTTAAGACTATCGTCAAAATTTAATTTATGATCTACAGTATCCTTTTCAATATCAGCAAGCATTTCTTCAGAAATCTTTTGCATTCTAGCTTCAGTATATCTCATTGCTGCAGGGCTGTCTCCATCAATTGACCCAAAGTTCCCTTGACCATCAACTAATAAGTATCTAAGACTCCATTCCTGTGCCATACGAACCATTGTATCATAAACAGAAGAATCTCCATGTGGATGATATTTACCCATAACATCTCCAACAATTCTAGCTGATTTTTTATATGCAGTAGTAGATTTAACACCCATATCATGCATTCCATAAAGAACCCTTCTGTGTACTGGCTTTAATCCATCTCTTACGTCGGGAAGTGCTCTAGAAACGATAACAGACATTGAATAGTCAATGTATGCTGATTTCATGTGATCTTCAATATTAATTGGTATTAATTTTTCACCGTCATTCATATATAATTGCCTTTAATTTTTAGATAAAAATTTCATACAACAAATATAATAAATTTAACCCATGAAATAAGGTTAAAATAGCAGTAAAAAAGTGGTTTTTTATTAACAATTATTTGTGAAATAATTTATATTAAAATTAGAATAGAAAAATATTATAATCACATATTGTTTAAGAATATTAGAATTCCTACATTTAGCAAAAATTAATTTAATGGATGATAATTTTTCACCTAGGGTAAAAGATGTAATTACTTACAGTAAAGAAGAAGCCTTGAGATTAGGCCATGATTTTATTGGTACAGAGCATCTTGTTTTAGGCTTGATTAGAAGTGGAGAAGGAAAAGCAATAGAAATTTTAAATTTCTTAGATGTAGATTTAAATATCTTAAGAAAAAAAGTTGAATCCCTAAATCCAGTTGATTTTGATGATACTAAAACTAGTTCAAAAAAGAATCTTCATTTAACGCGTCAAGCAGAGAGAGCTCTTAAAACAACTTTTCTAGAAGCTAAGCTATTTCAAAGTTCTATAATAAATACTGGCCATCTTTTATTATGCATTCTTAGAAATGAAAATGATCCAACTACCAAAATTTTAAATAAACTTGAGGTTAACTATAGCACAGTAAAAGAAGAATTTAAATCTCTGATAGGAGATGAAGAAACCTCTTCTCCAGAATCCCAAAAAAGTAGTGATAAAACTGAGCACTATGAAAATGAGCCTATTACTAAACAAACTCTTAAAACAAAACAGAATAAAAAATCCACAACTCCTGTTCTAGATAATTTTGGCAAGGATCTCACATTTTTAGCTGAAAATAATGATTTAGATCCAATAATAGGAAGAGATTTAGAGATACAGCGGGTTTCACAAATATTAAGTAGACGTAAAAAAAACAATCCATTACTAATAGGTGAACCAGGTGTTGGTAAATCTGCTATAGCTGAAGGCTTGGCAATTAGAATAATAGAAAAGAAGGTTTCAAGGGTTCTCTATAATAAGAGAATAATTTCTTTAGATTTAGCAAGTCTCGTAGCTGGAACAAAATATAGAGGACAATTTGAAGAAAGGATGAAGGCTGTAATGAATGAGATAGAGAAAAATAAAAATGTTATTCTATTTATAGATGAGATCCACACAATAGTTGGTGCTGGAGGAGCTACGGGAAGTCTGGATGCATCAAATATGTTTAAACCAGCACTAGCAAGAGGAGAAGTTCAATGCATTGGAGCGACAACATTAGATGAATATAGAAACTCTATTGAAAAAGATGGGGCACTTGAAAGAAGATTTCAAAAAATAATAGTTCAACCTACAAGTATTGATGAAACTATTGAAATCTTAAAGAATATTAAAGAAAAGTATGAAGAACACCACAACGTAACCTATTCTGATGAAGCTATTCTTGCATGTGTAAAATTAACTTCTAGATATATGACTGATAGATATTTACCAGATAAGGCAATAGATGCTCTGGATGAATCAGGGTCAAGAGTTCATATTATTAATATTAATGTCCCAAAACATATAGTTGATTTAGAATCAGATTTAGAAGAAATACAATCTAAAAAGAATTCAGCTGTTAAAAATCAGAAATACGAAGCAGCAGCAGAGTTAAGAGATAAAGAAAAAGTATTAGAGTCAAAACTCTTAAAAGAACAGTCTCAATGGGAGAAAGAATGTAAGAAAAACAGGCATATTGTTACAGAAGAAAACATTGCTGATGTAGTATCAATGATGACCGGAATACCATTAAACAGAGTTAAAGAAACAGAGCTGAATAAATTATCAATCTTATCAAATCTTATCAAAGAGAAAGTTATTGGGCAAGATGATGCAGTTGATAATGTGGTTAGATCAATTCAACGTAATAGAGCAGGCTTGAAAGATCCAAAAAAACCTATAGGTTCTTTCATCTTTCTTGGCCAAACTGGTGTAGGAAAAACTCAGCTAGCTAAAATTCTTGCAAAAGAACTATTTGACAACGAAGACGCATTAATTAGGGTAGATATGAGTGAATATATGGAAAAATTTGCCATATCCAGACTTGTTGGCGCACCCCCTGGATACGTAGGGTATGAAGAAGGCGGACAGTTAACTGAAAAGATTCGAAGAAAACCTTATTCAGTCTTATTACTTGATGAGATAGAAAAAGCTCATCCGGATGTTTTTAACATGCTACTACAGGTTTTTGATGACGGCTACTTAACTGATAGTGTTGGCAGGAAAATTGACTTTACTAATACTATTATAATAATGACTTCTAATATTGGTGTTAAAAAGATCCAAGATTTTGGTATAGGTGTAGGTTTTGGAACATCTGCAAAAAAATCACAAGAATCTTCTTTAAATAAAAAAACCATAACTAATGCCTTAAAAAAGAAGTTTGCTCCAGAATTCTTAAACAGAATTGATGAAGTCGTAATATTCAATAATTTATCTATCAATGAAATTCACAAGATCATTGAGATAGAATTAGAAAAGCTTTATGAAAGAATAAATGAATTAGGATATAAGATTAAACTTACAAAAAAAGCTAAAGAATTCTTAGCTGAAAAAGGATTTGATAAAGATTTTGGAGCTAGACCTCTTAAAAGAGCTATTCAAAAGTATTTAGAAGACTTAATAGCAGAAGAAATCCTAAAATCAAAAATTAATGAAGGTGACATAATTCAGGTAGATTATAAAAAAGGTGGTGAAAAACTTGTACTAAAAAGTTCGAAACTTAAAGAATCTAAGGCTTCAGATAATTAATCTTTCATCAATATTTAAGTTGTCTATATGTTTTAATGATTCAATAATATAATCATGCATTAGTTCATCCTTTTTAATGAATTTCACATCTTTTCTATAGCTATTAAGTATTTTTTCTATCGTTTTTGAAGATTTTAATGGTTTTCTAAATTCTAATGCCTGAGCTGCTGTAAACATTTCAATTCCTAGGATATATTTAACATTTTTTACTATTTCATTTAACTGTATAGCAGAATTAGCGCCCATGCTGACGTGATCTTCCTGACCATTTGAAGAGGTAATAGAGTCAATGCTGGCTGGAGTAGCAAATTGTTTGTTTATACTAACAATATTAGCTGCTGTATACTGAGGTATCATAAATCCGGAATTTAATCCAGAATCTTGTGTTAAGAATACCGGCAACCCTCTTTTACCAGATATTAAATTATAGATTCTCCTTTCAGATATATTTCCTAGTTCAGCAATAGAAATCTTTAAAAAATCCAACACATATGCTAGGGGTTGTCCATGAAAATTACCGCCAGAAACAATCTCATCATCTTTTACTGAAATTATAGGATTATCTGTAACAGAATTAATTTCAGTAGTTATGACTTTTGATGCATAGATAATTGTGTCGAGAGTAGCGCCATGAACTTGGGGGATACATCTAAATGAGTATGGATCTTGAAGATTAGATTTTTTATTGTCTTTAATTTTACTCCCTTTAGTGAAATCATTTATTCTTTTTGAAACAACAGATTGACCATAATGACCTCTAGTACTATTAATTATCTTATTAAATGGCTCATATCTACAGTCGAAAGCTTCTAAAGATATAGATGATATCATATCTGCTAAATATGATAATTTATATGATTCAAATAATAGAAATGTAGCATATGCACACATAAATTGTGTTCCATTTAAAAGGGCTAGCCCTTCTTTAGATAATAGTTTTACGGGTTTTAGGTTGAATTTTTTTAATATTGTTGAGCTCTCAAAAACTTTTCCCTTATACTCAACTTTACCTTTTCCTATAAGAGGCAGTGAGAGATGAGCTAATGGGGCTAAATCTCCTGATGCACCTAGTGAACCATAGCTATAAATAATAGGAAAAATACCTTCGTTATAGAAGAAAATTAACCTATTAATTGTATTTATATGAACACCGCTATAACCCTTAGAAAGGGATATGATTTTAAGAAGTAACATTATTTTAACAACCTTGTTTGAGATTACTTCCCCTACTCCACATGCATGGGATATTATAAGATTCTCTTGTAGTTTGTTTAGTTGTTTTGAATCTACCTTTATATTATGCAAAGACCCAAATCCAGTATTTACTCCATAGATAGGATCTTCACTAGAATTAATCTTTTTTTCTAAATAAGCTCTTGAGTCATTAATTATCTTAATCTGAGTCTTTGATAGGTCAATTCTATGATTACTGTCTAAGATGTTTTTAATCTGTTTTAAATCTAAATCTTTTGAACTAATTGTATGTGTTGTCAATTTATAATTTTTTATAAAAATAATAATGTATTTTTATTTAATTAAATTTGCAGGACATTAAAAAGTACAAATATGATGAATAACAGACTATTAACAACTATAATTGCAATTCTAATTGGATTTGTTTTTTCGTGTAATCAAGACTCTACAGTTAAAATTTCTGGAACTATTAGTAATCAAGTAAATGATTCAATAGTTATTTCTGGTCCTAATGTCAAAAAAACTATAAGACTTAATGAAAATGGCGAGTTCTTAGACACAATAAATATTTCTACAAACATCTACACGCTAATTCATGGGAGAGAGAGAACTAACATGTTCTTAAAACCAGGATATTCATTGTCGATTTCAATAGATAATAAAGAATTTGATGAATCATTAACATATTCTGGAGAAGGTTCATCTAATAATAACTATTTAGCCGCAAAAATGCTTAATTCATCTCTTAACCCTACAGATTATAAAACAATGTATTCAATGGATGAAGATAATTTTATTAAGCATATTAATGAAACTAAAACTAGTGAGCTAGCTTTTTTAAATTCTTTTGAAAATAATAATACAACTCTTGATAATGAATTAAAATCTATTGAACTAAAAGAGATAGATTACAAATACTTAGTATCAATACAGCGATATCCTGTTTATTATAAATTTTATGGAAAAAAGGACCCTAAGACTAGTGATAACTTTATGAAGCCTTTGGAAGATCTAAACTTTATAAATAATAATGATTACCAAGTGTCTCAATCTTATAAATCTCTTGTTCTCTCACATTTTTTAAATCAGGAAAGCATAGACAATAATATTAACGATCACTTTAAAGATTTAATTGAAAGCAATGCAACTGATATAAAGAAAGATGTTGTTTTTCAAGGAAAATATAGCTTAAGAGCCTCATCTGATAATAATGAAGTGCTTTATAATGCTTTAACTGCTCTATCTAATGATTCTACACAAATATCAGAGTTAACAGATTTATACAACAAACTTTCTATCATAAAGGAAGGAATGAAATCTCCTGAATTTATAAACTATGAGAATTATAAAGGCGGAACAACTTCATTATCTGATTTAAAAGGCAAATATGTGTATATTGATGTATGGGCTACCTGGTGTGGACCATGTATTGCAGAAATCCCCTCTCTTAAAAAAGTTGAGAAACTTTATCATAATAAAAACATTGAATTTGTTAGCATATCTATTGATGTTAGGGATAGACCTGTTTATAATTATGATAAATGGAGACAGATGATAGAAGAAAAATCTTTAGGAGGTGTTCAATTATTTGCTGACAATGCTTGGGATTCAAAATTCACTAAAGCATTTGTTATAAATTCAATTCCAAGATTTCTTCTTATAGACCCTGATGGAAATATTGTCTCTGGTGATGCTCCTAGACCATCTGATCAAAAACTTATAGAAATGTTTGACTCCTTAGGTATATAGCATATTAATGAAAAAAACAACCTTATTTGATTCTCATGTCAGTCTTGGTGCTAAAATGGTTGATTTTGCAGGGTTTTTAATGCCAATTCAATATGATGGGGTTAAATCTGAACATTTAGCAGTTAAACAGAATATAGGTGTTTTTGATGTTTCCCATATGGGGGAATTTCTTGTATTTGGTAAAGGTGCATTAGAACTATTACAATTTTGTCTTAGTAATGATGTCTCAACACTAAACAATGGTGAAGCCCAATACAATTGTCTTTTAAATGATTCTGGAGGAATTGTAGATGATTTAATTCTATATAAATTATCAAAAGAAAGATATATGCTTGTTGTTAATGCAAGTAATATAGAGAAAGACTGTGACTATTTGTTGTCAAAAAATACATATGGAGCTAATATAAAAAATGTCTCTGATCAATATTCCTTATTATCTATTCAAGGTCCTAAAACATTACAATCAATTCAAGAATTAACCCCATATGATCTGTCAACTATATCATATTATAGTTTTGTAGTTACAGAATTTTCTGGATTTAATGATATTATTATTTCTAATACTGGATATACTGGATGTGGAGGCTTTGAAATATATTGCAAAAATAGTCAGTTAAAAGAGATTTGGAACAATATTATGTTAGCTGGCAGTAGCTATGATATAAAACCTATAGGATTAGCTGCTAGGGATACTTTAAGATTAGAAATGGGGTTTTGTTTATATGGAAATGAATTGTCAGACGATATTACCCCTATTGAAGCAGGGCTAGGATGGATAACAAAATTTTCAAAGGAATTTAATGGCTGTAAAATTTTAAAAGAACAAAAGGAAAAAGGAATTAAGAAAAAACTGATTGGATTTGAATTAATTGATAAAGGTATTCCTAGAAAGGGCTACGAAATATCTAATAATGATAATATAATCATTGGAAGTGTCACTTCTGGAACAATGTCACCGAGTCTTGGGAAAGCTATTGGATTAGGTTATGTAAACAGTACTTCTGCAAAAATCAATACAAATATTTACATTAATATTAGAAATAATTTAATTAAGGCAATGATAATAAAACCTCCTTTTAAATAATATGATAAAAAAAATAAATTTAACTATTGCAGTATTATATTCTATTATACTTAGTGTTGCTGAGACAGCTCTAAATTGGGGGGATTGGCAATATGCACCACTATGGATTGTTGATTATCTAATTGTTTTAATTTTACTCTTGGCGGTATTTATTTTTAAAGATAAGATTCAGAAATATCTTTTATTAACAGGTTGGTCATTCTCTGCAGGAGTTATGTATATCGCTTTATTTATGAATCTTGAGCCTGAAACAAGCTTAATAGTTTATGATTACTATTTGCTATTAGCCGTAAGTGTAGCACTTATTGTTTCAATTATCGGCGTTTTATTATCGTTTATTGATTAAAACCTATATAAAATAAAATCTATAACAAAAGACAATTAGTTTTTATAAAAGCTCAACTCTTTTACCTTTCCCTCTACTCCATCAAAAAAACTTTCTATAAAATTAAAATCAGCTTTCATGTCATTGGTTGTGTAGAATGGGTTAGAAATTAGTATTTCCTTTGATTTAAAATTTAGTGTAAACATAATTATAGGAACATTTGCTTTTTTAGCTATATAATAAAACCCTGTTTTAAATTTTTCAACTCTTTGTCTTGTCCCCTCTGGTGATAATGCAACTCTAAACTCATCTTTTTCAAGAAACATATCAGCAATTTGATCCACCTTGTTTTGTTTTGAAGATCTATCTACAGGAACTCCTCCAAGTATTTTAAGTATTATATTTATTGGAAAGAAAAAAAGCTCCTTTTTAGCTATAAATTTTGACTTAATATTTGCTGCAGACCTAGCTAAGATTGCTATATAAAAGTCATGCCAACTGGTATGAGGAGCTGCTATTACCACTGCCTTTTTTACAGAATTCTTTGCAAAGTTTCTATTGCCAGAAATCTTCCATCTTAATATCTTGAAAAAAATTAATTTTGAAAAAAACTTCATCATCTATTTATTGTCCCATATTTCTATAGCCCTGCTAAGATCTTCCTTGGTGTCAATTCCAATAAATTCAGATAAGGTTTCAGCCATTTTTATTTTAAAACCACTTTCTATAATTCTTAAAGCCTCTATCTTTTCTATCATTTCTAATTTTGTTGGAGACAACTTTGTAAATGAGATTAAAGAGTCTTTTCTATATCCATATACTCCAATATGTTTATAAAAAACTTCTTCACTTAAGGCTGTTATACTAGAAATAGGTTTTCTTGAGAAATTGATAGCAAAACCATTATTATCAACAGCCACCTTAACATTATTAGGATTATTGATATCCTTCTCATTATTCATTAATTTCATGAGTGATGCATAGTTAATTTCATTTCTAGAATCATTTTTAAATATATTAACCAGTTTTTCTAAACTGGATTGGTTTATAAATGGCTCATCTCCTTGAATATTAACAATTATATCCGCTTCTAATTTAACGCAAGCATCCGCTATTCTATCAGTTCCAGAGTTGTAATCTTTTTCTATTAGGATTGAATTCCCATTATTAGATGTAATCTCTTCATAAATTTCATTATCCTGTGTTACAACAATAACTGATGAAAACAAATTAGAAGATAAAACTGCATTATAGGTCCTAGTAATTACAGGTTTACCACAAAGGTCCATCATTAGTTTCCCATTAAACCTTGATGAGTTAAGTCTTGCAGGTATTAAGGCAGTTATTTTCATGAATTCAAAAATAATGAATTATACTCAGATCAATTAAAAAGATTATATCAATATTTTTATATAATTGTTTTTTGTTGACAATCATTTTTACAAATAAAAAAAAATTGTAGTTTTGCTGGTAATAAAATCCATAATACAAGTTCATGTTGTTAAAAATCTTCTTATTCTTGTCAATTCCAATTACAGTAGGTTTAGTATTCTTAGTTAAAGCTAAATTTAATGATAATCAAAAAAAGTTCCTACTTTATGGTCTTTGGGTGTTTATTTTAACTTTCTCATATTTAACATATAGTTCAATATCAGATGTTATTCAGTTTGATGAGATAAAAAATTATAGATATCAGTCTGTAATAAAGAATCTAAAAGACATTAGAGATTCCCAATTAGCACATAGAACAGTTCATGGTTATTTTGAAAACAATTGGGATAGTCTTGTTAAATTTGTTGAGAAAGACTCGTTTACTATTACACAAAGAAGAGACTCAAGTATTATAGATAGGGAACTTACAAAAAGATATGGCGGTGTTAAGACTTATAAAGATATTATTATAGTTGATGTATTAGGTTTTGTTTCTGTAAGAGACTCCCTTTTTGGTGAAGATAGAAGATTTGAAAATATGATGTATGTTCCATTTGCAAAAATAAATAAAACTAAATTTGAGCTTAAAGCAGGTTTCTTGAATCAAAATGGAATTGATATTCCAGTTTTTGAATCAAAAGTTATGAAAAGGATTATTCTGCATGATCAAAACTCTGATTTAATTTTTAAAGAAAACCAAGTACAATCTGTAGATGGAGTTAATGGCCCATCTCTTAAAATTGGATCTATGGACGAAGTAAATACAAATGGAAACTGGCCAAAAAACTATACAAAAGAAAACTAGAATAGAGAAAACTTCTAATATAAAATTGTCCATTCATATTAGTTTGAATGGACTTTCTTTTTGTATAATTGATCTAATTTCCAAAGAAATTGATTTCCTTAGAACATATTCATTATCAAAAAACAGTACTCCTAAGGAATTATTAAAGACTCTAAAAAAGGGTTTTAAAGAGAATGGTGAATTAAGGAATAGCTTCTCATCTGTTAAAATTATTCATTACAATAATCTATCAACTGTAGTTCCAGAACCCCTTTTTGACAAGAAGAATGCTCTGAGTTACTTAAAGTTTAATTCAAAAATTCTGCAAAATGATTATGTTGCTTATGACAGAATTTTTAACAATGAATGTGTAAATGTATTTATACCATATGTTAATATTAATAACTATATATTTAAGATGTTTGACTCTTTTGTTTATAACCATTATTCATCAATAATTCTTGAGAAAGTTAAATTAAATGAGAAGAACACAACTACTCCATCCTTATACTTAAATATTAACATCAATCATATGGAAATTACATATTTTGTAAAAAATAAATTAGTGTTTTACAATAGATTTGATTTTAATACTAAGGAAGATGTAATGTACTACCTATTATTTACTATTGATCAGTTAAAACTTAATCCTGAAGAAATTCCGGTAGTTATTACTGGAAATATCTCTGAAGATGATGATAATTATAAGATTATATATAAATATATTAGAAACGTATCTATCTTTAGTTCTGAAATCAATCAAGAGAATAAGTTTTACAATAGTTTAAAGTCTGATATCACACTACTTAATAGCTTTTAAATGCGAATTATATCAGGAGACTATAAGGGGCAAAAAATAATTTTTCCTAAAAATTTACCAGTGCGTCCTACAACAGATATGGCAAAAGAAAGCATTTTTAATATCCTTAACAATAAATACAGCTTCAATGAAATCTCCATTCTTGATTTATTTGCTGGATCGGGTAACATTAGTTATGAATTCTACTCTAGAGGCGTCAAAGATGTTTTGGCTGTAGATAGCAACCTGAAATGCATCAATTTTATCAAAAAAGAATCCAGTAGATTAAGAATGAATATATCTATAATAAAAGCTGATGTGTTTAAATTTTTTAAGACCAAACTTAAAGTAGATGTAATTTTTGCTGATCCCCCATACTCTATGGATACGAAAAAATTGCACCTAATTATTGAATTAATCCATAAAAATCATTTTTTAAAGGAAAATGGAACTTTTATACTAGAGCATTATAAAAAGATTGATTTCTCAGAACATAAAAATCTAATAGAAACAAGAACATATGGAGATAGTTCTTTTAGTTTCTTTGGAAAATAGAAAAGCGAGTATTATAAATACTCGCTTTTCTTAAATAAGTAGGTCTATAAGCCGAATTCTGTACTTTTTCAAGTCCTTGTCATTTATCTTGATAAACTGTTGCCAATTTATTCTAGCTGCCTACCCTCCAACATTGAGCGCGCTACTCTTATAGCTGGTTTACATGGCATTGCACCTCATAGAGTTTACCTGATTTCACTACAGCATTACCTGTACATACTTTCTGTTGCACTATTCCTGATTTTACAATCGGTGGCAATTAACCACTATGATGCACTATGGTGTTCGGACTTTCCTCTATATAAATATAGCGACAAGGCGACCAACTTACATTGCAAAAATACTGAATTTCTTTAAAACACAACATTTTAATAATTATTAGAAATAAATCTACAATTAAATAGCAATATTTTGTAAATTTATTTTCATGAGTGATTATCTGATTTCTGCAAGAAAATATAGACCAAAATCCTTTAAAGAAGTTATTGGTCAAGAGGTAATTACTTCAACTTTAGAAAATGCAGTAAAAAACAAGCAGTTATCTCAGGCTTTATTATTTACTGGACCAAGGGGTGTTGGTAAAACTAGTTGTGCAAGAATTCTTGCAAAAATGATAAATGAAGACAAGATTACTAGTAACTCTGATTATTCCTTTAATATTTTCGAATTAGATGCAGCTTCAAATAATGGAGTTGATGGGATTAGAAACTTAACTGATCAAATTAGAATTCCTCCTCAAACAGGGAATTTTAAGGTTTATATTATTGATGAAGTTCATATGCTTTCCTCAAGTGCATTCAATGCTTTTCTGAAAACCTTAGAAGAACCCCCTAAACATTGTGTATTTATCCTTGCAACAACTGAAAAACATAAAATTATTCCAACAATTCTATCAAGGTGTCAAATTTATGATTTTAAAAGAATAAGTGTTGATGATATATCTTCATCTCTTATTGATATAAGTAAAAAAGAAAAAGTAAACTATGAAAAAAATGCAATTCAGTTCATTGCAAAAAAGGCAGATGGATCAATGAGGGATGCACTTCAAATATTTGACAGGATATTAAGCTCAAAAAATAATGAAGTTACCCTGTCAAATGTTATGGAAAACCTAAACATACTCGACAATCAGGTTTATTTTGATCTATTAGATCTAATTATAAATAATAAAATTCCAAAATTATTAATCCTAATAAATTCTATATTAGACAAAGGAATACAAGGAGATATACTGGTATCTGGTCTTGGATCATTCTTTAGGGACTTATTAGTTAGCAAAGACAATAAGTCTATAGCATTATTTAACACTGATGAAGAGACTAAATCACAATTTAAAAAAGCTTCATCTAAAATAGATGTAGATTACCTAATAGAATGTATTGAAATTACTAATAATTGTGATATTAACTATTCTAAAAGTATAAATCAAAATCTTCTCGTAGAATTAACACTTATGAAATTAGCATCGTTAAATCATAATGATGAAAAAAAAAAGTTTAATTACAAGATAATTCCTGCTTCATATTTTAATTCCAGCTTAATAACAGAAGAAAAGATAACTCAAGCAGAAAAGAATTACATCAAACCTAGATTAGATATAGATATTGGACAATTTTCAAACTCGGGCTTATCTCTTAAAAGTCTAGAAAAAAATAAAGAACAAACTACTAAATCAACCTCTGTAGATCACGAAAGCGGTATTGAAGAAAATCCTTATACAGAGACTGATATTGTTGCTTTATGGGAAAAATATTCAGAGATGATGGAAGAAAAAGGAAGATTTAATATTGCATCAATATTACGAATTGACAAACCAAAATTACTTGAAAATACTATTATCTTAACTCTCCCAAATTTAATAAATAAGGTTGAGTTAGATATTGAGAAAAAACAAATAATAGATTTTATCAGAAAAAATCTCAAAAACAACAACATTTATATAGAATTAATTGTTGATGAGAAAATCGAAAAAAAATTAGTTTATACACAGAAGGATAAGTATGATTTAATGAAGAAGAAAAACCCAAACCTTGAAAGACTTAAAGATTCTTTCAATCTTTCTATTTAGATAATATGTCTCCATAGTATTTATTGCCGCATATTTCTTCATACGATCTCTATAATAAATTCTTTTTTAAGGAGATAATCTTGATATGTTCCATTTGGAATTGTCTAGAGAATATCTAATTCTATCATGAAGTCTATTTTCTCTTCCCTGCCAAAACTCATATTCAGCTGGTTTAACAGTGAATCCACCCCAATAATTTGGTCTTTCTATTTTTTTATTTTGAAATTGTGAAGACAAATAAATAAATTTTTCTTCTATTGATTTTCTGTTAGGAAGTATAGAACTCTGATTTTCTGAAACATGAGCTGCTATCTTACTTCCAAAAGGTCTTGATTGAAAATACTTATTATTAATCGCTTCTTCTGTTTTTTGCGCTATACCTTTAATTATAACTTGTCTCTCTTGATGTTCCCAATAAAAAGTCAAAGAGACTTTATTGTTATTCATTATTGAAATCCCTTTTTCACTTTTGTAATTGGTAAAAAATGTAAAACCTTCATTAGAAAAATATTTTAATAAAACTACACGTCCTTTCGGGAATCCGTCCCCTCCAATAGTATTCAAAATCATTGTATTAACTTCATCATTATCTGAATTACTAGCAGACTCCTCAAACCATATATTAAAAAGTTCAAAGGGTTGTTTTGGAATAAATTCCTCTAAAAGCTTATCCTTAGAATAGTTTTTTCTGTAATTACTTAAATCCCTCATATTAATACTACAAAGTACCTTATTAATTATCTATTATTCTACTTTAAATGTATTCTTTTTTGCAAGCAGGTAAATAACTGCCATCCTAATAGCGACTCCATTTTCAACTTGATCTAATATTATCGAATATTTTGAATCTGCTACATCACTAGATATTTCAACTCCTCTATTTATCGGTCCAGGATGCATGACAATAATTTCATCATCTAGGAGGTCTAAATGGTTCATGGTTAGTCCGTAATATTTCTTGTATTCTCTTATTGATGGGAAATAACTACTTTTCATTCTTTCATTCTGAATCCTTAGCATATTAACTACATCACACCATTTAAGGGCTGTTAATAGATTATCTTCAATTTTAACTCCTAGTTTATGTAAATATTTTGGAATTAATGTTTTAGGACCACAAACCATAATATTTGCTCCCTGCAATTGCAAAGCATAAATATTAGATAAAGCAACTCTGCTATGCATTATATCTCCTACAATTAATACATTTTTATTTTTAACATCTCCTAGCCTTTCCCTAATTGAGTAGGAATCTAAAAGTGCTTGTGTTGGATGTTCATGAGATCCGTCTCCTGCATTTATTATAGAGGCAGAAATCTTTTCTGAAATTAAAATCGGTGCTCCTGGATTAGGATGTCTTAAAACAATCATATCAACTTTCATTGATAGTATATTATTTACTGTATCAATTAAGGTTTCACCTTTTTTTACAGATGACTGAGATGATGAAAAATTAATTATATCAGCAGATAGTCTTTTTTGAGCTAGTTCAAAAGAGAGTTTAGTTCTAGTTGAATTTTCAAAAAATAAATTTGCAATTGTAACATCTCTTAAAGATGGAACCTTCTTTATAGGTCTATTAATAATCTCTTTAAAATTATCAGCAGTTTTAAATATTAGTTCAATATCCTGAAGATTAAGATACTTTACTCCTAATAGATGTTTAACACTTAATTCACTCATGGTTTTTAACAGTTGTTATATAAGCGTAATCATTTTTACTCTCATCACTCCATTCAATTAGAACCTTTTGATTTTCATAAACATCTACTTGCAGCCCTTTATAGTCTGGTTGAATTGGAAGTTCACGGCTAAATCTTCTATCAATTAGAATTAATAATTCAATAGATTTAGGACGACCAAATGACTCAATTGCAGTTAAAGCTGCTCTTACAGTTCTTCCAGTAAATAATACATCATCAACAAAGACCACATTCTTGTTTTCAACAGATAAAATAAAATCTGTTCTGCTTGGCTCTAATATCTTTTCATTTCTTCTAAAATCATCCCTATAAAAAGTTATATCTAATAGTCCATACTTAAGGTTATTAATATGATATTCAGCTTTTAAGATTTCCACTATTCTATTACATAGATATTTACCCCTTGGCTGTAATCCAACTAAAATTGTATTTGAAAAATCATCATGTTTCTCTATTAATTGACAAGCTAGCCTTTCTATAGTTATCTTAAGCTCATTTGAATTAAGGATTATTGATTTTTTCATAGAAAATATAATACTTAAATATAGAAAATTTAAAACATTAATAACGAATTAAAAAAGCCTTTCAAAATTGAAAGGCTTTTTTTTATTTTCCATCCATTTTATCTTTTAACTCTTTTAACTGCTCATTTGCATCACCTATTGTGTTTTTGCTGTCTACTTTTTCTTTGGTTTTTGTCTTTTTCTTTTCTATGGATTTAGAGGGGGCCTTCCCCTTTTTATTATATGTTTGAGTATGAGATAAAACAATTCGTTTAGAATCTTTATTAAATTCTATTACTTTAAATTTGGCCTTTTCTTTGGTATTTAATTTTGATCCGTCTTCTTTAATTAAGTGTCTGAAGGGGACAAACCCTGTCACATCTTCATTAAATTTTACTATTGCGCCTTTAGACACCATTTCAGAAATTTCAGATTTGTGTATAGAATTCAATGAAAATTCCTCTTCATACTTATTCCAAGGATTTTCTGTAAGTTGTTTGTGTCCTAAGCTAAGTTTTCTATTATCTGCATCTAATTCTAAAACAACTACTTCAATATTATCATTTGCATTACAAAATTCACGTGGATGTTTAATCTTCTTAGTCCATGAAAGATCAGAGATATATATTAAGCCATCAACACCTTCTTCTAATTCAACAAAAACCCCAAAATTTGTAAAATTACGCACAATACCTTTATGTTTTGAATCAACAGGATATTTTTTCGTAATATCTGTCCATGGATCGGGAGTTAACTGTTTCACTCCAAGTGACATTTTTCTATCTTCTAGATCAAATGTTAGTATTTTAGCTTCTATTTTATCTCCTACATTAACAAAATCTTGTGCAGATCTTAAATGAGTAGACCAGGACATCTCTGAAACATGTATTAATCCTTCGACCCCTTCCGATATTTCAATAAACGCGCCATAATCTGCAATAACTACAATTTTCCCTTTTATAACATCTCCAATTTTTATGTCATCACCTAATGCTTCCCATGGATGTTTGCTTAGTTGTTTTAATCCTAGTTGAATTCTTGATTTATCTTCATCAAAATCTAATATTACAACCTTTAGTTTTTGATCTAATTCTACAATTTCATTTGGATGATTTATTCTTGACCAAGAAAGGTCTGTAATATGGATTAAACCATCAACACCTCCTAAATCCATAAAAACCCCATAAGTTGTAATATTTTTAACAGATCCTTCTAATATTTGACCTTTTTCTAATTGTTTAATTATTTCTTTCTTCTGTAGTTCTATATCTGCTTCTATTAAAGCTTTGTGAGAAACTACAACATTCTTGAACTCATGATTAATTTTAACTACCTTAAATTCCATAGTCTTATTCACAAATTGATCATAATCACGGATTGGTTTAACATCTATTTGTGAGCCAGGCAAAAATGCTTCAATTCCAAAAATATCTACGATCATACCACCTTTTGTTCGACATTTAACATACCCATTTATAATTTCTCCAGTATCATGAGCTAAGTTAATACGATCCCAAGCTTGTATTACTCTTGCCTTTCTGTGTGATAAGATTAATTGACCAGAAGCATCTTCTCTAATATCAATTAATACTTCTACTTTGTCTCCAACTGCTAAACTTTGATTATATCTAAATTCATTTAGAGAAATTACCCCTTCAGACTTTGCATTAATATCAATTATAGCATCTCTTTCAGTCATATGCACAACTGTACCTTCTACAACCTTGTTTGTTAGAGTTTCTACAAAGTTTTCTTTAACTAGTTTGTCAAAATCTTTAAGTTTTTTTTCGTCAACTTTTTCAATTCCTTCTTCATAATTATGCCAATTAAACTCTTTAAGAAATTTTTTGGATGACTTTTCTGTTTTAGGTTGTTTAGAGTCTTCAATAATCTCAATTGAATCATCTTTTATTGATTTAGATTTTGAAACCTTAGTTTTAGTTTTTGCTTCCTTCTTTTTTGTAGTTTTTTTAGATTCCTTAGAAGCTTTTGTTGATTTACTCTCTTTTTTATTTACTGAAGCATCATCTTCAGTTTTTTTTGTTTCTTTCTTAGCCATGAACTAAAAATTTGTATTCTGAAAAGCCCTCGATAGAATTAAGTAAATTGACTTACAGAAGATGTTTTTATATCTTTTTTTCCCTTTTGTCACATCGAATTATCACCAAAAGGTCTGCGAATTTAAGAATATTAAATTGAATTGCCTAATTTGATAAATCTAAAAGTTAAATTTCGTTTTGATTAGTTTAATGATGAAATTAAGCTGGTCTATAATGTTCATTTTCGAATTATCAATTACTACTGCATCTTTAGGAATAATTAATGGTGAGTCTTTTCTTTTACTATCTTTCTTATCTCTACTGATTATATTATTGAATATATCTTCATAATTAATTTCATATCCTTCATTAATTAATTCATCATATCTTCTTTTAGCTCTAACATCATCTGATGCAGTCAAGAAAAGCTTTAAATCAGCATTTGGAAAAACCACAGAGCCAATATCTCTACCATCCATTACTAGTCCTCCTTTATGTTGAAATGACTTTTGAATTTTAACTACGTGTTTTCTTATTTGAGGGATTTCTGCTATTGAGCTAACGTGATTAGAAACTTCTAGAGACTTTAGTTTACTTTCTAAGTTGGTGTTATTTAGATAAATATCATAAAATCCAGTACTATTATTAATTCTATAGTCTAATTGAATATCTGACAATAAACTGATTAAAGTATTAATGTTTTTCTTAGTTAATGGAATTAGTTCCTTACTTATAGCATGAAAAGTAATTGCTCTATACATAGATCCTGAATTAACATAAATATAATTAAGATGTGAAGATAAAAGTTTAGCTATACTGCTCTTTCCAGTTGAAGCATATCCATCAATAGCTATTACAATTTTTCTCATTAATTTAAATCAAGTTGTAGACCAAGAAAACTAATATTTGATGCACTAGAATATCTTGCGTGACTATAATTAAAACGAAGTTTGTTAAATTTAATCCCAAATCCAAATGATAGCCCTGAAAAATTTTTCTCATCTATAATCCTTAGTTCTTCTCCCCTTCTAAAACTATAACCTAAACGTAAATTAAATATACTTTCAGGAAATAATTCAGTCCCAATTATAACATGTCTTAATAGGTCATTCATGAAAGTTATCTTTTCTTCAGTAATATTCCCATCTAAGTCAATTATTAGTCTAGATGGATTAGAAAGTCCTATTGGCCATTTTTGAATATTTTCAATGGTTATATGCCATTTTATTGGAGCATTTTCTACAAGTTGTGAAATACCTAAATCAACTTCAAAAGGTAATTTCTCGTTTATATTATCATAGGGCTTTATTTGGACTCCAATATTTCTTATAACTAAAGCCACATCAAGCTTCAAATCTTCATTTTTATAGTAAAAACCAATATCACTTGCAATGCCAATAGAATTATATTGTTCAAATTTTGATGTTATTAATTTAAAGTTCACTCCATAATATATTGGTAAATCCTTAAATTTATTACCATATCCAACTGATAGTGCAGCTTCATTTCCGGTAAAATTATTTGTGGGCTCACCTAACTCATTATATCCTTCAAAATCACCATAATTGATATATGATATTCCAAAGTGAAGAGTATTTCCTCTATTGTCTAATGTATAAGCATATGCAGCGTTACCATATTTAATGTCAGCAAAATAATTAAAGAAATTTAAGGATATATTATTGTCCATCTCATTGTTTATTACTGATGGATTATACAGAGCTTGACTAACATCATAATCAAAGTTTGTTATCACTTTACCACCTAATGCTAGTTGTCTAGGTGAAGATGAAATATTTAGAAATTGATAGGTGGATTCACCGGCAAATTGTGAAACAATATTATTGGTTATAAAAAAAACTAAAATTAACAGAGCTTTCTTCATAAAAGAATTAGGTTATTATTATATGAATAAACTCTAATTGTAATTGATTATTGTAGTGTCTTGTAATTTTTAACTTTTTGATTTGTTAAAGCAATATCTATTACTTCACTCATTTCACTTACATAATGAAATTTCAATCCCTTCAAATATTCTTTTTTAATTTCATTAACATCCCTTTCATTTTGTTTTGATAGAATAATCTCTTTTATTTTTGCTCTTTTTGCAGCTAATATTTTCTCCTTAATTCCTCCTACAGGCAATACCTTTCCTCTTAGGGTGATCTCTCCTGTCATGGCTATTTTTGATTTAATCTTATTTTGAGTGTATAATGATACAAGTGAAGTTAACATTGCTATTCCAGCACTAGGGCCATCTTTAGGAGTTGCTCCTTCAGGTACATGAATGTGGACATTATATTTTTCAAACATATCAGATGATAAATTAAACTTATCAGCATTTGATTTTATATACTCAAGTGCAATTTTAGCAGATTCACTCATTACCTTTCCTAGATTACCTGTAATAGATAATTTTCCTTTACCTTTTGAAAGTATTGATTCAATAAATAAGATATCTCCTCCAACGCTAGTCCATGCTAAACCTGTTACAACACCAGCAATATCATTGTTTTCATACTTATCTCTTTCCAATTTAGGGCTACCTAGAATCTTATTCATTTCTTCGATAGATAAATTTGGATCATATTTAACATCTGTTGCAATATTTTTAGCACAATTTCTAACTAGCTTAGCTATTTGTTTTTCTAAACCTCTTACCCCTGATTCTCTAGTATATCCCTCCGCTATTTTTTCAATAACAGAAGAAAAAATCTTAAGATCTTTCTTTTTTAAACCGTGCTCATTTAATTGTTTTGGTAATAAAAATTTTTTACCTATTTGAATTTTTTCTTCTGTAGTATAACCACTAACATTTATTATTTCCATCCTATCTAATAAGGCTGGTTGAATTGAAGATAAATTATTTGAAGTAGCAATAAACATAACCTTTGACAAATCATAACCTAACTCTAAATAATTATCGTAAAATTCCTTGTTTTGTTCAGGGTCCAATACCTCTAGCATAGCTGAGGAAGGATCTCCTATATTTGAATTTGTTATCTTATCTATTTCGTCAAGAACAAAAACAGGGTTAGAAGTATCAGCCTTTTTTATATTTTGAATTATTCTACCAGGCATAGCTCCTATATATGTTTTTCTATGACCTCTAATTTCAGCTTCATCTCTTAATCCACCTAAAGAAATTCTTACATATTTTCTACCAATTGCTTCAGCTATCGATTTTCCTAATGAAGTTTTTCCAACTCCTGGAGGTCCATGAAGACATAAAATAGGGGATTTCATGTCATTTCTTATTTTTAGTACTGCCAAGTACTCTATAATTCTCTTTTTAACATCATCAAGCCCAAAATGATCCCTATCAAGTATTTTTTTAGCTTTTACTAAGTCAAATTTATCCTTAGTATAACTGTTCCAAGGTAAATCTAAAAGTAAATCAAGATAATTTCTCTGAACAGAATATTCAGCAACTTGAGGATTCATTCTTTGTAATTTACCTATCTCTTTATTAAAATGTACCTTAGTTTCATCATTCCATTTTTTCTTGTCTGCTCTTTTCTTCATATTTTCAATTTCACTATCATGGCTAACACCTCCTAATTCTTCTTGAATTGTTTTCATTTGTTGATGAAGAAAAAACTCGCGCTGTTGCTGACTTAAATCACTCTGAACCTTTGACTGAATATCATTTCTTATTTCAAGTTTCTTAAATTCCATATTCATAAACTTTAAGGTATCCATAGCTCTTTTTTTCAAATCATTCATTTCAAGAAGTTTCTGTTTATCTGAGACTGGCAAGTTCATATTAGATGAAACAAAATTTATCAAAAATGAATTACTTTCAATATTTTTTATAGCAAAAGAGGCTTCAGAAGGAATATTTGGATTTCTTTTAATTATCTCTAAAGAAAGATCTTTAATTGAGTCAATAATAGCATTAAATTCTGAATTATCAACGCCTGGATTAACTTCAGGGACATCTTTAATATTTGCGGTTATATAAGGTTCTTTAGATATAATTCTGTCTATTTCAAATCTCTTTTTTCCTTGTATAATTACAGTAGTATTCCCATCAGGCATCTGTAATACCTTTAGTATTTTTGCGACAGTTCCTACTTTATATATTTGATTTGGTTTTGGATCTTCAATTTTTTCATTTTTTTGAGCTACAACTCCAATTAATTTATTAAAATTATTTGCATCCTTGATTAGCTGTATAGATTTATCTCTACTGGCAGTAATTGGTATAACAACACCAGGGAACAAGACAGTATTTCTTAAAGAAAGAATTGGTAATGTTTTTGGTAAATTTTCCTTAATTATTTCTTTTTCATCTTCAGTTGTCATCAAAGGTATTAACTCTGAATTCTCATCAATATCCTGAACTGACAAATTGTCAATATTAAAAAGGTTTTCTTTCGACATATTTATTTTATTTTCTTTATTAGCACTATAGTCATATCTGTTATATGAGCAATAAGGCACTTATTTCAGTGTATATTATTCAATATCTATGCCAATAGGATAAATTAAGCTATTTTTTTATTAAGCTTCACAAGTATAATTGCTCCTACAACAAAAAACACGAAGAATACTAATATTGAATTTCTCATACTACCAGTAATTTGATCTATAGTTGCGAAAAGCGTCATTCCAATGACAATACTTAGTTTTTGAGAAACATCATAAAAGCTAAAATATGAAGTATTGTTAATTGTAGAAGGTATAAATTTAGAAAATGTAGATCTAGATAGTGCTTGTATTCCTCCCATTACTAACCCCACAAGACCTGCAGCAATATAAAACTCTGTTGACGTTTCCACATAATATCCAAAAACACAAATAAGAGCCCAGATTATATTAAGTGAGATGAGCGTTCTTAAATTACCTATTCTTTCAGAAATTTTAGCGCTAAGGATTGCTCCAACTACAGCTATTAGTTGTATTAGTAGTATACTAAGAATAAGTCCAAATGTTTTTTCCCCTTCATTCCAACTAATTTCAGCTTCCCCGAAGTATGTTGCTACTAAAATTACAGTTTGTAAAGCAATACTGTAGATAAAAAAAGCCGTTAAAAACACTTTTAATGTTTGATTGTTCTTTAACTCATCCCAAACTACTTTTAACTCATGAAATCCAGAAAAAATTAAATTTTTATTTTCTATAGAAGAATTGTTATTTAACCTTAATTGTTTGTAGTATTTTCTGCCTGGCAAGTTGTAAAAAGTATATTGACTAAATAAAAACCACCAAACACCAACCATTATAAATGATATCTTCATAGCTTTTATTTCAGCCACTACCCCATTTGAGTCAATAATTCCAAAATGTTCAGGATAATTAATCATTATAAGATTAACTAACAGCAAAATAACACTGCCTATGTAGCCCATAGCATAACCTTTTGCACTTACCTTGTCTTGTTGTTCTGGATAAGCAATTTCAGGTAAATAAGAATTATAAAAAACTAGACTTGCCCAAAATCCTATAAGTGCAATAAAGTAATACACCAAACTCGAATTTAGATTGTCAATATCAAACCAATATAAAAGTATGCATGCAAAAGATCCAGAATAGCAAAAAAACTTCATAAAGAATTTTTTTCCTCCAGTATAGTCTGCTATTCCTGAGAGCAAAGGAGATAGAAAAACTAATATAACAAAGGCAAAAGCAGTGATATAACTAATTAAAGCAGTGTTCTTGAATGAATATCCTAAGAAAGTTATATAATCATCTGTTATCATTCCATAAAATATCGGAAAAATAGCAGTGGAAATCACTAATGGGTATACTGAATTTGCCCAATCATATATAACCCATGCATTTAATAACTTTTTACTTCCTTTTTTGTATTTTTTCATATAATTAAGATACTTTTGTAGAAGCCTATGTGCAGTTTAATTAATAGGTTAAAAAGATAAGAATATATTTTTTATTATAATCAATTAAGTGATTATTTATATGAAAACGCCATGGGTATTATTGATATTGTTGTTTTGTTATTCAATTAACATAATTTCTCAAGAAAAAAGCTTCAATTCTACTCAAATAATAAAATCCAATGACATGAGCAAAAAAACAACAGAAGAATGGAAAAAGATATTAAATAACGAAGAATATAAGGTGTTAATTGAAAAAGGCACTGAACACCCACATACAGGAAAATATAATATGCATTTTGAAAATGGCGTATATAACTGCAATGGGTGCAAAACTCCTTTATTTAATAGTAATCAAAAGTTTAAATCTGATTGTGGTTGGCCTAGTTTTGATGAATGTATTGAAGGTGCAATAAGATATGTTGATGATTATTCACTTAGTAGATATAGAATAGAAATTATATGTGCAAATTGCAAAGGACATTTAGGTCATATTTTCGATGATGGCCCAACTGAAACAGGAAAAAGATACTGTGTTAATTCAGTTAGTATCGATTTTAAGAAAAAAATTTAATTAATATAATACAACTTGTAAGAAATGACGAAATATGATTTAATAATTATTGGCAGCGGCCCTGGCGGATATGTAACAGCTATTAGAGCTTCTCAATTAGGGTTTAAGACAGCATTAGTTGAAAAAGAAAGCCTTGGCGGAATTTGTTTAAACTGGGGATGTATTCCTACAAAAGCTTTATTAAAATCTGCACAAGTTTTCGAATATTTAAATCACGCTAATGATTATGGTTTAAATATAAAAGGATTCTCTAGTGATTTTAAGGCTATAATATCCAGAAGTAGAAATATTGCTGAAGGTATGAGTAAAGGAGTTAAATTCCTTATGAAGAAGAATAAAATTGATGTTATTAGTGGATATGGGAAAGTTAAACCAGACAAAGTTGTTGATGTTGATGGTATAGAATATAAGGCAGATCACATTGTAATAGCTACTGGTGCAAGATCAAGAGTACTCCCGGCAATTCCTCAAGATGGAAAAAAGATTTTTGGATATAGAGAAGCAATGAATCTCCCAAAACAACCAAAAAAATTGATTATTGTAGGCTCTGGAGCAATTGGTGTTGAGTTTGCATATTTTTATAATAGTTTAGGAACAAAAGTTACAATTGTAGAATATCTCCCTAATCTTGTTCCTTTAGAAGATCATGAGATCTCAAAAGAATTAGAAAAATCATTTAAAAAAAGAGGCATTAATGTAATGACATCATCAGAAGTAACTTCTATTTCAACTAAAGGGAAAGGAGTGAAAGTAGTCATTAAAACTAGCAAAGGAGAAGAAACTTTAGAAGCAGATACCTTATTGTCAGCTACTGGTATTAAATCTAATATTGAAGGTATTGGATTAGAAAAAGTTGGTATTGCTGTAGATAAAGACAAAATCTTAGTAAATTCTTATTATCAAACTAATATTCCGGGTTATTATGCTATTGGAGATATTGTTCCTGGTCCTGCTCTAGCTCATGTTGCTTCGGCAGAAGGGATTTTGTGTGTTGAAAAAATTGCAGGACACGATGTTACACCAATTGACTATGGAAATATTCCTGGCTGTACTTATTGTTCTCCAGAAATATCAAGTGTTGGATTAACTGAAAAACAAGCTATTGATCAAGGATTTGATGTTAAAATTGGTAAATTTCCTTTTTCTGCATCAGGAAAAGCCAGTGCTTCAGGACATAAAGACGGCTTTGTTAAAGTGATTTTTGATTCAAAATATGGTCAATGGCTAGGATGTCATATGATTGGTGCAGGAGTTACAGATTTGATAGCTGAAGCTGTTTTAGGAAGAAAACTTGAAACTACAGGTCACGATGTTTTAAAGACAATTCATCCACACCCAACTATGAGTGAAGCAATAATGGAAGCTGTAGCTGATGCCTACGATGAAGTTATACATCTTTAATTAAAATTTTTACACCCATATACTAAAAAAATGAAATGGGAAACTGCAATAAATAACTTCAAAAGTTATTTAAAAATAGAAAGGGGCTTGTCGGATAATTCTATTGTTAGCTATGAAAAAGACATATTAAAACTATCTAACTTTATTTTAAATAAAAATAAGTCTATCAGTCCTTTAAAAGTCTCTCCAGACTTAATTAAGGAGTTTATATATTCTATATCTAAATCCATTAGCTCCTCTTCTCAATCCAGGATAATATCTGGCTTAAGAAGTTTTTTTGAATATTTAATTTTTGAAAAATATATTTCAAACAATCCTTTATCATTAATTGAATCACCAAGAATTTCCAGAAAGCTTCCTGATACTTTAACAATTCAGGAAATTAACACACTAATCTCAAATATTGATTTTAATTCAAGTGAAGGAGAAAGAAATTTAGCTATAATTGAAACACTTTATGGATGTGGATTAAGAGTTAGTGAATTAATTTCATTAAATATTTCAGATCTTTTTTTTAGTGAAGGATTCATTAAAGTAACAGGGAAAGGTAATAAGCAAAGACTAGTTCCAATTAATACTCTGACTAAACGAGTTATTAAAAGTTATATAGACAACTCTAGAAGAAGTATAAAAATTGTAGAACAGTTTAAGGATATACTTTTTCTAAACAGAAGAGGTAGGGCTATAACTAGAGCAATGATATTTACCATTATAAAAAAATTAAGTAAACAAGCTAATATTAAAAAAAATATATCACCACACACCTTTAGGCACTCTTTTGCCACCCATTTACTCGAAAATGGTGCAGATCTTAAAACAATACAACAATTATTAGGACATCAGAGTATTACAACCACTGAGATCTATACTCATATTGATAATAAAATGCTAATTAAAGCAATGAATAAATTTCATCCACGCTCAAAAACTATTTAGCAATATTCACTGCCCTAGTTTCCCTAATTACCGTTACTTTTACTTGACCTGGATAGGTCATATCTGTTTGGATTTTCTGAGAAATTTGAAATGACAAATTTGAGGCTTCTTCATCACTGACTTTTTCACTCTCCACAATAACTCTTAATTCTCTACCAGCTTGAATTGCATAAGCTTTCTGAACACCTTTAAACTCAAATGCGATTTCTTCAAGATTCTTTAACCTTTCAATATATGAATCTAATACTTGTCTTCTAGCTCCTGGTCTGGCACCAGAAATTGCATCACAAACTTGAATTATGGGAGATAATAGGAATTTCATTTCGATTTCATCATGATGCGCTCCTATAGCATTACACACTTCTTTGCTTTCACCATATTTCTCAGACCATTCCATTCCTAATATTGCATGAGGAGTTTCAACATCCTTTTCGGAACTAGGCACTTTCCCTATATCATGTAATAACCCCGCTCTTTTCGCTAGTTTTGGATCAATTCCTAATTCAGAAGACATAATTGCACTTAATTTAGCTACTTCTTTGGAGTGTTGTAAAAGATTCTGACCATATGATGATCTATATTTCATTCTTCCAACTATTTTTATTAACTCAGGATGTAGTCCATGAATACCTAGATCAATAACAGTTCTTTTTCCAATCTCAATAATCTCTTGTTCAATTTGATTTTCTGTTTTTTTAACAACATCTTCAATTCTAGCTGGATGAATTCTACCATCTTTAACTAGTTTGTGTAATGACATTCTTGCTATTTCCCTTCTAATTGAGTCAAAGCATGATAATATAATAGCCTCAGGCGTATCATCTACTATTATCTCAACACCAGTTGCTAATTCTAAAGCTTTAATATTTCTCCCCTCTCTACCAATTATTCTTCCTTTTAAATCATCAGATTCAATATGAAAAACCGAAACAGTATTATCAATTGCCTCTTCAGCGCCAATTCTTTGAATGGTGTCAATAATTATTTTTTTTGCATCCTGCTGTACGGTCATTTCTGCTTCTTCCATCCTTTCTTTTACATAAACAAGTGTATCAGCTTCAGCATCTTTTTTTATTGACTCAATTAATTGTTTCTTTGCATTCTCCTCAGATAGGCCAGCAATAATTTCAAGTTGTTTGATTTGCTCCTTCCTGGTTTTATCTAGTTCAGAAGTTCTTTTTTCTAAAACCTTAAGTTTTTTTTCATAATCATCAGTATTAGATTTTAACTGTGTCTTAAGATTTTTTTGTTGAGATAACTGAGAAGAAATTTCCTTTTCTTTTTCTAAAATTTCGCTTTCTATATTCTTAATTTTATTTTCTCTTGAAAAAATAATTTTTTCATGTTCAGTCTTAAGCTCAAGGAACTTCTCCTTTGCTTGAATTATTTTATTTTTCTTTAAACTTTCTGCTTCCCGCTTAGCTATTTCTAATATTCTTTTTGATTCTTCATTAGAATCTTCAATTTGTTTAGAAAATTTATGCCTTTCAATTAGTTTATTTCCTATAAATCCAACAATTAAACCTAAAACTGCACCTATTAATAATGTGTTCATTTCCATATTTAATTTTTTAAATAAAAAAACCTACACAAGTTTTCTTAGTGTAAACTCCGTTTTAACAGGTTTAGGGCTACAAAGCTGATCAAAAATCTGAATTATTCAGCACGATTTAACAACTTAAACTCACCCTTTTTAATTTATTAGTGTTGAGTTTATCAAAAAAACTAATGTAGGTAGTTTTATAACAGTTTAAGGAACGTAAGCCTAGACTTCTTTTAATAATTCATTTAAATGCATTAGCTTATCTTCTAATGCTTTATTTAAATTTCCATCATTAATAGACTTCTGAGCCTTTTTTGAGGCAATTTGAAGGGCACACATTGCTAGAGCGTCTTGCTTATCTCTAACAGAATAGTTTTCTTCAAACTGCTTTATCATATCATTAATTTCTTGAGAAGCCTTTCTTAAACCTTCTTCTTGAGAAGGATGAATCGTCAATGGATATACTCTATTGGCGACAGAAAGCTTAATTTTTAACTTCTCAGCCATTAAATTATTTAATCTGATAATTGAGAAATACAGTAATCGACTTCTCTTATCAGTGAATTAATTTCAATTTTTGTTTCCTTAATACTATTGTTATCACTACCTGTTATAGTATTTGCTATCTTTAGAGCTTTATATTTATCCTTCATAGACTCTAATACTTCTTCATGTTCTAAATTTCTATTCAGAGCTTTATTTAACCTGTCTTCTAATTCTTTATTTCTTTCAACTAATGTGTTTAGCCTGTCTAACACTTTAGTTATTTTTTTTTCAATCTGACTAGATAAAGATTCTAAATTATTCAATCTAACTTACATTAATACTATACTAACAAAGTTAGCATAGATAATTATTAATTTCAATTTTTTTAAAAAAATTAATTTTTTTCAATTAAAAAAAAGATATTTATACAAATTTTTATTCATGAGACGTGAGTTTATCTTTATCATTTTAATTTCTAGCAGTCTTATTTCTCAAAATAACCTATTTAAACAAGAAAAAATCAGTCTATTAGATATACCAATAATTTTATCTGGAACTTATGGTGAATTAAGATCCAATCATTTTCATTCTGGAATAGATATCAAAACAGAGGGGATTCAGGGATTAGATGTTTATTCATATGCTAGTGGATATGTAAGTAGAATTAAAGTTAGCCATGGCGGCTATGGAAAAGCATTGTATATAAAACATCCCAATGGAACCACAACCGTATATGCACATTTAAAAAAATTTTCAAGTAAAATAGAGAAGATTGTTAAAAGCAAACAATACAAAAGAGAATCTTATGAGATTGAATTTTTTCCAAAAGAAAATGAAATTTCAGTATTAGAAAATGAAATTATTGCTTTTAGCGGAAACACTGGAGGTACAAGTGGACCTCATCTTCATTTTGAAGTAAGAGATCAAAATCAAATACCTATAAATCCATTGACAAACTCAAGTGTTTATGTAGAAGATAATAGAACTCCGTTATTTAAAAAACTATTCTATAAATCTTATGAAAAGAACAATATTTTTAACAGTCAAACTGAGCTGAAAATTAAAAAAGTAACTAACTCTCTTTACGTTTCTGACACATTAAAATCTTCTGGGAAAATAGGAATTGGAATTGTTGCTTTTGATAAACATAATCGTGCAAATAACAGCAATGGAATATATAAAATAATCACTTCTCTTAATAATCAGAATCTGTTAAAAATATTATTCGATTCTATATCATTTGATAAAACTAAACATATAAACGCTTTTATTGACTATTCATTTTTTAAAAATCATAAAATAAGAATCCAAAAACTATTTATTGAAGAAAACAATCCATTGGATCTATATAGTTCTAATATAAATAATGGTTTTATTACAATTGAAAATAAAAAAAATTATAAGTATGAGGTTAATATCTATGACTCCAATGGCAATAAAAGCAGACTAGTTGTCCCTATTCTAGGTGTAAAAACAAATGAACCTTTAAAGCTAGTTGATAACCATGCTGAATTAGATTATATTGAGAGAGACAAAGAATATGAGTTAGAATTTAATTCTGCTAGGGTATCTATTTTAAAAGAAACATTTTATAGCAATTTATTTCTAGAAGCTAAATTTGAAAACGACACATTATCAATTGACAAAGACACCATCCCTCTTCTTAAACCTATTACAATTTATTTTAATACAGATCGTTATAACGACTCAATAAAGAATCAGCTATATATAGCAAAATTATCAGATAATAAAAAGGTGGCTAATTACAACTATACAACAGATTTCTCTAATGGAAAAAAATCTTCCACAACATCATTGGGCAGATATACATTAGGTTTAGACACAATTAGTCCTTCAATTTACCCAATTGGCTTTAAGGAAAATGATTGGATTTCTAATTTTTCTAATTTGAAAATTAGGATTAATGACATCGGATCAGGAATTAGAAGTTATAATGGTTGGATAAACAATAAGTGGATTCTATTTGAACTAAATACTAAAAAAGGGATATTAGTATATGATTTCGATGATAACGTCGTAAATAAAGCTAAAAACAACCTACATGTTGAAATTATAGATAATGTAGGGAACAGAACAGAATATAAAACTACTTTCTATAGAAAATCTAATTAAAATTGAATACAACTAAATTAATACTCCTAATACTTGCTCTATTTTTATCTATAAAAGTATTTTCACAGAGCGCTGAGATAAATGGTGTCATCCTAGATACTAATGATTTCCCTATTGAAAATGTAAATATTATTTCCAATTCTTCAGGAACTGTATCAAATTCTAATGGATTCTATTCTATAAATGTAAATTCAAACCAAGATATTAATGTTGAGTTTACTCATATTAATTTTAAAAACATAAGTCTAAAATTTAATCTAAATGATAATGAGATTTTTGAATTTAACCCTGTAATGAATGAAAGTGTTGAACAAATTGCAACAATAGTCTTAAATTCAAAATCTAGAGAAAATTTCAGCGGTGTATCAAATATTGATCCTGAAATTATTAGAAAAATTAGAGGAGCTCAGCCAGGCATTGAAAATTTACTAAAAACTCTTCCTGGTGTAAACATTTCAAATGAACTTAGCACACAATATTCAGTAAGAGGAGGAAATTTTGATGAAAACCTTGTTTATGTAAATGATGTAGAGGTTTATAGACCATTTTTGATTAGATCTGGTCAGCAAGAAGGTTTGAGTTTTGTTAATACTGATCTAATTAAATCAATAAATTTTTCTTCCGGTGGATTTCAGTCTAAGTATGGAGATAAGATGTCCTCTGTATTAGATATTAAATATAGAAAACCATTACAAAATAAATTTTCAAGCAATTTAAATCTATTAGGAAGTAGAATCTCTTCTGATTTATTATCAAAAAACTCAAAAATTTCAAATATTCTAGGTTTTCGATATAGGGATAATAGTTTATTAGTTGAATCTAAAGAAACTAAAACTAATTATAGGCCTAGTTTTATAGATTTTCAAAATCTTTTCAATTATACAATTTCAGATAAAATTGAGTTAAGTTTATTTTCAAATGTATCAGTTAACAACTACAATTATGCTCCTAAGACAAGGCAAACAAATTTTGGCACATTAGAAGATCCTACTGCATTAATTGTTTATTATGATGGTCAGGAAAAGGATAAGTATAAAACATTTTTTTCTTCTTTAACAACCAAAATAAAATTTAATAAAAATCTAGTTCTAAAGTTCATAACATCTACATTTAATACTATCGAAAATGAATATTTTGATATCCTAGCCCAATACAATTTAGGTGAAGTAAATAGTAGTATTGGAGATGAAAATTTAGGTGAAGTTGAATTTAGTGAAGGAATTGGAGCTCAGCTCAATCATGCACGAAATAGTCTAGATGCATTAATTTTTAATATTGAAAATAAATTATATTATAAAATTGATGATAATAATCTTGAATTCTCTCTTAAATACACTTCTGAAAATATCGATGATCGGATTATTGAATGGGAAGTAATTGATTCTGCTGGGTTTTCAATAGACCCTCCCTTTATTAATTCACTTAGTCAACAACCATATGAATCAAATCAAGGGCCAATTCTTCCTTATAGTAACGTAAGAACAACTAGTAGCACGAAAATTAAAAGACTACAATCATATTTACAGTGGAGTAAGATTTCAAATAATGAAAATGGAAAATTATATTACAATGCTGGAGTAAGAATACATGGATGGAAAATAAATCAAAACAAATTTAATACTGTTATAAGTCCTAGAGCTCAATTTGCAATTAAACCTAATTGGGAAAAAGACATGCTCTTTAGGTTTAGTACAGGAATTTATTACCAACCGCCATTTTATAGAGAATTAAGAGATTATGATGGAAATATAAATTATAATCTAAAAGCTCAAAAATCTATTCATTTTGTCTTATCTAATGATTATTCTATGAAAATATGGAATAGGCCTTTTAAATTATTATCTGAGATCTATTATAAAAAGATGGATGATATTAACTCATATACAATAGATAATGTAAGAATACGGTATTCTGCAAATAATAATGCAAAAGCATATGCTTATGGACTGGATTTGAGACTAAATGGTGAATTTGTTCCTGGAACCGAATCTTGGTTTAGTATAGGATTTCTTAGAACAGAAGAAAATATAAGCAATCAAGGATATATTGCTAGACCAACAGATCAAAGATTAAAGTTTGGAGTTTTATTTCAAGATTATGTTCCAACTATTCCTGATTTAAAAATGTATCTAAACCTTATTTACAACACTGGTGTTCCAGGAGGTGCTCCAAGCTATTCAAATCCTTATAACTATTTAAACAGATTGCCTGATTATAAAAGAGCTGATCTAGGTATTTCTTATATAATAGTTGATAATAATAAAAAATATAAGAATGGTTTCAGGAGTTTATTTGAGGAACTTACAGTTGGATTAGAAATTTTTAACATATTTGATGTTCAAAACTCAATAACTAATACATGGGTGAGAGATGTTTATTCAAAAAGACAATTTTCAATACCAAATTATCTTACTCCAAGAATATTTAATCTTAATTTAGAATTTAAGTTCTAATCTAATAAATTACCTATTTCATTAACAACTATATCTATTTGATCTTTTGTGTTGTAGACACTTAATGAAAACCTTATAGAAACATTTTTTAACGCATCTTTATTTAAAACTTCATTTAACACATGAGATCCTGCATCACTTCCACTTTGACAGGCACTTCCTTTAGAGCATGCTATTCCTTTTAAATCTAGTTTAAATAAGAATAGTTCAGCTTTAGATTTTTCTAATGGAAATTGCACATTTAAAATAGTGTAAGTAGATTTTTCCATATCTTCGGAGCATCCATTAAATTTAACTCCTTTAATAGACGATTTTAGCTTATCAATAAAATATTGTTTAAGATCATATATATGTTTTGTTTCTTCTTCTAATTTTGATATAGAAATATTAAGAGCCTCTGACATACCCACAATATTGTGAACACTCTCTGTACCTGCCCTATAACCCCTCTCCTGCATTCCTCCAAAAATTAAAGGCCTTAAAGATGAAGACTTATTTATATATGCAAATCCAACACCTTTTGGTCCATGAAATTTATGTGCACTTGCAACAATAAAATCAATCTCTGTCTTTGAAAGATCTATATTATAATGACCTATAGTCTGAACTGTATCACTATGAAATAATGCATTATGTTCAAGACATATATTGGAAACTTTCTCTAAATCAAGCATATTTCCAATTTCATTGTTTACATGCATTAAGCTAACCAAACATTTATCTTTAGAATTAGATAGTAACTCGTTAAGATTATCATAATCAACCATACCATTTTCATCAAGATTAACAAATGAAACTTTCACATTATAATCCTTTTCCAATTCATCTAATGTATGAGTTACAGCATGATGTTCAATTTTTGATGATATAAAGTGTTTTATATTCAAATCTCTTGCGGCACTTCTAAGAATTAGATTATCAGCTTCAGTACCTCCAGAGGTAAATATAATTTCAGAAGAACTTACATTTAAATGTGCTGCAATTTCTTTTCTAGATACTTCAATTAAAGATTTAGAAGGTCTTCCGTAACTATGTGTAGATGAAGGGTTTCCGTAGTTATTTTTTAGCACATCAACTATTTTATCAGCAACCTCATCTCTTACTCTTGTAGTTGCAGCATTATCAAAATAAATAAATGATTTATTTTTAAAATTTGAAAAAATTGGAAAATCATTTTTAATTTCTGAAATCATAAAAGACCTAACTGTAATTTAGCTTCTTCTGTCATCATATCTCTATTCCATTGAGGATCCCATACTAAATGAATATTTACATCAAAAATACCAGGAATCTGTAATACTTTGTTCTTTGCATCTTCCGCTATTGCAGGTCCCATGCCACAACCAGGAGCTGTTAAGGTCATCTCAACGGTAACTCCTCCACTTTTATCTAACTCGCAGAGATACACTAAGCCAAGATCATAAATATTTACGGGTATCTCCGGATCAAAAACTGTCCTCAACGCTTCTATCACATCGTCGCGACTGGCTATGCTAGCTCCAGTTAATAAAGCCGCGCCGGCAGTAACCATAAATTCCTGGGTTTCTCCTTGTTCGGGCATAAAATCATCAACCGTAAGCTCTTTATCAGACATCGCCATATTCTAATTATTCCGTTGCCACGGTGGCACTCCCACCATCTAGTATATAAGCTCCCATGCTACTGAGAATTCCTTGAGGGCCACACTCGAGAAAACATTCCACGCCGTCATCCGCAAGGGTTTTCATACCCTCCATAAACCGCACCGGATGCCGAACCAGCTTCGCCCAATACTCCGGACTGGCCAATTCTTCATCGGATGCGCGATTTCCATGCAGATTGCTAATTATCTCGATGTTGGCCGGCTTAAAATCGCAGGTCGAAGCAATGGCCTTGAATTCCTCAAGCATGGGTTCCATATGGGAGCTATGAAAGGCATGGGAAACCGTCAGCTCCCTACTCTTGATTCCTTTATTCGCACAATACGACATTAAGGTTCTCACTGCTTCAGCATCACCACTTGCCACGGTTTGCCGGGGGCCATTGAGCCCAGCAATATCTGCGTTGCTCCCCAAAACCTTGAGAGCTTTCGCCACCGGCTCTTCCCCGGCCTGAATGGATGCCATCGTTCCTTGGCTAGGACATTCCTGCATCAATCGACCACGCA
>ERZ651768.326-NODE-326-length-36595-cov-6.040528_pt1 | contig 36595 bp, 32 predicted proteins | sample MGYA00514754_ERZ651768 | MGnify/ENA metagenome assembly ERZ651768
AACCGACCTCCAGAAAGTGCATTCAGTGATAAAGCGGTCATCGCAGTCATGGTTGGTGTTCTTGCCTGCATCTGCATAATAGCAGTTCCTACTTTGATCTTGCTGGTTAAGGCCAAAACATAAGCCGCGACAGAAACGGCATCAGAACCATAGGACTCTGCAGACCAAACCGAATCAAATCCTAGTTTTTCTGCCTCCAAAATATCTTCCACAGGTATTGTTAACTTGGCTGGTGAGTAACCTAATCCTATTCCTAATTTCATATATGTATCTCTATCATTATTAACAATAATCCAAAATATAAGTCTATTTTGGGTCGTTTGTATTTCTTACAGTTATGTACTTCGCTACTTTCATTGATGCGGCTTGGTTTCTATATTTAATTGGCCTGCTAAGCCGGCGCCTCGATGCTCTTCACTTTTTAGATATTCCTTATCCATGATCATGGATCGCATTGCTTTTTTGCTTGGGTATTCCGCAACTGAAACCCAATCCCAAAGTTCTTCAACCTCTCCAAGAACTAATCGACTCACTTCGCCACTAAATATAATTTTTCCTCCCACTTTTTGAAGATGTTCTTGAACTTCCTTACCATATATTTGATAGGCTTCTTCTCCAGTTAAGTCGGTTTCTCTTCCATCTTTATACTCTGCTTTATTTTTAAACTTTAATAAATTAACCATGTGGATGGTTGTTTTTGTATCGCCAAGTAGAAATCCAGCCATCTGTTTAGCACTTGGTCTTAATTTATTTATGACTTTCATAAACTGCTCCCTTAAGATCCTAATGTTATCATTGCTCCTTTAGACAATGATCTCTTTGGTAAACTCCCTTCGATGCAAGAAATTAAAAACAATCTCTATAATGCCTTTGATAATGTCCTGAGTAAAGATTTGAACAAGACTCTCTTGGTTCTTCAAAACGGTCTGAAAGTTAGCCGGGAGAGTGTGATAATGCAGTCCGCTAGGATAGCCAATGCTCTGAAATCATTGAACGCAAAACCAGGAGATCGTATTTCAATCCAGACTGAAAAAATTACCGATTCAATTGCCCTGTATCTAGCCTGCCTGAGAGGTGGATTTGTTTACCATCCATTAAACCCTGCCTATACATCTTCAGAGGTTTCCTATTTTTTTGATGATGCGGATCCAGCAATTATCATTTGCGATCCAAAAAATGAAGAAATCTATAAAACCCTATTTGGCGTACCTAAGAAAATTCCAATTTTAACCCTTTCAAATCAAAACAAAGGAAGTCTTATTTCAAGGTCTAAATCTCAATCTACAGAGTATAGAACCCATGCTTGTGCAACCGATACTCTTGCAGCATTGGTTTATTCTTCGGGAACAACTGGGAAACCTAAAGGAATCATGTTAAGTCACAATAATCTCGTCAGCAATACTGAAACACTCATCAAAACTTGGAAATTATCAGAAACGGATTGTTTGATTCACACGTTGCCAATTTTCCATGTTCACGGGTTATTCGTGGCTATAAACAGCTGCCTATTAACCGGGGGCTCTATGATTTTCTTACCTCATTTTGACCCAAAAACGGTGATTGATTGCATTCCCCGAGCAACACTTATGATGGGTGTTCCAACTTATTACACTCGACTCTTAAAAACTGGACAATTAAACCGCTCAAAATGCAAGAATATGCGACTGTTTATCTCTGGATCAGCACCTCTTAGCATCAATACGTTCAATGATTTCAAACAAGCCACAAATCATGAGATCGTTGAACGTTATGGCATGACTGAAACTTTGATGAATACCAGTAATCCAGTGGATGGTCGAAGGAAATCTGGCTCCGTAGGTTTGCCCTTGCAAGGTACTTCAATAAGAATCTCCAACCCAATCAATGAGGTAGGAGAACTAGAGATTAAAGGGCCAAATCTTTGCATGGGGTATTGGCGAAAAGAAGAAGCCACTAAACAGTCACTGACTGTGGATGGGTTTTTCAAAACAGGAGATCAAGCGAGGGAAGATGCGGATGGCTACATTACAATTGTTGGCAGAAAAACTGACTTGATCATTACAGGTGGGCTTAATGTCTATCCTGTCGAAGTTGAAAAAGTGATCAATGATATCAAAGGTGTTCTGGAGTGCACAATTGTTGGGATTTCTGATGATGATTTTGGAGAAGCAGTTACTGCCATCGTTGTTAGAAAGGATGACTCGAAGTTAAATGAGAATAAAATCATCGAGTTGACCAAACAAAAATTGGCAAGTTACAAGATTCCAAAAGCAGTTTATTTTGTATCTAAACTACCTAGAAACACAATGGGTAAAATACAAAAAAATATTATAAAACAACAATTTATAAAATAATTAAATTACTTTTACTACCGATCTTCTATGATTGCTAGGCACAGATCTATACAATAGACCCATACAAAAGTATTGACTGTAAACAAAAGAGAAAAATGACGGAATCCAACAAAAAAGATTGGGAAAAAAAAGCAGCTGAAGAGCTCGATGGTGAATCAATCGATAGCTTAACCTGGCAGACATTGGAGGGTATAGATGTAAAACCTCTATATACCGCAGATGATCTTGAAGAGATCAGTCACCTAGACTCGTTTCCTGGTCTGCCGCCTTACGTCAGGGGACCCAAAGCGACGATGTATGCCAAAAGACCATGGACGGTTAGGCAGTATTCAGGATTTTCCACCGCTGAAGAATCCAATAAATTTTATCGTGATAATATCGCTGGAGGCCAGACAGGGTTGTCGATTGCCTTTGATTTAGCTACGCATCGAGGTTACGACTCTGATCACCCTCGTGTTACCGGTGATGTTGGCAAAGCAGGTGTTGCCATAGACACTGTGGAGGATATGCAAATACTCTTTGATCAGATACCTCTAAACAAGATGTCGGTTTCAATGACCATGAATGGTGCGGTAATACCCATTATGGCCATGTTTATCGTCGCTGCAGAAGAACAAGGTGTAGCTCAGGAGGAACTCAATGGAACTTTGCAGAACGACATCCTTAAAGAATTCATGGTCCGAAACACCTACATTTATCCACCAAAAGCTTCGATGCGTATAGTTGCAGACATCATCGCCTATGCATCAAAAAAACTGCCAAAATTTAATTCGGTATCAATTTCCGGCTACCACATGCTTGAAGCAGGGGCAACATGCACTCAAGAATTAGCCTACACGATAGCAGACGGTATTGAGTATGTAAGGGCAGCAGTAAAAAAAGGACTGGATGTTGATGCATTTGCCCCAAGACTATCTTTCTTTTTTGGGATTGGCATGAATTTTTTCATGGAAGTTGCAAAATTAAGAGCTGCTAGACTGCTGTGGGCAGAACTGGTTGAAAAAGAGTTTAAACCTAAGAATCCTAAGTCACTTATGCTGAGGACTCATTGTCAAACCTCTGGGGTAAGTTTGACCAGTCAGGATCCTTACAACAACATTATCCGTACCACAATAGAAGCAATGGCAGCAGTACTCGGTGGCACACAATCATTGCATACCAATTCCTTTGACGAGGCCCTGGCGCTACCAACTCCCTTCTCAGCCCAAATTGCCAGAACTACTCAATTGATCTTGAAAGAAGAATCTGGGATAACCAATGTTGTTGACCCTTTGGCAGGTTCTTATTACATCGAGTCTTTAACTGCCTCTCTTGTCAATGAGGCGAGAAAATTGATAGAAGAAGCAGATGAATTGGGAGGTATGACTAAAGCAGTACAAACAGGGGTTCCAAAGCTACGGATTGAAGAATCAGCTGCAATCAGACAAGCAAGAATCGATAAAGCAGAAGAAACAATAGTAGGTGTGAATAAATATATCTCCAAGAAACAGGACTCCGTAGAAATTCGTTCAATCGATAACCAGCAAGTCAGAGACCAGCAAATTAAGAAAATTATGGCTGTGAAATCAAAACGAGATGAGAAACAATGTCTAGCTGCTCTAGAAAAGCTGGAATCAGCAGCCAGGAATGACACATCTAATTTACTCGAAATTGCGATTGAAGCTGCCAGAACAAGAGCTACAGTTGGCGAGATTTCTCTAGCTTTAGAACAGGTTTTTGGTCGACACCAAGCAGTAGCTCAATCAATCAGCGGTGTTTATCGTAGTGAATATGAAGGAGATAAATATTTCATGGAAATTGAAGAACAAATTTCATCTTTTGCTAAGAACTTTGGAAGACGACCGAGAATACTGGTCGCAAAGTTAGGACAAGATGGTCACGATAGAGGAGCTAAAGTAATAGCCACTTCATTCGCTGATATGGGTTTTGACGTTGATATTGGACCATTGTTTCAAACCCCTGAAGAAGTAGCCAAACAAGCGATTGAGAATGATGTTCATATCATTGGAGTTTCGACCCAAGCAGCCGGTCATAAAACTTTGGTGCCAATGTTAATTGAAGCGCTGAAAAATGAACAAGCCGACAATGTGATTGTTGTCTGCGGCGGTATCATTCCAGAGAAAGATATTCCTGATCTTAAATCGCAAGGTGTGGGTGCTGTATTTGGACCTGGAACCAACATCAGTGAAGCAGCGATGGAAGTTATCAAACTAATTAGCTGAGAATCGAATGAAGGAAAATATCAAGGAACTGCAAAAAAGAGCTGAAGCTGCAAAATTAGGTGGCGGTAGTGCTCGAATTGACAAACAACATGCAAAAGGCAAATTAACTGCCAGAGAACGGCTTGATATCCTGCTTGATGAGGACAGCTTTCAAGAATGGGACATGTTTGTTGAACATAGAGCTATAGATTTCGGGATGGATGAGCAGAAGATACCTGGGGATGGTGTGGTTACTGGATATGGAAAAATTAATGGAAAACTGGTTTATGTTTTTAGTCAAGATTTCACTGTTTTTGGTGGCTCTTTATCCGAAGCACATGCAGAAAAAATTTGTAAAGTTATGGATCATGCTGTTCGTAATGGTGCCCCCTTAATAGGTTTAAACGACTCGGGCGGAGCCAGAATCCAAGAAGGTGTCGTTTCTCTAGGCGGGTATGCAGAGGTTTTTCAAAGAAACGTTCTCGCTTCAGGCGTAGTACCCCAAATATCCCTAGTTATGGGCCCCTGTGCTGGAGGTGCGGTTTATTCACCTGCGATGACGGATTTTATTTTTATGGTTGAGGACAGTTCATACATGTTTGTTACCGGGCCTGAGGTGGTTAAAACTGTAACCCATGAGGAAGTAACAGCCGAAGAGTTGGGTGGAGCTTCAACACATAGCAGAAAATCAGGAGTAGCTGATTTAACTTTCAAAAACGATACCGAAGCCCTTCTGATGACCAGAGAATTTCTGAGTTATTTACCGCAAAACAATCAAACCAAACCGTCGACAGTGGCTACTGAGGATCCAGTCGAGAGAGAGGAGCCTTCGTTGGATAAACTAGTGCCTGAAGACCCTGCAAAGCCTTATGATATAAAGGATGTCATTCACAAAGTTGCCGACGACGGAGAATTTTTTGAAATCCAGCCAAATTATGCACAAAACATAGTCATTGGTTTTACCCGATTAAACGGCTCTACAATCGGTGTGGTGGCCAATCAACCTCTGGTATTGGCAGGGTGTCTCGACATCAACTCATCAATAAAAGGGGGGCGATTTATCCGTTTTTGTGATGCATTCAATATTCCAATATTGACTCTAGTCGATGTGCCTGGATTTATGCCTGGGACTTCACAAGAATACGGTGGCATCATCAAACATGGTGCTAAATTGCTTTTTGCCTATGCTGAGGCAACGGTACCCAAAGTTACCTTAATCACCCGTAAGGCCTATGGTGGCGCATACGATGTTATGAGTTCAAAGCATATTCGAGGAGATGTCAATTTTGCTTGGCCCTCTGCAGAAATTGCGGTAATGGGCCCTAAAGGAGCCGTAGAAATTATCTTCCGAAGCGATATTGGTGATGAAAAGAAGATCGAGAAAAGAACCGAGGAATACAAAACAAAATTTGCCAACCCATTTATAGCTGCAAGCCGTGGCTATATCGACGATATTTTCCTGCCTCATAAAACACGTGGAAAATTGTGTCATTCCTTCGAAATGCTGAAAAACAAGAAACAAGCAAACCCCTGGCGTAAACACGACAATATTCCCCTGTAAACAACAGTTTAAATGTTTAAAAAAATACTCATTGCCAATCGTGGAGAAATAGCCTGTAGGGTAATTAAGACCTGTCAAAAAATGGGACTTAAGACAGTTGCCGTCTATTCAGATGCTTATCAAAATTCAATGCATGTTTCAATGGCAGATGAATCTGTTCTCATAGGTGGTGCTGCATCTTCTGAGAGCTATTTGGTGATTGATAATATTATTAATGCTTGTAAGGACACTAAGGCTGATGCTGTCCATCCTGGTTATGGTTTTTTGTCTGAGAATGAAAACTTTGCTCATGCTTTAGCGCATTCAGGAATAACATTTATCGGCCCTAAAGCTGAGGCAATTGTGAGTATGGGTGACAAAATACAATCCAAAAAAATTGCAGAACTAGCAGGTGTTCATGTAATCCCGGGATTTACTGAATCAATTGCAGACTCTAAACAAGCGGTTCAAGTTGCTAACGAAATTGGCTATCCAGTAATGCTGAAAGCCAGTGCTGGTGGCGGCGGCAAAGGGATGCGGATCGTTAACGACGATAAAGAGTGCATAAATGGATTTGAAAGGGCTCAAAATGAAAGCCAGACAAGCTTTGGAGATAATCGAGTTTTTGCAGAGAAATACATAAATCAACCTCATCATGTGGAGATCCAGATCCTCGCTGACCAATTTGGCAACACTCTCTATATTGGTGAAAGAGAATGCTCAATCCAACGAAGACATCAAAAAGTAATCGAAGAAGCGCCATCGCCTTTTATTGATAACTACACCCGAAAAGCAATGGGAGAACAAGCTGTAATCTTAGCAAAAGCAGTTAACTATGAATCAGCAGGCACTGTTGAGTTTATTGTTGATGCTGAACAAAATTTTTATTTCTTGGAAATGAACACAAGGCTCCAAGTGGAGCATCCAGTCACCGAAATGGTATCGGGACTGGACCTGGTTGAGCAGATGATTCTGATTGCCGCAGGAGAACCTTTGCAATTGAAACAAAATGATATTGTAACCAGTGGTTCGGCCATTGAGGCACGCATATATGCAGAGGACCCATACCGAGACTTCATGCCATCAATCGGTCGAGTGCAGCGATTCCGGATCCCTAAGAATTTAGAGTTTGTAAGGATCGATACGGGAATTGAAGAAGGCAGTGAAGTCTCCATGTTTTATGACCCAATGATCGCAAAATTAATTACTCATGGTGAAGACAGGGATCAAGCCATTGACAAAATGTTGCAGGCCCTGGATCAATTTTTCATTTCTGGAGTATCTCATAACCTAAATTTTTTGTGCTCCATCTTCCAAACTGACAGATTCAGAGCAGGTGACACCACAACTAACTTTATTCAACAAGAATACCCCGATGGGTATCAAGGAGAACAACTAAACGCAAGACAGCAATTAATCGCTGCCTCAATCCTAGCTTGCATTCATCAAAGCAACATTGGGAAGCTGATATCCCTTCCAGAAAATGTTGCCAGACACTCCACTTGGTCGGTATCTGTTGATCACAGCAGTATTGATCTAGTAATTAGACAATTTCCAGAACATTTTGAAGTGAGTGTTGAATCAGAAGTATTTATTGTAGCTTTACTCAGATCTCCTAATGACCCAGTTATCCAAGCAACTATTAATGGTCATCTGCATTATTTCCAAATAGAAAATTTACACCCAGGTTACAGATTGACATACCGCGGTCGAGTCCTAGAAGCACTGGTGACACGCAAAAGAACTGCAGAACTCAACCAACTGATGCCTGAGAAGATTACCCCTGATATGTCGAAATATCTGTTGTCGCCGATGCCAGGACTCCTGATCAAAATTTGTGTTGAAGAAGGGCAAACTGTAAAGGCTGGAGAAGAGTTGGCGATCGTTGAAGCCATGAAAATGGAAAACAGTTTACGAGCAATTGATAGCGTAAAAATAAAATCGATATTGGTAGAAGAAGGCGATAATCTAATGGTGGATCAAACTATCCTAGAATTTGAGGATTAAATTGGAAGAATTTGAAATAACTGAGCTGGTTGATGGAGTTATAGCGTGTGATAGAAAAGCGATTGCACGTGCAATCACTCTGGTGGAGTCAAAAAAGACAAGCGATGCATCTCTTTCCGAACAGTTATTAGAAGGCATTCAAAGTGCTGATAGGTCAAGCTTAAGAATTGGAATTTCTGGTCCTCCAGGCGTAGGAAAATCGACTTTTATCGAATCAATTGGGCAATTGATGGTAGACGATGGAAATAAATTGGCAGTCTTAGCCGTGGATCCCAGCTCTTCTATCAGTGGTGGATCTATATTAGGCGATAAAACAAGAATGGAATCTCTGAGTCGTAATGAAAAAGTATTCATCCGACCGTCACCATCGGGTGAGAATCTTGGCGGAGTTAACAGGTCTACAAGGGAATCGATCGCTATTTTAGAAGCAGCTGGATTTAATATTACTATCGTCGAAACAGTCGGTGTGGGCCAATCGCAAACTGAAGTTTTTGATATGATCGACATTTTCATTGTTCTTCTTAGTCCAGGGGCTGGAGATCAATTGCAGGGGATCAAAAGAGGCATTATCGAGGTGGCGGATATCCTTGTGGTCAATAAATCCGATGGGGATCTAAAATCTTCCTCAAGAAACACGGTTCTAGACTATAAGAACGCCCTGAAGCTTTTAAAACCAAGAACCGAAAACTGGTCAGTCCCAGTAATTGCCTGTTCTTCTCTTGAAAACATTGGTCTTGACGAATGTTGGGAATCTATACAGAATTTTCAAAAATTTATTTCAACCTGTGGTCTTTTAGAGCGCAATCGAAGCAAACAGCAAGAAAAATGGCTACTTGAGGAAACCAAGCAAGGATTGCTTGACGCTCTTGAAAAAAATGAGGACATTCAGGATAAATTGAGGAATATTCAAGCCAACATTACTGAAGATAAACGGTCAATAAAAACAAAAGCAAAAGGTATTGTTGAAAGTTTTTTAGATAAAATGGGTAATAAAAAATGATTGGAAAATTAAATCACGTTGCAATTGCTGTCCCCGATCTGGATGAAGCTGCTCGAATTTATAGGGATGTGTTGGGAGCAAAGATTTCGCAGCCATATGCACTGCCAGAACATGGGGTAACTGCTGTTTTTGTGCATTTAAACAACACCAACATTGAGCTGATGCAACCTCTTGGTAATGCCTCGACTGTCCGTAAGTTTCTAGAAAGCCATCCCAAAGGTGGCCTCCATCATGTTTGTTATGAAGTCGAAGATATTTTCCAAGCAAGGGATCAATTGGTTGATGAAGGTATGACCATTGTTGGAGATGGTGAACCTTATTTAGGAGCTCACGATAAATTAGTGATATTTCTGCACCCAAAAGATTTTTTGGGTACACTCATTGAGCTTGAGCAATCAAGTTAACCAACTAAATTACGGCTTAGAAAGCCAGTTTCTGATTGCAACGAAACAATTGAAGGCTAAAGATTAAGCTGAGTTTTTTACGGTTTCTCTCTTAGACGCTTTAACAAGCTTGAAGTGTCCCAGCGACCTCCCCCAATCGCTTGAATCTCTTCGTAAAATTGATCCACAATCTCGGTTATAGGAAGATTTATACCATTTTTTTGAGCCTCATCAAGAGCATACTTTAGGTCTTTCCGCATCCAGTCCACTGCAAACCCATGATCATAATCATCATTGATCATTGTTTGATGGCGATTATCCATTTGCCAAGATTGTGCAGCACCTTTTGAAATGACCTCGATAATCTGTTTGGTGTTGAGCCCAAGAGAATTGGCAAAATAGAGTCCCTCAGATAAGCCTTGTATCAAACCAGCCAGACAAATTTGATTGACCATTTTGGTCAGCTGTCCATATCCGGGTGGACCCATGTATTCAGAATGCCGAGCGTAACTCGCCATCAAAGGTTCAACACTTTTATAAATTCTCTCAGAGCCTCCTGTCATGATTGTTAATGCACCCTTTTGAGCGCCCAATTCACCTCCTGAAACGGGTGCATCGAGATAGGAACAACCAATTTTTTTCAACTCTTCATGCATAGCCACCGCCAAAGCTGCAGAAGTTGTAGTGTGATCAACAATTATGCCCTTAGGAGCAAGGCCAGCCAAAACACCTTGCTCTGATCTGATTAGCGATTCAACATCGTCATCATTGCCAACACAAATAAACACAACAGCTGATGATCTCGCAGCTTCAGCTGCCGTTTCAGCTACTCTTCCAGGATACGCTGTAGCCCATTTCTCAGCCTTCTTAACAGTCCGATTAAACACCACAACATTGTGTCCCGAATTGGCTAGATGACCTGCCATCGGATAACCCATGACTCCCAATCCTATGAATGCCAATTGTTGTTTCATTTTTGAGTATAGGGCAACTGTATCAATTAGAATTTTATTCGAGCTTTCAGCACCAACCGATTACTTTGCGGGTCTCGCCATGTTTCTCTATAAATCCTGCTTGTTCCTGCCTCATCCTCAAAATAATTATTCCCGCCCCTAGTGTAGACGAGGTAAATATTGGACAGTGGGGCAATCTCATATTTGTATCTAATCTGAAAAGAGAGTCTTCCTGTATTGATGCTTGCTTCTGAGGTACCCAAGCTGTTTAAGTATCCTAAACCATCAGTAGTCCATCCCTTGCCATCCTGGTTTCTGAAAGCCACTGTTTCAAGCTTAACCTGAAGTTCTTGCCGATCGTCAGGATACCACCTTGCATTCAGCTTAATTGTGGTGTTCTTTGATCGATAAGTGGCGTAGTGATTGTCACTCCTCCAGATAAACCAATTATTGGTTTTCCTATGAGATAGCCGCAAAAAGAATCTTAAATTGTCGGATGGAAAATAACGTATTCCTGTTGATAGTTGTGTGGAACGCTCAGTAAAAGCAAGGCGGTCCCTTGTTTCTGTGTGTGCACCCAGATCTGCTTGCCATTTTCCAATAATTCGAGAGTTATAGCCTAAGTCTGTAGTCAGTGATTTCCCTGTTTTTATAAATGGAGCCGATAAACTGCCACGGGTTACCCAATCGTCCATTCCCTCACCATCAGTAAATATGTTTACATTGATGTTGGATGTATTTTTGAATCGCTGCATGAAAAATAAGACTAAAGAATTATCAAGATTATCTCCGTCCGCATTGTTTTCACTCCAAAAATCAAAATTATAACTTCGACTCAGAACCGGTGAGTCTTCAGCAAAATTGGTTCTGGTATACCCCACAAAGGCACCTCCGGAGAACAAGTTGTTTCGATATAAATATCCCATGTCGTTAATATTGAGTGTGTCGTTGTAATAATAGAACTCAGCACCGCTTCGCCACTCTTTACTGTGCTCGAAAACGACGGCGTTCCTTGTGCCAAAACCACTCTTTTCTTGATTTGAATTGGAGAACATTAGAATGCTGTCAAACTTTATGATCTCGTTCGGGGTATATTGGTAATCAATTGCATTGACAGTAGCATCACGATCAAGGACACTCCGGTTGGCATGGGTCAATATGTGGCCAATTTTGTGCTTTCCTGTTCTGTGTGAAGTTCTAAATGCAAAGAAATCCTTACCCTCACTAAAATCCTCATCATGCTCAAAGGCGCCAAAGAAACCGAAGTCTGTTTTATCTCCTAATTGAGTGTATTTGAGAGCAGCATCAATATCGTTGTTTGATTCTTGACTCGTCTGACATTGCAACTCTTCCTCATCACTGCCACCAGAGTCTGTTCCATATTTAGAGCAGTCGTAATCAGGGCTGGCGCCTATTCTTCTGGTGTGAATGATGGAATAAAGTGGAAAGCCAGGATACCAGTCATTAGAAACGTCAAATAAGGACTGACTTTGGGTAAAAAAAGGTCTTTTGTCCGAATAAAATGTCTCCCGTGCAGAATAGTTAATCACTATGTTATCGCTTTCAACCTGACCAAAGTCTGGGTTGAGGGTCACACTGAGTTCACTGCCCTTACCATTGGCATAAAATATTTCGGAACCCGCCTGATAGACAACATCGTCATCCACAAAATCACCTTTGCCCACAAGATAGGGGTAAAAATCAAGTCGAGTTGGATTGGATTGAACAACCTCGATGGTGTGCAGTAAGGAAAGAAATTTTCTCCTCAGAGGAGATGCTTTGGGGAAGGCAACGTATTTTGCCTCATGCTGAATCAGCCTGCTGGTTGCAATACCTATCTTCCGATTCGAGCCTTTCTGCTCGTTCATGGATACCATAGTCCAAGGAATGAAGAACTCCGAATACCAGTTTTCATCTGATTCAGATGTTTTAGCAAACCATTCCCCATCCCAATCCCCATCAATGTCACTCTCATTGGTAATCGTGAAATCAATCAATGATTCACTCAAAGATACCCCCAGCATATAGGCACTGTTGCCTTTGTTATCAAAATCAACCACAACCACATTCCGGTCGTAATCTTGTCTAAGCATGTCACGGTTGTGTTTTCTCCGATCCCTGGTCTCCATCGGTTGTTGATTAACAAAGCCAACATAAATGCCCTCTAGGTCTGAATAGATCAAAACCTTAGTCTTGTATGTTGGAGCTGCTAAGCTAAAGGGTCTGGTTACAACAAAATCTTCAAAAGTTTCAGCCTGCTGCCACTCAGTCTCATTAAGCTCTCCATCAATCACTATTTCTGCATTTACAGGATTGAAAGCAAGAAAAATAACAGGTAATAACACCAACAAATATAGGAAAGAATTTTGTCTAATCTTCTTCATCATCTGCTAAAAAGATTGTGCCGACTCTTCAACGGTCTTCAAATTGATTGCAGGATAATAATCGATTGAGCGTTCAAAAGCTCTGAAGTTCTTCTTAATGATTGACTCGAGATTGGGTCTTTTGTTCTCTGGTTCAGGTGCCTTACCGATACCTCCTCCAAATTCTATGATCGTCTTAATCCCAAATGAGACGGAAGTCTTTAAACAACCCACCCAGTTCACCGGCTTAAACAATTGTTCGAACAATAGATTCTTAGTAGCCGATCCATCTTCCGCATGCAGTTCAGCAGTGAAGTTGGAGACTACGCCCATGGTGCTTGGAGCAAAACTAGCGCCCTCCAAGGTCTCTTTAAATGCCAATGCTGCTGTTTTCATTAAATCCGTATGAAAAGCGCCTTCGGTATCGAGTTTTACAGCTCTTTTTCTTGGATACTGTTCGGCAAAAGCAGATTCCAATTTTTCAATATCAGAGTCCTTGCCTCCTACTACGGTCTGTTGAGGCAGATTCATGGTTGCTACCTGACAGCCGTGATTTTCTGCAATCAATTGAGCCTCATCCCCCATCAAGGGCAGTGCTAGCATAGAACCCTGACCGTATTCACCCATCAATTCACCTCGTTTGCTGACCAACTTCAGACCGTCTTCGAAAGATAAAACCCCGGCAACAATTAATGCTGTGTATTCTCCCAAACTGTGCCCGGCAGCTAAAACAGGTGTAATCTTTGAGCTCGTTAACTCCTGAAACACCCTGAAACAAGCCATCTGATGTGTTAAGAGTATAGGTTGGGTGTAACGAGTTAGCCCAATCTGATCATCTGGATCTGTAAATGCAATTCTAACTAGATCATAGTTTAAAATATCATTTGCCTGTTCAAAGATTACCTTTGCCGTTTCAAAACCATGGTATAAGTCTTGTCCCATCCCTGGATACTGCGATCCTTGTCCAGGAAAAACATACATAACTTTATCTATCTCAGACATGATTTCTCGATATTATAATAGGCTAAATTTTATCATCATTTCAAAACAAGAATGCATTGTATTCAAACTGTTCCTATAATCTACATATGAAGAATTTCCCAATGTATCAAAACCCATTAAAATGTGGCCTATCCGGTGTTAGAATAGATCGATGAGCCACGTTAAAGAAGTATTTTATAAACCACCATTTGTCGGTATATTGGCCTTTCTGATTGTTTTCTTGACTCAAGGACTAGGTCATACCTTAATGGTGCTCGTAGAAAAAACCCTTGGGTTGGAGTTTCAGTACCAGGGAGCATTCTTTCTTGGATTATTTGGAGCAGTCCTCCTTTTTATAGGCATGAGAAAAGAAAATGAAGTGCCCGCAACTTGGTTAGGTTATTTTGCCGGCTTGTTTCTTTGGACAGGCTGGGTTGAATTTTCATTTGTGTTCTATGCAGAATACCTAGAAGTTGAGCAAATCCTGCCTGATGGGACAATAAACAGATTTCCAGAATATCTGCTTATGCAATCATCGATAGGTGTTTTATTAACAACCTTGCTTTATTTTTTATTTAATCGTGAAACAAAATGCAATTTCTTCAAATGGATTCAGAGAAATCTTAAACTATCAACGGGAAAACCAACATCCGGCTACCCAAGGAACTTTGCGGCCATAACCGCACTTGAAACGATATACGTGATTTGGTTCTTCTACATAATTCTTTTGCTACTCTTTGAAGATGCATTTATTGGTCCTTATCATCCCGTTACCTACGCCTTCTTTGTTCTAAATACCACTTGGGCTATTTATCTATTGTGGAGATTATTTAAATTTTGGAAAGTTACCACTGCCATTAGGTATGCTATTCCAACTGCAATCATTGCATACAGTTCCTATGAAGTGATTGGGAAATGGGGATTATTGGTGGAATTCTGGGTATACCCTCAGGAATACTTAACTGAAATTCTTGTTGTTTTTGGAACGGTGATTATGATCACTCTGATCGCCATTTTCACTCCTTCAGGATTTAAACAAAAACTGCTCAATCAAAACAAAGAAAACAATTAATTTAGTGAAAGCCGATTATTTTGTTAATCTTTGCTAATTGATCTATATCAATGTTGAATCGAGATTTCTCAGATAGATTGGATCACTGAAATTAAATAGGGGCTCCATTATGTTTATCAATTTCTGGTATCCAGCTGAAACCAGTGACAATCTCACTGATCAGCCCATCAGAAAAAAAATGCTCGGGCAAAACTTTGTCATCTTTAGGGATCAATCAGGTGAACCGAGATGTTTAGCTGATGTATGCATCCACCGAGGAGGATCTTTGGCCGGTGGCAAAATAAAAGGCAACTGCATAGAATGCCCCTATCATGGCTGGCAATTTGATGGCCAAGGGATATGTCATCGAATCCCCTCATTAGGACAAAACGCAAAAATACCAAAAAGAGCCAAAATTGATTCCTACCCGACCAAAGAAATTTATGGTCTTATCTTCTGTTTTCTCGGCGACCTTCCAGAAGAAGAAAGGTGCCCAATACTGGAAGTCAAGGAATACGATTGGAAAGGTTGGAGAGCAACGACACAGTCTTTTCAATTTGATATCGATTATAAACGCTCAATTGAGAATGGAATTGATGGTGCTCACAATGAGTTTGTCCACCCAACCCATGGTTTTTCAGGTGAAAACGAGAACTACAAAGCCCCCGAGATTGATATCACATCGACCGAATGGGGAACTGGATTCTTCAATAAAATGTTTGCTCCTCCTTTGAAAGAGAAAAAGATGAGGAAAGCGTCAGGACGTGATGTAAATGCGGTTGTGGAAGCAGGAACAGGTCATCATGGAATATCTATGCTTTGGACCTATATTCATCCGACGCCAGAAATTCTAATCCATCAGTATGCATTTGAGACACCTGTCGACGAAACTCGCACCAATATTTTTTTGATTAACACCAGAAATTTCCTGACCGACCCGAAAGACGATGAGCGTGTGATGGAACGCAACCAGGTAGTTGCCTTTCAAGATCGAGATGTTCTGTTGGGGGTTAAGCCTTTGTTGACGCCCAATGAAAGTAATAATGAATTTTTTGTTCTCATTGACCAACCCATTAAACTCTATAGAGAGTTGTTGAAAAAATGGGAAAAGAAAGGATGGAGAATCGATACTGAGACCGTTAAAAAAAATAAACTATCACACGCTTACGCCATTCCCAGTCCAGCTAGGAAAAAAACCAAAGGTTGGGTCACAGATTCCGTTCCACTTTTGAAATCATAATCACGACTCACTATGCTTGTAATAAATAATTATTCATCGGACTTAAATTCTTCACCTGATGCGAATATAATTAATCTGGACCATACGAATAGAGAGGAAAATGTATATTAATTTTTGGTATCCCGTTTGCTTAACCAAAGAACTGGAAGATAAACCGATCAAGAGAAAAATACTTGGCGTTGACTTTGTTGCTTTCAGGGACCAAAAAGGCACAGCCCACTGTCTTAGTAATGTCTGCGTTCATCGCGGTGGATCACTGGCTGATGGCAAATGCATTCCCGAAAATAATTCTGTCTCATGTCCATATCATGGCTGGCAATATGGAGGAGACGGGAAATGTCTCACAGTCCCATCACTTGGACCCGGAGCTAAAGTCCCGGCAAGAGCGAAAGTTGACAGTTATCCAGTGATTGAAAAATACGATATTGTCTTTGCTTTTCTTGGTGATCTTTCCGAGAAAGAAAGGCCTGAACTCTATGAGATTGAAGAAGTCGGTGCAGAGGGATGGCGAGCTAATGAAACCATCACTATTGATATCAATTACAACTACGAACGTTCCGTTGAAAATGGATTGGATCCAGCCCACAATGAATTTGTCCATCCAACCCATGGATTCTCAGGCATAAAAAATGATTACAAAGTCAACCCTACTAAAATATCTGAAACTCAATGGGGGGCAGACTTTTCTCAAATCTTTGATGCGCCTCCTCTGGATAAAGAAACATATGGGGAAACAGCAAGAGATCAATCAGGTGAACTTGAAGTTCTGGGCGGATACCATGGTCCCAACGTCTTAATCACCCAGATTCACACTAAAAAAGAAACCGGTTGGTTCCATCAGTATTTTTTCGAACGACCGATTGATGAATTTCAAACCCAGATATTTTTTGTCAACATGCGTAACTGGCTTATGGAGGAATCTATGGATGCAATGATTACTGAGAGAAATCTTGCGATTGCCAACGAGGATATTACGCTCTTAACCAATCTCAGGCCTTTTGTTACACCTCCAACAATGACCAAAGAAATTTTGGTACCGGCCGATGCAGTTATTGGCCAGTATCGAAAAACATTGGAGGGATTTAAAAACCAAGGTTTCAAGATTGACTCTAAAAGATTTAAAGCAGAAGGGCATCAAACTGCATTTGCAATCCCTTGCCCTGCTAGAAGAACTGAGAAGAACTGGGTTTTAGATCCCATTCCACTGATTCAATAAAATTAAATCCTCTTTCAAGTCTGCTGATCAGGCAAAATCCCTGCCAAAGCACGAGCCAACTCTTTTTTAAAATCCAACTGCATTTGTTTTGCAATCTGAATTCTTTGTGCTTGTGGTGAGCCTGCACCGTGTAGGGATTCTGTTAAGTATCCTACGGCATTTCTTCCTAAAGTCATATTCTCAATCAAACGCAGTATTCGAATACGATCTTCTGGATCTAAATCAGGTTTTGTTTTTAGATATTTCTTTATGATTCTACCCAGTTCAGGATGCTTTAAATCCTTTTCAGATGGCATCGTAGCAACTAAACCACCTGCAAGATCCTGAGCCAATCTACCTATTTCATAAGTAAACCGAGTAACATGGTGTTTGCAAACGTTAGCCAGCATATCGTCATTAATGTAGACACCTGATTGCATCTTTTTTGCTTGATAGCTAGAAGCAATACCCATGCCATAAATTGTCTCATTCAGATGTGTCATTTCCGTCAACTTATCTTTCACATGCGATGCCTTGTCAACACCATTGTATTCAGCAATGGCTGCTGCTGCACCAATCAAAACGTCCCCTACCCCTGATTTACAGACGTAACTTCTTCGATGATAACAAGTGAATCGTTCCACCAACGGTGCGGCAAATTCAAATTCACCATCCATAAAAATGAATTCATTGGGAATGAAAACATCTTCAAAAATAACCAATGCTTCTTGTCCTGAAAATTTTTGATTACCTGTATCGATCGTTGATTCTTCTAAATGCCTTGTGTCACTTGATTGCCTACCATAAACATAAGTAATCCCTTTGGCATCAACCGGTATGGCTCCAACAATGGCGTATTCTTTATCCTCTTCTGTCAATCTTAATGTTGGCATAACAACTATCCAATGTGAGTTGATACAACCAGTTTGATGGGCTTTTGCACCACGAATAAAAACTCCCTCATCGTTGCGATCTACAACTCGGACGTAAAGATCTGGATCAGATTGCTGATGCGGTAATAAATTGCGATTTCCTTTGACATCGGTCATTGCTCCACTGATAACAAACCCACCATTTTGTACCATGGTAAGAAAGGATAAAAATCTTTGGTGGTAATCTGATTGATATTTTTGATCCATGTCATAGGTCACTGAATGCAGACTATTGATAGCATCCATTCCAACACACCTTTGAAAACAAGTACCCGTTAATTGGCCTAATTTTCTTTGCATTTTATTCTGCTTAACAAGATCGTCTGCATTCTCAGCGATATGTAGAAATCGATTAATCTTTTCGCCGGTATAAGGCGAAACAGCAGTGGCTAGCTCTGGGTTTGTTTGTGTAAGATCATAGGTTTCTGCTAATGCATTAATAGAAGGCCTGATGATGGGATGTTCTACCGGATCATCGATCTGCTCGCCAAAGAGATACACAGAAAGCTTACGATTTCGCAAACTTTCAATATACTCTTGACCAGTTGTGATCGGTTTTCCCACACTCCACATTATAACAATGAATGTGAAGAATTGGGCTCAGCTACAAATCCTAATATATATGCTATAGTCTCAAATAAATTAATTCGTCTTAGAAATAAGTTTATGCCCTCAGAAAACAAAGAAAAACGTGCTATGGTCCGTGGAGACGGAACCTACCCCACTGTGCCTTTAAAAAAAGACACGATCTCGATAGCCATTGCCCAAACCAGAGTCAAGGGCGTGGATGGAAAAACCCCTCATAAAGGCATAAGAAAAAACTTGGATTACTTGTTGGAATGCATTGATATTGCTCAAGGCTTTGGTGGTAGAAGTGATCTAATATGCTTCCATGAATTCCCCATCACCGGATTCAGTAATTGGTCTAAGGAAGAGCACTACAAAGTGGCCATCGAGATCCCAGGAGCTGAAACTGAAGAAATAGGGAAAAAATGCAAAGAACATGGCTGCTATATTGTTTTTGGAACATACGCCAAGGATCCTGACTGGCCTGAACACATTCTACACTTAATGGTGATGATCGATCCCGAAGGCGATGTTGTTGCAAAACATTGGAAACAAAGAAATGTCCGTGGCATGTTTCCAGGATCAGAACAGTACACCAGTGCCATATACGATGTTTATGATCGCTTTATAGAAATGTACGGACAAGACCAAGTGATTCCTGTTGTCCAAACTGACATCGGAAATATTGCCATGTCGGCTGTTCAATTTGAACCTGAGTTATTCCGATGTATGGCATTTAAGGGAGCTGAAATTATTTGTCGTGTTGCAACCGGTGGATTCGAATATGAGGATATGCGACTCACCTCCTACCACAACAGTCTGTATACATTGATTGCGAACAACTCAATCAATACCGGGGAACGCAACCCTGGTTTTTTTGATGATTCAAATTATGGAGGACCTGGTCGTTCTGCAATATTTGGCCCTAGAGGCATAGAAATAGCTAAGGCCGGGGCTTTTGAGACAAAAATAGCAGCTTCCATCCCAATAAAAGCCTTCAGAGAAAAACATAGAATCCCTGATTTGCATTTGACATTATACCAACCCGTATTTGATCAATATCAGGAGCGATACGATTCTGGACTGTATCTAAAAACCCTACCTAAAAATAAACAGGATGCATACAAAAGATTTTTGGAAAATGCTCGTTGGGTGCATTACTGGTAAATTATTTGTAGGCGATTCACTACCAGAGAACGGAGAAAGATTTGAACAATAAATTCGGTCCAATACAATTGTCACCAGGAATCTCTCGATTCAATGTCATTACATATTTCTACGCCTGTTTCATCTGTATTGGAGTGCTGGCTGGAATGAATTTCATTCAAGGATACATACTCACTGAGAATCTTGCTATCCCAAGAGCCAATCAAGGAACCATCAGTGGGGATTTGGCTTTTGTTCAAGAAATCATAGCCATATTATTCGTAGCATTTTTTGGCATCCTAACGGATCGGATTGGCAGGCGATCAGTCATGGTTTTTGGAACAGTGGTTTCGGCCGCTGGTTTTGCTTTATATCCCTATGCCACGTCCATAGATGAGCTGTTCGCGTATAGAGCCTTATTTGCTTTAGGTGCAGCTGCAATTTCCTCATCGATTGCTGTCATCGTCAATGATTACCCCAAGGAACAATCAAGGGGTAAGTTTATTAGCATTCACTCGGTGTTGAATGCCCTAGGTGTTGCTGTCTTCGCTTTTATACTGGGTCAACTTCCCACATTTTTTTCCAACAAAGGCTTTGATCCAATCACATCTGGGCAGTACACAATGATTATTGTTGCAATCGTATTCCTGATTTCTGGACTGATTTTTCAACTGGGATTAAAAGGTGGAACTCCGGAAAAATTGAGTCAGAAACCTTCTATAAAAGAGCTGGTTACAGTCGGGATACAATCGTTTAAGAACCCGAGAATTGCACTCTCGTTTGGGACAACGTTTCTGGCAAGAGCGGATGTTTCAGTTAATGGCATTTTCATCTCACTATGGGCGATACAGAGTGGAGCAATGATGGGCTTATCTGCAGGCGATTCTATCCAACTAGTTGTCCGGGTTATTGTTGTAACAAATTTAGTGAGTATAGTTTGGGCTTTCATCTTTGGGGCAATACTTGACCGTATCAATCGGGTAAGCGGCATGATTGTGGCGATGACCTTGGGAACCATTGCCTATGGTTCTATGGCATTCATCGATTCCCCATTGAATTTTTCCAACCTACCCTTCTTTATTCTAGTATCCTGCAGTGCCATTGGGACCGTCATAGCCACAAGTAGCTTGATCGGACAAGAAGCTCCTGTTAAACAACGGGGTTCGATTATAGGAATCAGCACGCTTTTCGGGGCAATAGGCATCCTAACGGCTACCGCCTTAGGGGGACGACTATTTGATCTGATTGGACCTTCAGGTCCATTTCTCTTCATATGTGGAATGCATAGTGTATTACTTTTGGTTACAATCATTGTCAGAATAAAAGCCCCTGGCATGCTGTTTCAATCAAAAATACCACCCGACGGAAAACAAATAAATGATTAGAAAAAAATATATTGATACTTCCGAGGGGCAGTGTCATGTCCGCTTTGTTGAGGGTGAAGGTTTACCGGTTGTTTTCCTGCATCAAGTTCCCAGTTCTTCGAGGATGTTTGAAGCAATAATGAATCGACTTGGGAATGAACACTCCATGTATGCCATTGATACCCCTGGCTTTGGAGCAAGTTTTGACCCCGTCAACACCCCAACTATGAAAGAATATTGTGATTGGCTGCTACATATCTTTGAATCTCTCTCATTAGAAAGATTTCACCTTTTTGGCCACCATACAGGATCCTCTCTGGCGATCGAAATCGCCCATGAACACCCAAGTTTAGTCTCCTCGCTGACCATGATCGGTCCCTTTGCTGCAACGGCAGAGGAAAAAGAGGCTATGCGAGAATCTATGGGTTCTGATTGGAGTCCAGTCGATGACGGCAGCCACTTGATGATGGTGTGGAATTTAGTAGGCGATATCCTGGGAGCAAGAGGCCATCTTGAACTGCACCACAGAGAAACGCTGGACACCCTGAGAGCTTATCATTCCTCGCACCAAGCACACGAATCGGTTTGGGATCAGGACTTCATAAGCCTTTTTAAACAAATTGAATGTCCCATGCTGATAATGTGTGCCCCAGATGATGTTTTATATCCGTTTTTTAACGTAGCCAAAGAACTCAGGCCAGATGCAACCTATGCAGAAATCAGTGGTAAGAATTACGAACCTGACTTGGACTCGGAATCAATTGTCGACAATTTCAAAACCTTTATTCAAACACTTTAAACGTGGATCACTTGCAAAAAATAACAGTAGCAGAAAAAACATCCACGCTATTAAGTTGGCTAATTCTTGTGCTATTCATTGTGGTTTTCATCAACATGTCTATAACCCCTAGAATACCGATCGAATCACCTGAGAGGGTTTCTTTAAGAAGTTTTCATATAGCAATTGCTTCAATCTTATTCGCATTTAGCTTTCTCAGGGTTTACATCTGGTGGCACTTCCCTCCTCAAAACAAACAGCAAAAATTACCACAAGAAGCCTACAATCAATTGCATGTTCTCCAGTTTACTCTTTATTGTTCCTTCATTGCTCAGGGACTCACTGGATTAATTACCACTTGGTCTGACGGGTTGATACAATTTCAACCAAACTCAGAATCTGTTAATCATGCTTTGTGGACTTTTTCTGGCTATTTTCACAGTGCATTTGCATTTTTATATATCGCAATCATCGTATTCATTGTACTAATAGGTATTTATCATATGATCCGTTACCGGGTTTGGCGATTTAGTATTTTCACTTGATTATTAAGATGAGAAAGAAATGAAAATTGGCAAGAAAAAAGACTGGCTTTTAGTTCTCATTTTACTAGCGGTGTCATGTTATTTGCCCTACCTAATATTTGGTGCTTATCCATATGCCAATAAAACCAACGCAACTTCGGATGAGATCAAGCAATTAACTGCCAATCTGGATCTGCCAGATTATTACCTCAATGAACTACCAATGATCAGTGATGAAAAAAAGCAAATGGAAGCAGATGCCTTTTCTAACTGGAATGGAGGCAAGTGTAGATTCTGTCATTCAATAAAAGCTAATGATAGAGATCGCATGGCACCAAGTTTGTATCGTATTTTTGGTAAACCTGCAGCCGTGGCTGATAATTTCACATATTCTGATGCACTCATTAACATGAGAAATGATGGGTTAATCTGGACACCAGAAGTATTGGATGCTTTCATATCCAATCCGGGAGATTTTATCCCTGGAAATAGAATGAGAATGGAAGGAATTGAAGATCCAGATACAAGAAAATTAATTATTAATTACATCATGCGTGAATCGCGTTAACAAGGAGAAAAAAATGGCCATTGAATTTGAACATGAAATCAATTTTCAATCCAACACTTGGAATAGAGATGCCTGGGCTAGAATACAGGGCGATCTAAATTCCGAAAAAGAAGCAATCTGCTACGTGAACGGACAAATTTTAGGTGTACGTCCTGGTGAGGCTGCAAAAGAATTGTGCGGATTTGAAACATTTTTATGCACCCGACTACTGCCCCAGAAAGAAGATGGTTCAATTCGACGACTCAATAAAGAGGTTATCTATTATACCGACTCAAGGAGTGGCGAAGTTATTCACGAATGGACCAATCCCTGGACAGAAGAAGTGGTTAATGTCGTTCACGTCGCCAATGATCCCTTTAATTATACGATCAGTGAATGGCTGATTCTTGCCCCTGAAGATTTCCCAGGACAGGAAAAAAAGGAACCTAGAAAAATCCCTCTTATATTCCCTTGGAAGGTGGTGGGAGAAACAGTAATTCTCAATACCGATATGCACCTGTATTACCCTAATGCACTGCAACCAGATAAATGGGTTAGGGAATCCTCTGGAACCATGGCTCAAGTTTCTGAAATGATGCGTTATTTTGTATCGTTAGAAGATTTAAAAAATCCTGCATTGACTTCAGTTCTTTTCAATGGAACTTGGAACCGGATCACTCCTTGGCTGCCATGGATGTTAATGGGTCAGACTCCTGGACATTGTGTTTATGTCGGCACAATGGTCAAATCTGATACCATCGAAGTTGTACCTGCTCATATAAGGAAATTTACTGAAGAGAACTACCCCCACATGCTTAGCGCCCCAACGGAAGATTATGGTCCCAGTATTTCGAGTCTGGAATATTATTCTAGAGAACAAACACCTGCACCGCCTCTAAAAGACTGACTTAGGCAATAATCTTTTGTCACCAATTATTTTATTTGGAGCAACTGGTAAAACTGGTTTGGCCTTGTCCAAACTTATTTCGAGCAAAAGTTTAGAACTGTTTGCTGCTGTAAGACCTGGGAGAGATTCCGGTTTATTGGAGTCATTTGGCGCAAAGATATTAATTGTTGATGCTCTGGACCAAAATCAAGTTCATAGCGCTTTAAAAGACCTTAATAAGAGCAGCACCATTGTTAGTTTGGTAGGTGGTCGACATCCTGAACTGGGCATGCGAATTGATCACCCAGCCAACAAGAACATCATTGAAATTTCGAATGAATTGGGTTTTTCTCGGTTTATTTTTATCACCAGCATAGGTTCGGGGGAGAGCAAACCTCAGCTCCCTGAGGTTCTGAAACCAATTCTTGGCCCGGTAGCTGATGAAAAAACAAAAGCAGAAAATGTACTCAGAGCCAGTGAACTTGACTACACCATTATACGACCCGGTCAGTTGACCAATGAAGAAGCTAGTGGGGATGGTATCCTGACCGAGGAGTGTATTTTAGGAACCATGTCTCGGGAAGATCTAGCACTGATGATCATGAAATGTATTGAGGATGGAGAAACGATTGGCAAAATTTACTCTGTTTTAGATACAAACAAAAAACTTGATCTCAGTTGGGTGAATGAACGTTAAATAAAATTGCTAAGAGTGGAAGAGAACAAAAAATTTTTACAATATCCATCCAATCGCCGTGCGTGGTATGCAGTGGTGGTCCTAACTATGGCCTATGTCGTTTCATTTTTGGATCGTCAATTACTTGCATTGGTAGTACAGGATGTAAAAACAGACTTAGATCTTACCGATACACAAATTAGTCTCTTGCTGGGATTTGCGTTTGCACTGTTTTATACAACCATGGGCATACCCATCGGCAGATTGGCAGATAAAAAAAGCAGAAGAGCAATTATTGCCACAGGCATAACAATCTGGTGTCTGATGACGGCTGCCTGTGGATTGGCTAGAAATTACACTCAATTATTCTTTGCCCGTGTTGGTGTTGGCGTTGGAGAAGCGACTCTAAGTCCCAGTGGACTGTCAATGATCAGTGATTATTTCCCCACTGAGAAACGAGGCAAGGCATTGGGATTTTTCAATATGGGTGTCTCCGTTGGATCTGGCATAGCGCTCATCGGTGGGGGGCAAATTATAGCCTATGTCAGCAATGCGCCTCCAATCATCATTCCCTACATAGGTGAAATTTTTGCCTGGCAAGCTTTGTTTCTGTTTGTGGGTCTCCCAGGGTTAATCGTTGCAGCACTGATGGGAACCATTAGAGAACCTTCGAGAAAAGGCAAAATCACAATGAGAAGTCAGGATGGTAAACAAACAGATGAGATATCCATTTCACAAACAATTAAATTTCTCTTGGCGAGAAAAAAGACTTATGGCTGGTTGTTTCTATCGATGGCGTGTTCTGTTCTGATTGGATATGCATTCTTGTCATGGATGCCTGCAATGTACATCAGAACATATAACATAGACATCGGCACGATTGCACTTTGGCAAGGATTAGCTTTTCTCGTCGGTGGGCCGCTCGGGGCGACCATGAGTGGGGTATTAGGAGATAAACTATTTAACAAAGGTGATAATGCTGCGCACGTTAAATTGTTCGCGTATTGCACCATTGTAATGGCTATCAGCGCCTCACTAGTACCCCTGATGCCTACTTATCAATTGGCAACTTTGATGTTTCTTCCTCAAATAATCGCTGCAGCTGCCCAGACAGCTCTTGCTCCCATTGCGATAATCAACATCACCCCCAATCAAATCAGAGGGCAAGTCACCGCCATCTATTTCTTTGTCATCAGCATGACGGGTTATACGCTAGGGCCTACAAGTGTGGGGCTACTAAACGATTACTTTTTCAAAGATGAAGGCATGATTCGCTATTCCATGACCATGATATCAATCATAGTCGGGGTCATTGGCATCATCGCAGGATTTCAATGCATCAAGCATTACCGAAAACATATAATTGAAAGTCAAACGGGAAATTATACTGAATCGCTGTAAAGCGGTTATTCTGACACAACCGATTCATTCACCATCTGATCGATCATCTCGTCGTTAAAATCAAGTTCTTTGAGAATCTCTCTGGTATGCTCCCCCGGTTGTGCAGGTTGATGCCTCACCCCAAATCGATTGCCATCCATTTCTATCGGCAAAGTTGGTAGCTTAACTTGCCCTCCTTCGGGAAGATCGATTGAAACCAAACCATCGGATGCATTCAAATGTGGATCTTCGAAAAGGTCTTCTGGCTTAGAGATCGGTGCAAACGGTAATCCTGTTTCTTCCAATTTCAGCATCAACTCCGATTTGGTATATTGTTTGAATGTTTCAGTGATGATGGGGATGATGAGATCTCTATGTTCCACTCTGCCAGAATTTTCATTCAAATCAGGATTTTCTAACAATTTCAGTAAATCAAAAGCCTTACAAAATGATTGCCACTGCCCATCGCTGACAACCCCAACAAACACTTGTTCATCCCCCTTGGTTTGAAATACCTCATAAATAGCCCAAACAGATTTACGAGCCGGCATCGGTGGAACCGTTTCTCCAGTAATGGCATTTTGAGCCATATGTTGTGTCATCAAATACGCCACGTTTTCAAATAAAGCGCTCGTTATTTTTTGGCCTTTACCAGTAGTTTTTCGTTGTTTGCGAGCAGCTAAAATACCAATGACACCAAACATGCCACCCATAATGTCAACCACCGATGATCCAGCTCTCAAAGGCTGGCCTGTGGGCCCTGTCATATAAGCAAGCCCACCCATCATTTGAGCTATTTCATCCAAGGCTGTTCTGTTCTCATAAGGACCCTGGAGAAATCCTTTGGCTGAGCAATAAATCAACCTGTTGTTTAAAGGTTTCAAATCGTTGTAGCTGAATCCAAGTCTTTCCATGGTGCCAGGTCTGAAATTCTCGATCAGTACATCTGATTCTTGAATCAGCTTTAATGCAATATCCTTGCCTTGGTCTGATTTTATATCCAGAGCAATAGATCTTTTATTTCGATTAAAAGAAGTAAAAAAGCCAACCCCAGAACCAGGCAATAATCTCGTCTTATCTCCAGTAACCGGTTCAACTCTGATAACTTCAGCACCCAGATCAGCAAGAATAGCGCCCACCGCAGGTCCCATAATCATGTGGGTAAACTCTGTAACTTTTATTCCTTTGAGCGGTAGGCTATCTTGCGAAAACATTTTTCCGTTATTGATTCAATCATTCATTCGATTGCTTATTCTACCTACAATAGCGGTATTTTTCATTAGAGATCATATTAGGAAAACCAGGATAAACTTGTTAAACATAGATCTAGATCAGGGATTGTTATTAAGATCTGTGCTATGTTGATTTCGATTATAAATAAAAGATAGAACCCTTATGTCTAGTTCAATTTCGACAATCGAAAAATATTAAAACAATCTCCAAAACATTTAATGAATAAAAGACAATCTAGGATTAGCCTAGATAAAATCATTTTGATTATCGGCTTAATTATTTATGGAGCCGGATTTTCACTGCTCTATATCATTTTTGCTCCTTTATCCCGAAGCATTGGTCTGAGTACAAATCAATTTGGCATATTGATTGCCATTTCAAATGTGGCTTTAGTATTTTCATCCTTTTATTGGGGTAAAAAAAGTCAGTCGATAGGTAGAAAGCCTGTTTTTATTATAGGTCTGTTCAGTTATGCATTGGCTTATGCACTGTTTGCATTTGGAATTCAACTTGGCTTGTGGGGATTGTTTGCCACTTGGCAATTATTCTCGATATTATTTGTGATCAGATTAATCTATGGGGGTCTTATTGGAGGCATCCAACCCGCCGCAGTTGCTTATATCTCGGATTCAACCGAGGGTGAACATAGAACCCAAGGCATGGCACTCATTGGCATGTCATCTGGTATTGGCACTATGATTGGTCCCGCCGTTGGAGGTGGACTTGCTTTCGTGCATCCCTTATTTCCATTGTATTTTGGTGCAGCCCTAGCAATCATAGGTGGTCTTCTGGCAATGAAGTTTTTAATTGAGCCAAATCAACGACTGCAGACTCACCCAGTACAAAATCACAATTTGAAATTTTATGACAAGCGAATAATGCCCTACCTTATTGGTTGGGCAGTTGCATTTTTGGTATTTACCGGGACACAGGTCATAGCGGCATTCTTTATCGAGGATCGACTTGGTATTACCGGTTATAATGAAATCATTAAAGCAACCAGCATTGCCTTGCTCTCAATGGCTTTAACTACAACGCTGATGCAAGCTGTGGTCTTACAAATAATAAATATACCCGCAAGAATCTTATTGCGACTATGTTTTTTAATTTTTGGATTCGTGCTGTTCTCAATTCCATACATAGAGACTTTAAACTACTATTATTTATCGTTTGCCGGCATTGGAGTTGCCTTTAGTATGATCACCCCAGGATTAAACTCAGCCGCAACATTAAGTGTTGAAGAGCATGAACAAGGAGAAGTGGCAGGTCTCTTGTCGGCAGCACCAGTAGTAGGCATGATTTTTGGACCTGTAATTGGTGCTCTACTCTATAATATCAATCCAAACTATCCTTTTTTCTTTGGTTCTTTGGCAGTAATTGTTTTAGGAATCTATTTTCAATTTGTCAAAACTCCTGATTCCTAAATTCTGTAATTAGGTATTTTTCGATTCTGTTAAACCATCAGAAGCTTGTTCTTTCTTTTCATCCTTACGCCATATTTGCCGAGGTCCATAACCGTCTTTTCTAAGAAAATGCTCAGTATAGACAATCCGATCAGGATCTAATTTCATAAGAATCCCATTTGGAGGTTGATCAAACCCGAACCCAATCTCTGCCGACGATGCCTGCCATCTGAAAATGGTCATACCATACTCCCAGTCTGCTGTGCCAGGATCCAACAATTCTGCCTTACCAAACAATTGTGCACCCTGAGCCACCACCCATCCAGCCATGGGGTTTGCAACCGCAAATGAAACCCTTGGATCTCTCTGCATGGCTTTAAGCTTTGGGCTGCCGGGTTGGGGGAAAATATACACGGTGAATTTATCTGCATAGAACTCCAGCGGACTCACTATTGGTCCATGTAAACCCAGTGTGCCCAACATCCCAAGATTGCTCAATGTAAGAGCTCTCTGAATACGATGCTCCAACATGTCTCTTGGTAATGATTTGGTTGTCCAAGGTATTTGTTCCAGCCAAGGATGTGCATTACTCATGTGTCACCTCCAATATGTATTAGCCTTTTATCATGCATTAAAAATGAAATTGGGAAAAGGAAAAACAATTAAATTGTAATTTGAACTTTATTCTAAGTTATTTTTCTTTCGAGAAACCCATGTATAGACGGCCACAATCAAAACAAGAAAATTTAGACAGGCCATGAGTAAAAATGGACCTGTATAAATATAATCAAACAAAAAACCACCCAGCCCACCGGCAATGACTTGACCAATTGCACCACACATTGCAAAAGCACCAAAAAGCGTTCCTCTAATTGCTGCCGGAGCTGTTTTCCCCATCAAAGATGTCGAAGAAATAATCGATGCGCCTTCACCCATGCCCAAGAAAATGGCTGTCGGTATTATTGAAGAAGACATTGGATCATCAACGAGACCCATCATTAAATAACCTGAGGATGACAGTGTAAATGCAATCATGACTCCATAAAGTCTATGCAATCGATCAAACAGGAAACCAAATAAGGGAGCAGTAATTACTACCGTGCCAGCTATGATGGGCACAATGATCGCTCCACGGGCATAACCCTCGTCAATGGTCATGCCATTATCTATTGCAAAACGAGTCATCCACAAAAATGTAAAAGCTCCTACTACAAAAATATCACCCCTGGCAGCCAGAGAAGCAATGAAGGCTAATCTAACTCTAGAATCTTTTTTAGCAGCTGTATAACCCTCCTTTATCAATAAACCCAGATTGGGCTTCTGAATTTTTTTTGTCATCAATCCTGGTTTTAATAAAGTGAAAACTATCAGTGATGCTAATAAGCAAATAATGGTCGCTATCCAAAAGGTATAGGTTCCAGCATCAATAGGATCAAACCCCCTTGCTTTGAAAACCATTGGCATTTTTGTTAAGACTAACGACGTTGCCATCACTCCTATTCCCTGGAATAAACCCATGAAACCATTCCATTTTGCCCTTGAACGTTCTTGAGGATAATCGCCTGTATAAACCAGCAGTATAGTTGCAGCGGCAGATACTCCTACAGCAAAAATAGCTCGAATGAGATAGAGATGGTAAAACTCAGTGGATAGGGGAAACAGTAAATAAGCAAGCGCCATCAATAAGAGGCCTATTGAAAAAATGGGTCGTCTTCCGACCTTATCAGCCAATGCTCCCATGAAAGCAGTTAATAATATAATTATTAATTCTTGCATGGTACTAATAGAACCAACAACAGCCCCTTGTATGTTTCTTGCAATCCCAAGATGCTCTTCTAGGACATAGGGTTGCATGAAATTCATAAAAGCAAATACCGAGGTATTTAACATTGCTACTGGAAAGAAACTAATAGCGCTGACCCTACTAATACCGGGCATCAATAATATAGGGCCTAGTTTTCTAGATTCATCAGATGAAAAACTTTTGTTCATAACTCATTTCATTTTTATTGATTGCTATACTACCATTATATGCAGGTGGGTGATCGTCCTACAAAATGCGATCACCAGTTATTAAATATAGACAACGATTAAGACGATGTACACTAATCTTTGGTATGTGGCAGCACGAAGTAGTGATTTAAAGAATCAGCCTCTGTACGTAAAAATGCTTGGTTCTGATTTTGTTTTATTTAGAGACAAAGCAGGCAACCCAGCCTGCCTGAGCAATGCTTGCCCACACAGAGGCTCCAGTTTGTCAAATGGCTCGTGTAATGAGGAGGGGATGATAGTTTGTCCTTTCCATGGCTGGCAATATGACAACAAGGGACGCTGCAGAAAAATACCTTCTATCGGTAGTGATAATCCTGAAAAAGTAACACCTGGAGCCAAAATTGATCACTATCCCGCAGTAGATAAATATGGGTTGATCTGGGCTTTCCTTGGTGATCAACCTGAACAGGCGGTACCAATTTTTGACATTCCGGAACTAGACGATCCAAGCTATACCTATGTTGAATATGATGTCGTTTTTGAATCTAATTTTCATTTAGCAAAGTTCAGTAACTTAGACTATGTTCACCTTCCAATTGTGCATGGAATCAAATTTGAAGATCAGGAAAATCCGTTTCAACCTCCTCCTCATCAGGTCAAAAAAACTGATTATGGACTGACTGCATTCATTCAAACCGAAGCAACTTACAGCGAGGGAGAATGGGAAGATGTTCGAGAAAAAGGAACACAAGTCAAATCTGTATTAAAATATTTTATAGCAGGACAAACACTCCGGGGCGAAGTGGAGATTGGTGCAATAGGCTCTGGAAAATTCAACTGTTTTTATGAATTCTCAACGCCTATAGATCAAACAAGCACAATGATGCGGTATTATTTCTTTAGAAATTTTATGACTGAAAAGGAAAATGATCCTATTGCACTTGAGAGAAATTTGAAGAATATTTTTGAAGATAAAGATATTGCTGAAGCCCAAGTGCCTAAGAGTGGGCCCGATGGCATGTCTCCTATTGTCGGCCTTCACGAAGACACGATTATAAAAGTTTACTGGGAAATAATGCACGAAATGAAAACAAAGGGCTGGCAAATTGATCTAAAAAAATGGCGAGAAATGATTGCCAATAGCAACTACTGTGTTGTCCCTTCTGTTGCAAGAAAAACTAACCCAGAAGGGTGGGCATATCCTGAAATCCCAAGATTATAAATCAGCATCGATGACTGATGTAGAAAGAACAGTTTTAATCACCGGTTCCAATCGAGGAATCGGACTTGAATTTGTTAAACAATATCTTCTGATCAATTGGGAAGTAATCGCAACCTGTAGAAATCCGGATGCAGCAGACGATTTGATCCAGTTGGAAAAGGATTACTCTAATCTTAAACTGAAATCACTGGATATAACTCAAGATAAAAGTGTTAATGATCTGGCTATTCAATTAAAAGAAAAACCCATCGATTTATTGATCAATAATGCCGCTTATCTTGGGCCGCCGGGTCCCCAGAAATTTGGACATATTGATTATAAAATGTTCACAAAAAGCATTGAAGTGAATGCCATAGGCCCTATTCGTGTCACAGAAAAATTGATTGAGAATATCCGACTTGGAAACATGAAAAAAATTGTATTCCTAGGTAGCGCAGCCGGATCTAATGGTCAGATAGCACCCCCAGTTACGCTCTATTCCTATAGAACCAGTAAAGCCGCACTTCATTTAGCAGCACATAACCTTTTTCATGAATTGAAGTCTGAAAACATTATGGTTTCCCTCATCAATCCCGGTCTAGTCGATACCCGAGGTTTTCTAGATCTAAAACTGGGTGATCCAATACCAGAACATTTAACAAAGATTGTCCCCATCACGCTGATACAAATGATTCTAGAAGGGAAGATTCCAATGATTACGACTCTGGAATCAGTGACACAGATGATTCAGTATATAGATAACCTGACATTGGATACTGAGCCGTTTTTTGTCAATTGTGATGGCACACCAATGCCCTGGTAGTTAGGTTCAGATTGGTGGCGCGCCTGGAGGGATTCGAACCCCCGACCACCTGGTTCGAAGCCAGGTACTCTATCCAACTGAGCTACAGGCGCAACTTTAAAACTGCTGGCATTATATCTTAGCAATAAAAGGAAATAATAATGCTTGTTGTTTTAACTCTTCAAAAGCTTCCTCATTTGAAATTCTTCTAAATTCTATACAGTCACCTGGTCTTAGTTGACCGATTAAATGTCGATTGAAAAGTGGAATTTGAATCAATCTCGGATAGCCACCCAACGTTTGGGCGTCTGAGCCCAATAATATTGGAGATCCATTCTTAGGGCATTGAAGAGTGCCAGGAAACAGTGGTCCACTCATCATATGATCAGTTGTTTTAATATTCAAATTCGCACCTTTTAAACGACTCCCCATTCGATCTGAATCATTCGATACCTTAAAAGTTTCAGAAAACAAAAGGGTTTGTGAATATTGATCCAGAAAATCAAACTCCGGTCCTGGAATCGCTTTTAGACTCCATTGATTAGTAAAATCCTGACCTGTAATCTCTACAGAATCCTGAGGTTTGTTTTTAAAAGTAGGCGAACTTCTGGTCTGAATGATGTCTCCCTTTTGCAAAATTTTCCCATTGAAGCCGCCAAGATTAGCAGGCAGATAGGTTGACTTGCTACCCATTATTGGATCGCACACTAAATCGTCAGAGAAAGCTATATAACTACGACATCCATAAGAACAAGCACTCATCACAAGCTCGTCTCCAACACTAACACTGTAGGTTTTATACGTTTCAACTTGCTTGTCATTGATCCTAGGGTTCATATCCGACCCCGTGATTAAGATTTGCATCTCTTTTAGAAAAGATAATCTGGGTCCTGTGAGTGTGCATTCTATCACTGCAGAATCATGTGCTTTCCCAAGCAAATAATTTGCAGCCTTATAAGAGAAAAGATCTGCAGCACCGGACTGTGGACCCCCCATGTGACGCCAGCCACTTCGACCCCCATCTTGAATCGTGGTTTGAAGTCCTGGTGTGATCACTTCTATACTCATCTGGTCACTTTATTTTGATAGTCCTGAAATTGTTCAATCGATATCGCTGAGAATTTAATAGTCATGCCAGTCGATAACTTAAATGGATTGTTTAATTCTGAGTCAAATAGTTTCATTGGTGTGCAACCAATAATTTGCCACCCTCCAGGTCCTCCGAGAGGATAAATTCCTGTTCTATATCCTGAAATACCGATCGATCCTGGTAATAAATGTAATTTTGGAACAGCAAGACGTGGCATGAATAACTTCTCCGGCAATTCACCAAGATAAGAAAACCCGGGTGTAAATCCAATCATAGTTACTTGATACGTGACACTGCTATGAATCTTTATGACCTCTTCCCTACTCAATGCTTTCTGCTCGGTTACAGTGTGCATATCTGGTGCAAATTCATCGTGGTAACAAACAGGGATATGAATCAATTGATTATTTTGCGTTAACGGCTGAAAGTCGAATTCATCAATCTGTTTTTCCAACTTATTGTACGCTTCTTTGGCGGACAATCTAAAGGGGTTGTATCTGACCGCAAGACTTTCTTCAGCAGGAACCACATCAATCCAGTCATTGTTGGATACTCTTAGATAGGCCAACAGCGCAAGAATATATTCGTTCGGTTTACAGGTTAATACCAAGTGTTGAATATTTACCAATAAAGCATCGTCACCATAGTGGATAATTGATGATTCAACAATTTTCTTCATACAACAAAGCTTTGAATTGTAATGTTTATTTTTTCAAGTTCTGAACGGACCCTGGCAGCTGTTTTGAGTGCATTGGGACTGTCACTATGAAGACATAGTGTCTCGGCTGTAATATCGATAAGATCTCCGGTTTCTGTTTGTACTTTATTATTACAAACTATATTTACTGCTTGCTCACAACACTCTGACACGTTTTCCAAAATAGCTCCCTGCTGGCTCCGGTTAAGTAAAAATCCACTGTCACTATATCGTCTGTCTAAGAAAGCTTCGCAGATGAAACGCATCCCATGTTCTTCTACGACACTCTCTATCGCCGAACCTGGTAGGCCCAAAATATATAGATTTGGATCAATTTGATTGATGACATCAACAAAGAGTGTTGCAACATCTTTACTATTTGACACATCATGATAAAGAGCTCCATGTGCTTTAACATGGGTTGGTTTGGTATTGAGCTCCTTTGACAAAGCCACAAGCTTGTTGATTTGATGAATCAATGACTCCTTTAGTCTAGATTCATTAATTTCAATTGAGCGCCTTCCAAAACCCATTGGGTCTGGATAGGAGGGGTGTGCACCAATAGACACTTTATTTTTTTGACAAGCAACAATGATTTTTTTCATGCTCTCGTCGTTGCCAGTATGGCCACCACAAGCAATGTTGCATGAACTCACATGGTTTAGAATTTGGAGTTCATATAAATACTGAGTATCGGTTTGAAATTCACCAAGATCCGCATTGAGATCAATTGTTATTTGATTTTTATAGTCCATATTCTTGATTTTCTTTAGTATGTTAAATTGATCTATTTTTAACAAATTCAAATTAGAGTATTTATTGAAATCAAGACTTTCAACAGAGGAAAAAAAATAATGTATCTCAATAAGAATTAATTTTGCGCAAGTTGATGTAATTAAAAAAGAAGTATTGTAAATATTAAACAATTGGAATAGGACAAATAATCATTATTTAGTATTCTCCTTTCATTTAATATTCAGTAACTTATACATGATTATTAATCTAAATATCTTTGGTTAATAGGACATTAATAAATAATCAAAATTATTTATTATTTTTATTAAAAAAAATCTTGATAAAAATTCAGCCTTGCGTAACATTTTACCCATCTCTAAAAGACCGATTCAGAAGTGAACTATAGAAGCGAAAGAAAGAGTCAAAAAGAGAAAGAGACCTAAAGGGTGAAAGCGAATCAGCTGGAGAAGCGCAAAAACAAAGGCAGATTCCCACCAAGCTCGAAGAGATAGCGAGCGAGGGGCTGAAGAAAAAATCTCACTTCAGACACCCGAAGGACTCGACTTAGAAAACAGGGCTTAGGCTCTGTTTTTTTTTGCCTTAAAAAATTAAAAACTAAAAACTATAAACCTTTAACCTTGGTTGAACGTGCCGTTTGATAGCCTACCCAAGACAATAGTGCTGCTAGCGGTAGTGCTGCCCAAGCCGCAGACATGGATGACAGCCCTATTATCAACATGCCTTTAATGGTAAACCAACTACCGAATGCTTCTCCTGAACGGGCAACAAAGGTATCCAAAAAAACAGTCGACTTATAACGATCTTGTTTTCTCAGAGCGGTAAAAACTGTCTCCCGTGTGGGTTTATTAAACCCATACTCAAAAACTCGTAAAATGATAACTACTACCAGAACAGTTGTATATTCTGGATAAGTTGCATATCCAACAAGACCCACTGCTAAAATTACTCCGTAAGCGATCAGAACTGCTGCAATTCCAATTTTCCTGAGAATATATGCAGTGATAAAAAATTGGCAAAGCAGAGTCAGTGGGGTAACAATTTGTTCTATTCGAGCAAAAAAAGCAGTTCTCTGACATGGGTCACTGGACCAGTTTTGAACAATGTCTAGAGCAATCATCCATCCAATGGTCATTAATGCAGTCCAAAGAACGATATATGCTGCCATATACCGAACTGAGGAAACTGTAAATAAGCTGGTAATTGCATCTAATCCCCCACCGCCTAAAATAACTTCATCATCGATTTCATTACTTCTATTCATTCCTCTCTCTTTTAGACTATTGCTTAATAAAATCGCTATACTTAAAAATAGAATTGAAATTACAATTAGACTGAAAGGACCACTGTCCAAGCCAACATTGCCACAAACTTCAG
>ERZ651768.329-NODE-329-length-36483-cov-18.631819_pt1 | contig 36483 bp, 30 predicted proteins | sample MGYA00514754_ERZ651768 | MGnify/ENA metagenome assembly ERZ651768
AGATTGAGGCACTGTACGGCTACTCCGGAAGCGCCTTTACCTAGATTATCCAGCAAGCCAACCAGCAGAATATGCCCTGCGGGATTAGGGTAGACATGAATCTGGAGTTGATTACTCTCATTAAACCGAGTTGGGTCCAGATCGAATTCACTGGTCGCCTCAAAACCGGCAAACGGCGCGACCTGAACAAACCGTTCACCTTCGTAACGTTGATCAAGTAGTGACCAGATCTCTTCGCCATCGGGCTTGTTGCTAAAAACACTCTCGTGAAGCGGCACCTGGACCCGCATACCGCTGTGAAATGAACCCACAGCTGGCAGGAACTGAGGCTGGACCGTTAAGCCCGTATATCGCTGCATCTCAGGAATGTGCTTGTGGACCCGCTCCAATGCGTAGGGTGCTTCATAGGGGATGTTCGCCAACTCATTATCTGGGTTTTCCCAGCGCTCAATCATTGACTTACCGCCACCGCTATAACCGGACAGTGCATGAATCGAAATTGGAACATCAGTTGCTATCAGTCCGGCATCTATCAACGGTCGTAACAGCAGAATAAATGTCGAGGAATAGCAACCTGGATTACTCACACGATCAGCCGAAACGATCTTGGCGCGTTGCTCTTCACATAGTTCAGGAAGTCCGTACGTCCAATCATCTGCAACACGGTGGCAGGTACTGGCATCCAGAACCCTAGTACCAACATCCTGTGCCCAGATAGCGGCTTCCGCGGCGGCCTCATCCGGCAGACAAAGAATGGTTAGATCAGCTAGGGATATGGCTTGCTGCCGCGCTGTCTCGGAACGTCGGTCACTATCAGCTAGGGTCAGGAGTTCAATATCACGACGATCCTGAATCCATTGTCTGATCCTAAGCCCGGTCGTCCCAGCTTGACCATCTATAAATATTTTATGTTTCAAAACGGTGGGCGATTCTATCACTACTCTCTATCTGGCTATAGCAGTTTTGCCAAGACCCGATTCAACAGGACACGCCATGATAAGAATACGCTTTCCAGCCAGATCGAGACTTCTAAACCGATTAGGTTGCCCTCGACTCTTTCGAATACCGAATGATCGAGTCGAGCAGCGTTTGTAGGCCTTCTTCATCAGGTATCTCCCGTCCGAGAATCCAGTCAAGTATCTGAGTGTCCTGGTAGCCAAGAAGCGTCTGCAGCCGGGTTCTGTCTATAGGTGACAGGTCGTCATAGCAGTGTTCAGCAAAGGGCTTTAAAACCGAGTCGAGTTCCCGAATACCCCGACGGCATCGCCACAATATCTTTGCTCTGTCTGCTTTCACTCCCTTATTGAGATCGAGCGATCATTTTTTTGATCTGCCCAATTGCCTTTGCAGGATTCAAGCCCTTCGGACACGCGTTAGTGCAGTTCATAATTGTGTGACAGCGATACAATTTGAAGGTGTCATCTAGTTGTTCAAGCCGTTCTTCGGTTGCCCTATCACGGCTGTCAACAATCCAGCGATGTGCTTGCAGGAGTGCTGCTGGTCCTAAATAACGTTCACTATTCCACCAGTAACTCGGACAACTTGTTGAACAACAAGCACAAAGAATACACTCGTACAAACCATCAAGGCGTTTTCTTTCGTCAACAGTTTGAGTGCTCTCAGTTAATCCTGTCGATTCATTTGTCTTGAGCCACGGCTCCACCGAAGCAAGTTGTTGAAAGAAATGAGTCAGATCGGATACAAGATCCTTAATGACCGGCATGTGAGGGAGAGGATATATTCTTACCTTGTCTTTTACTTCCATAATTGGCTTTGTACATGCCAGGGTATTTACGCCATCAATATTCATCGCACACGATCCGCAGATCCCCTCCCGACAGGACCGCCTGAAAGTGAGCGTAGAATCTGTTTCATTTTTTATTTTTATAACTGCATCCAACACCATAGGGCCACAGTTTTTGAGATCAACATGATAAATATCAAGACGCGGATTCTCGTTTTTATCGGGATCCCAACGATAGATCTGAAACTCTCGAGTCTCCGCACCTATCTCGCCCTCGTGCGTGCGGCCAGGTCTTACCCTAGAATCTTTTGGTAACCGTAAATTTGCCACAATCTGTTCTCTTCAATAGACCCTGTCTGTTGGTGGAACCGATTCTACCTCGGTGGTTCCAGTCTCAAGCGTGACAGGGCGATAAGCTATCATGGGTTCATGACCGCTATTGTCCCAGGTAAGCGTATGTTTTAACCATTTTTCATCGTCTCGTTTTGGATAATCTTCCCGAGCGTGGGCTCCTCGACTCTCCTCACGTCGCTCGGCGCTATGGATTGTCGCAACCGATTGGATCAAGAGATTTTCAAGCTCGAGCGTCTCAACCAGATCTGTATTCCAGATCATAGATCTGTCAGCGATGCTGACATCCATAAATCGATCTCTTATAACCTGAATTTTTTCGATACCTTCCTTCAATACCTCCTCTGTCCTAAATACTGCACAGTTATCCTGCATCGCTTTTTGCATGGCCAGTCGGAGTGCGGCTGTGGGATAGCTACCCTGACTAAACCTGACCTGATCGAATCGGGTTAGCGCTTGTTCAATATCACTATCCTCTGCTTTTGGACACGAAGACCGGTGATCCAGGATTTCCACCAACCTTCTCGAGGCCGCTCTGCCAAACACTATAAGGTCCAATAGAGAGTTCGAACCCAGTCGATTCGCACCATGAACAGACACACAAGCCGCCTCACCAATTGCAAACAAACCACCGACGACCTCGTCTTCGCCCTCGGATCCCTGGGTAATCACCTCGCCCCAAAAATTGGTTGGTATACCTCCCATGTTGTAGTGTACCGTTGGTATTACGGGGATCGGCTCCCGTGTGACATCCACTCCAGCAAATACTTGCGCCGTCTCCGAGATTCCTGGCAGTCGTTCAGCCAAAATGGCTGGCCCGAGTTGTTCAAGATGAAGATATAAATGATCTTTATGTCGCCCAATACCCTTACCAGATCGGATCTCTTTGGTCATGGCCCGGCTAACGACATCACGAGATGCGAGATCCTTCGCATTAGGGGCGTAACGTTCCATAAATCGTTCGCCGTCAGAATTAGTCAAATAACCACCTTCGCCTCGTGCGCCTTCTGTTATCAGACAGCCCGACCCATAAATACCGGTTGGGTGAAACTGCACGAACTCCATATCCTGAAGGGGTAACCCAGCCCGCAGTACCATTGCGTTGCCATCACCCGTACAGGTATGCGCTGATGTTGCGGAGAAATAAGCGCGACCATAACCCCCAGTCGCTAAGACAACACTCTTGGCAGAAAATCGATGCAAAGTGCCGTCATCTAAATTCCAACCAATAACACCAATACAGGCACCATCGCGCATGATCAAATCAAGCGCTACATATTCAATAAAAAATTCAACTTCGTGCCGCAATGATTGTTGATAGAGGGTGTGTAGTATCGCGTGGCCTGTTCTATCGGCCGCTGCACAGGTTCGCTGAGCTCGGCCTTCTCCGAAATTAGTCGTCATACCACCGAACGCCCGTTGATAGATCTTGCCGTCTTCTGTGCGCGAAAAAGGCACACCGTAACGCTCGAGCTCAATGACCGCGGCGGGCGCCTCTTTACACATATAAGCGATTGAGTCCTGATCACCCAACCAATCTGAACCTTTGATCGTATCGTACATGTGCCACCGCCAGTCATCCTCTCCCATATTGCCTAATGCAGCGCTCATACCACCTTGCGCCGCTACCGTATGAGATCTAGTCGGAAAAACCTTGGTTAGACATGCTGTTTTCAGCCCTCCCTGTGCAAGGCCGAGACAGGCTCTGAGGCCGGCTCCGCCGGCTCCAACCACCACTACATCATAAGTGTGGTCGATTATTGTGTATGCTTTCTTCAATTAATTATTGGGTCCACATAAAAGCGATCGCACATACTGAACTTGCCGTCATTAGAATTGCAATCCATCTCACCAGATTAATGAGTTGTTTTTGTAGACGATAGCTCGATATGTAATCTTCAAGTACAACTTGAATTCCAATTGCTGCGTGGAACCACAGCACGCCTATCGTTGGGACCAAAAGTAGAGAAGATGAGGGCAGAATTACCCACTGTTTTACCTCAACATAGCTCAACTCTGGGTAAAAGATGATCCTGACAAACAGCCAAAGCATTATTGGCGCTAACACCAAAGAAGAATAGCGTTGATATTTCCAATGCTTTGACCCTAAATTGTTTGCCACGTCCTTCGTCCAATTCTCATTTCAAACTAGTAAAGCCAGGCCCGAACGACAATGAGCAGCGTAACCACAATAGACAGCAGAAAAACTATTCCGCCGCTTAAATAGACACTCGTTAACTCGAAGCCATATCCATAGTCCCAGACAAGATGGCGAATACCGTTAAAACAGTGATAGACCAAACTGAATACCAACCCCAAGGACAATATCTTCCCGGCTAGCGTTGACCCAATTGAGTTGAACATCTGAAAAGACTCCTCCCCAAGAGCAACACAGACTAGCCAACTGCAAATCACAATCAGCCCAAGCACTAGAAACAGGCCAGTCGCCCGGTGCAGAATCGATAGCATCGATGGCAGCTGCGGTCGGTAAATCTGTATATGGGGTGAGACCGGACGTTGCTTAATTGGCATCTTCGATTGCAGGCGGTACGCGAAATTGATGTAAGTTGATCGACCGCTAAAAATCGATGCAACGACCGGCATGTTCCCAATCACCGAATCGAGTTGGATCGGGATGAGATGCTATTGGACCGTCGCCGGCAGTTCGTTTTACAGATTTGGACACAGGCTGATTTGCCTTTGGAACCGCATCGACAACTGCCTTACCGTGCTTACTCGATTCTGTCGACGAGCTTACCTTTTTTCGATCTATACCTTCAATGCCCACACATTAATTTTCTCTACTTTGTGACTATAATACAAGCTCGGTAGTAAACGTTTTGTGAGTAATTCGCTTTGAGAACTCATCAGCTGCTTACGGAACCGGAACCTATAGGCAAACCATATCACTCTGTGAGGAAACAACGTTAAAGCTCATGAGTGAATTAGTAGCGACGCGCGACAACTATACATCGCCAATGAATCGATCCTGGCTGGCATTTCTCGAGTCAAAAGGCGGGGAAATTGTTGAAGGCCAGCGAACGGAATTTCCTCATTTTCAAGAAGAGATACCCGATCAGTACGTAATTCCATGTACACAAGAATCTGTCATATGCTTCGAGGGGACAGATGTTGAGTCTTTTTTGCAAAGCCAATTCACCTGTGATATCAATAACTTAAAAGACAACGAATTTCTTTTCGGGGCTTATTGCAACCCCAAAGGACGAGTACTAGCGACGTTTCGCCTCTTCATAATCAATGGTGCCATCTACATGGTGTGTCACCATTCAATCGTTACATCTTTGCTTGATCGTCTGAAGATGTTCGTTATGCGCGCAGACGTGGCCTTCCGTATCCGTTCTGATTTGGTGGTGATCTGCCTCAATGTAAATTCAGAACTTGGTCGTTTCCCAGTTACTACTTGGTGCCAAGCCGGACCTGCGTGGCCAAAAGAGTGTTACGACGAATCGAAATCTACTCAGCCCGTACAACTTATTGTTGTCCCCGTGTCTGACGCGATCGACATAATTAAAGAATCTGAAGGGGAAATTAGGCTCTTAGATTCCGATTATTGGAATCTGCTTCAAATTCGCCATGGCGTTGCCAGTATTACCGCATCGACTAGTGACCTTTTCACACCACAAAATCTTAATCTTGATTTGATATCTGGTGTCAGTTTTACCAAGGGTTGCTATCCAGGTCAGGAAATTGTTGCGCGTCTACGGTATCTCGGTCGAGTCAAGCAACGTTTACTGCGAGGAAGATTCCAAGACGAGTGTGAAGTCCGAGTCGGTCAGTCTGTTACTTTAGCCGACAGAACAGATAGCAAAGCCGGTGTAATCGTCAACGCGAGTGCCTTGGAGGGAGTAACAACAGAGTGCCTGTTGAGTGTTCACGGTTTCTTGGAAGCCGAAAACATTTTTTGTTCTAGAGCTCAACCTAGCAAGCAGATCACCACACTACCTTTGCCCTATTCACTTCAATGACCTAGGTGGGGAATGTTATCTTCAAGTCAATCTCTGATTCACTATCTATTTTTCGATAATTTGAAAAAACGTCTCACCGGGCTTAATCAAGCCCAGTTCTGATCGCGCGTGTGCTTCTATCGCACTCAATCGGCTTTTAATATCAATTACCTCAGCGTGTAGCCGATCGTTTCTCATTCGCAATTTCTTATTCTGCTCGGTTAACTCGTTCAGTGTTGAGTCCAAAATGAAGAGGTCAAGCACGCTGTTTTTCCCAGCCCATATAGCATATTGAAGAAGCACAAAAAGCAACAACAGCACGCCGAGCAATACTCTGTGGGACATACATTTCTATCCGCTGGATGTCGGAGGCTTCGATGTCGAACTACTCGTTTTACAATGGGGAAAACCACTCAGCCCGGCAAATGAGGCTGTCGAACCCAGTTCTTCTTCAATCATCATCAGTCTGTTGTATTTCGAAACACGTTCCGATCGACACAGAGAACCTGTTTTAATCTGTCCAGCACCCGTGGCAACTGCTAAGTCAGCTATCGTCGTGTCTTCAGTTTCTCCTGATCGATGTGAAATCGTGACACCATAGTCCGCCGCTTTAGCCATATGAATCGCTTCAAATGTCTCAGACAATGTCCCAATCTGGTTGACCTTGATTAGTATTGAATTTGCAATTTTACGGTCTATCCCTTTTTCAAATATTCTAGGATTGGTTACAAACAAATCATCACCTGTTAACTGTATACGATTACCAACAGCTCGAGTGATCAATTCCCATCCATCCCAGTCATCTTCTGCCATTGCATCCTCAATAGTCAAAATCGGATAGCGCTCTATCCAGTCCATAATAAGTTGAACAAACTCTCCCGACGTATACGTCTGGCCGTCACCTTCTAAACAGTATCGGCCATCACGGAAAAACTCTGAACTCGCGACGTCCAAGCCAAGACAAACATCTACCCCGGGTGTATAGCCCGCTTGGGTTATAGCCTCCAGCACAGTCTCTATGGCTTGTTCATTGGAACCTATTTCCGGAGCGAAGCCACCCTCATCACCCACGCCAGTGTTCAGGCCCATTTGCTTAAGAATTCTTCTCAGCGTGTGAAATACATCGGCACCCACCCTGACCGCGTCGGCAATACTAGTCGAACCAACCGGTAGAATCATAAACTCCTGGAAATCAACACGGTTGTCTGCATGAGCCCCTCCATTCAAAATATTCATTTGGGGCACAGGTAGAACCCAGTTTCCATCGCCAAATATTTGCCGCAGGTAGCCATACAGTGGCAGTTTGCTACTGCATGCACTGGCCCGTGCTATCGCAAGTGAAACGCCTAAGATGGCATTGGCGCCCAGGCGTGATTTGTTGGCTGTGCCGTCAAGGTCAATAAGTGCATCATCTATCGCTGATTGCTCAAATGGGTCTAGCTTAAATACGCATTCTGCGATTTCAGTGTTTACATTTTCAACCGCACGTAAAACACCAAGACCAGAATACCTTGATGGGTCACCGTCCCTGAGTTCTACTGCCTCATGGCTACCGGTTGAAGCACCCGAAGGCACTGCGGCACTGCCAATTGAGCCGTCGGATAAGACGACAACTGCCTGTATAGTCGGGTTACCTCGTGAATCGATAACCTCACGACCTGTCACACTGGCAATCCTCACACTCACCTCATTTTCTCCCCAGTCAACCAAATAATCGGCGCAAAATCTAAAGCTCGTGTGATCTCACCGCGATCCCATCCAATGCCATGAGCTCAATCAACAGTGATTCAAGCTGATTGAGTGGCCATGAATTGGCGCCGTCGCTCAACGCCTTATCCGGATCTGGGTGTACTTCCATAAAAAGACCAGACACCCCAGCCGCAATGGCTGCACGCGCCAGAATCGGCACGAATTCTCTCTCACCACCCGATTTATCTCCACCCTGACCCGGAAGCTGTACGGAATGTGTTGCGTCAAATACGACTGGGCAGTCAAAACTCGCCATGATTGCAAGAGATCGCATGTCAACGACGAGATTGTTATAACCAAATGACGTACCTCGCTCACATAGCATGATCTCCGAACCGCCGACCCTCCGAGCTTTAGACAGGACGGACTTCATCTCGTAGGGCGACATGAATTGACCTTTCTTGATATTAACTGGCTTACCAGAAGCTGCCACTGCCTCGATGAGGTCAGTTTGTCTGCACAAGAATGCAGGTGTCTGAAGAATGTCAACAACCGAAGCAACAGCAGACACCTGATCGACAGAATGTACATCGGTAAGCAACGGTAGACCGCTGCTGCTTCGTACGTCGCTGAGTATCTCAAGACCTTCATCCAGTCCAGGTCCGCGGTAGCTCTCGCCTGCAGTTCTGTTTGCCTTATCGAATGAAGACTTGAAAATCAGTAAAATGTTAAGTCGGTCGCTGATTTCCCGCAATGCTGTAGCGACCTCCAGAACGGCCTGTCTCGATTCGATAACGCAGGGACCAGCTATCAAGAAGAACGGATGACTACGCCCGACTTCTCTACCCAACAAATTCACAGTGTCGCAGCTTCCATAAAGCTCGTTTCACCCTTGGAAACGGTCATGGCCGCCTGTATATAATTGGTAAATAAAGGATGGCCGTCCCGCGGTGTCGAGGTAAATTCGGGGTGGAATTGACAAGCAATAAACCATGGATGCTCAGATAGTTCAATCATTTCAACAAGATCATCCATCGATTTGCCAGAAAATGTAAGCCCTTTCTTTTCCAAAACATCTATGAATCGATTGTTTACCTCGTATCGATGACGATGACGCTCCCGGATCTTTTGTTGTTGGTATATGTCTGAACATGCACTGCCTTTCTCCAGGTTCGCGTACTGCGCGCCCAGGCGCATCGTACCGCCAAGATCGACATAGGTGTCCCTGCTTTCTGTCTCACCTGCTTGGTTTGTCCACTCGGTAACCAAAGCAATCACTGGATGCTTGCATTCTTTGTCGAATTCAGTGCTATTTGCGTCTGACAGACCAACAACATTACGGGCATATTCAATAACAGCAATTTGAAGACCAAGGCATATACCCAGGTACGGTACGTTTCGCTCACGTGCATACCGAGCTGTTTCGATCATTCCCTCGACGCCTCTGACTCCAAATCCGCCAGGAATGAGAATCGCATCACTCTGCTCCAATACACCCGTACCTTCCTTTTCAATATTTTCTGCATCTATATAGTTAACATTAACCTTACAGTCATTCGCAATCCCGGCATGCACAAGTGCTTCTGACAACGATTTATAAGATTCGGTAAGACTGACGTACTTACCAACCATTGCAATATCGACCTCTGAAGCTGGATTCTCTAACGCTTCTGTAACCCGGTTCCACTCGGTCAAATCGGCAGAACCTCCCGATAGATGAAGATGCTCAACAATAATCTGATCCAATCCTTGTTCGTGGTATCGCCGCGGAATGGAATAGATGCTGTCCACATCTTCGCCTGAGATAACCGCAAATTCCTCTACATTCGTGAAAAGAGATATTTTAATTCTGGATTCATCAGGAATTGGCTTGTGTGCTCGACACACAAGAACATCGGGTTGGATCCCAATGCTGCGTAACTCTTTTACTGAGTGTTGAGTAGGCTTGGTCTTAATTTCACCTGCTGACGGCAATTCAGGAATAAGTGTTAAATGAACAAAAGCAGTATTACTTCTACCCTCCTCAATTCTCATCTGCCGAATTGCTTCCAAAAAAGGCTGCGATTCTATATCACCAACAGTACCGCCGATCTCAACCATGCAAACGTCGTATCCCTCGCCTGCTGCTTTTATCGAATCCTTGATCTCGTTAGTAATGTGTGGAATAACTTGAACAGTTCCTCCCAGATAATCGCCGCGTCGTTCCTTTCGAATTACTCGCTCGTAAATCTGTCCAGTAGTAAAGTTGTTCAACTGAGTCATCCGCGTACGGACAAATCGCTCATAATGGCCCAGATCTAAATCCGTCTCCGCACCGTCATCGGTAACGAACACTTCTCCATGCTGAAACGGACTCATCGTGCCGGGATCAACGTTGATATAAGGATCCAACTTAACCAGCGTTACCTTCAATGCGCGCGCCTCCAACAGGGCAGCCAAAGACGCCGAAGAAATGCCTTTTCCTAACGACGACACCACACCACCGGTCACAAAAACGTATTTAGTCATTATTTCCTCTGCCATGAACGGTGTCATGTGCTCGCATACTGGACAACAACGTACAAATGCTTAAGGATCGGCGGAGATAAAACAGCACACTCGAACGAGCGTGCTCCGCCATACCTGACGGACATCTAGACTACCAGACATGACCGCTGGGAACAACGGTTAAACATTAATCCCAATCTAGCTGATCTGATTGTGTGCCAGAAATGTAGATTTCCAGCCCTATTTCGGTGCCCGAGGCGGCATAGGCTTTTTCCACAGCCAAGCCCGGTATACACACCAAATCGTCACCCAGATAGACATAAGGCAGCCTGAATCGTTCCCACGGCGGTATCCCGCTTTCTTGAAAAAGATTCTTAATGGTTCGATTGTGACGAGACCTAGAAGGATGAATAACACGAACTTTATGCTGCCAATCAAGAATAAATTGCGAGTCTTTAATGAAAGAAAGCTTAATTCCGCTGCCCGTGCGACGGCGCACCGACAGTGCGACCTCTACTTCCTTTATGCACACCGTATCCAGCCCCCGCCAGCGTTGTGTCGCTGGGCTACACAATTTGGGCTGCACCGGCAGTAGGTAAAGAAATCCTCGATATGCACGAAATTCGCCCTCTTTCCATCGTATACCTCCACGACCTCTCGAGTCCTTCTCAAAAACCTGGCGGATCAGTTCATTCATTTTTCCAGTGCTGGGTAGCGTCAACCCTTCGCACCGAATCCAGTAGCGTAATATGTCAACAATCCGAGTTTGCTCGAGACTGATCAGGTCACTAATTCTTACGCATCCATAATCACCCAAAAGAGTACCTGTACTAAGACAAAGAAACTTTTTGAGATCTACCTGGGCGCCCTTGTCCAGGCTGGACTGTATTGTTTTGAGGTGACCTGAACTCCGGAATATTGTTTGATCGACACTGGGCCAGCGCGAACGAATCAGGGGTAGTATCTCGTGTCGTACAAAGTTCCTATCTATATGGGTATCAAGGTTACTTGGATCTTCGATATATCGAAGATCGTTTTTTTTAGCATAAGCTATGATCTCTTCCTTGGACACTCCCAGCAGTGGTCGTGCAATCCAACCCAAACCAAATTGCCTTATCTCATGCATTGCCCCGAGCCCGAGCAACCCTGATCCTCTAAATAAACGCAACAAGACAGTCTCAACCTGATCCCCCATATGATGTGCCATTACCAAAACATCGGCAGGGCTGATCTGAGAGTGAAACCAATCGTAGCGGGCTTGCCTTGCTGCTGCCTCTTGTCCGTGTCCGGAATCTTGTAAATTTAGTTTTACAGCTTTTAAAGGCACCTTGAACTGGTCACACTGAGCCTGACAGTGTCTCATCCAATGTTCAGATTCAGTCTGAATCTGATGATCAACGTGTAATGCAGCTATAGAGAGGTCATAGTGCGTACGCAGTTCACACAATTTGTGCAGTAGAGAAACTGAATCTACACCGCCGCTTAACGCTACCAATAGTCGACGAGCGTCTTTGTGCTTTGCAAATCGTTCTACATCACTATCAAACTTAGACACGCTATTTTTCGCGCTTACTTTTCACTCTGGAATTCACCAAATGACTGTAACCGTTCGTAACGTTTGCCTAATAGTTCCGGGGTTGTCCAGCTTGAAACTTCCTCAAGGTGCCGAACCAAACTGGCATTTAGATGTGCAGCTGCCCGTTCGTAGTTGCGGTGTGCTCCTCCTAAAGGCTCCTGAACAATCTCATCAACTAGCCCTAACCGTTTTAGATCAGCTGATGTGATCTTCATAGCCGCTGCGGCCTCGGGCGCTTTATCTGCACTTTTCCATAAGATAGAGGCACAGCCCTCCGGTGAAATCACCGAATATGTCGAATACTCCATCATTATTAAACGATCACAAATCCCAATAGCTAGAGCCCCCCCGGATCCCCCCTCACCGATTACTGCCGAAATAACAGGCACCCTTAAGCCAATCATTACTGACAACGAACGAGCTATTGCCTCACTCTGTCCTCTCTCCTCTGCATCAATGCCAGGATAAGCGCCTGGCGTATCGATCAAGGTTACGATCGGGAGATTAAACTTTTCTGCAAGTTTCATAACCCTCTGCGCCTTCCGGTAGCCTTCCGGCTTAGGCATACCGAAATTGCGTCGCAACTTCTCTCGTGTATCTCGACCTTTTTGATGCCCGATTAGTGCAACGTTCCATTGGTCAAATTTTCCAATGCCCGCAACAATCGATCTATCATCGGCAAACATACGGTCACCGTGTAGTTCTTGGAACCCATCAAAAGTTAGACCCACGTAGTCAAGCGTGTAAGGGCGCATCGGGTGACGCGCAAGCTGAGTTATTTGCCAAGGATCAAGCGAGGAAAAAATATCTTGGGTAACTTTCTGCCTTCGGTTTTCAAGCTTACTGATCTCATTACCGAGGTCTATATTTTGGGTCTGACTAACCCTTTCAAGCTCATCTATTTTTGCCGAAAGTTCTTCGATCGGCCTTTCAAACGCCAGAAAATTATCCACAACACAGTTACCTAAGCCTCACAGTAGATCAGCTCATTTTATCTGAATTTCCACGCTATAACCTTGTTTCAAGCGGCCCAAGATGACATCAAATCCAACCGGTCTTTGAATCTGCTTTTATCGTAGGTATAACGGAGTGATCCTGGCCCAAATATCGCAATCAGTTGCTCTATCATCTCTTCATCCACTTGAACCGTCCAGTCAGAACCCAAATCTATAACGGCCCTATCCCCTTTTGCATTACAGTACTCGACACAGACGGTAGTTGGGCCTGGTCGAAAATTATCAAGCACGGCTTGCAATCCAACTATCTGGCTCTCGATATTACCCTTTATGTCCAGTAGCACTGCCACCCTGGTAAGACACGCTTCCCGAATCTGCCGTAGAGTTCTAATCTGCTCAGCTTTTAATCGCAATTGTCCGCTGCGATCATCGAGTGAGCACAAACCTTCAACCAGCAGGATCTCTGAAGATTCAATAATGTTTCTAACATGTTGGAAAAGGTCACTTGATACGCTGACATCCGCGTAGGCAGATCCATCATGTAAACTAAAGAACGCTGCAGTTTCACCTCTTTTATTGCTGAAAATACGTAGCGCAGAACCCAGCCCAGCTAAGTATATTCTTCTCTCTGGGGTTGGGTGAGTCTCAGAGATCATACCAGTTATCAGGACATCGAGTTGATCATGCACATGATCGATGGGATGTCCGCTTAGATATAGTCCCAACGCTTGCCTTTCATTCTCTAGAGCTTTCCTTGAGGACCAATCTGGCACCGATACGGACAGATCACCGTTCACTGCACTGGACTCGAGGCCGAACATGTCATTTTGTCCAGAAGACTGATCTTCAGTTATTTGATCAACCAGTTCGATGGTCTGGGGCAGCTTCGCCCAATGTGTGGCTCTGCTCGAACCCAGGCAATCCAAAGACCCGGACATAATCAATCCTTCGAACACCTTTTTGTTAATACGGTGTTGGTCCACTCTGCGGCACAACGAGTGCAAATCATTGAATTCGCCATCAGCGAGTCGCTCATGCAACAGAGAGTCGATTGCACGCTCACCGATACCTTTTATGGCGCCAAGTCCATAACGAATAGACCCATCCTCTTCGACTTTAAACTCATAACCGGACTGGTTTATATCCGGGGCACGTAACCGTATCCCCATCCGCTTTGTTTCACTAACAAGTACAACAAGCTTGTCCGTATGCTCCATATCTGCAGACATACAAGCCGCCATAAACTCCGATGGGTAATGTGTCTTGAGCCACGCCGTCTGATAGCTCAGAAGTGCGTAAGCCGCTGAATGAGATTTATTGAATCCGTAACCTGCAAATTTTTCGATTAAGTCAAAAATATATGCTGCATTCTCTCGATCAACCTGTCTTTCAGCAGCGCCGTCAACAAACGACTGGCGTTGTTCACGCATCTCTGCTGGTTTTTTCTTTCCCATCGCCCGTCGTAGCAAGTCGGCCGATCCAAGTGTGTAACCAGATAAAACACGAGCGATCTCCATTACCTGTTCTTGGTAGAGAATCACTCCGTATGTTGGCTTTAGGATCTCGAGGAGAGTCGGATGGGGATAACGAATTTCTTCATGCCCATGTTTTCTGCTTATGAAGTCGTCAACCATTCCGGACTGAAGCGGCCCTGGTCTAAACAAAGCCACCAAGGCAATTAGTTCGTCAAAATGATCTGGCCTTAATCTTTGGATTAACTCCTGCATGCCTCTGGATTCAAGCTGAAACAATCCAGTTGTATAACCCGTGCAGATAAGCGAATAGACTTTTGAATCACCCAGAGCAAGTTGCTCGATATCGATTAGCTCAAGACCTGCTGCTGATTGCTTACGATTAATATTTTTTACGGTCCAGTCAATGACTGTTAAGGTTCTTAGCCCCAGAAAGTCAAATTTTACGAGCCCGATAGCCTCCAGGTCGTCCTTATCGAATTGAGTGACAGGCTGACTCATTCCGGGTTCCTGATACAAAGGGGTGTACTGAGTAATTGGACCAGGTGCAATAACCAGGCCGCCCGCATGTTTTCCAGCATTGCGCGGGAGCCCTTCGAGCAGTTTTGCGTTGTCAATCAACTGGGTGACATCAGGATCCTCACGGTATCTTTCCTTTAAACCTTCATCCTGGCCCAGAGCCTTGTCGAGAGTCATTCCGACCTCAAAAGGAATCATCTTCGCCAGGGTATCGCAAAACCCATAGGGCTGACTCATCACACGGCCGACGTCTCGAACGACCGCCCTGGCAGCCAGAGTGTTATAGGTGATGATCTGAGCAACGCGGTCTCTACCATATTTCTGGCTGACATACTCTATAACCCTGTCACGCCCGTACATACAAAAATCAATATCAAAATCTGGCAAGGAAACCCGTTCCGGGTTGAGAAAGCGTTCAAACAAAAGCCCATAACGAATCGGGTCGAGAGCTGTTATCTCCAATGAGTAAGCAGCTAAAGATCCAGCTCCAGAGCCCCGACCTGGGCCAACAGGAATCTCATTTTGTTTTGCCCATCTTACGAAATCTGCAACAATCAAAAAATAGCCAGAAAATCCCATCTGCATGATTGTTTCTAGCTCAGTATGCAACCGCTTCGTGTAGTGACTGTGGTCCGTATCTTCTATTTCATGTTGCTCAAATCTGTGCTTCAGACCGGTTTCGGTAGCTTCCTCTAGGATTTCGTCTTCTGATTTGTGCGTCACAGATGGGTACAACGGCATATAGGTTTTGCCCATTTCGAGAAAGACATTACATCTCTTCGCAATTTCCAATGTATTTTCAAGAGCAGATGGAACATCATCAAACAGGGCAACCATTTCCAGCTGACTTTTAAAGTACTGCTGGTCGGTATAGCGCCTTACACGTCGGGGATCTTGCAGTACATTACCTTCATCAATACATACACGAATATCATGCCCGGTAAAGTCATCGCGATTCAAAAAACGGACAGCATTGCCCGCAACGAGTGGTATTTTTCGCTCGGATGCTAGTTGCAGGACTTTCGATTCATACTCTTCTTCGCCTCGTCGGTTCGTCCTAGTAACTTCCAGATAGAAAGCATCGGGAAATATTTGAGAAAATTTATCGGCAATCACTTCTGCCTGATCTGACTTTCCTGAGCAGATCAGTTTGCCAATGGCACCGTCTATACTTGGCGAGATTGCTATAAGATCGCTGCGGCCTTTACTTAATTCGCTAAACTCGATTGTGACTGTTGCAGAATCTGCATCAAGCGTATAAGCATTCGTCAGCAACTCACAAACATGTTGATACCCGGCATTATTTCGGCAAAGTAGAATAAGGCGTCCTTGTGGCATGCCATTGTTTTCGATAACCTCAACATCGACCCCAAGCAACGGCTTGACACCATGATCGATACAAGCACGGATAAATTTAATACCCCCGTATAGATTTGATAGGTCCGTCATCGCGACTGCAGGCATCGACATTGATTTCGCCGTTTCAACCAACTCCTTCACCCGGACAATACTGTCGCCAAGTGAATACTCGGTGTGCACATCTAGGTGAAGAAATGCTGTCTTAATCATTGGTCGAGTAAGCAATTGCGGTCAGTCCCGTCCTTCCAATAGTATTCTTACCGGTCGGTAACTTGTCCGATGAATCGCACAGGGACCCAACCGACCTAGCGTATCCAGGTGCAAGGACGTTGGATACCCCTTATGTCTCTCAAAGCCATAGCCGGGATATTCTTTACTCATTGCTACCATGACACTGTCTCTTGCTACCTTTGCCAGTATTGATGCCGCTGCCACCACGTGAATACTTTGATCGGCTCGCACCACAGCTTTACCCGGGCAACGGACGTCTGGGTACACAGTACCATCAACATACAAATACGTTGGAGCCACATTCAACCCATAAACCGCCCGCCGCATGGCCAGCAATGTCGCCTGATGGATATTGTATTGATCCACTTCAGCAACAGTCGCAGCGCCTATCGCCCAAGAAACCGCCATGCGGCGAATCAGATCAGATAACTCCCGCCTTTGACGCGCCGGAACCCTCTTTGAGTCCCGTACCCCCTCCAGGTGCACCCCTTGTTCGAATACAACCGCTGCCGCGACAACTGGACCGGCTAAAGGGCCTCTTCCCACTTCATCAACACCCCCCTTAAGATCCGTAGCGCTCACACGTCTAGTCTGTCATATACACCAGCTCTTTCGCGATCGTATCACTCGCATTGTTGCGAAGCATCCCTGTAAGACCTTGAAAAGCGTGTTCAATTTGTTCTCGATAAAGACGGTCAGTTAATAGACGTTGAATCTCACTGCTCAGATTATCTACGTTGGCATTGCCTTGAAGAAATTCCTTGACCATGGGCTCCTCAGTAAGATGGTTGGGCATCGAAACATGTCGCACCTTAGCGAACAATCTTGCCAGCAGATATGACAACCGCGAGACCTTATATGCTACGACCATCGGCCGAACCAGGAGCGCAGATTCAAGCGCAGCGGTGCCAGACGCGATGAGGCCCACATCGGCAGCTGCAATAGCAAGCCTTGCATTCTGCTCAGTCAAAAAAACATTCGAGCCTCCTTTGTACTTATCTACTAGATCTCGAAGTTGCTCAACAACAGACGTACTCGCAACTGGCAGAATAAACTGTATATCGGAGTTTGCTTGTGTGATCCGTTCTGCAGTTTCAAGGAACAGTCTACCTAGGTTATCTATTTCCGATCGCCTGCTTCCCGGCAGGAGAGCGATAGTTGTTCGATCAACTTGTACACCTTCTCCAGTGAACTTTTCTCGCGCTTGCTTCCTAGTGATCTGTTCGATTTCATCTGCAGCAGGATGGCCAACAAATTTTGCCGACACACCCTGTGATCTATAAAAAGTCTCCTCGAAAGGAAACAACACCATCATTCGGTCAACGGCTTTTCTAATCTTCCGAATCCTGTACGACCGCCATGCCCATACCGTGGGACTTACTAGATGCGCGGTAGGTATCCGGTGAGCTTTCAATCTTTGTTCTAGCGATATATTGAAATCGGGTATATCAATACCTAGGAATACGTCAGGTGGATCGTCTAAAAACGTATTGAAAAGTGATCTACGAATTCGAATAGCCCTTAAAAGCTTCTCTGTGACCCCGTCGAGTCCCATCAAGGAGATATCTTCCATGGCATACAACGACTCAAGGCCTTGTGTCTCCATGGCGTTCCCACCAACTCCGGTGACCCTCAGATTCCCAACCAAACCACGTAAAGAAGCCAGAACACCGCCACCTAATTGATCCCCAGAAGTTTCACCGGCCACCACAGCGACATGCATTATTACCGCCCCCTCTAGTTCAGTCTAACGAACAATACCTCGATCTGAAGTCATGACGAATGACGCAAGTTGTTCTACTTCTTTTTGGGTTGTACCTAGTGACTGAAGTTCCTCGATAGCTGTCTGTAAATCATTGTTTGATCGATAAAGACAGCGATAACCAGACTTAATCGCTGAAACGACATCCTCGCCGAAACCTCGTCGTCGCAGTCCCTTGCTGTTTATGCCGTAGGGCTTTGCAGGGTTTCCAGACACCATCAGGAATGGGGGTGTATCCTTAAGACAAACGGTGCCTATGCCCGTAATGGCGTGAGCACCAACCCGACAAAATTGGTGTACAAGTGTGAAACCACCCAGTATTGCACAGTCTCCTATCTCTACATGCCCGGCAAGACTTGCACCATTAGCGAATGTAATGCCGTCGCCTAGCCGGCTATCATGCGCAATATGCACGTAGGCCATCAAAAAATTGTTATCGCCGATTTGCGTTACACCAGTTCCTGCTGGTGAACCACGGTTTAACGTCACATACTCCCGGATAACATTCCCGTTGCCTACGATCAACGAAGTTTTCTCTCCTTTATAAGCTGCGAACTGTGGATCTTCTCCTATCGACGAAAATTGATAGATCTTATTACAGGCACCGATTTTTGTTCCATTCCGAATGACAACATGCGAACCAATCCAGGTATCGTCGCCAATCTCAACTTCTTGCTCGATAATAGAAAAAGCACCGATCGAAACGTTTTTGCCAATGCTCGCTCCCTGCGCTACTGATGCGCGCTGATCGATCAAGACAAGTCCTTGTGGGTAAAAAGTATGTCAGCGCTACATGCCAGAACACCATCTACCGCAATTGTTCCAGCGCAACGCCATACTTGTTGTTTATGATTCTTTAGCTCAACTTCTATGCACATCTGATCACCAGGTTCAACGATCTTCTTAAATCTGGCTCGGTCGACTCCTGCAAAAAGATAAAGACGCTGTCGATTTGCCGTGGCATCTAGAATGAGACTCGCCAATAATGCAGATGCTTGAGCGATACATTCGATCATCAAAACGCCGGGGAATATTGGCCGATGCTCAAAATGTCCTGTGAAAATAGGTTCGTTTATCGTTACATTTTTAACCGCCGTTAAGCTTTTTCCCTCAACCACCTGCGTAACTCTGTCTATGAGCAGGAACGGATAACGGTGGGGGAGTATTTCCCGAATGCGGTTAATATCTAGTACTGTCAAAAGAAATTACCAACCTGTTAATGGATAAAAGGACATCTGTGTTATTTCAAGTTGAACAACATCGAGTGGGTCATTCTTTTTGGAGTCTCTGTAAAACCCGTTCAGTCAAGTCTATTCTATTATTGACATAAACAGCCTGTTCAACTATTAAATCGAACCCCTCTTCGTTCGCAATTGTGACGATCATTTCTCGAACCAGTCGCTGCAGCTTGGCGAGTTCTTCGTTTCTACGAATGTTGTAGTCTTCCCGAGCCTCTTGCTGGTCTCTTTTTACTTTCCGTCTAATACCATCGATAGCTCTTTGCTTTTTCTTGATTTCAGAAGCCTGGAGGACTAGACGATTCTTATCCAGATCCACTTCCAGTGCTAAAGCCTTTTCTCGAAGGTCGATCAATTCTTGATCTCTCGGCCGGAACTCCTCTTCTAGCAACCGCAGAGCTTTTTCCCCCTGTGGTGATAGTTCGAGCAATTTAACAGGATTAACAAACCCTATCTTGAGTTGTTGCTGGTCCGCGTGACTGCTCTGCAAAAGCAGCTGGCCAGAACTGACAAACAGCAAACACAGTGTGACAATTTTGATCGTTCTTAGAATCAACTTAGTCCTCGCTACCGGTACATGGTGCCTAGGGTAAACTGAAGCTTTTTAATATCGTCAGTTGGCCCGTCATTAAACGGCATTGCATACGACAACGACATAGGTCCGACTGCGGTAAACCAATGGAAGGTGATACCGGTTGAGTAACGTAGTTGTGCAAGATCAATACTCTGATTTGAACCGTAAACCTGGCCCGCATCGATGAAAAAACTAAGGCGCTGATTTCTAGAATCATCTAGCCCCGGCACCGGGAAATACAATTCTGTTGACGCGTTTATCCTTTTACTTCCTCCCAAGGAGTCATCCGAGCTGTCGTTTGCCCGAGGGCCAAGAGAACGTGGGCCATAGCCCCGAACCGTCCCAGATCCCCCGGCATAATAATTTCTGAAAAACGGCAACTTGTCGAGATCACCATACCCATCTCCATAGCCAGCCACACCGCGTATATTCAAAGTCAGATTATCTCCTAAAGGCCTATACCACCGGCCACGGAGGGTCACTCTATAATATTCTAGGTCACTGCCAGGACCAGTAAACGCGAACAGAGCCCGTCGTAGATACCCTTTCTGGGGAAAAAATATGCTGTCCCTGGTATCCTTTGTAACACCGCCCGATAAAATTAGATTTTCACTGCTGGGGTGGTCAGTGATAAATGAACTGTATTCAGTTGGTGTGGTTGTGGTGCCCTCTAGTTCAAGTTTCTCAAAACCAAGACTTAAGTCTAGAGAGTTGAACTCCGTTACAGGTATCTTTGTCCGTACGCCGAATATACTACTGTTAGATTCATAGTCGGCACTGGTGGTCTCAGCCGTATCAATATTTTCATACTCGACAAAATAGCCCAGGCTTACACCTTCTTTTGTGAAGTAAGGGTTCGTATAGGCCACTTCGTATACCTGCTCAATCGAGGATTGGTTGGCCTTGAATTTTAACTCTCGACCAGAACCGAAAAGATTTTCCCGATTGATTTCTGCCTGTAGCAAGACGCCGTCCGCACCCGCATATCCGACCCCGAACATGAAGCTACCGGTTGATCGTTCTTGGACCGTAACATTTATATCGACCTGATCAAGAGTACCCGGCACGGCCGGTGTTTCTATCTTGACCTCATCAAAGTACCCCAATCGCTGAATTCGCTCACGGGATCGTCGAATATCTTTCGCGGAGTAAACAGCTCCCTCGATCTGTCGCATTTCCCGACGGATAACCTCATCCCGCGTGGACTGATTTCCGTGGACATTGACTTGCCTGACGTAAACTTTAGGACCAGGATCAATAACAAATGTGAAGTCAACAAGTTTTCGCTCGTTGTCTAATTCTGGCATTGCATTCACACTGCAAAATGCGAAACCGACGTCAGTAAGTTTTGACTCCAGTGCTGATCTTGCCAACAACACCTGGCGGCGAGAAAACGGTTCACCGGAATGCGGTCGTACCGCATTAAAATCTTCTTTAGTTATATACCGTTGAGTGTCATCCAGCTCGACTTTGCCAAACGCGTAAGGCTCACCTTCGGTTATCGAAATGGTTACGAATATATCTTGCTTGTTCTGACTGATCGCAACATCATGAGAATCAATTTCAAAATTGATGTATCCACGATCCAAATAGAAACTTGTCAATGCCTCCAGCGATGCACTCAGCTTTTCAATTGAGTAGTTTCTCTTTGATGAAAGAAAACCCAGTAAGGAATCTTGTCGGAGCTCAAGTAATTTGAAAAGTTCCCGATCACTGAACTTATTATTACCAACAATCCTCAGTTTCTCAATTCGGGCCACGCGTCCTTCGTCGATCTGCAGTCGAATGCGTACCCTACTGGCATCTAATGGCGTTACGGTCGCATCTATAGTGGCGGAGTAACGGCCTCGAGAAAAATATCTTTCACGCAGAATTTTTGATAGCTTGTCGAGTACTGGCTGGCTGAAGACCTTACCATCGACGAATCCGACTGAGTGAAGGGTCTCTTCAATCTCTTCATCTCGAATATCTTTGTTCCCCACAAACTCTATCGAAGCGATTGAGGGCCTCTCACTAACCACAACTATAAGCGTATTCCCGTCCCGCTTAAGCTGAACATCATTGAAAAATCCAGTCGAAAACAGGATACGCACTGATTCACGAGCCGCCTCGTCGGTTATCTGATCTCCGACTTTGACTGGGAGGTAGTTAAAGATCGTGCCAACCTCAATCCTTTGAGCTCCCTCGACGCGAATATCTTTGAGCTCGAAGGGATCAAGTGCCTGCACTGGTCCACTGAGGATAACCAGTGCAGTGGCACAAAGTGCTCTACATAACAAGCCGATTTTCATTGTTCTTAGAATTTGAATATATTGAGCACATCATTATAAAGTGCAAAGCTGATCAATACAGCAAGAACCGCGAATCCTAGCTGTTGAGACCTATACATAAATGCTTCTGAAACCGGCCCACCCTTTATAGCCTCGATAATAAAATAGACCAGGTGCCCTCCGTCCAAAACAGGAATTGGTAATAGATTTAAAATCCCGAGACTAATGCTCAGGATGGCCAAAAACGTCAGGAAAGAAGTGAAGCCGTACTGAGCCGATGCACCTGCATATTTTGCGATCGACAAAGGTCCACCAATACTCTTGGTTGATTCTTTACCTTGGACCATCTGAACAATCATCCCGACGGTCAATTTGCTCAGAAGCCAGGTAGCCTCTACGGCACGATTTATAGCCTCGCCAGCACCCAGTCGAACCACCACATTGACATGATTGGCAGGCCCGACACCAATTCTACCCACGATACTATCCAAAGAATGTATCGCTTTCGGAACTACGACAATCGTTTTTAGTGATCCATTTCTGAGCACAGATACCCGAGTCGCCTGTTCCGGTCTGGACGATATAGTTTTGACCACATCCCGCCACCCATTGATAGCTATACCGTCAATCGCCATAAATCGGTCATTCACTTTTATACCTGCAGCATCTGCAACTTCCCCTGCAATCAAGGTCCCGACAATGGGAGCTAATCGTGGCAGTACCCCGATCTGTTCCTCTAAAATCAACGGATTCAACTGCCCCGACTGCAATCTGCTCGATTCTATGGAAACCGTCTTGTTCTGACCGGTAGGTGTCACAATAGCGAACGTTAACGTTTTACCAGCCTCAACCTGGTTCAAAAGATAGTAACGATGCTCACCCCAACTACGAACCTTCCTACCGTTAATGCGAGCTATCCGATCACCGCGTTGTAATCCAACTGCTTCTGCTGAACTTCCAGGTTCAATATAGCCGATTACTGGCTCAACACCTGGAACGCCAATCCCGAACACTAGCCAGTAAAAGAATATTGCTAATATGAAATTAGCACCCGGACCAGCAATTACAACCGCCGCCCTGACCCACAGCTTTTGGCGGTTAAATGCATAAGGCAAGGCTCGAGGATCCACATGATCCTCTCGTTCATCGATAAATTTTACATACCCACCGAAAGGTAATACGCCGAGCACATATTCAGTACCGGAACGCCGAGACCGAAACGAATACAGTGTCTTACCGAAACCGACTGAAAATTTCGATACGCCTACGCCGAGAAGACGCGCAACACTAAAGTGTCCTAATTCATGAAATGTAACCAGGATAAACACTGCAATCAGGAACCAGCCAGCATTTTCAACAGCCACCATGATCAGTATCCCGAGACTATCTGCTGCAATGGAATGGTGCCTGCGTCTAACCTGTTTTGGAGTGTCTCACGAACCAATTGATCCAGTCGGGTTATAGAGACCACATCATCAACTGTCAGATCGCAAAAATTGTCAAGCGCACAGTGGATAAAATCAGGAATATCGGTAAATCGTAGCCTACCCGCACAGAATGCGTTTACGGCAACTTCGTTGGCGGCATTCAGAACGATCGGTGCTGAGCCTCCAGCCTCTGCAACCTGGCGAGCCATCGCAAGACAAGGAAATTTCCTATCATCAGGGTTTTGAAAATTAAGTTGTCCCGCCCGAACAAGATCTAATCGTTCGACACCCGATTCAATACGCTCCGGATCAGCCAGAGCTGCAGCAATTGGCACACGCATATCAGGGTTTGCTAACTGAGCCACTATCGACCCGTCTAGGTATTCCACAAGGGAATGAACAATACTTTCTGGATGAATGACCACTTCGACGTTCTGAGGATTAACACCAAAAAGGACACAGGCCTCTATCATCTCTAGGCCTTTGTTCATCATCGTCGCTGAATCAATCGAAATCTTGCGTCCCATGGTCCATCTAGGATGGGCAGCAGCCTGGTCAGGTGTAATATCTGACATTCCTTCTAGTGGTGTGTTTAGAAAAGGGCCGCCAGATGCCGTCAGAATTATTCCTCGTATACCGTGCTGCAGTAATCCCTGACCTTTGTCTATTCCGCCACTCTGGCAATCTACTTGGGCAGCTTTGGGCAGACACTGGAAAATTGCATTGTGCTCGCTATCGATGGGTACGATCTGAGCACCAGACTCCGCAACCAGCTTTCGCAGTAATCCACCGAGCATGACCAGTGGCTCTTTGTTCGCAATTAAGACCTTCTTTCCTGCTCTGATTGCAGACACCGTCGAAGCGAATCCCGCGGCACCGGCAATTCCAGCAATAACTATATCAACCTCTTCGGCAGAGGCTATCGTGTTGATACCCTGATCACCTTCTAGCAACTCTACTGAACCAAAACCATCTGTCAGAAACCGACCCACACCACCCATCATCTCCGAAGAGACTGCAACCATCTTCGGCTTGAATTTTTTAATCAGTGCACAGCAATTTTCTGTACGCGTATGACTCGTCAACCCCCAGATGGCAAATCGATCAGGATGTTTTTCGATGACCTCTAACGCGGAGGTACCGATAGACCCTGTTGCTCCCAGAATTGCGACGTTTTTGATCATTCCTCTACAACGCTACTGTTGGGCTTAATTCGCACAAAAAGATCCAACTACCGAATATTGGCGCCGCACATAACAGGCTATCAACCCGGTCAAGTACCCCACCATGACCAGGCACCAGTGTGCCACTGTCTTTCTTATTTGCTGACCGTTTGACAGCGCTCTCTACTAGATCGCCAATGACTGCCATTACAGCTACCGAAACCGTAATTAAGCACCACAATCCAAATCCAATGACTCCAACCTTATTATTTTCCATCAGGACAAGAAAGAAGATGATCCCCGTTCCAATAGCACCCACTATACCACCCAGGGTTCCCTCCAGTGTTTTCCCTGGACTGATGCTCGGTGCCAATTTTCTGCGCCCAAATCGTTTACCGACTGCATAAGCAAAAGTATCTGTACCCCAGACAACAACGCAGCTCATCAAGACCAAAAATCGGCCCTGATCCAGACTCTGCTGAATTGCAATCAAAGCAACTGGGCCGGGCACGATCAGAATCAGTCCAAGGAGAAGGCTGGAATGGATCTGAACTTTAGATTGGCGATATATCTGAAACAAGACATTGATGCCCAGCACAAGCCAAACCACTGCTGCGCCTATCGTCAGCGGCACCCAACTAGGTTCATACAATGCACTTCCAAGCAAAAGAGCAGCAACCCCAACAGAGTAGCCACCCCGCACTAACACAGACAACCCACTTGGGATCAGTCGGCACCATTCCCACGCAGCTAATGCACTGACAGCTACTAGAAATCCGATAAATACAGTGCTTGGCAGCCAAAGAATAACTGCAACTGTGAATGCTGCCAGCACTGTTGCTGTTGCTATCCGTGTTTTCATTCCATAGACTCAGCAACCCAGTCTTGCGCTGTCAGGCAATCCAGAACAATCTGCCCTCAGAATCAAATCGCCTTTTGTTCGCACCCTAATTAAATACCAATCAGTCAGGAGGCTCTGACCTACTCTTGAGTCTTGCCAAATCTTCTTTGCCGCGTGGCGTACCAATTTAGGGCCTCAACAAAATCATCTTCGCTGAATTCAGGCCAAAGGACTTCACAAAAATACAGTTCAGTATAGGCGAGTTGCCAGAGCAAAAAATTGCTAATTCGGTATTCTCCCCCAGTCCGGATGCATAAATCCGGGTCGGGTAGTGTCGACGTACTGAGCGCCTCAGCGACACTCCTTTCGTCAATTGCATCTGACGAAAGTTTTCCTTCAGCCACCTTAATAGCCAGCTTTCGACAGGCAGAGACAATATCCCAGCGACCACCATAATTCACTGCAATTACTAATTCCAGCTTATGATTATTAGCGGTTCTGTGCTCCGTACGCTGCACCATTTCTAGGACATCGGGCCCAAATGGACCTAAATCACCGACAACACGAAGCCGGACTCCATTACTCACCAGACTATCTGCTTCAGCCATAAGACTAGAAAATAATAGCCGTTTGAGCCCGCTGACTTCTGCTGCTGGCCGACGCCAGTTTTCACTACTGAAAGCAAATAAAGTGAGTATTGAAACACCATGCTTTCCACAGCATTCTATGATATGGCGTAGTGCCTCTACTCCTTTTTTGTGACCGAATATTCTGGGCTGTTTCCTTCTTTGCGCCCAACGACCGTTCCCATCCATAACGATCGCGACGTGGTGTGGCACCTCACACAGCTCTTGGCCTGGCATAAGATCAACTATTTATGACTAGATGTTCGGCAGGATAATACAGCTAATCAGGCATCTGTTTTATTAAACTTCCATGATGTCAACTTCTTTCTCTTTGACCAGTGCATCAATTTCCGCGGTGTACTGATCAGTAAGCGATTGTATCTGCTCTACTCCTTTTTTCTCGTCATCCTGACTGATGTCCTTGTTTTTAGCCAAGTCGTGGGCCTGACTTATCGCATCTCGCCTTATATTTCGAATGGCAACCTTCCCATTTTCTCCCTCAATCCGTACCAGCTTAGTCATCTCCCGGCGCCTTTCCTCTGTTAGGGATGGAATAGGAATGCGCACAACTTCGCCGGCTGTAACAGGATTTAGACCCAGCTGCGACTCCAGAATAGCCTTCTCAATTGTTGGCACCATGCTTTTTTCCCAAGCCTGCACTGACAGGGTGCGAGCATCAGACACACTGATTGTTGCTGCCTGATTAAGCGGCACGTCGTTGCCGTAATAACTCACCACAATATGATCGAGCAGAGCTGGGGTGGCCCGGCCAGTACGGATTTTTGCCAATTCAACCTTGACTGCAGCAATACTTTTCTTCATGCGAATCTTGGTGTCCACCATGATTTCATCGATCATCGTTTCTCTCCCTTTCTCACTTACTGTTCCTAGGAATCTGCGTACTTCTTGTGGCAGGAGTCGATATTTTAATACTGTCCTAGTGCAATGGCAGGCTGCATTTCGACATCGAGAATATTCTATTCAATTCAGCATATTACGACTAAATCAGTAACCATCTCATGGTTGGTGTGACAATTCTATTACGAACGTAGAAAACCTAGTTATGACCGAGTTAGAACCGAATCTCTTTATTCGGCAGGTTTTATGTGGCTGAATGAGCGTGGAACTCACATCTAAATCGACATTGAGTCGATGATCCCTGTTAGCGCTGTATAGTTATTACGTTGTTTGCGCTTATCTGATTGAAGTAATACGAGGTATCACAACCAATTGGCTTCCTGGCTACAATCAATTCGATAATGTTACCGGGCAATATCTGCCTCTTGTATCTTGTTGTCGCACATAATGTTATCCACGGCTAGCTTGTGCCATCACTTCGGCGACGAAATCATCATCTCTTTTATCCAATCCTTCACCGACCTCATATCGAAGCATCTCACATACCTTTGCGTCAACTCCCGCGATAAGATCACCAACTGTTATATCTGGATCCTTCACATAAGCCTGTCCCAGCAAGGTATTCTCCTTCATGAATTTTTTCAACTTGCCGTCGACCATGCGTGCAACAATGTCGTCAGATTTGCCGCTCTCTTTCGCCTGTGCAGTAAATATTGATCGCTCTGCTTCGATAACTTCCTCAGGAACATCATCCTCGGCGACACAAATTGGACGACTGGCTGCAATATGCATTGCGATATCTTTGCCTAACTCCGCTTCACGCTTATCCATGGAGACCAACACACCGATTCTTCCTCCGTGGAGGTAACCAGCCACCAGACCATCGGGAGATCTCAGTCTGTCGAAACGACGCACAGAGATATTTTCACCGATTTTGGAGATCAACTCCTGACGTGCTTGATTGACGGAAATGCCTGGATGAAGTTCAGATTCTTCCAGGTCTTCTATTGTGTTTTGATCACCTGCAAGTAGACACAGGGCAACTGCCGTTGAATATTCTTTAAACGAGTTATCTTTAGCCGCAAAGTCGGTTTCGCAATTTACCTCAACCAACACACCCGAAAATTTATCACCCGAAACAAGCTGGACGATTACTCCTTCAGCCGCAATACGTCCCGACTTCTTTTCTGCACTTGCAACGCCCAAAGTTCGCAACAGTTCGATACCCTGATCAATGTTACCATCCGTTTGAGTGAGAGCTTTTTTGCAGTCCATCATGCCTGCACCGGTGCGTTCACGCAGTTCCTTGACCAAGGCGGCTGATATAGTCATGTAATGGTCCTCATCCGCTCACTGTGTTTACCCATCATTACCTTTTCCGCTTTCCTCTAACGGCGCACCTTCTTCAACTGGATCAGGTGCCACCTCGGCAACTTCTTCCGAGACAACAGGAGAAGTTGGCACGTCAATCGGATCATCCTCGGCAACGCTAGCTGCGTCTACATTTTCAGAAATCTCTACATAGTCATCAGCGTCACCAGTGATCACCTCAGGCAAAATACTTCTCGCTTCCAGAACAGCATCAGCGGCATGAGAAAGATAAAGGCGCACCGCTCTTATCGCATCATCATTACCAGGAATAGGATAATCGATTCCCTCTGGCGAGCTGTTTGTGTCGACAATGCCAACTACCGGAATCTTCAACTTCTTAGCCTCGGCAACCGCAATTTTCTCGTGGTCAACATCTATTACAAATATACAGTCTGGTAGACCCGTCATGTCACGTATACCAGAAAGACTGCGGTCTAGCTTACTTCGCTCTCGCTCCAGAATGAGCGCTTCCTTTTTGCTTAGTCGGTCTATGGCACCACTACTATTCAATTCATCAAGCTCAATCAACCTCGCTATAGAATTCTTGACCGTCTTAAAGTTCGTCAACATGCCCCCGAGCCAGCGGTGATCCACAAAGGGGCAACCGCATCGTTCAGCATGTTCCCGAACCAGTTTACTCGCCTGGCGTTTTGTCCCAACGAATAGCACCTTTCCTTTTGCAGCAGTAACACTTCCGAGAAAGTTCATCGCCTCTTGAAATAGAGGTAACGTAGTCTCCAAATTGATAATGTGAATTTTGTTACGGCTACCGAAGATGTAGGGTGCCATCTTTGGTGACCAATAGCGGGTCTGATGACCAAAATGAACGCCAGCTTCTAACATCTGACGCATATTGATGTCTGCCATGTGATCTCCTTCGGGTTAAGTTTAGACAGGCACCTCTATCGCCAACCCATTTGTTTTTATACAAATGAGCACCCGGGCGATCGATAACGTTACCTGCCAGGATTTGGGGGCGGGATTTTATCCGAACAGTCTGAAAATCGCCAGTGTTTGATGTTTGTTCACTATACATACTGTCCAGTTATGGGTTTTGGAACCACATTTCAAGGCACATCTGGCGAAATGTTCGTGTAGGATAGGCTACCCTGATATGAGCGAATTTTCTGTGTTCCATGTCCGTAACGATAAAAACTGCCGCTGAATTGTCCAAGATGCGGGTAGCCGGTCAACTTACGAGACAAGTGCTCGATATGATAACGCCTCACGTGGCGCCTGGTATCACCACGGATGAGCTGGATCAAATTTGTCACCGATACATCATCGATGACCTCGACGCGATACCAGCTCCATTAAACTATAGAGGATTCCCCAAATCGATCTGTACCAGTGTGAATCACGTGGTCTGCCACGGCATTCCAGGGAAGAGAAAACTCAAAACTGGCGATATCATTAACATCGATATCACCGTGATAAAAGATGGATACCATGGGGACGCCAGCAGAATGTTTGCAATTGGCGACGTCTCAATTCGAGCTCAACGCCTGATAAATATTACTCGTGAGTGTCTTGAAACGGCTATTCGTCTTGTACACCCTGGCACACGCCTTGGGGACATCGGTGCTGCGATTCAACAGTATGCTGAAGGTAACGGGTTTTCAGTTGTGCGCGAATACTGTGGTCATGGCATTGGGCGTGTATTTCATGAAGACCCGCAGGTACTGCACTACGGTACGTTTGGAAGTGGCTTGGAACTCTCCCCTGGAATGACCTTTACCATCGAACCAATGATCAATGCGGGAAAAAAGGAAACTCGCCTACTTCCGGACGGCTGGACCGTGGTTACCAGAGATCATAGTCTAAGCGCACAGTGGGAACATACGATAGGAGTTACTGAAGACGGCCATGAGATACTAACAGGCTAGCCGTCTCAATCGGTCTGAATAATGTGGTTGTCACGAAACCGTATCCTGGATACCCGGGCCCTGCACAAATTGATGGGGGATTCCAATAGAGTCAGACTAGTCAAAACACTGCTGAGCGATAGTATCAGCGTATTGAAAAACTACCACCTTGGCGGTGCCCCTTCACAGGATATCGTTACTGCTCATGCCTGGTTTATAGATCAGGTTATCAAAGCTATCTGGGAACATCATGCGCCTTCGACGGAAAAAAGCCGATCCGTCGCACTCATTGCCGTTGGTGGCTATGGTAGGTCTGAACTTCATCCAGGATCGGACATAGATTTACTGGTGCTCTTTCAAAAAGCACCCACTAAAACGCAGCGACAAAACACTGAATTGCTGATTCGAACGCTCTGGGATGTCGGGCTTACGATCGGTCATAGCGTTCGTACACTTCGAGACTGTACCGCTCAGTCACGTAGTGATGTGACTGTAATGACCAACTTGTTGGAATCAAGGGTGCTTGCTGGCAATGCTGAATTACTGAGTCAGCTCAAATTACGAACCGGTATCGACCTGATGTGGCCGGCTGCAAAGTACCTAGAAGCCAAGATCGAAGAGCAGTCAGCCCGTCACCTACGCTACGATGACACTGCCTATAACTTAGAGCCACAAATCAAAGAAGGACCGGGTGGATTAAGAGATCTTCAGACCATTGGCTGGGTTGCTCATCGGGTACTTGGTCAGCAGGGACTCCGTTACCTAATTTCTTACAATTATCTAACTGAGCACGAATATCGGGAATTGATCAGAGGGAGGAATTTTCTGTGGAAGATTCGCAATGCATTGCACTTCGCGTCAGGCCGGGCTGAGGATCGACTTCTTTTCGATTACCAGCGCGAGCTCGCCCAGCAATTTGGTTATAAGGACACAACAACGCTAGCAGTCGAAAAACTCATGAAACGGTATTACCGAACAGCGGGGGAAATTCGACTACTCAACACGACTGTACTGCAGCAACTGCAAGCAGTCACGAAACCCAAAACAAAGGGTCGACAAAACAAACCTGCCAACCTAAATCGGCGTTTTTGTATGAAGAATGAGCTTATTGAAATACGCAATTCCAATGTATTTCAAACATCGCCTTTTGCTCTCCTGGAAGTTTTCTTACTTTTACAACAGCACCCGGATCTCAAAGGCATTGGCGTAGATACTATCCGGTCAATTCGTGAGAACCTTTTCCGAATAGATGCTGGATTCCGCCAAGACCTTCGATGTAGAAGTCTATTTATGGAAATTCTGAAAGCTCCTCTCGGACAGACACGAGCACTCCGACAAATGAATGCATACGGTATCCTAGGCGCTTACATACCCCAATTCGGTCGAATCATAGGCCAGATGCAACATGATCTTTTTCATGTCTATACAGTCGACGCACATCTTCTCTTTGTTGTAAGAAACCTCCGGCGACTTGAGTTGTCCGAACACGATGCCGAGTATCCGGCAGAGAGTAAGTTAATGCGTACTATTTTCAAGCGCCATCGCCTTTTTATAGCTGCACTGTTTCACGATATTTCAAAAGGACAAGGTGGCGACCACTCCAAACTCGGCGAATCCGAGGTTTATCAATTTTGCAGAAAACACAGCATGAGTGATTATGACTGTCATTTTGTTTCATGGCTGGTCCGTCACCATCTCACGATGTCGTGGATAGCTCAGCGTGAAGATACCTCAGATGTTGGTGTAATAGATGACTTTGCGCGCCTGGTTGGTGATCAGGAACACTTGGACAATCTTTATCTGCTTACGGTTGCTGATATACGGGGCACCAGCCCTCATGTATGGAACGACTGGAAGGCGAAGCTTCTAAGTGACCTATATAACCTAACGACACAGGCTCTTCGTCGCGACGTTGGATCCCCGCTATTACTATCAGAAAGAATAGAGGACCTAAAAAGCGAGTCGCTGACTTATCTGAAGGATGCCTCAATCAAACAAGAGACGGCAGAAAGTGTATGGTCGGTAATGGAAGACGAGTATTTTCTTCGAAATTCTCCAGCCGCGATTGCCTGGCACACGCGCCTTCTGTCATCAGCCTCCATAGCATCCCTACCACTTGTGGATACGATAAATAATAGTGAATCCGGTACTACTGAGGTGTTTGTCTGTGCACCTGACTCGGAGCTTTTATTGTGTAATGTGACTGCGGGTTTTGATCGAGAAAATCTAAATATTGTCGATGCTCGGGTGCACCGTACCTGTTCTGGCCTAGTTGTGATGATATTTGTTGTGTTGAATGTCGGTCCTAACAAACCGACGAAAAGCGGCTTAAATTCTACAAAACAGTCTTTAAGGGCGCAGATAATGGATCCAATGCCTGGAAAAGACCCCCAGAGAACTCGGCTTTCTCGCTCCCTGCTGCATTTCCCTATAGACACAAAAGTGACATTTCCCAAGCTAAAAGATCAAATCAAAACCATTATGGTGGTAACTGCCCAAGACCGACCTGGATTACTCCATCAAGTTGCGAGGGCATTTATTGAGTGTAAAACACATCTGGTGAGCGCTAAAATCAGCACCTTCGGTGAAAGAGTGGAAGATATTTTTTACATTACGGACCGTGACGGCCAACCGATAAACGACCCGAAAGAAAGAAAGCAAATCGCAGAAACCGTTTGCGCCGCGTTGCCTTCCTAGCGCCTTGATTTCCCTTGAACAACCCATATTATGAATAATATTAAAGAAATTATTGTTGCCGCATACGAGAATCGTGACTCCTTGACTCGTTCTTCAGCCAGTGTCGAATTAATCCAAGCAATTCAATCTGCACTTGAACTCCTAGATAACGGTGATGCCAGAGTCGCTGAACCAACGGCTACCGGATGGGTGGTCAATGAGTGGCTCAAAAAAGCGGTGTTGTTGTCATTCATACTTGGCGAAAATAAAGTATTGGAATCTGGAGACACCAAGTACTATGACAAGGTTGCCGGCAAGTTCGACAGCTACGACGATAGTCAATTTCAAACTGGTGGATACCGTGTTGTGCCTCCAGCTATGGTTCGCCATGGTGCTTATCTCGCACCCAATGTCATTCTCATGCCGAGCTATGTCAATATTGGAGCCTACGTAGGCGAGGGGACAATGGTTGATACGTGGGCAACGGTTGGCTCTTGTGCGCAAATCGGGAAAAACGTCCACCTGTCGGGAGGTGTGGGTATCGGCGGGGTCCTTGAACCTCTTCAAGCATCCCCTACAATAATTGAAGACAATTGCTTTATCGGTGCTCGTAGCGAAATTGTTGAAGGCGTAATCGTTGAAGAAGGTTCCGTAGTCTCAATGGGCGTATATATTGGCCAGAGCACCAAGATTTTGGATCGTGCAAATGGTAACGTTAGCTATGGAAGAATCCCCACAGGTTCTGTTGTGGTATCTGGAACAATGCCAGCAAAAGACGGATCACACAGCCTGTATTGTGCTGTAATCGTCAAGAAGGTAGATGAGAAAACGCGATCGAAAGTCGGGATTAATGAGCTGCTACGCGATATCTAAGTCAATGGAGGAGTTCCAACAACTCACCGACATTCTTTATTGGAACAACCTCTAGTTTCTCTGGACCATGAGTCGCTTGGTTTGCCTGTGGAATTATGGCTTTTCTGAATCCGAGTTTTTTTGCCTCCTTAAGTCGCTCTTGGCCTCGTTGAACTGGTCTGATCTCACCAGACAATCCTATTTCGCCAAAACATACTGTGCCGGCTGGTAACGGTTTGTCAAAATGACTAGACAAAACCGCTAAAGCTATAGCAACATCTGTGGCTGTTTCTGATAATTTTATTCCCCCCGCAACATTAACATAGACATCCCTGTTGCCCAGGGTAACACCAGCATGCCGGCTTAACACTGCCAACAACATGCTAATTCGGCCACCGTCAAGACCTATGGAAAGTCTGCGAGGCGTTGCAAGCACAGTATCGTCGACCAACGCTTGGAGCTCAACCAACAACGGGCGCGTGCCCTCCTGTGCGACCAGGACGACACTCCCAGGGTTGTCCGTGTTATCCGAAGATAGCAGCATGGATGATGGATTCTCGACACCCCTTAGACCAGAATCAGTCATTACAAATACGCCTACCTCATTTACGGCGCCGAATCTGTTTTTGAAAGCCCTCACCAGTCGTAGCCGACTGTCCGCATCTCCTTCAAAGTACAAGACAGTGTCGACTATATGCTCAAGCAATTTAGGGCCAGCAAGCACGCCATCTTTTGTTATATGTCCTATCATAAGAATTGCGGTACTTGTCGACTTGGCAAATCTTACCAACCGATCTGCACAAGCTCGGACTTGACTGATACTGCCTGGCGCAGATTCCTGCTCTATGGAATACAAGGTTTGAATCGAGTCAATCACTACAAACTTCGGACCTGTCGACCTAGCAACATGCAAAACCGTTTCGAGTTCCGAAGTTGCTATGATCTTGATGTTTGAGCTCTCTATCTTGGTACGACTTGCCCTTAAGGCAAGTTGTTGCAGAGACTCTTCCCCCGTGGTGTAAAGAACCGAATCGCCAACCGAAAGACTGCCAGCACATTGGAGGGCTAAAGTGCTCTTTCCTATTCCTGGTTCGCCGCCAAGTAGCGTTACTGCTCCCTCTACGAACCCACCGCCGAGGACCCGATCGAACTCGCTGGAACCCGTCGACATTCGGGCAATCTGTGCCACTTGGATACTCGATAGATCTATTGGAACACTGTCTGCCTGGTCAACGTCATGAATAGATTTGGCTGAATGGACAATCTTTGTTTCTGACAAGGAATTCCATATTCCGCAGTCATTACACTGGCCGGTCCATTTCGGGTGCTTGGCGCCACACGAGCTACAGATATAAGTAATCTTTCCTTTCGCTGGCATTACTCCAATATTTCCCTATAGGCTCAAATGAAAAGATTCAATTTATGGTGGGTATCTAGCTCTTGCTTGGATCCAGCACTTAGGTCTAACAAAATTCCTCGCAGGTTAATACAAAGGTTCTGAAAATTCAGAAACATAGTTCTCAAACCGAGTGTACTCACCCAAAAATGTTAGGCGAATGGTCCCCGTAGGGCCGTTTCTTTGCTTTCCTATGATGATTTCAGCTGTACCACGATCCTGAGAATCTTCATTGTAAATCTCATCTCTATAAATAAAAAATATAACGTCAGCATCCTGCTCTATCGCGCCAGATTCTCTAAGATCAGACATTACAGGCCTTTTGTTAGGTCTTTGTTCCAGACTCCGATTTAACTGTGAAAGCACGACCACGGGTGCAGACATCTCCTTGGCGATAATCTTCAGCGCCCTGGTAATATTGGATACTTCAACGGCTCTATTTTCGCTGTTGTCACCGGACTGCATCAACTGTAGATAGTCAACTACGATCATACCGAGTCGCCCATGTTCCCGTGATAGCCTGCGAACGCGAGACCTTAGTTCAACCGGCGTAAGTGCGGGAGTATCATCAATAAATATCGGAGCAGTATCAAGCAATTCCACAGCTGAGGTCAGACGAGGCCAGTCGTCCTTGGAGAGTTTCCCTGTCCTGACATGATGTGCATTAATTCTGCCCAAAGATGCAAGCATTCGCATGGCAAGTTGCTGGCCAGGCATTTCCATGCTGAATACCGCAACAGGTAGTTTGCTCCCGATCGCGGCATTCTCAACTATGTTCATTGCAAGACTGGTTTTACCCATCGATGGTCGACCAGCAATAACCACAAGATCGGAAGGTTGAAGGCCTGATGTCATGTTATCCAGGTCGCCGAACCCCGTCGGTACGCCTGTAATGGATTGTCCGGATTCATAAAGCTCCTCTATTCTATCCAGTGCTTCTGTCAGGAGATTCTGCACCGGCACGAACCCGCCCTTCTGGCGCTTGTCGGCTTCAGCTATATCGAACACCAGCTTTTCTGCGTACCCCAATAATTCCTCTACATTCGAACCTTCAGGGTTGTAAGCTTTTTCTGAAATCTGCGTAGAAACATTGATTAAACGTCGTAATACCGACCTTTCTCGGACTATCGCAGCATATGCTATGACGTTAACCGTCCCCGGTGTATTCTTAGCCAGTTCTCCCAGATAAGGAAGGCCACCGACCTTATCGAGCAT
>ERZ651768.331-NODE-331-length-36448-cov-14.729180_pt1 | contig 36448 bp, 25 predicted proteins | sample MGYA00514754_ERZ651768 | MGnify/ENA metagenome assembly ERZ651768
CTGCCGGATTGTATCTCGCACCACTGCCAGGCTCCGGTTTCCTAGAAGATCAATTTTCAACAATCCAGAATCTTCCACCTGATCTTTTTCCCATTCCACGATCTGCACGCCCTTTGGTGCCGTGAGCACTGGAACGTATTTCCGGATCTCATCCGGCACGATCACCACCCCCCCGGGATGGACCGATGGATAACGGAACACACCCACGATCTTTTCACTCTCTTTTAACACACGGATTAATGTATCATCCAAGTTCACATTGGCAAAGCGGGGATCGGTACGAACCCAGTGTTCCAGATCTCTGCGGGATGCATACCACCCAATGCGCTTGGTAATGCTTTTGATCTCTTCATTGGAGAGCCCGTATACCTTTCCTACTTCCCGAATGGCAGACCGCGGCTTCAAAAAGACCTGGCTGGATACCATGGCCGTGCGCTTATTGCCGTATTTTTTGAACACATACTCCAGAATATCATCCCGCTCATCCCAAGGAAAATCCACATCAATATCAGGCATATTCTCACGTTCCGGATGGATAAATCGTTCAAACTGAAGTGTGTACCGCAACGGATCCACCTGTGTAATAAAAAGGCAATAACTCACCACCGATGCCGCTGCGGATCCCCGGCCAATGGTGGCACGGGTTTGGTTTACAATATCCTGAACAATGAGAAAATAGGGCGCGAACCCTTTCTGGGTGATGATGCCCAATTCATATTCGATTCGGTAGCGTATCGTTTCATCGATCCCGCCATAGCGCACCTGGGCGCCGGCATAAACCTTATCTCTCAACTTTCTGTTGGAGTGATGGGTGTCTTTCAATGACAGTCCCGGAAAGATTGTGTTGATGAACGACCAGTCTGTTTTGCAACGGTCGGCCAAATAGCGGCTGTTATTCAAAGCATCCAGGCTGTTAGGAAAGAGTTTTACCATCTCTGCTTCACTGCGGAACCAGTGCTGGTCCGACTTACATTCGGATAGATCTAACTGTTCCAGCGTGGTATTATTCTCTATGGCTCGAAGTGTAACATGGGCATTGTGGTCGCTTTGTGACCTGAAATAGACATCTCCTGTAGCCACCACTTCCAGCTTTAATGTTTGAGCCAGTTGATGTACGAATGATTCCTGAATACCCGGCCGTAATTCCACAAATAAGTGGGTATCTGGGATGAATTCGATCAACTTGTTTAACGTAGGCTCATGGTGAGATAAAACGAATAATCCGGAGCATCTCTTCTTTAAAATATCCACCACCGATTGCTCAAGATCATCATGGACAGCAGAGACGGCGCGACACATATTCTCGTAGCCATATTGGTTCTCTGCCAAGAGAATGGCTTCATCTTTTTCCGTGATCAAATTCGTGCCGGAAATGGGCAGGATTCGTGCATCTTTGCAATGCTGCACAAAGCGGATAAACCCCCACATCCCATTCACATCGGTCAGTGCCAGTGTATCCATCGCATATGATCTGGCCAGGTTCATCAGATCTGGTAATGATAAAAGCCCACGCATAGCAGAATAAACAGAATGAGTGTTTAAATGAATGAACATCAGATTCTTCCCAGGGCCTGAAATACATCAGCGGTCTGAAGACTTCGAACACCGTATTTCTGCCGCACTGTTTCTATGGCTTTGGATACAGCCATATTTCGACTCTCTTCTGTCACAAACAGGTTTTCCTGATTGACATAAAAATAAAAATTGCTGGCATCTACTAAAATGGTGCGAATTCGATTTCGCCGTTTGTTGGCTCTGTCAAACAACTTTCTGAAAACAGTGATCACGGAGTCATCATCAATGCCTGTAATCTTGCCCATTCGGTGTCGCTGGTGTCCATCGGTATAATGTATCTCCAGTTTGACTCTGTCTGCTGCTTCCCGGCGCTTGCGCAGTTTGAATGCCACCTGTTCTGCCAAATCTTTTACCACTGCGTGGAGTACAGGTTCATCATTGGTGTCTTCCGGAAGAACAGTTTGTTCTAAAATATGATCTTGAAGCTGCAGCGGCTTTACAACCGATGAATCTTTCCCTTGCACTTCCCGGGCCAGTTGAAGGGCATAGATACCAAAAAAAGTCCGAAATTCATCTGGTTGACCTGCCATAGACTGAATGTGGCTTACCTGTTTAAGCCACAGGAACCGAAGCAAGCGGTGGACAGGCCTTTCTTGTACTGTGGGTAGAACCAGTGGTTGTAAAGGCGCAAGAAATTGAGCTTCTGCTCCACTCTTAACTTCATGGATTGTTTCCGGTACAACAGATGTAACGATCCGGCTTACCAGTTTATTCACACTGATACCGACACGTCCCATAATACTGGTTTGTTCCTGAATACGCTGAATAATGGAAAGTCCCGTATTTTGTACATGGCCCCGAATGGCACGCATGCCATTCATATCCAGGAAAAATTCACCCACACCTTGCGGTTCCACCACAGGTGTAAACATGGACACGGTCTGATATACATATTGATTGATACGGGCATAAAGAGACCGGTTATAGGGTAGCAATTGCACACCGTGGCTTATTTTTCTTACCACAGAAACTTTCATGCCAGGGAATAATCCTTCATCTTCTGCTTCAGGAGACAGGGATACCACTGTACCGCCTGGATGGTGAGATGAAATAATGGCCACCGGACGTGTTTTCAGAACAGGGTCCATGATCCGCTCAGCCTGGAGCTCCATGTTTTTAAGACGTATATGAAAAACGTCCCGTTCAATCACGAAGGCGTGCCTAGTTCAAATAATTCCGGAAGGAATAAAGAAGCACGCCATTAATATGAAAATCGTCTTGGGAATTAACTTTTATAACTGGAAAATCTGGGTTACGGGGATGAAGCTCCACACCATTGGATTTAGGAACATAACATTTCAATGTGGCTTCACCATTGATCAGGGCTACCACAATCTGGCCAGAGCGGGCAGTCTTGGCTTTCCTGGCCACAATAAAATCTCCATCATGGATCTGCTCATCAATCATGGAGTCTCCCTTAACCTGCAAAACATAATGATCCGGATGCAGTAAAGATGGTGGAACATCCACCATTTCCGGATTCTCCAATGCTTCGATGGGCTCACCGGCGGCGATCAGGCCCAGCAACGGCAAACGGGCTGTTGTAGTTGTGGCGTGCTCCTTGTGGCTTAAAGTGAGCGCCCGCTTGCCGTTGGGACCTTTTATACGGGATAAGTGACCTTCTTCTTCCAAGGTCTTTACATACCAGTTCACTGTCCCCAACGATCCAAATCCCAGACTGGCCATGATTTCCTCATATGATGGAGACTGATCATGAATCAGTGTAAAACGCTGGATAAAGTCCAGGAATCTTTTCAGTTTTGGGGACAGGGATTTATTCATGAGGTAATAGATAAATGTGTAATCGATTTACCATCCCAGACAATGGACCGGGATGATGTTTGATGCGCGTGATCATTGAGCCTGGCAACAGCACGAATCACTGCTAAATATGTTTTCTTTTCAACTTGTTTTTTGAATCGATATTTCATTATAAAACTCTATTAATTAAATACTCGTAAGTTACTCGTAAGTATATTACAAAAGTTTTCAGTCCAATCCAAATAAAAAGCCCCTAGATCAGAGGCTTTTTATGAATGTGATGAAGTAATTGTATAGGTTATACAGGTGTCCCCAGCCAGATTCCAATGCAGAATAGAACTCCTGTAACAAAGTGCATATTGATCGTACCGGCATTTGCAGGCTGCAGCAGGCGGTCGTCATAGTATTTATAAAGTATTTGGATCGCTCTCACACCAAAATAGGATGCCACAAGCGCGATCAAGGTCAGCATGGGAAAAGTTCCATTCAAAGCCATGACCACGATACTGATAAAAGCACCTGCTACCAACAAGACATAACCAATCCTGGCCTTTTCGGGGCCGAAGACAACAATCAAGGTATCCTTCCCTGTGGCTTTATCACCATCATGATCCGGAAATTCGTTTACATACACAATAGCGGCCACCAAGAAACCAATAGGTATACCTGCCAAAAATGCCTCTGGCAGCAGTTGTCCAGTCTGAACAAGTGTACTGCCTGCTACCATCAATGGACCAAAATTGAGCCCAATAAGTAATTCACCCAGCCCTTTCCTGGATGCGATTCGGAAAGGCGGAGCTGTGTAGAACAGACCTGACAGAAAACCAATCAGACCCAGCCACAAGACCGGCATCCCAGCCTTTTGAATAAGTGGAATACCTACAACCGCGCTCAGTGCAAAGGATACAATGGCCACTGTTAACATCCCTTTGGCTGTAATGAGTCCCATCTGAATACTGCGGCTTCCACCGGAAAACGGAACCATATAATTATAATTTGCTTCGTCTGTACCACTGGTATGATCAAAATAATCGTTGGCTGTATTGGTTCCAATGTGCAACAGAGACCCGCCCAGTAGAGTTAAACCCAGCAATCCCCAGTCCACAGGAAATCCAGCAAGTTTTGCTACAGCTGCGCCAACAAAAATGGGGACAAATGTAGCAGTTAGAAATGGTAAGCGCATAATCACCAGCCACGTGAAGATCTTGGTCATCAGGCTGATTTTAGGGCGCACTTGGTCTGCGGTCTTGTCTTCCAATGGTGTGGTTACACCGCAATACCCAATATGTTCACCATCTTTTCCTTTTGTGGGAGTAATCTTGATTCTGCAAGGCAATTCACTGCCGTCCTTGTGCAGAAATACCGAATTTCCTTCCCACTCACCATTTTTTACTGCTTCAGCTAACCATCCCACTACGTGACCCAATACAACCTGTCCATCGCTGAAGTCACTTACTCTCATTTTACCAATCACTTCTTCCTGAGTATATCCAAAAAGACTCGCTGCACCATCGCTAAAGGTTTCAACTTTTCCGTCAAGATCACAGGTTATAATACTTTTAACTTGTTCGCTCATAATAAAATAATCCTTATATAATTAATTTAATGACTAAAAGTTACAGAATGGATTTACACTGCGAAAAACTAAAATTCAACCGGATAAAAAATAGGCCGGCTCGGGGCTGCATCCAGCCCCCAGTTTGGAATCTGGATCTGTAAAAATCCGAATCCATCTGAAACTGAATCAGGAATATATAATAACTCGGAAATAGTTTTCCCTTGCTTAAAAAAACGATGATGATTCCCTAACTGTCCACCATCGTCAGCTTTGTCAATTGACGGCAAGTCCACCAGTAAATGTTCGATCGCCAGTTCATTTAAATAGTCAATGGCATCATTGGTGAAAAAAGGCGCTGGATGTTTGTCATAATTCCTGGATTTTTTTGACTCCATATTTGGAAGGGTTCGAAGGATCAATGCTTGGTGGGATTCAGCAATTTTTTCTTCAAGAATATGTTTTGATATAATTAGATCAGTTGACAGTTCTATATGGTAAGAATCAATTGTTGCATCTGCCGATTCCGGAGACACAGAAATTAACTGAGAAGAAATAAAGCCACTCGGACACACATCTGGAACTTGAATATTAGAATCATTGACATGGCTAATACATTCCGTGTGTGTTCCTGTACAGTGTATATCTACTGATGCAGAAAACACATTGCAAGTCCCTCCCTGTTTTACATCACCAATAAATTCGCTTGATTGAACAGGAATGATACTTGGCTGATTGGCACCAAAAAAAGCCGGGTTTTTGCCATCAAAAAGATTTTTTACGGATAAGTCAATACCCCGGCTTGAATCAATAGTATATAATTGTCCCTTATGATGAATTTCAGTTATCAACTCAGCTGGAACTTTCTCTGATTAGTTTTTCAACTTCTCCATCTTCTGGAAAACGATCTAATGATTTCTTGGAAAAAATTAATTCACTATCCAACGTCACTTCAAATACGCCTCCCCCACTGGAGATCAGCGTTACATCCATTCCTGTGAATGTCTGTTTTAACTCAGCTTCCAGACTGGAAGCCCTGGGTAAATAGTTTCAAACTGAGCAATATTCTATAGAAACTTTCATTTTCTTCTTCCTATTGTTGATCCTTAAATACTTTTAAAATATCTATAGGATGGGTGTGCAAATTAACTTCATCAAAGATATGAACTAATATACCTTTTTCATTAATTAAAAATGTTTTACGAGACGGGAAAAAAAAGTATTGATTCACCCCATAAGCACTGCCCATTACCTTGTCTGTATCGGATAAAAGGTCAAAAGGTAGATTGTATTTTTCCTTGAATGATTTTAAATCACTCTTAGAATCAAAACTGATTCCTAATATTGAGATCTTGAAATCTTCAAAATTTTGGAATTCATCCCGGAACCCACATGCTTGTTTTATTCAGCCAGGTGTACCCGCTTTTGGAAAAAAATAAATAACCAGTTTTTTATCTTTATAATCATCCAGCTGATGAAGTTTCCCATCCTGATCTTTTAATGAGAAATGAGGCGCAGGATTTCCAATTCGCAATGATGTTCCAAACAAGAACATATTAAGCAGTACCAATGGAATTAAATTCTTCATTTGTCCAAATTTTACCAAAAGATAAACTAAACAGGCCTGATACTGAATGGTATTAAATTTTATGTCATGAAAATATCTGATATCAAATCCGTTGCAAAACGAGTTATCCAGATCGAAGCTGATGCCGTCTCTTTAATTGGCAGTCGTATTGACGAACATTTTGAATCTGCTGTTCAAACTATTTTAGAATGTACGGGACGTCTAATTGTATCCGGGTTGGGGAAATCCGGCTTAATTTCACAAAAAATTGCTTCTACCATGGCATCAACAGGAACACCGGCTCATTTTGTTCACCCTGCGGAAGCAACTCATGGCGACCTGGGCATGATCACCAAAGAAGATGTATTGCTCATAGTCAGCAACAGCGGTGAAACAATGGAATTGATCCAGATTCTGCCTGCAATACATAAGAAGGGGGTAACTATTATTGGGTTAATCGGGCGACAAAATTCCACCTTAGCGAACAGATCAGATATATACCTGGATACATCTGTTGAAAAAGAAGCCTGTACCCTGGACCTTGCTCCTACAGCCAGCACAACCGCTACTTTGGCAATGGGAGATGCATTGGCAGTTTCTTTGTTAGAAATACGTGGATTTAATAAAGAAGATTTTGCTGAGCTCCACCCCGGTGGCATGCTGGGGAAACGGCTGCTTCTTACCTTAGACCAGCTTGTCCATACTGGAGATGATATCCCGTTTGTAACCAGCTCAGCCAGTATAAAAGATGCCCTGTTAACAATTTCAGAAAAAGGCCTGGGTATGACAGGTGTACTCAATGATGAAGATGAAATAATAGGAATCATTACCGATGGAGATATTCGCCGGGCAATAGAGAAAGGAGGTAATGATCTTTTTGATCAAACCGCAGAATTTCTCATGTCCGGAAACCCAAAATGGGTTACCGCTGATACTTTAGCCATCTCTGCATTGGAACTTATGGAAAAACATGCCATAACCAGTTTGTTTGTATATTCGGATGCCGATCTCAAAAAACCGGACGGTATTGTTCATATTCACGACATCCTGAGATCAGGAGTCCAATAAAGAACTTTTCAAGTTTCATTTATTTATAAAAAGAAGAATTGACTTCTTAAATTGACCCCTTTTATAAGCAAAACAAAGGAATCCAATGTCTCGATTTATTCTATCCTGCATTATTATAATAATGACCAGTTGCGGAGAAAAAACTCCCCCTGTGAATATTTATGACTCAGATGAATATAAAAATCTTACACGTAAGGAGATTATTGTTGGAGAATCCATTTGGGCTACAGCATGTTTTCGCTGCCATAGATACGGAATAAATGGAGCGACAGTTCTTGAAAACAAGGCCTATTGGGATCAAACAGCCACAAAAGGCCTCGATGAATTATATAAAAGTGTTTGGGAAGGTAAAAAAGGTGAAATTGGGGCAATGCCTCCAAAGGGTTTTTGCAATCTTTGCTCAGAGGATGAAATTAAAAAATCAGTCCTTTACATTTTTCATCTGGCAAAGAAAGTTCAAGAATCTGAAAAGAATAACAATTCTACTGAACAGGAGTAACTTATTTACTTAATACAGCCGAAATTTCAGTAGAATCTTCCAGGTGCCTGGCCAGGTTCAAAAAGTCATCCACATTCATCTCCTTTAAATATACAGCTCCATGGACGGCTCGAAGGTGGGGATTTTCGTTGCGGTACCAGTAATCTCTGCCAAGCATTAATTGCAGATCACGGTGCTGCTCTACCCATATTTTTTGGGAAAGTTCGCAAAAAGGACCATCATATTCATAACTTGGAAAGGACGCTTCTTTTTGGCTCAGGTAACAGTTCATGAAGGTAGAATTCATAATAGCCATGGAGTTCAACGTTACCGGTACAATGATGTCGGCTTCAGCCAGGTCAAATGTGTACCAGACATTACGATATCCCCAGATCCTCAAATGTGATAAATCAGAATGTTCTTGCCACTGACGAACTGCTTCTGCTATGGTTTGGAGTACCTTATAATGAGTGTCAGGGCCACTCCCTTCCGGATCGAGAGCCAGGGATATTACAGTAGGATTAATATCAATTAAATGGTCCAAGACAGGAGTCACATCCCTGGCCTGTTCTGGCTCTTCAGTAAAAATATCACCTTTATAAAAACCGAGACGAAGATGATGAACATCTCTAACACGAACCCCATAGTTTGCCCAGACCAATTCTTCTTCAAATTCACGGATCATACCCTTCAGTTTTTGGATCTCAGGAGAATTTTTTTGACCATCATAATTGGTACCCAATTCTGTTTGTATAGAACTGAGTTGATTTAATAACTGGGCTTTATCATTTACACCATAAATTTCAACAAGGGTGCGCACAACTCTATGGGATAGGCCTCTAGATTGTCCCAAGGGATCATTATTGGCTATCTTGTCCAGGAAATGAAACACATCCTTATCCCATTTATACTTATATCCATCATTGAAGAAATCCGGATAGTCCGTCATCTGAATTTTTCCCTGTTTAAAGAAACTCAATGTGGTATTGATAATTTTTTCCAGGAACCCATTGGTCACGGATGTAAATCCAGAAGTCATATTCGTAAACACGTGCTTATTAGTAGGCTCACGGATCAAATGAATGATATGGGGCATCATACCCAGCATGATATCATCATGATGGGGTCCAGTATGGTAAAAAACCTGATCTTTTTCCTGCTGTATACCACGCTGTACTTTTTCATCAATACTGTTAATGATTCCCGAAACTGTATTTTCGTCTAAACCAGGTATGTTCTTACATATTAGATCATTTCTCAAATCATCTAATGAAAGTTTCTTGCCATATGTATTTGTATTCTTTGCAAGTTTAAGTAGAGCCCTCTGTTCTTTTTCTGAATCCCATGGACTGTGCTCCCAATAGTCGTTTTCAGTATCTGTTAATGTTTTTGATGCACCTTTTGTAAGATAGAATCTGCTGTTTTTTAACCTTTGTAAAACAGTTGCAGGATATTTTACGTCCGGAGCACTCTCCAGAGATTGTTGAACAATGGGTGCTTTTGCTTCCCCGGCAGCTATAATGATGGCGGCTGCATTCTCATTATGGGTTATAGTTCCCAGGCCGATGGTTATTACCAGCCGATTTCTGCTGATTTCAATACCCCCAAGATCAACAGCTGCTGCTGCCTGGGTTTCAAAATTGGTTTCCATCAAACGTGTTGTTGAATTATGATCCGACCCTTTTACATTAAATGCAATATGCCCATCGGGGCCAATACCTCCTAGAAAAAATCCAATTCCGCCTATATCACGTATTTTTTCTTCATATTCATTACACCACTGATCAATAAGATAGATTGATTCCTGCTGTTTCTTTTCCAAATCAGTTGATGGATCTCTGTGCCGCATGTTTAAATCAATGGTACCTTCAGGAAATATATCTCCCCAGTGTTCATTATTGAAAAGTGAAATATCATTACAGTTAATTAAGAGTGCCTTATCAGCAGAAATATTGAACCCTTCCAGGTAATAGGTATTAACATAATTATAAAAGCTATTATGCTGGAAAGGGTCTAATGGATAAAATTCGTCAATTTGTACAAAATGAAGATTGGTGAGATCTGGTTTTTGTTTAACGGTTAGTCCATATTCTTTTAGTATGGACCGCATTGCATCATCATCCCAGTTTTTGAGTAGATAATGAGTCCATTTAATAAAATACTCAGGAGTTTTCCCTGTGGGAAGACTGATGACACCTTCTGGATTTTCTGAAACCCATTCCAGAAAGCGAAGGGATGTAATCAGCCCTAAATCAGGAAAATTATCAACTGTTATATATGGGATGTTTGTGGTTTGATTCTCTAATGCATTTTCCTTAATAAAACAGGATTCTATCAGCGATAACTGTGTCTTCTCCATATTAATAGCTAACCCTGCCTGATTTCATAAAACATAATTCCATCGAAACGAGGTTCACCATTGTTTTCCAAATAGGATAAAAAATCAACATTTACTGTCTTTTTTTCAACGGAAGAAGCATGTATTAAGTTTTTTCTATCAATGATATATCCTTCATGAGCAACCACAATACCCATTTTAAAATAACTGCGCTTTACAAATGCTACGCCACAAATGCTAGGTAATCTGCTTAATAAATCTTTAGTGACTTTTTCAGCCGGTAGAAATTGGATCTTTTCTCGGGATGACCAGTCCAATTTAAGAAACTCTGAACCATCTTGTTTTTTATTCAGTTCAATTGCGACAGTCTCTAAATCGTCTTGGGATGAAATTTCAGATGTAATGTTAATTGTCCGATCATGGTGCAACAACCTGTCTGAAGTATAATGCCAGCGGGATTCATAGGTTGGTTCTTTAATTCCATTTTCATCCATTTTATAATGGATATCAACCATTGCATCCCTGGCATTTTGCCAAGTATAACTTTCGGCAAGGGCAATTGTGGTAAGCACATGGACAGTGCAATCAGATGAATCAATGCGCAGTAAAGGATCTGGATCTTGACCTACCTCTTCTCCCAGACAATATAATCCATAGGGTGTTCCCACACGCCAAAGATTTAATGCTTTAAGGCGATCATGATAATTGGGAAATTTTTCCTGAAATCTCGGAAGATAGGATTCAAACTCTGTTTCGGATAACAACCATGGATCCGGTAAAGAATCAACCCAAACAAACGGATTAGATTCCTTGATGCAACTCATGCTCCACAGACATAAAAGGAAAATAATCTTGTTTCGGTTCATGGCTATACCACTTAAATGGAAATCATTATAAAGAATGAAAGTTATGATTTTATTAGGCACCAAATTAGGTCTAATTTTCACTTTCCAAGCAATTAACAATATAATCAAACAAATCAATAACTCAATTTATTCATGTCACATCCACTTAAAGATCTCTTACAAAATAAAGACTTATTTGAATCCCTTGCAGATGAATTTGGTACGCCGCTTTATATCTATTCCAAACAGAGGTTAATTCATAACATTACTAGAATCGAATCTTCCTTTTTACAAAATTTTGATTCCTACCATATTTGCTATACTATTAAAGCTAACAGTAATCCTCACATAATAAAATTACTCAAATCCACCATTCCCAAGTTAGGAGCCGATTGTTCAAGCCCTGGTGAATTATATGCTGCAAAACTTGGTGGAATTCAATCTCATGAATGCATTTATACAGGAAATTATGAATCGGAAGATGACCTCGAATCAGCATTCAAATCCGGTGCCCATATTAATTTAGATGATATATCATCTTTCCACCGCTTGATGAAATTAGGTACACCCTCAGAAATATCTTTCCGGTTGAATCCCGGATTTGGAAAAGGAGCTTTTTCACAAATCGTTACAGGAGGAGAAAATTCAAAATTTGGTGTTCCCCATTATGACATAGTAGACGCATATCGATTAGCCAAAGAATCTGATGTACAACATTTTGGGATACAATGCATGACAGGTTCAGGCATTTTAGAGCCTGATTATTTCCCCATGCTCATGAAAGAAATTTTAAATACTGTTAATACTATTACAAGTGAATTGGATATACAGTTTAATCATATTAGCCTGGGAGGAGGCTATGGTATTCCCTACTCCGATAATGAAACTCCATTAGATTTTGAAAAAGTATTTAAAAGTGTAAGTGAAATCTTTCACTCTTTTTACAGTAATAAACAAAAACCAGAGATCTGGATAGAGCCAGGTAAATCCGTGGTTGGAGACACTGGAATTTTACTTTCAAGAGTTACGGGTATAAAAAATAGCTACAAAAAATTTATTGGGCTCGATGCTGGAATGGAGACATTAATGCGGCCAGCTTTATACAATGCCTATCATAGAATCTATAAAGTGGGCGATCCCGATGCAGAGCCAACCCAAACAGTAGATTTCACTGGGAGAATTTGTGAAAACACTGATAGACTGGCTGTGGACAGATCTTTCCCGGATGTAGAGGAAGATGATCTAGTCGCCATCATGGATGCGGGTGCATATTCATTTACAATGTCTCACCAATTCTGTACAAGACCGAAAGCCGCAGAAATATTACTGGATGGTGAAAAAGGAATACTCATCCGAAAAAGAGAAACAATGGACGATCTATTTGTCAATTGCGAAGTTGGTTAAAACTATTTTATTTCAACAAGATCATTTTATGATTAATTGCTGCATTACCATTTTTGATATGGCAAAAATAAACACCTCCTGGAACTCTTTTCTTATTGTCATCCAGTCCGTCCCAATTAATTTTTTTCCAAGATTCACCTTCATATATTATATCATTAAAAAGGGTTCGAATATTTCTACCAAGAAGGTCTATAATTGATATCTGCAGTAATCCTGATTCGGGTATATATGCCATAATTGTAGTGGATGGATTAAAAGGATTAGGATAATTGATAACGGGATTATTTGGTAAAATGGAAACTGATGTCATTTCATGTTTAATATCCAATGTGTTTGAATATTTATATACTGTTCGGCCACAGGCATATCCAAGATTTTGATTAACAAAATCCAACCGATTTACTCGACTGCCAAATCCAGCTGAACTCCAGGACTCACCACCATCTACCGTTACATAAGTTGGGAGGGTACTGTTACCTCCCATCCATCCCAACGTATCATTAATGAACCCAACTCCCTGAATAAAATAATAACTCTCCATGAATAATTTTTCTTCCCAGGTTTGACCACCATCAATGGTTTTAAGAAAAAATATGGGTGACTCATAGTTTCTCTGCAGTGAAACATAGCCTACACTATCAGATGGAAAATTGATTTTCCAAGCCCACTCACCCATTCTGGACGTGATAATCATTGGGAGCCAACTTTCTCCACCATCTGTAGTTTTCAAAACAATTCCCCTTGACTGGGTATGATCTGCATTAGTTAATCCAACAATGAATCCCGTATCTGGATTAAAAAAGTGGAGGTCAATCAAACCTGCAACAGAAACGTATTGATTAAAGTTATATGATATCCAAGTTTCACCTTTATTTATTGTTTTGGAAAAAAATGCAGGCCCACGTACACGTCCTACTGCACACATAACAGTGTCATTAATTACCTGGAGTCCGCAAATACCTTTAGGCTCAGGCCCAGTGAAATTATCAAAAGGTACCCAGGAAACACCTCCATCTGATGTTTCATATAAATTCATAGTATCAGTGGCACCAAATTCACCATACCCTACATTACCTGCCCAACCGTTTAACTCATCAAAAAACCCTACAGAACGAAAATGCGTTTGAGACTGTTCAAACTGCAAGTCCCATGTGTTACCACCATCCGGGGTGGAATATATTTGTCCCCATCCATTCACGGCCCATCCCTGATTCTCATTTAAAAATTGAATATCATTGAACCGGGTTACCACTGGCGCATTTGGTAATTCAATCCAATTTCCTGGCTGTGCTGTTAAATAAGCTACTAGAAGGGATAACTTCAGGATTCTAGAATAGAGCATGGGTACAGTTTAATTACTGATTAAAAATTAAAGCCGATGGACAATCGTTCTACGTCACCCAATGGCCCGTAGCTGGAGAATGAATAGTCTATCTTTAATAGGGTGGCCGTGCGAGTCATATGATAATTCAATCCCGCTCCAAACGTAGGCCCTTCAATGGAGTCCATCTTATAGAAAGATGGTATACCTCCTCTCAAGAAAAGTATTTCACGGTAATTCAGTTCTAAACCAAGATTTAAATGTTCCGTGTTATCGTTTGGATGTAGAGCATCTATACCATAAGACAGTTTAAGATTTTGTTTTTTAATTAATTCTCCAGAAACACCTACCCTGAAAAATAACGGCAACGGAAAATGCTCAGTTTCATAGATAGCATTAACAAATTCTACATTACCCTGATTATCCAGATCAGGATCGATACTAATTTTTTGGTCTCTACCATCCATCTTCATTTTTCCACCATAGTTACTAATAGAAGCTCCTAATCTTGTTCCATAAAAAGGTGTTTGAAAAAGTGTACCTATATCAATTGCAACTGTATGCGCAGTAGAATGCCAAATATTTTGCTGTATATATTTAAAGGATCCTCCCAGAGAAAAATGATCTGTTAACATTTTTGAATAGGTGAGCGATGCCGATAAATCATTGGTTGAAAATTTTTCACCTGTACCCTGTGGTTCTGAAACGGTACGTACGAGATCATCTGGGGATGAAAGATTTACAATACTCAAACCCAGGACTCCTTTTGCTCCAAGATCAATACCAATAATTGCAAATTGATATTTCATGGCTACGAGCCAATCGTAGGACCCAAACTGCACACCAATACCGTTAAAACTTGCAATGCTGGCAGGGTTCCAATATACGCCGCTCAAATTTCCATTTTGACCTGCGACAGCTCCGCCCATGGAAGTACTTCTAGCATCCATTCCAATTTTCAAAAACTGCGCTACTGTGGTTCCGGTTTTTGTGATGGATTGATCATTCCCAAACTGACCAAGACAGATGGTGTACATGAAAAGAATAATTATGAACTGAAATCTCATTTGATTACTGCAAACCTTCCTAGTTTTTCTCCAATACCAGGTGCATCCACATGATAAAGGTAAACACCATAAGCCAACGGGAAATTGTCTTTTGTTGTTAAGTCCCAATGTTCCTGGCTGTTCTCTATATCTGAGTTATGTTCAAGAGTTTCCACTAGATCACCACTTACAGTATAAATTGATATTGTACATTCTTTTGGGAGGTTAGTGAAATAAATTTTTCGAGGGCCTCTGTCCATTGGATTTTGCAGGTCCAACTGCTCCAGCACATTTGTAACCACATATGGATTTGGTACCACGTAAATACTGTCAAGTTTTCCCGAAGCAACGGTTTTATCGTATTGGGATGCAACTGTTGTAAATAGAAGGGTGTCACTTTCAGCAAATGGACGATGCGTGTCAATGAAAAAGACATCGCCGGCTCCAGCAGAAATCGTATCACCACTATCAGGCAGAAAAAAGGTAAACTCCCATTTTCCACCCAATGGTTCTCCATCCATTATGATGGCCCTGTCACCTGGAGACCAAAGACTGTCTGGATTATTACCTTCTTCAATGATTGTAACTTCTTCCTGCATGGGAATTCGTCCAGGTGTCACATCCCAGACTTCGAAATTCATCCTTGAGATACCAAAACTGGGGTGTAGGGTTGTACTGCTTGTATCAACGATCTCATCGAAAAAGCGAACTTCATAAGCACCGGGATACATAAATTGATCAGCTCCGTTAAAAGGAATTACTTCCGGGCTCCAACTACAGGATGATGATATTGACCATTTGGTATTTTCCACATTCAATGCCAGCTCTACATCTTGGACTGTTACTTTAATTCCATCTACAATAGGATTTGTCTCTTCCAGGCTTACGGCTTTACTATTTACAATCGGGTAATACAAATAAGAAACCGTATATGTGTTTCCTTCCGTGATTGACCCTCCAGCTATACCTTTTATTTTTCCCATTTCATCCAAAATCTCATAATCCTGATCAATAACGAAAATATTGCCATTCACATCATAAACCTGAACAGATTCAAGATCGATATTCTGATAGGATAATTGTCTGTACTGCTCAATAGAAATGACAACTTGATCTTCAATCGGCATTAGGTCTTTAATGCTGTAACGGGTAGGAGATTCACGGAATGTGATTTCAAACTGATTTTCATTTTCTAAACTATAATAATCAACTATATCCAGTATGATTTTACCTGTGGTAACCCCTGCTCTATGCTCAATCAAGTTATCTTTAATTGTACCGCGTACAAGTCCGATTGCAGGTGTGCTAGGAACTATTCTAATTGTATTTACATCAATGATGAGTTCATTCGTGGTTGGATTTACGGTGATGGTCTTAGAACATTCACTCGGTGGAATCTGTAATTCTTCTGAACCATGATCATAGGATACAACTGCATAATAATAGGTTTGACCATTTAAAACATTATTCGAGTCTACATAAGAATGGACTAGACCAGTATTATCACCTAGAGTATAGTAGGCACCTCTTCCAGGGTAAACCACACTACTCATACCAAAATAATCATTATCAAGATCAAACCGTGCCGGAGCTCCATTAAACATTTTTAATGGTTCAAAAAGAAATTTTGAACCATTAGCATCTGTAATTGTCTGCTGATCTAAAAATTGTGGGTGGGTACTCCTGTATATCACATATCCTTCAAAATCATATTCTTCTGAAATTGGATCCAAGGATTCTTCCGCAACATGATCCCAGTAAAGTGTGATACGTTCATCTCCAGGTACAGCGGTAATAATGGGTTTATCAGGTGGTTTTGCAAACTGGTAGTTCCGTTCATAAATATCCTGAGATGTAATCGCGTTTAGAGTCAGGTCATCATAATCTTCACCAATCAATAGTGCAATCGAAAATCTCCGTGTTTCCCCTGCAGGAAGCGAAATAGGTCCAGAACTATAAATAAATACATAATCTCCTGATTGTGTTGCATTGGCTGAATCAAAAACACCAGGCTGTAAAAAATCGTCATAGACCCTCTGATCATCTGCAATGGTGGTACCAGAAAAAGCAGGTGAAGAGAAACCGGTTAAACCTACCATATCAGATTCATCTAGATCTGTCCACTCAAAATTTGGTTCACCAGGCTCCCTGATATCGTATTGATCTCCTGCTGTCGGAAGACCATCTCCTTCACCCATATCTCCTGTATTGGGCACACCATCCACACCAATATCATCTTTTTCTGGATCCCAGTCATTATCATCATCGATCCCATTGTCTCTGCTCTCATCTACCATGCCATCATCATCATTATCCAACTGATCATAGGGGTTACCCGGGCTTTCCAGAAACTTGTACCCAAAATACCCTGGGTTATTGGCACTACCGCTGGCACTTCCATCTTCATCCCAACAGTATACCATATTGATATCATGGTCAAAATAGGATAAATCATCGCTCCAGTCACTTGGACCTCCAATATGAGGGTCTCCCCACATGCCAAAGGTGACTTCATTAAGGTCCTTAGAACTTTTATTTGTTATTTTATAAATCAGAAAAATAATGTCTTCCGCTAATGGATTTGCCCATTGATAGTAGCGGTATTCAATCTGCAGGCCCAGTCCTTTCCGTGCTGAATCTTCAGGAAACGGATAATACTCGAATTCCTTATTATTGCGATCATCGCATACAAAAAATGCTTCTTCGTCCGCATTGGATGCACCTTGCCTCAGGTCCCCTGGCCAAACATATTCTTTTAAATTTGCATTATACCAGTCATAAGCCCAGCTGTCTGGTTTCCCGTCAAAATCCCGATCTATATCACTTGCTGTTGGTATTTTATCATAATTAGGATCTGCAAAGTATATTCCTTCATCGCTGTAAGCCAATGGCTCCCAGGTCCAGTATTCTGATCCGTCTGGAGATCTTTCAGGGTCTGTTACCAATCCGTCACTGATTATTCTTGCAAACCAGGTGGTATCCCCACCAACAACCTTAGGATAGGCATCAGGATGGCTGTTTGATGCCAGGGGAACTTCCGCACAAATGAACGGACCAAATTCATAACCGTAACCTAATCCTTCCCAAACAATATCTGTTACCCGGTTTCCAGGTTCGGATATGGAGCCATAGTTCCATATCTGAGTTGTGATTTTGTTACCTGAAATAATGGCATCCTGTCGTCGAAGAATTTGATCATCTGAATCAGCGGTTCTATTGGAATGTCGTTCAATCCATCGATAATATTTTTTAAACTGTCTCTGATTCCAATCTTTTTGAGGCCCATTCGGATATTTATTATTTTGTATGAATGGCAGGTCAGCAAATAGTCCAGAAATAAATAGAACAAATACCAAAAAATGGGTTACATAGAATGTTATACTGATTTTCACAGATTTACACTCACACCAAGTGTTATTAACCGTGGCGGGCTAAAATAATCAGGCCGGGTAAAGTATTCGTCCCAGGTATGGACACCAGCATCCCCATAATGGGCTTTGAAGCCTTCCGTCTCTTGTAGAGAACGATTTATAAAGGTGTATTCAGACCGCCCAGTATCATTGAATATATACCGCTCATTGCGTTGGTCTAGCACGTTATAAACTTTCAGAAACAGCTCAAACCCAATATTTGATAAAGAGAAATTTTTAAATAATCTCATATCTAGGGATTGCTGAAATGGTTTTCTGTCACTATTGGGCAGTGGAACATAACCGGCAAAGGGAATATTAGGTGTATAGGGCCATCCTGTACTCAGTTTACCAATAAAGCTTAATCCCCATCCATTCACACCCGGTTCAGTCACTGAAACTGTAGCATTAAATACATGACTCTGGTCCCAACCCAAGGGAACAATCTTCTTTTCTTCTTCTTCACCCGTTAAAGCATTAAAATAAAAAGAACCGCTTGTAACACTGTTGCCTTCCGTTGTCTGGTAAGAATAATCAATGAATGCAGATGTTTTTGTTTGAGGATCACGCCGTTTAGTCAGGCTAAGTGTAATACCTTTAACCATGGAATAATCTTTATTCAAATACACTGCATAGGATGAGGGTCCGTATGTTGGAGAATTATAATTAATGCTTTGTAATGCCAGTAAATCCCTGATATCCTTGTAGAAGACACTCCCATTTATTGCAATGAATCTGCTCAATTGTTGCTGCATACCAAATTCATACATAACAGTCTTCTGTGGCTTTAAATCACTGTACCCGATTGTAGGTGAAAGTCCCGCGCCGAAAATATTGGTTAAAAACAGGTTCCTCATGGTGGGCATCTGGTAAAAATGCCCGTAAGAAAAATGAAGAACTCCCTCATCCGTAATTGGATAAGCAACACCCATCCTAGGCGACCACATATTTTTCTTATCACTTTCAATGACTCCAGCTTCAGGATTTAATAAACTGTCTATATAAGTTGATTGAGGATCAAAAGAATCAAATCGGATACCCAAGTTCATTATAAAACTTTGATACTCAAGCTTATCCTGTAGATATCCGCTTAAGAAAATTGCATTTTCAGAATAGTAACTATGAGACGGGGACGCATTCTCTGGCGCAATGGTTGGAATTCTATAGGTATTGCTGTCATAAAGAATGCTAAAAATTCGTTCATTTAATTTATCTACTCTGTATTGAAACCCTGATTTGAGCTCATGCTGGGCATTGATTTGTGAAGTAATATCAAACTTTCCTCCCAGCGAATTTGAGTATCGATAGGTATGACCCCGGTTTGAACCACCAAAAGAGAATGTTGGACTGCTGGGGGCACCTAAAATATTTTGAGAAGAAGCATACTTTGAATTGGGCAGGATATACGTGTTATCATTTAACACAGTTATATTATTTAAACCTATTTGGTATTGACCAGGAGATTCAATAAACAAGAGTAAATCTTCGTCCGATCCAAAATTGTCGCCACTACTAAATGGTATAGCACTATCTAAATCAAGTGGCTTAAACTGGAACGATTTATAGTCTGTATAATTTGTAAAAATATGTGCTTCGTAAAAAGTTTTCTTACCAATTGCATGGTTTATTTTAAAGGATGTGTTGTGGTTATTCGACAAAGCTTGTGATCGACCGTCGGGGTTATACTTGTAGTAATGAACATAGGATTTACTTTCTCCATTACTTCCAAGATATTGACCGGAAAATTTTATCCTTGGGGAAACTTTATAGGTTAGTTTTAACAATGAATTGAGACTGGCACTAGGATTCATTGCAACTGTATCACCGGTACCTCCCATTTCAATATACCAATTGTCTGTGAAAAAATTTGCATGGTCATGGACACTATGTTCCTTGACACCATAAAGATATCCGTCCTGGGAAGAATACCTTAAACTGGAATTGAACGTTAATTTTTTCCCTGTAAATGGAATTGGCCCACTAAAATATCCTTCAAGGGTTTTCCTGTTTAATAGTTCAAATTCATCAATCTTGGGATATAGATCCAGATCATTGGAATAACGGTCACCGGTATAAACTGAGACACTCCCTTCATAATTTTCACGGCCTTCTTTGATCTGAAGGTTGACTATTCCGCTCATTGCATTGCCATACTCGGCATTAAAACCACCGCTCACAACTTTAAGCTCGCTTAATGCCTTATTGGAGACATTGACGGATAAACTGTTGGTGAAAAAAGGATTGCTCACCGATACACCATCGATGAAGTATCCGACTTCGTTACTACGGCCTCCACGAATGTGCAACTCTCCCCCGGCGCCAACATTCACTCCCGCCTGAGTCGTTAATACCCCTAAAAATGATTCTACCGGCATTGTTGCTATTTCTTCTGAAGTTATGATTTTTTGGGTGGATGTGAGATCCTTATAGACTAAGGGTCTGTCCGCTAGGACAGTTATTTCTTCCCCCTCGAGCGTTTCTTGAATCAACAAAAAATTTTGTTCAGTTGTTCTTCCTGAACTAATAAGCAGACCCTGCACCTTTACGGATGCATAACCAATGATTGAAGTTTTTATATCATATTGTCCTATAGGAACATTAATGATGATGAATCTGCCATTGCCATCTGTATCAGCACCAATTCCTTTTTCAAGTACAATGACGCTGACACCAACAAGCGGTTCATTCGTAGATGAATCTATTACATAGCCTGTTATTTTTCCTGTTTGGCCATACAGAAATAATACCAGATGAAGAATAATGAATAATTTTCTCAATTTCTTAGAACCTAACCAGTTACCAATATAATTATAATCAAAAAGATTCTGAAATTAATAAATGAAAAATAATTATCTTTTATTATGAATTCACAGAGTATAATGGTCATTGACCCAGCATTAGAGATCCCGGAAATCGAATCCTACAATGGTATCGCGGTACGCTCTCCAGTAAATACATCCTACCATCTTCCAGCAATACATTCATCAAAAACCATGGAAAACCAAATTGAAAATGCATGTGGAGTGATCCTTATGGGCAGCGCTGCATCGGTTCATGATTCACTAGACTGGATAAACGATACAAGAGCCATAATACAAAAGGCAGTGGATAAAAAGATTCCTATTCTTGGAATTTGTTTTGGACACCAGTTTCTGGCTCATTTTTTTGGTGGAACAGTTGATTATTTATGGGATACGGTAAAAAGAAGAGGTGTAAGAAAGGTTCAAATTTTAGAGAATAATCTGTTAAATAATGATCAAGAAGGAGATCTAATTTATTCTCATCAAGAAGGGGTAACATCCTGCCCACCAGATTTTGACGTCTCAGCCAGAAGCAGCATGGTCGAGATCGAAGCAATTGTTCATAAAAGTTTACCAATTTGGGGATTCCAGCCTCACATAGAAGCTTCAAAAACATTTACCACCAGAATCGGTATTAACGGTGATGATTTCAAAAAAGCTAAACCCTTCAGTGTATTGTTGCTTGAAGCATTTTTAAAAAAAATAAAGATCTAATTATTTAATGAGATTTCCAATAATTAATCTCTGTATAACTTTATTTTTTCTTTCTTGCTCACCAAACCCTTACCTGTTAAATAATTCAGGCTCCTTACTTTTAAAAGGAAAAATAAACAATTTGATTGTTGAATCCGGGCTGGATGCTTCCATGGGAATAAAGATTGTTTCTTTAAACACAGGGAAATCTATTTATGAGTTTAACAGTGAAAAATTGTTTATGCCTGCCAGTAATAATAAACTCTACACCTGTGCTGTTGCCTTAGAAAAACTTGGTCCTGATTACAGGTTTAAAACATCCATTTATCAATATGGAAAAAATTTGATTATTAAAGGTGGCGGCGATCCGGATCTTACACTCGATCAACTTGATTCTCTTGCAAAAATAATCTCCAAAGATATAGACACTATTGATTCCTTGTTTATCGATGTATCGTTCATGGATACATTGAACTATGGAGAAGGCTGGATGTGGGATGAAGGAGCCTGGTGGTATGCAGCCCCTGTCAGTGCTATGACACTTAATGATAATTGCATCGATTTTCACGTAGATCCTGGTAAACTAGATGAACCAGCAAAGGTGGAAATGGTCCCAAATACAGATTTTGTAAGTGTCATAAACCAATCATCAACTGTAAATGATACAATTGATTTTCAAAAGTTCAAGATCGATAGAGATTGGTCAGGTAGAACCAATCTTTTCACCATCAGTGGTGAAATTCAGGATACAGCATCCACTGACACATTTCAAAGGAATATATATGATCCCGTGCTATTTTCAGGAACAGTATTTAAAAATCAATTACAGCACTATGGTGTGAATGTAAAACACCTTGCAGCACGGGATGGAACACAGAATGCATCCTTAATATGTGTGCATACATCAGATTCTCTTCTATTATCAGCACAAAACCTGATGCATGAAAGTGATAACCTTACAGCAGAATTATTTACAAAGACTTTCCCAGTTAATGATACTACACGGGGAAACTGGGTTGATGGAATATATATTATTGAATCTTTTCTGGCTGATTCAGTTGGTATTGATACATCCGTATTAAGGATTGCAGATGGTTCAGGCGTATCCCGTTATAATTTATCCAGCGCCGATCAACTGGTTAAACTCCTCTACTACATGTACCATAGTAAACATAAAAATGATTTTATTTACACGCTCCCCGGCGGTGGATCAAAAAGCACACTTAAAGATAGGTTGGAATTTTCTGAAGCAAAGATAAGAGCAAAAACAGGGCATTTATCTGGAGTCAGCTGTTTCTCAGGTTACCTATTCACTGAAAAGTATGGTCCACTGGCATTTTCAATTCTCATGAATGGGTATACCGGTTCAGCAACACCCTATAAAAATCTTCAAGATAATATAATAAGTTTCCTTTTACATGATTAAACCCAGTATGTTGAAACCAGGATGCCGAATTGGAGTGGTAAGCCCATCATACTGGCTTAAAAAGCAATACATGGAAAAAACATCTAAATTTTTTCAGGATAAAGGGTATACCATGGTTATGGGAAACAGCAATTCCATGAAATGGGGTCCCTTTGCTGGTACTCCCCAAGAACGGGCTGATGATATTCACCATATGTTTTCAAACCCAAAGATTGAAGCTATAATCTGTGCCCGCGGAGGGTATGGTGCTAACCGGGTTCTTCCGCTGCTGGATTATAATCTTATCAGAGATAATCCAAAAATTTTCATGGGCTATAGCGATATCACCGCTTATCTTACTTCGATCACACAAAAAACCGGCCTTGTGACCTTCCATGGCCCTATGATGGTGAGCTATAAAAAAGGGTTTGTGAATTATAACTTTCAAACTATGGAACGAATCCTTAATGGAACACCCGATTTCAAGATTGAGTCTCCAGATTCTTTACCTGCCCGTATACTGAAACCAGGAATCGCAATGGGACCTTTATGGGGTGGTAATATGACGCTTTTAATCAACCGGTTAGGTACTTCAGATTCTTTAGATACAGATGGTGTGATTTTGTTCCTGGAAGACCTTGATGAATATCTTTATTCCTTTGAACGTATGCTTGTACAGATGCGTACGGCAGGAATGTTGGACAATATTGCTGGACTGATCATTGGCGAACTACATGAATTCAAAGATCAGGATGTTGCTTTCGAGCGTAATACAGATGAAATTGTGATGGATATCTGTGGTGATTTGGAGATACCGATTGTATCCAATTTCCCTTGCGGACACGGTACCTACCAGGCCACACTCCCAATCTCTATCCCAGTAGAGTTGTATGCAAAACAACAACCATATTTAACCTTGCTGGAACCAGCAGTGACAACGGATAATTAAATGCTAAACTATATCTGGTTTGGAATGATGCTGATCGCCGTTGTGGTAGGTATTTTCACAGGAAATATCGATGCGGTTACTGAAGCGGCTATTAACATGGCCAAAACTGCAGTGGAAATAGCCATTGGCCTCATTGGTATTATGGCATTATGGCTTGGCACCATGAAAATTGCGGAAGAATCTGGGCTAATCCGAATCATCGCCAGGGCATTACGCCCCATTACTATCCGCTTGTTCCCCGACGTCCCGGAAGATCACCCTGCCATTGGTTCTATCGTACTGAACATGGCCGCCAATATCCTGGGATTGGGTAATGCCGCTACTCCCCTTGGCCTGAAAGCTATGGAAGAACTTCAAGAATTGAACCCGAATAAGGACACAGCCACAAACGCAATGTGTACATTTTTAGCAATTAATACATCCAGCGTTCAGTTTATTTTACCTGCAACGGTGGTGGCACTTATGGGAGTGGTTTCAAACCAGATCTTTATTACTACAATTTTAGCGACAGGATTATCAACAGTTGCTGCAATTATCGCTGTGAAGTCTCTGGAGAAAATGAAACGATTCCAACTTCCTAAGGATAACCAGGATGATTGATTCACTAGTAGCATTTACGAATGAACTATCCCGGTATATCATCCCGGTTCTACTGGTTGGTATTCCATTCTATGGCCTTGCAGTAAAAAAAGTTAAGGTGTACGAATCCTTTGTAGAAGGGGCGAAAGATGGATTCACCATTGCAGTGCGGATCATTCCCTACCTGGTGGCGATCCTGGTAGCAATCGGAATGTTTCGAGCTTCTGGTGCCTTGGATATACTTTTGACCCTACTCTCTCCTATTTTAAATGCTGTTGGATTTCCACCAGAAAATCTTCCCCTGGCACTCATGCGTCCCCTGTCCGGTAGCGGCTCTCTTGGATTATTAACTGATCTGATCAAACAGCATGGACCAGATTCATTAATATCAAAGATCGGTGCCACCATGTTTGGGTCTACAGAAACTACCTTTTACGTACTGGCTGTTTATTTTGGTTCTGTGGGCATACGCAGATCCAGACATGCACTGGCAGCGGGTCTTATAGCAGATTTTGTTGGAATAATCAGTGCTGTTTATATATGTCGGCTCTTATTCGGTATTTCACCCATATCCGCTGAAACTATTAAAAACAATGATCTTGTAAATATTCAGGAATTAGACTCTACCATACTCATTGATTTAAAATATTCAACCACTGATAATTTTATGAATATGGACATGTACGGTGATCTTGAAACCTGTTACTTAAGAAAAAACCCAGCAGAAATGCTTTTAAGGGCCAATGAATATCTTAAAGAAACTAATCCTGAACTCAATCTGCTTATTTATGACGGAATGCGTCCAAGAAGTATTCAGCGAAAACTATGGAATGCCCTTGATGAAGTACCTGAAACGGAACGCACTCAGTATGTGGCTGATCCAGAAAAAGGATCGATTCACAATTACGGAGCGGCTGTTGATTTGACACTTGCCCATGAAAATGGCTCACCATTAGATATGGGTACAAAATATGATTATTTTGGTGAATTAGCGTTTCCTGCACTGGAAGACTCCCTCTTATCCATAGGAGTTTTAACAAAAGCGCAGATTCAAAATAGAAAAATCCTTAGAAGTGTAATGACCAAAGCAGGGTTTTCGACTATTAGTTCTGAATGGTGGCACTTTAATGCATATTCATATCAGGATATTCAATCAAAGTATAATATTATAGAATAAAAATAATTTCCGCTAAGGAAGATTCAATGGTTGAATACAAAAAAGACTTAGGGGTCAAAGAATCCACTTCCATCGTAATTAGCAGGATTATTGGTTCTGGTATCTTTAGGACACCGGCACCCATTATGGCTTTGGTGGGATGTACATCCTTATTTGGACTCGTATGGATCATAGGCGGAATTATAACCATTTTTGGTGCGGTCATCTATGCTGAACTGACTGCCATGATTCCCAAATCCGGAGGCCCTTATGTTTTTTTAAAAGAAGCCTATGGTCCGTATATCGCATTTATACGCGGTTGGGCCATGTTTTTTGTATCTGAAACAGCATCAATTGTAGCCGTTGCACTGGTCTTTACCGAATATTTAAATGCTATCTACGAAATCACATCTGGAGACCCATTTAATCTTTTAACAACATTTATTATTTCGCTATCTACAATCTGGTTATTAACCGGAATAAATCTTTTTGGTGTTGGTTTAAGCGGGAAATTCCAGGTGGTTTTCAGCCTTACCAAAATTGGCGCTTTGGGAGCCATTATAGGTATAACCTTAACATCTTTCTCAACAGGTAGCCTTCAAAATTTTACCAGCCCTGCATGGCCAGAGAGTTTTGGGTGGCATACAGTTTTGGCGGTTGGTGCTGCTCTAAGGTATTCATTTTTCGCATTCAGCGGTTGGGAAGGTGCAACCTATATGGCAGAAGAAGTAAAGCATCCCCAAAAAACACTACCGATGTCACTATTCTTAGGGATCACTGGTGTCATGCTACTTTATCTCGGTGCGAATATGGGCTATATCTATCAGTTAGGCGCAAATGCAATGATGGAAGAAAAATGGGTAGCCAGCGCTGCAGTTAAAGTTGTGCTAGGTGCTTCAGGAGGTATTCTCATCTCCATTGCAGTGGCTATAAATGCTTTTGGCAATATTAGTACTCAGATTCTTACCAAGAGCAGATCCTGGCACGCCATGGCTAGGGATGGTCTGTTTTTTAAGAGTTTTAGGGAGCTGCACCCTAAATATAATACACCAAACAATGCCATGTTTGGTCAAGGAATATGGGCTACAGTACTATTGATTTTTGCAGTTACTTCCACATATATGCAATCTGGATTGTCCGGTAGTAATACTTACGAGACTATTATAGATTTTTTTTCAGCCACCAGTACAATTTTTAACCTCCTAACCTTTGGGAGCATTTATATATTACGAAAAAAATGGCCGGAAAAGGATCGACCCTATAAAGCACTTTTTTACCCGCTGAGTATGATCATAGTACTGATCTTATATGTCGGATTCTTTTTGGTCACCCTGATCACCGCTTTCATACCATCCATGATCGGATTTGCATTAACTGCAAGTGGTACTATTTATTATATAAAGGTAGTAAAAAATCAATCTAGGGATAATTAGCATATGCATAAGGGACACTACCTTTCGATCTGCATAATAGTTATCAACATAATGTTCTCATCCTGTGAAGAGTCAGGCACTGAGAATCAAATAACTAATCTGGACACCACTGTTATTAATTCCTTAATGGATATTTATGATATAGAAGATGGGCCCGGTGCAGCACTTTTAATTATCAATGATGGCAATATCCTGCTTGCAAGGGGATATGGTTTAGCTAATCTGGAAGATGGTATACCAATAACACCTGCAACAAATTTTAGGCTGGCATCTGTCACAAAACAGTTCACAGCTATGTGCATCATGATCCTTGTTAACTGGGGTCAATTAGAATATGAACAGACTCTAACAGAAATTTTTCCAAGCTTCCCTGATTATGGCAGTGACATTACTGTGCTTAACCTTCTGCAACATACATCCGGGCTACGGGATTATTTCTCATTAATACCAGAAAACACCACAGAACAAATTTATGATGCAGACGTACTTGCACTCATGATGGAACAAAACTCTACTTACTTTCCACCAGGAACAGAATACCGCTACAGCAACTCAGGCTATGCAGTGCTGGCAATGATTGTTGAACAAATATCAGGGGCAGGGTTTGCTGAGTTTATTGAACTAAATATTTTTTCACCCCTGGGAATGTCATACAGTGTTGCCTATGAACAGGGTATATCAGAAGTTGAAAATCGTGCGTACGGTTATTCCCTCGTTGGCACAGATTATTCCAGGGATGATCAAAGCATTACCAGTGCAGTTCTAGGTGATGGCGGGGTTTATTCTTCATTGGATGATATGTTTAGATGGGACCAGAGCCTGTATACAAGCCAGCTGGTTCCTTATACGATTCTAAGTGAAGCATTCGTAACGGGCACATTGCTTAACGGAAATGAAACAGGATACGGGTTCGGCTGGGTTTTAGATAATTATAATTACCGAAAAAGAGTCTACCATACTGGAAGCACGAGAGGGTTTCGAAATGTATTTATGCGTTTCCCGGACGAAAGATTAAGTATTTTAATCTTGACCAATCGAAACTCGGGAAATCCCAAGGAGATTGCAGACCAAATTGCCACTATGTTTTTCGGATCTTGAACTGAAAAATAATAAACTTAATAGTTAAACCTGAATCGGTTTAGATCTGGCTCGTTTTCCCTTTTACGTTGTAATTCATAATCATAAATAACCCTTCCTAGATCTGCAAGGAACGGTATGGTAAACGTATCATATTCATAGGTATTGTCATTTAAGATTCCGTTTTCATTACCATAGATAACAGCACTAAGAAAAAATTCAACTTTGTTATTAAAATCAACAACATAAGCATTGTCTAAAAGAAATCCATAGGCCAGCCCGACTTTATTAAAAATTCTTATATCATTTGATATTCTTTCCTTTTTATCCCCAAATAAAAAGAACTTACAATAACTGTCATAATAGTGATCCGTATCATACTCTGGAAACTGACTTTCCCGCGGCAGGATTGACATTTTTTCCAGCAAAAAATCATAATCAGATTTGGTCAGATTGAGACCCTGATTTGAATCTACATTTTCAGGGAAAATAAGCTGAATTAAAAACCAGTGCTGATCCATAAGATTCATAAAGTTTTTTTCCGAAAAATCTAAAGGCTTCTTTATTATTTCATTCTCTTTGATATAGGATTTTCCAAGCAAATACATATTATAAGGAACATCTAAGTCTAGTTTGGCTAACTGACTGGGTTGATTGTACACTATCTTTTTCCCATCATAAAACTTAAACGGATTTGTATATCTGTTTTTTTCTTTACTTAGATCAATACTCAGCCTATGGCGAATTCTTGCAGATGAATAACCCAGATCCCACAGTCGCTGATTGATGTGATCACGGCCTAAAAATTCATACAAGCGGTTAAAAGAATCATTATTGGAAACAACAAACAGTTTATGGATATAATGGCCAACCGAAGGTTTCCCATTTACTGATGTCGTATCCGACGACACACCATTTAAACCATTTTCTTCAGTAAAAATAATTAAGGGTGTATCCCTATCAATTGCTTCAATTTGATTAAGCTTTTCAAGAGCCAGCGCCGCGATTGGAAATTTTATTGCGCTGGCAGGATAAAAATATGTGTCTGGTTTGAGTGCATAAGAATGGGTTTCTAAGGTTGGATTATTTTGGTCATCCCGTTCAATCATTGTGTAAATGATCTGACACCTGAACTTTTCAGGATTTTTTATGACAGGATCGTAACGATCATCAAGATTATCCAATATACTGGCTATTAGTTTCGAGTCGGGATATTCTTCTTTTGGATGATTCGGCATAAAAAAAGAAGAATAAAATACAGAAACAGAAATCAAGAATACCAACACAGCACTTATTTTTGTAACGGTTGGTTTTAAAAACGCTTCAGAGATGTAGGCCATTGTGATATTGACCATGACCGAAGCCAAAATGAACCAGGTCCAGGCCAAGCCTATATGTTTTAAGTAAAAGACTATTAAACAGCTTGAGACCAACCCAACAATCAGGCTTAACGAACTGAATTTTCTATTCAGTTTACTTAGGATGAATAATCCCAGTAACCCACCATAGGTAAATGATGCGATCTGGAGACCAATAATAACTATTGCAGAATCACTTTCATCAAAAATAAGCGCGATACCGATCAGGACTGTTGCCCAAAAAAAACTGACAAACCTGGATGTTCTCAAAGATGATTTTCCGCCAAACCAGTCAACGATTGTCGATGATGCCAAGGAATTAATTGAAGAGCTCAGAGTCGACATTGCAGCGGACAGTATACCCGCCAGTAATAATCCGCGCAAACCGATAGGAAGATGGTCAACAATAAAAGAAGAAAATTCCCTGTCTTTCTGCAGTGCAACACCATCGAAATAGTGAAAGATAAGAGAGCCAGCAAGAAGAAAAATCCCAAACTGCAGCATTACAAAAATACCGCTACCGATCATCGCCTTTTGTCCGGATCTTAGATCCTTTGTTCCAAGGACCCTCTGCACCATCATATAATCAACACCATGGGATGAAAGAGATAAAAATGTTCCCCCTATAACAGCACTGATGAAATAGTAGGGATCCATCATAAAATCACCTGAAAAATTTAGGATCTGTGTCTTCCCAATCTCGCTCAGGCTAAACAGAATATCGCCAGCAGAATCAGTTGAATGGGAAAGAATATAGAATATGGTTATGATTCCACCTGCCAGATAAATAAAAAATTGAAAACTGTCTATCCAGACAATCGTCCTGATACCACCCAGCAATGAATAAACTAATGTAATGATGCCTATCACAAGAACTGCAACCGGCAGGGTCCATCCAGTTACAACCTGAACAATGACCGCCGTTGCTAGAAACCGTATACCATCCGCTAGTAAGCGAGTGACAAGGAATACGCCCGACGCAACTTTCTGGATATCTGTACCAAAACGATTTCCTATAATTTCATAAATGGACGTAATTCCTGATTCAAAATATTTTGGCAGAAATAAGAAACTGACCAGCACCCTTCCCAGGATATAGCCAAATGCCAGTTGAAGGAATACCCAGTTCCCACGATAGGCAATGCCTGGAATACTGATGAAAGTAAGTACAGATGTCTCCGTTGCCACAATAGAGAACATGGCAACGATCCAGGGTAGTTTTTTATTCCCTAAAAAGTAATCGGCAGTTGTCCTGTTTTCACGGCTCTGAATCCATCCAAAACCAATCAGACCTGCTAAAAAACTGAAAATGATAAAACTATCGATCCAGTGAATAACCTAACTCCTGTTATTAAGTATAACGAAAAACCTATTTTAAAAGAATCATCCGACCGGATTTTTTATAATTATTCGATATTAAAGAATAAATATAGACACCAGAAGATACGGGACTGCCATAATGGTTCGTTCCATTCCAGTGTACGCGATGCTCACCCGGCTGGTGGGTATCGTTTGCCAAATCAATGATCTTATTACCAAGTATATCGTACACCGATAACTGAATAGGACGCTGCTTCCCCAAACTGAAAAAGATTTCCGTTGACATATTGAATGGATTGGGAAAATTATTACCAAGATTGATTTCTGAAGGAAGGTCCTGACTTTCAACTGCAAGAAATACATTATCTACGATACAAAAATCATCAATATAAATCCGTCCGAATTGTGACTGCCCTTCAGTATAGGTCAATTGGAAGCTATCAAATCTCATGGTCCCGTTTAAGGTGCCATCTCCGATCCAGTCTCCGGTACCATCTACATCCATATCCCAGGAAATTAATTTCCAACCAATCCAATCAATTGGATACCACGGACTCACTTCATGGTTAGAACTGCTGGTAGTAGGAAGATTATCATCTACGCAAAACCTGAAACCGTTGCCAGACCCATCACCAAAAACATATGCCTGCATTGTTTTTGAATCATTAAAAGTGACGTCCCTTGGAGCTCCACCGCTTAAATAAACACGGATTAACCATTCATTATCAGAAAGATTCCATCCATAGCCAATATCCATAGAATGGTTGCTATCATAGAGAAGGCTTACGATCTGTGTATCGGGCTGCATCCATGTACTGTCTGTAATTATACCTATAGTGCTGCCTGAAGATTGGGGGGCCCACCAATAATCGTCCATATTCCCTTCAAGATCATCAATCTCAGTTATTGCAATATCCATGTCCCCTGTTTGAAAACTAAAAGAATGGTTTACCTCGATCATGTTATCAAACTGATCCATTATACCTGAAAACAATCTTGTCACATAAACTTCATTAGGATACAAACCTTCATCAGGGAAATAACATATGGAGCTCCTTCCATAAACAGGGTAATAGGCAAACTCACCCGGCACTTCTGAATGATCCTGAAATCTTTCTAAAAATAAATAGGGAGACAAATCAATTTCGGTGTTTAATAGTTCGTCAAATTGGATATTGATTATGGGCAATATCTCAACATCCTGGGCAACATTGGGTGGTAGAACAGAAACTATGTCCGGTGCGATCATATCTGCGGGACCCGTTCTAAAATGTAAAACAAAATTCCCTCCAGAATTACCGTTTTCATCCCCATCGATATAATGCCCATACATATCCTGCGCTTCATCAAGGATTGTGAGCGTGTAATCTGTCTCAAATTCCAGAGAATCAGACACAATTGTAAGAATCTGATAGCCATCCCAATGTGTTTGGAAATCAACAGATGGACTTATTACGAGGGATCCTGTGACTGAAGTCGTGTCCATTGGCCGGCTGAAATAGATCTCAATATTTTCCCAGGCTGGGAAAAGAGAATCCCCTTCTATGGGGACTGTTTCAACGACAACAGGCGGCTGGCTCGATAATAACTGAACATCATGGAAGGTGATAAATGTATCTATAATTGTAACATAGGCTGTATCACTGTAATAGCCAGGTGCTGATACAATGACTTCATACGTGGAATCGGACAATCCTTCAAACCAATAAAACCCATTCCGCAGCTCATGCTCATCATTTGAATAATTTTGAAACAAGGAAGCATAGGTGTCTGTTGTATACTCAAAATCTCCGGCATGAATCACTGCGCCGTTGATGGGATCTTGTGATTCAATATCAAAGACCTGGCCACCCAATTGTCCCACAAAGGGTCTGTCGATCTCATGGTACTCAAGAACCGACCAGAAAAATAGATAGGCTAACATTCTCTTATACTCTTCGTTCATGACCAGCTGGTTCTGAGGAGGATGGGTGTGGTGCCCTTCTTCGCTTAGCTCTGAAGGCATATTGGTATTTCGGTTTACATAGAGATAGGGGCCGCCGGAGTTGGCACAATAATCACTCCAGGTATAAAAACTGCAATCCCCCCAGGATCCTGTGGTAGCAATTCTCATTCCATCCGTTAAGATATCGATCATATAGGAGCTCATTTCTTCACCGCCTACCGGTGGGTCAGGGTTTCCATTATTCAGTTGCCCCCACAATAAAAGTGTTTTGTTTGAGTTTGAATTCGAGCTGGCATCGCTGTGTATTGAATGATACCAGGATGCTCCCACCGTGTTTGCATAGTTTGTGCGCTGATAAAGGGATACGCTTTGGTTATCATTTGTTCTGGAAATATAAACAGTGTCTATATCAGTCTGATTTTCAAAGATGTCCATTAGATGTAAACCAACTCTTAAGACTTCTTTAGCTTCAGAGTATCCATTAATTCCCATATTCTCATCCTGGCTGTGTCCCGGATCAATAAACAGATCCCAGCCTTCAAGCCCCGTTACCTGAGAATTGCTCGCACCAACGATCAGAAAGAAAAAAAGGAGATATCTCATTGATCTTACTTTATACTGACTGTTTTTACTAAACCTTCAGGATAAATGATATAGGAGACTAAATCATCACTGGACCATACAGGGTTCATTTCTATGAACTCGGGATCATGGGCAACAGCTTTAATTTCTTTGGAAACTGAGTCCCAGATGTAAACATCACCCGAAGTGATCTGATACCCATCATCTTCGAGAGCCATGAATGTAACTATTTTACCATTGGGCGAGACCTTTGGTGCGTTCCCTATTCCAAGATCAGTGGTCACCGCCTTAAGATTATCAATGATAATGACATGACTGCCGTATACTTCAAAAGCAACCAGGCTGCCTGCCCTTGAACTGGAAACATTCAGGATCCTGTTTTCTGCTGTATATAGTATTTCATGATCCCAGTCATTTATTTTTCTATATAATTTATTTTTAATGGCATAAACAAGGGGATGGTCCCATTCATTATCTGATCCTTCCAAACTATATGTTATTAGCTTATCTCCTGATAAATAATGGAGTGTATTGCTACCTGTCCATCCCAGCGGGTATAGGTTTTGGTTTGTAAAATCTACAATGGTCTCAACAAAATCTCCCTGGTGGTTAATCAAGATCAGACTGTTTGTTCTTCTTTTATTATCATACCTGGATCTCAGTAATAGTAATTTGTCACTATCGGGTGACCATTTCGCTTGAAACGTATTGATGAATGGAACAGAAACTTTTGCATTCTTCGATGTTTTCTGATTGATGATTTCTAGTGTGGTATAGTTTGAGTTTGTAAGACCGATATAAGATTGATCGGGAGAAATAAGAATAGAAAAATAAGATTGGTCAGGATCCAGTGTCTCAGGTATTGAGATTAAGTCATGTTGTGATAAAAGTATATTCTGAAACAAAATTATAATAAAGAATTGACTGATCTTTTGTCGGGTAATCATAATTTTTCTTAGCCTGATGTTTTTGAACTTCTAACTATATTAATGGTATAAATTTTTAAGTCCTAATATAATTTGGGCGAGCGAATATGACTAAGATAAACCAGACCATTATAACTGTTCTTACTGTGTCTGCACTGGTCAATCCAATGCCATTGAACCGGGAATTTCGTGCGACATGGGTTATTACATGGGAATATATCAGTCAATCACAAAGTGTGAATGCCACAATGGATCGAATCGATGAAATAATGGACAACCATGCCGCTGCTAACATGACCGCTGTGCTTTTTCAGGTAAGACAAAGCGGCACCGCTTACTACGAATCATCCTATGAGCCCTGGGGATACTATGCAGGTTACGAGAATCCTGGGCTCGACCCGCTTGAGTATGCCGTAAATGCAGCCCATGAAAGGGGCCTTGAACTGCACGCTTGGTTTAACGTGTTTCAAACATCCAGCATGCATGAAGGAGCTCCCGCTGAAGTCCACCCGGAATGGATCTGTCGGGATCAGGATGGAGATCCAATGACATCTCACCGCAGTGTATCACCGGGTCTTGAAGATGTAAGACAGTATACAGTAAATGTTGCCATGGAAATTGTAAACAATTATGATATTGATGGACTTCATCTGGACTATGTCAGGTGGAACGAATATTCCAGTAGCTCCCAGAATATTTTACCCCCTGGCCAGGTTGAAGAGATCAGAATGATGGACGGAATTATTTCTGATGAAATGTTAAACGATCTGGAAAATACTCGGACAGGAAGATATTTATATGACGTGGATCATCCTTATTCAGCCGGGATACCGGATGATTATTCCAGCTGGGAAAACTGGTGGAGAGATGGTGTCACTGCATTTGTTAGTACCTTGCATGATTCTATTCAAATGGTAAAACCCTTTGTAAGACTATCATCTGCCGTATTGGGAAGATATAACTGGGGTGGTTGGCAGGGATATGGTACCGTCTACCAGGATGCCGCCTTGTGGATGAATGATGGTTATGTGGACCAGTTAACACCGATGCACTACCACTGGACTTCACCCAACAGTTTTGTTCAAATGTTGACGGGGTCTAACCAGAGCTGGGCACCCTATATCCAAGGTGGTATCCAGGCTGGAAGATTGTTCTCTGCCGGGCCTGGTTCTTATATCTTGGCAGATCAAAATTTATGGTATAACCATCTGGCAATCATCAATGCTGTGCGAACTATTGACTTTGTCGATGGGTTCCAGTTTTTCAGCAATGGCACCTGGGAAGACTATCAATACTGGGAAGAAGCGGGTCACACCTTTTTTGAAGATAAAGCTGTTGTCAGGACCATCACCTACTACGAAACAACCACAGATCTTCCTCCCGACCCAAACATTACCCTGACCCAGATCAATGATCTTGAATACCAGATTGATATTGAAACAAATGCAGCAGAGAGTTCCGCATGGACAGTGGTTAGTCTCACCCCTTCAGATAGCTCAGATATCTCAAGCTCAATACATTCCATACACTTTGGCTCTGAAAATTTAATGGTTTCCTTAACATTTAATGGACTACAGCCTTATGAAGGTGCTTACCATGTACATGTCCAAAATTTTAATCGCTTCTGGGTTGGATCTGAGACAAGCGCACAGGCGACAACAGGAGAAATCCCTTCTTACCCCCCGACCCTTACAGATATCAACTTAGATACAGGTGACACTATAGCAGTAAACACTGTGATAAGAATAGAGTTTTCTAAGGAAATGGACCCACCATCATTCGCATCAGCATTTTCATTAAACCCGGATCCTGATTCTATGGCAATTTATTGGTCCGATTACTGGGAAGATGAAGGG
>ERZ651768.332-NODE-332-length-36426-cov-4.314864_pt1 | contig 36426 bp, 26 predicted proteins | sample MGYA00514754_ERZ651768 | MGnify/ENA metagenome assembly ERZ651768
ATCCGCCTGGCGATGTTACTGGCGACCCTGGTCGGGTTGGTGGTTCTGGTGTGCGACTCACTTCCCCGTACGTTACGCCGCGCCGGCCGGCGCAGTCGCGGGCGGCGCGGCGGGGGCGCGATGCTCATACTGGCCATTGCGCTCGCCATCATTGCGCCATTCTTCGCCAAGTTCATCCAGCTGGCGGCGTCACGGCAGCGCGAGTACATGGCCGACGCCGGCGCCGTTGAGTTGACCCGTAACCCCGAGGCAATGATCTTGGCTCTCAAGCGGTTGGGGGGCGACAAGGAGGTACTAGAGGTCGCCAATCGGGCCACGGCGCATATGTATATCGTCCAGCCGATCAAGAAGTGGGAAGCACGGGCCAAGGGCATGTTCGCTACCCATCCTTCCATTGATGATCGCGTGCGTCGCATCGAACTCCTCAGCAAGTAGTCCTCCGCAAACACCACGGAAGCCACGCAAACCTCGGGTAACATCGACCCATGGAAAGTTTTGAAAGGAAAAGATTGTGGACATAAATTTTTACGTTTGGTTGATATTAACAATTGCTATAACGGCATTTGCTTGGGTGGCAATAGTGAAGAAACTCAAGAAATAACGCCGAAACTCTACGCCGTGGGGGATGTTCTTGCTTGCGTTCCATTATCGGCCGTCGTTGCTTCGTTCGAGGATCAGGATATGTTCGTCCCGGCTCACCATGCCCACAACCTCGTACCCGTTTTCGACTGCTTGGGCCATCTCTGCCTGCAGTGTCGACGTGAAGTTGGTCGCTAGCAGCATGTACTGATACCTGCGAGAGCTGTTGGGCGACTTCTCCATGATCATGACGATCTCCTGGTCACCCCAGAAACCGGTTTTCGAGATCATGGTGGCCGGCAGGAGGCGGAAGCCTTCCGACGCGGCTTCATCAAGCTCCCGTTGCATTGTTCCCGTTAACGTGGTGGCCAGCAATAGGTACTGATAGGTATTGGGCGGTGTGACAACCTTTTCAAGGATCACGGCCATCTCGTCACCGCTCGTTGGCGAGCCGGTTAGGATTCGGTAGCCGGCCGCGGCAGCTTCATCGAGTTCCCGTTGCATCGTCCCCGTCCTGGTGGTGGCTAGTAACAGGAACCTCTCCGTCAGGTCCTGCAGCGGCACCGCGGCACCGACAAGCGGCACCGCCGCCAGTGACAGCAGCAACGCGCCCACTGTCAGCTTCAGTCGCCGGTCATCTTGCTCCAATCTATCTAGCCTGGATTCCACTGCGGTTGGTTCATTCATCGTTGGTACTCCGCTGAAAATCGACTCTAGGGTTTCCATAGGTCGATGCTACTGTATCGCCCTCCAAATCACGTTGAAGTCGGCGTCGTACAGAACAACCTGCGCGGGAGTGCGAGTTACGACACCGGTGGCTGGGGTGAGCGTCTGAGTGTTGCCCATCTGGGCGCGGATGATGCCGTTTTCGTCGACGTAGACAATGCCATCGGTGTTCATCTGGGCGCGGATGTTTCCAGTCTCACCAAAGTAACCGATGCCGTCGGCGGTCATGAAAGCACGGAGGTTGTTGTTCTCATCTTGGTATCCGATACCGTCAGCGTCCATCTGGGCGCGGATGATTCCGTTCTCGTCGAAGTGCCAGAGACCATCGGCGTCCATCGAGGATCGGCGCCGGCCGTTTTCAGCGTTGTAACCGATGCTGTAAGCATTCATCGCGGCGCGTCTGGTGCCGTTCTCATCCAGGTAGGCGATTCCAAGAGCGTCGATGATGGCCCGAGACTGGCCGTTTTCATCGATATAGACGATAGCGTCGGCGTTCAGCGCGGCGCGGCTGGTGCCGTTCGCGCCAACCACGCGAAACTCTCGTGCTTCAATTACCTCCGGTATTTGATGAGGCATTATCGAACCGACTAAGGGCACCGCTGCGAGCATCAGGAGCAACGCGCCAACGGCCAGCTTCAACCGCCGGTTGTCTTCTTCTAACTTGTTTAGCCTGGACACGATCCCGGTCGCTGCATTCATCATCGGCACTCTCCATGAAGTTCGGTTTTAGAAACCGGAACTCTACGCCGGTAGCGGCGGAGTTTCGCTGGTAGCCGTCGTTCAGTCGGCGCCGGGGCTGGCCGAGAAGAAATCAAGGCCGCCTACGCAAAGGCAGTCCAGTACTTTTCTGGAGCTCCTCTGGAGCCGTGAAAATTCGACGAAGATCGGCACGGTTATCGTTCGAAATGTGTAATGCCGTCTACGATGACCCTTTGCGTAACTGCCCATGTACTGATTGGACGGCCCTCCCAAATTACGATGTCTGCATCCATACCCGGAGCAAGGGTACCGGTGCGATCGGCGATACCGAGAATGGATGCCGCTTCGGAAGTCACTGCCATAAGCGCTGCCATTTCAGGTAGACCGTGAGCTTTTGCGACGACCGCTTCCATCGCGACTGACCTCCCAGTTCCGGAGTCAGCTGTACTGAGCGCCACGCGGACGCCGGCTTCATACAGCTTGGCGGCGTTAGAAGGCGTGTGGGCGAACGCTTCGTATGGACCGCCATCGCCAATTCCGACAATTGCGGGACCAACAACCACTGGGATGCCTGCATCCGCGATTGCTTCGGCGACGACGTGTCCCCCTGCTGCGGAGTCGAGCACTAGATTCAACCCGAATTCATCTGCGAGCCGCAAAGCAGTAAGAATGTCGTCCGGAGTGTTTACCAGAACCCGGAATGGAAGTGAACTGCTCAGAAGTTGAGCGAACACACGGCCGTCCTCGCCGCCGAGTGTGTCTTCTTGGGCACTGATGAATTTCTGCCGAAGGATTGCGACCATCCCTTGGCGAGTAGTGGGTGCTTCAAATGCGTCAAGTGCTGATTCTCCAAAGGATCCGCTAACAGCAGCATGTTCGTTAACGACCGTCCCGGTGAGTTTCATGATGACACCAAGGCCGCCTGCGAGGTTTTGTGCCCCGGGGCTTACATAAGCCGTCGTGATGCCAGTGCGCAACCATTGCGACTCATGCGCCTCGTCCAGCTTGGGAATGATCGGTCGCGATGCATTCATAAGATTCTCGCGATCCCATAGTTTGAGCTCGTCCGGGATGTCCACCGTGTACGGCTGCCCCGGAGCCGGCACGGATTCGAGGCCGATGTGAGAGTAGGCGTCGATATAGCCAGGTGTCACGAAAAGACCATCTGCGTTGATAATTTCGGTACCGCTTGGCACCGATATATCTTGGCCAAGAGAGACGATCTTGCCGTCTTCGAAAACTATCGTCGCAGCTTCAATGATGTCGCCTGCACCTGTGAAGATGGTGCCGCCCTGAATAGCAACAGGATTCTCCTGTGCAACAGGATTTTCCTGAGGCCAACAGAAACAAACCAGCGAAGTTGCGATAGCAAAATTCGTGATGTTCTTCAGCATTACCAACCCTCCGGGACGCGCTGTCCAAAAGCGTTCTCACCAGTGGCGCGGTTAAATACTTCTTTCCCATCGATGAAGACTTGAGAAACGAGACTTTCAAAATCGAGTGGAGGACCGTCTAGAATCACAAAGTCTGCATCTTTGCCAGGCGAGAGACTCCCGATTTGCTCGTCAAGGTTGAACAGTTTGGCTGGGTTAAGTGTCAACGCGGCGAGAGCATCGAGCTCCGACATTCCCTTTCGGACGAACATCGTTGAAGCGTGCCGCAAGAAATATTGGTGCGCGTCAGGGTGATCCGCGTGAAATGCGACGGTACCGCCACGCTCTGCTAGGCGGACGGGTCCCATGATTTGGGGATTCTCAGTTCCTACGCCTGGAAGGATCGGACCAAAGCTGATGGGAACTTCAGCTTCCAGTAGCTCTTCGACGAGCTCATAAGTGTTTCGCGCGTGATGGATGTAAAGGTCAAGGTCGAACTCCTTCTTAAGAGCGATCGCGTGCCTCATTCCTAGCGCGTCACCTGTATGGACTCCTACTACCCACTCGCGACTTAACAGTTTCCCGAATGCCTCGCGCGTCAAGTCTCGTGGAGGTGGAGCGCCGCCCGAAGATTCGGCATCGGCACGCGCCTCCATATAGCTCTGAGCTGCACGGAGCTCGGATGCTAGAAGTTCATAGACGCCGTCGACTGTCGGTGGGAAGTTGTCGTGTTCGCGGTCGGCACGCATGGCAAACTTCATGCCACCTTCTGCTAGGAACATGTTCTCGATTGTGCCGCCGCGCAGCTTGATGACGACTGCTTGGCCACTGTTAGGACTGCGGCTTCCAGTGGTGATGTTCATAGTTGTGACGCCGGACGCGAGAGCCAAGGTAAATGCGGCGTCGTTCGAATTAAGTCCATCAATGGCTCGCGCGTGTGCATTAATGGGCTCGGATAGCTCGTTGTTGTTCCTACCTGTCGAAGGTATGTTGAGTTGCTTAAAGCCCATATGGGAGTGACTTTCGACGATACCTGGAATAACTGAGCTTCCGGAAGCGTCGATAACAGTAGCGCCACTAGGAATCCGAACATTGGTTCCAATTTCTGCGATCTTCCCGTCTTGGACGAGCATCGTGCCGCCTACGATCATCTCATCGGTTACTGGATAGAAGTTGGCGTTGACTATGGCGAGTGTGGTGCCAACGGCCTGGTCACGTGTAGTCGTGCAGGCTGCAGCCGACAGCACACATACGACCAGAAGTGTTGTGTACATGAATCTTTGACGCATTTTGACTCCTTGTTCTTGTCCGAAGGACACCACTGGACTCTACACGTGAGTGGCGACATTTTCCTGGTAGCCTTCGATCAAGCCAGGCGGTAAGGGAGGGTAATCTAAGACGGCTGAAGCGGTTCAAGTGAGGATTCTGTATGCCCGCGCGCAGCCCTGCACAAGCTATTCGATAGTGAAGTGAGGTTAGTGAACCGAATCAGCTCTCAGGCCGCTCCGGCAAGCGTGTCGCCGACTGCGGCACTACGTGTTGGGTCCGTGACATCAGAATTGGCATCGATCAAGGTCTCATCTGGCTGTTCACGTTCTCTGGACTGCTCACCGAGAACGGACTGGCTACCTCGCCCAAAGTTGCTGACTTGGTTGCCGCCTATGTCGTTTCGGAAGTAACCCTCACTTCCTGACGTTGCAGGGCCTTCTGTGACAATTCCAGAGAGCGTGTATGTCTGCCCAGAGGGGGTAGGGGAGGTTGGAGTACTGCCACCACCACCACCGCAGGACACCATGGAGAGTGAAAGCAGAAGGAGCGTCAGAGCGATACGAACTACAGCTGCCATGATCGAGGGCGATTGCTTCACGATTCTTCTGCTTCTCTATGAACTGGGTTAGTACAACTTCGCACTAGATAACGCAATGCGTAAATTATGCGCCTGATAACAGGAGACATGCCACTGATTCCGAACTAATGGTTAGTCTCGATGCAATACTTCGGTCGCCATGGCACCCGCTGCCCAGTCATTGATCGCGTCTTCGGTGGTATCGACAGAGACAACGATTCTGCCGGCCGCTATGTGATGGTCGAAGGGGTCTGGTTTCCAGCGCAGCCTGGGCATGCTGCACTCGGCGAGAACTGTTGCAACGCTAAAAAGGATTGCTCCCAGAGCGCCGCCCTCGAATATGAATATGGCAACTGGGGGGCCGGACACGGTCGCCTGACTACCAATTGTGGGTACGTGGGTCCCCAGGAAGTAGGCACCGAATCCTCCGAGTACCCCACCTAGGATCGCCAACAGCGGAACACGTGATCGCAACTTGGTAGCATTTGGTAAGAGATCTTCACTGAGCGGAATCATGCTTCGGATCTCGAGGTTGTTGGCCTCAGCGTTGTCAGCTCCAAAGTGCTTGAGGGCACGGCGCACCTGGGGCAACTCATCGAATACGGCGTACAGTCGAGTTGCTTGCTGCTTGATCAAGGCTATGACTCCTCGGGCATCGCTCGGAGCATTGGCTCACTCGTTCCGATGGCCTTGTCTAAGTGGGCGATGTGCTCACCCTCTCGGACCTCCCAGATCGACACGATAGGTGCAAATTGGAGGAACATGAAGTACAGGAAACCGAAGAGGCCGAACAAGCCGATCATGATGCCGATTTCTACCCAACTCGGCTGGTAGCCGCCGCTGGTATACGCAAGCCGCGGCATGCTCAGTGTTCCGACCACGATGATGTAGCGTTCAAGCCACATACCGATAATGACCCCGATGCCCACCAGGGTCGAGGCTAGCGGTTTACGGCCAACCCGCAATGCGAGAACGAAAACGGGTACTGCAATGTTCAAGACGATCATGGTCCAGAAATAAGGCGCGAACTGACCGGAGATACGTTCGTTGTACACGGCCATCTCAGCGTGCTGATTACCGTAAAACACGGTGAGGTGCTCAGCGAACGTAAAGTAAGCCCAAATTAGTGCCATGGCGACGAAAAGTAGGCTGAGGTTGTTGAACACGGCATCAGAAAGGTACTGGTGAAGGCCGAGTCCTCGCCGCAGGATATACATCGTCACCAATAGCATCGCAATGCCCGAGTAGATTGCTCCGACAACGAAGTAGGGCCCCAAAATGGCGCTGTGCCACATTGGCTGTAGCGTCATGGCGAAATCCCACGAGACGATCGTGTGGACCGATACAGCCACTGGAATAATGATAATTGCCATTACGCGGATCCCCTGCTCCAGTGAGTGCCACTGCTGTGGCGTGCCTCGCCAACCTGCAGCTAAAAGGCTATAGAGCCGAGCTCGAAAGCCCGACGGATTACTTCTCAGATTGCGATCGCGCAGGATTGCGAAGTCGGGGAGTAGGGGCAATGCCAAGTAGAGGACAGATCCCGTCAGGTACGTAGTGATAGCGAGGATGTCCCACACTAGAGGCGAGTTGAAATTTGGCCATAGTAGGCCCTGAGATGGGATTGGCACCATATAGTAAAAAAGCCAAGGTCGCCCGAGGTGAATTAGCGGGAGAAGCCCGCCGACGCACAGAGCGAACACCGTGATGGCTTCAGCGCATCGAGTCACAGGTCGGCGCCACTCTGCTCCCGTAACCCGGAGTATTGCCGAAATCAGTGTGCCTGCGTGGCTGATGCCTATCCAAAAAACAAAATTAGTGATGTAGAAGCCCCAGAAATTGGGACGACTCAACCCTGTTACGCCGATGTCGTAGCGAATCTGATAGCCCCAGCAATAAAAGAGCAGCGCGACGAGAGCACCTGTTACCAGACTCCCGAGAATAAGTCCCGGTCGTGGACCTCCGAGCGGCCTTAGAAGTAGACTCTCGGGCGTTTGTTCGGAGGTCTTAAGCCCCGAGGAATGGATTTGTTCACTCACGGAGTGGTTTCTCCGTTACCTTGGTTGTTCCGGTCTCCTCCCTGGAGATACACCACCGAGGGATCCGTACCGAGGTCGTTAAGGATACGAGTTGCTCGGTCGCTACGAGAGAGCTGCGCTACACGGCTGTCCGGATCATCCAGGTCACCGAAGGTGATCGCTTGCGCCGGGCATGATTGGGCGCAGGCTGGTTGTATTTCGCCGTCGGCCACCTCGCGGCCTTCATCTTTTGCTGTGTCCTGGGCATCGTGGATACGTTGAACACAGAACGTACACTTCTCCATGACCCCGGCGGGCCTTTGGCTAACATCAGGATTGAGCTGCCGGTCGAGCGGTGCCGGCCAATCACCCGCGTGCCAATTAAAGAACCGCACCGTGTATGGACAGTTATTAGCGCAGTAACGCGTTCCTATGCAACGGTTGTACACCATGGCGTTGAGACCATCCGGAGTGCGATATGTTGCGTAGGTCGGACAGACTGGTTCGCAGGGCGCGTCACCGCAGTGCTGGCAAAGAACCGGAACGAAGCGAACCTTGATATCAGGGAATGTTCCTTCGTAGTGCCGTTCGATGCGCAGCCAGTGCATCGCTCGTCCCTTTGCTGCTTCTTCTTCGCCGACAGTTTGAATGTTGTTCTCTGCGTGGCAGGCGACTACGCAACCCTCGCAACCAGTGCAGATATCTGTGTCTATGACCATGCCCCAGCGCGTCATCCGAGCCTCCGTCGTTTCACGACTGGCAGCTCAGTGGTGCCAGGGTTGGGCGTGCCATGCGTTAAATCGGGGGACAGTGGATCTGCGGCTGCGTAACGCGATGTTTCTTGAGGCGCCCAACCCACGGGAATCTTTTCGGTCTCCTCTTCGTTGGTGTAGCTTCGGCCGAACCGGCTGAGGTGACCGGAGCTCAAGCGTTTAATACGAACCCGTGTCTCGGCCCACGCTGGTGCAGCTGTTCTAATTACCTGCGTTTGTTCGACCAGGTCAAGCGGATTGGCTCCTCGCCCACTTGCGTAGCGACCATAATCCTGGTGGCCGTGCCCTAGAGGCATGCCGACGACGCCCGGCCGGACGGCAGGATCGATCACCGCTTGGATTTCAAGGTTCCCCACTGACGATTGGACACTGAGCCGATCACCATCTTGAATGCCAAGATTTACAGCGTCCACAGGTGATAGTTCCAACCAGCTATTCCACATGACGGTGGACATAGGGTCAGGTAGTTCCTGTAGCCATGGTCGGTTGGCCCCACGACCATCCGCGGTCTTGATTGATTCGAAGGGCAACAGAAGAAACGGGTACTCGCCGTCTTCCTCTGCGTCGGTATTTGTCACTTCGCTGGTTAAGATTGTCGAGTCCAATGGGCCTGGAGGGACAAGGTTCGGCGGTTCTTCACCAAAGATTCCGCCACGTTCTACAGCCAGCCTTATGAAAGCGGACGCAGCCATTCCTTGGCTACCTGGAAGCTGTTCAAGTTGTTCTTCGATGCGGGCTTCGACGAAACGAGGAAAACTCGCCCAAGGGAACTGGCTAGCGATTGGCTCACCTAAAGCAGCTGCCATAGCTAGCACCACATCAGCTGGGTGACGAGCATCGCCTAATGGCTCGACAGCGGGCTCGGAGAAGTTCAGCACCGGTACCCCGATGGACGCTGTCGGGGCAACGGCATCAAAGCGCTCTAGCTGCGTATTTAGCGGAAGCACAAGATCGGCGAGCAACGTCGTATCGGTTCGGAAGCTGGACAAAACAATAACCATCCCGACGTTTGCCATGGTTGCATGCAGTTGCCAGCTCGCTGGCAGCGTATGGACAGGATCAGCGTCTACCACGATGAGTAAATCGACTGGCGCTAGCTCCTCACCGCGCAAACGTGTGGCAAGTTTGGCCATGGAAGCCGGTTCGGTTTTAGGGGCAATGCCATCCTCTAAATCAAACGACGCAGGGGCAAACACACCGCCGGGCTTACCCAATGTTCCTAGGAGTACATTCAATCCCAAAGCTGCGGCAACGTTGAAGAGACCATCTTGATGCCCCGCCGCCGACCCACCGGCCATCACAACTTTGTTTTCAGCGGCAGCAAGCTCGGTTGCGATGCGCTCGATTTTCTCGGCCGCTACCGCGCACAGTGCAGCGCCTTCCTCTAGTCCCGGTGGGTCTTCGGGAAAGAGATTTCGGTACCTTGCGGCATTCTCTTTTTCGATTTTTCCTGACGAGAGCAAAATGCCTGCCAGTGTGCGCGCTAGGATCCCTTCTGCTCCCGGGCGAACAGCGAGCCATTCGTCAGCGTTGGCTGCAGTCAATGACATACGGGCCTCTGCTTGTACAAACCTGCCTCGCCGTCCGGGTCGGCCGCGGCGCATTTCGGCGAGCGCCCGGGTGTAATGAACCGGACTGCGCCAGCGGTCTAGAAACGCTGAGCCGATTGATAGAACGTAGTCCGAGTGGCTCACATCGAAGTAAGGGATATCTGTTACCCCGAGAACAATTTGTGCAGCGCGACGCTCCACTTCAAGTTCCGGGGCTTCGACGAACGCCGGGGCGGGGGCGCCGAGCGCCTCGGAAAACCGGCGCCATAGAGCACCCGTTAGTCCAGAGCGGTCGGCTCCGATTATGGCGATGCGATCGGGAGAAGTCCGAGCGATCGTCTCAACTGCCGCGGTGAGTCCATCCTCCCAGGTAGTGTCCTCAAATGTCCCGGTACCTTTATCGCCTACACGTCGTTGCGGCACCAGGATGCGATCGGGGTTGTAGAGTTCTTGCAGCGCGGATTGCCCAAGAGCGCAGACACCACCCAAATTGACGGGATGGTTGGGGTTGCCTTCGATCTTACGCGCATTGCCATCGACTATCCGGACCTGGATGCCACAGCCTGCTGAGCATTGCTGGCACATTCCTGGAACCCAGGTGCTTTCGCCTGGCAGTGGAGAGCCAGGCTTCCGGCGTGCTGGCTGCACAAGGTATTGCTCTTCCGGACCCGAACAAGCCTCTAGCAGTGACACGCCGGTCGCCAATGTGGTTGCTTTCAGGAAATCTCGTCTTCGCACGTCCGTCCTTATGTCTCGAAATCTTCTTTAAAAATCAGCAACCCTCTAGTAGTGGCACGTTAGGCAATCAGTGCTTGCGCCATTGTTTTGATGGCACGTGATGCACCAACTCATGTCTGCGGTATTGACTGCCTGGTAAGCAACACTCATTTGCCCGACGTCACCGTGGCAAGTGGAACAGGAGACCCCTGCACGAGCGTGCGGCTTATGCCTGAACTGGACCATTGCACCAGGGGCAATGCTATTTACCCTTCGCCATAGAAGTGGTTCGTTGTTTTCGAGGTACCCCATGAGTTTAACGATCTCAGGGTGATCGGAAATGATGCCCCGGTGACAGGTTGCACAGGCTGCGATAGGGACAAGCCCGGCCTGTGTTTGAGTTGTGGCGCCCGGATGGCAACGGGTGCATTCCATCTCAATCTCGATGTGCTTCTGATGGTTGAATGCCACCGGCTGGGGTGGTGGCGGTGCTGTACCGTCGTTACCACACGCTGCCGTGAGAAGCACAGAGCCTGCCAATAACACGTTGGCGAACATGCGCCCCCAATAACCGATTTCGTGTTGCTGTTGTGCTCTGTCTTTCATGAGTGGTTTGCCAAACTTAACACCCGATTCGGATGGACTCGAACCACTACAATCGTACCTAGGACAGGATCTCGATTCCGGGGAAACCGGTGTTGGGGTCCTCGGTAGTGTTTTAGCTCGCGCGTGATCGATAGAATCTCATCCATGAACACTTTCCGCGCGAGCTGTTTCGCCAGCGCTGTTCTTGCCGTTCTTTTCACCTGGCCTCTGTATGCCTCGGCACAAATCAGAGACACCGGTGCGATCAATGTGCGAGTTACTGGCCCGGGCAACACCCTGCTCGTTGGTGTTCTGGTTACCATCGAGGGTCCCTTGGGGGTTCGTGCGGACCACACCGGTATCAATGGTACCGCTCGCCTGCCGGGTTTAGCACCAGGTTCCTACATAGCGACGTTTGCGCTTGAAGGCTTCAATGAAGTCGTCCGTAAAGACCTTCGGATATCAGTTGGGCGCACCATTGAAATTGTGATTGCGATGCAACTTGCCTCGGTTCAGGAGACCATCACGATCAGTGGTGAAAGTCCAGTCGTCGACATCAAGTCGACGAACGTTCTCAGTATCTATACGGATGACCTGATTGACATGACCCCGACTTCTTCGGGGTTGTGGGCTGGCATTATCGACCACGTCCCTGGTGTCGTCACCAACTTGGTCGACATAGGTGGCAGTGAGTCTGGTCAGCAGTCACGTTTTTCGTCACGTGGTGGCAGCAGCTCACAAAATGTTTACGCGCTTAATGGCGCCAACACCACCGACCCGCAAGCCGTGGGCGCCTCGTCGATGTACTACTCAATCAATTCGTTTGAAGAGGTTGGTATCTCGACGGGTGCGCACGATGTCGAAGTCCAAGTGCCCGGGGTAGTGCTCAACATGGTTTCTAAGACCGGCAGTAACGACTGGCACGGTGCTGCCAGGATCTTCTTCGAGGGTGAGCGATTCACGACTAGCAATGTAACCGGAGAGCAGCGAGAACGAGGTTCGGGTGCCGGCAACCCGAACGTGTTGCTCAACGACCTCGACTTTCAGTTCGGGGGACCGATAAAGCGGAATCGTGCCTGGTTCTTCGTGGATTACTGGAACTTCAAGGTTGAACGTCGGCTAATTGGTTTGCCGCCACATGAGGTTGACGACACGACGCTGGAAAACTGGACAATCAACGGCACTGTGCAGATTGCGGAAAACAGCAATGTTACGGCGCGTCTGTTCACTGACAGAAAGGTGCGCAACAATCGCAACGCTGGCGGCAACATTCCTCCGGAGTCAGCTTGGTTACAAGATTCGCTGTCACTGATTCCACAGGTCCAGTATCAGGGAGTTGTGGGTTCCAACCTCTTCCTCGACACGCGCTTCTCGTTCATGACGATGAACTTCCCGCTTGAGGCCAAGGACGGATCGCGAGGGCACTCCAGGCACCCTGAATTCTCGGGGGAGTCCATGCCGCCTTCGATCGAGCGTAGCACTGGTAATGTTTTGGCCGGCAGCCCGCCAACCCGCGAGGTGCTGTTCCTCCGCGACAACATCGATTTGTCGAGCACCCTGTCGTGGTATCTGACCGAAAGGACTCGTAGTCATGACCTCAAGGTGGGTGGCAACTTGGCCAAGGTTTCTTCGTTTTCGCCCGACAACCGCGGGTACATCTGGGGTTTCCAACAGCAATTTCTCAATGGAGACCCTTCACGAGTTCGCTTCTGGAACCACTCGGGTGTCGACATTCACAACATCGATAGACCCAATGCTCCCTGGAACCGAGGGTCGTCCGTAGGTCTCTACGCGCAGGACTCAATCACTTTTAACAACCGCCTAACGGTCAATCTAGGGCTGCGTTACGACTGGTCTAAAAGCTGGCTTCCAGAGCAGTGCCGCACCGACTCTCTTTTTCCACAACTTGGGGCCCTTTACCGGGCGGCGTGTTTCGAAAAAAACCCGGAGACCACAAGCTGGAGGGACTTTGTACCGCGCATTGGTATCGTCTACGACCTCACTGGTAATGGCCGTACAGCACTAAAAGCTAACTATTCTCGCTACTCAAACCAGCAAGGGGTTCGCTGGGGCGGATTCTTGAACCCTAACGGCGTGGGCACGCAACTCTACACGTGGGCCGATCTTAACGGTGACAACTTCTTCCAGTTCGGCGAGCAGGACACCCTTATTCACCAGTTCTTCCCCGGAGGCAATGTCGACATTGACCCGGAACTTCGATCGCCACTCACTGACGAGTTCAGCATCGGTGTCGAGCGTGAGTTGTTTCCTCACTTTCAGCTCGGCGCCACGCTTTTCTACCGGACAGATAGCAACTTTCTGGAAGACGTCAACATCGGTGTGCCCTACGGGCCGATCGCAGAGGTTCTTGGAGTTGGTGATTCGTACCAACCAGTGACCGTGATTGACCCTGGCCCCGATGGAGTCGTTGGTACCAAAGACGACGGTGGTCCGATCACGATCTACAGCCAGGATCCGGCGACTTTCGGGAACTCGTTGTACTACCTGACCAACCCGATTCAAACAATGGGGTTCGATTTTTTGTACAACCGTTACACCGGTGTGTCACTGGTAGCCCACAAGCGTTGGAGCAATAACTGGCAGGTATTAGCATCATGGGACATCGGTCGTTCTGAGGGTACCTTTGATGGTGGCGGGGCCGGTGGCGCCGGTGGTTTGTTGGACAACCCCAACACCGACATTAACCGTGCCGGGTTGACCGTCTGGGACCGCACCCATTTGGTGAAAGTTACCGGTAACTACCTGTTTGCAGACCCTGTTGGTGTCAATCTCGGAATATTTATGCGCGTGCAGTCAGGCGAGCCAATGACTCGCAACGCCATGTTGCCCGCATCAGGGGTGCCATCCCAGCCGTCTATCAATCAGGGAACCGAACACGTTCGCGTTGAACAACGCGGTCGCCACGTTAACGCCTACGGCATCGAACGACTCGACCCAGTGATGATTGTTGATCTGCGGGCCGAAAAGCAGTTCACGCTAGGCAAGTATGGCCTCCTGCACGTTTATGCTGACCTGTTTAATGCCTTCAACACCAACGAGGTGCTGTCCATCGACGTTTACTCAGGCGCGAACTACAACAACATCTGGAACATTGTCTCCCCGCGTGTTCTACGTATCGGTGCAGGGTTTGATTTCTTAAACAATTGAAACTAAATATCTGGTTCGGACGAAAGCCCGGTGATCCGCGCGTCGATGTTCGCCACGAAGAAGTCTTCTATATCCCACATCAGGAGAACGCCCAGCTACGGCGACAGTAGTTTCAGACTATTTGTTAAGGTGCTGCGGGTTCCCGGCCCTGCTATGGATCCTGGCCTGCCTACTATGCTGTAGCGGTCGCAAATTCCGGGGCGCGTCGTCGCTCATGTTCGCGCAAGAGACGTTTTCGTAAGCGAAGGAAGCTCGGTGTTACCTCAAGAAGCTCGTCATGCTCGAGAAACTCGAGTGCCTCTTCCAGGGTGAAGCGGGTTGGTGGCGTGAGCGCAATGGCATCATCCTTGCCAGAGGCGCGCATGTTGGTAAGCTTTTTGCCCTTGAGCGGGTTGACTGTCAGATCTCGATTGCGTGCGTTGATGCCGACGATCTGTCCTTCATAGACTTCGTCGCCGGGACCGATCATCAGCTGGCCGCGATCCTGTAAGTTAAAGAGGGCAAAGCCAAGCGCCTTTCCGGTGGCCATTGACACCAGGGTCCCATTGGGTCGGTGGGCGCGTGCAACCTTTTTGACCGGCCCGTGATGATCGAAGCTGTGCACAAAGATGCCACTTCCCGAGGTCATGGTGCGGAACTCGGACTGAAAGCCAATCAGGCCACGGGTTGGGATGACATAGTCGAGCCGCACGCGACCTTTTCCGTCTGGCTGTATGTTCTGCATATCACCACCGCGCGATCCCAATGCCTCCATTACGGCCCCTTGATGGCCATCCTCGATGTCAACGCTAAGTTGCTCAAACGGTTCGTGACGCTTCCCGTTGACCTCCAGGACGACTACGCGGGGTCGCGAGACGGCGAGTTCGTAGCCTTCGCGCCGCATGGTCTCCAATAGGATCGACAGGTGCAACTCACCGCGCCCAGAAACCTCGAAACGGTCTGGGCTATCGGTCGGTTTTACTCGTAACGCGACGTTGTGCAGCGCCTCTCTGATCAGCCGCTCGCGCAGTTGCCGGCTGGTCACGTACTTGCCATCCTGTCCGGTGAAAGGAGAGGTGTTGGTTTCGAACGTCATGCTAATTGTTGGCTCATCGACAGTGAGTGTTGGCAGCGCCTCGACGTGCTCAGGGTCACAAAGAGTGTCGGAGATACGCGGCTCTGTGATTCCGCTAAAAGCGACGATATGGCCAGCTGTAGCGCTTTCCACCTCGATTCGTTCGAGACCCTCAAAGCCTAGTACCTGTAGAACCCGCTCGGTTCTCTCCTGCCCATCCCGATCGACAACGGTAACCGGGATGTTGCGTTCTAGCGTGCCACGGGCGATGCGACCAATGCCGATGGCGCCTACGTATGGCGAATAATCAAGCGAGCTGACTTGTAGCTGCAAGGGACCATCGGGATCAACCGTGGGCGGTGCCACATTGTCGACGATAGTCTGGAATAGTGGTGCCATATCGACGCCGGGCGCGTCTAGATCTAGTGTCGCTGTGCCATTGATTGCTGAAGCGTAGAGCACTGGGAAATCGAGTTGCTCATCAGTGGCCCCTAGCCGGTCGAAAAGTTCGAAAGTCTCATCGAGAACCCAGCTGGGCCTTGCGGAATCTCGGTCGATTTTGTTGATCACAACGACTGGATGAAGGCCGTGCGAGAATGCCTTCTGCGTGACAAAGCGGGTCTGGGGCATTGGGCCGTCTACCGCGTCGACGAGAAGAAGGACAGAATCAACCATCGACAGGACACGCTCGACTTCACCGCCGAAGTCGGCGTGCCCGGGGGTATCAACGATATTGATGAGGTAGTCGTGCCAGCGTATTGCCGTGTTCTTTGACAGGATTGTGATGCCTCGCTCGCGCTCCAAGTCGTTGGAGTCGAGGATACGGTCCGGCAGGTCCCCGCGAGTATCGACCGCTCCAGATTGCTTGAGCATCTCGTCGACAAGTGTGGTTTTACCGTGGTCGACATGCGCAATGATGGCAATGTTACGGAGTTTGGAGATCATGATTGGACGGGCCAGGAATACTTGGTGGTCAAGTATGGTGCTTAGCGGGGCAGCGATGCGCGCCACAGGACACCTAGATCATACCGCGCAGCACTTAGCCCCACGACTCAGGGTATTGAAGAGGATCCTGCATCGGCTGCAAAGCTCTCAAATAATGCCCTTGCCTCATCAAACTGTGCGAAGACGTGATCACGCTCAGCTTGCGAACGCCAGCCTGGCCAGGCCTCGGCCATTTCACGGAGCCGGTCGATCCAGCGGATGGAGTATTGGGCACTTTCAAGGCTCCGTGGTGGCTGCCCACCGACCGTCACCCAGATTGGATTCGTGAACGCCTGCGCATAGCTGGCATCGAGAGGGAAGCGTGCCGATCGAGCCCCCTCAGCACGTAGGTGGAGCCAACCGCTGGTGGTCACGGAAAGGGATCGCCGGAGCTCGAGTTGCGTTCCTGAGCCTGATCCGGAATTGGGGTTGCTTACAGCTGCTTCTTGACCAACTGAAATCTCTTCAACAACTTCACCATTCCAGACTAGTACCAATCGATCTAGTGGAGTGATCGACTGTACATTGGCAGCAATGTCAATGGTGCCGCCGCCTTCAGGTAGTTCGACCGTTTCGCCTGGCCCCTCTTGGTTAGCCGTCAATTCGATCAGCGGGCCGGTGGAAACGAATGCGCGCCCCTCCCGGAGCCCTGTGAACCAGGCGGCCATGTCAAGGCCTCGGTTCCCGGTGTGCACGTAGGTTCGAACGGAGCCGACCAGCTTGCTGCGTTGCAGGTTGCTGATCGAGTCCTCACCCCCGGTCGCTGTTACTTTGAGACCGTTGTTCCAGACGGCGTATAGCGGATAGAAACCGGCGGCGCCTGCCGCTGACCACTCCACAGCATCGGTCGTGCCCAAAGCGGCGTCGATCATGAAGCCCTTAGCGCCACCAAGGTTGCCCTCGAGGGGGTCATTTTGGCCACCGAACGCATGAACGTAACCGACCGTCGCTCCCTGTGCCTTGGCCTTCCGGAACATGTCCGTGTTGCTCGGGTAGAGGCTCTCTATGGCAGTGCCTTCGTAGCCGGTGGTAAAAGGCGAGATTAGGTGGTCTCGCATTCCAAACATGAAAACGTGACCGTAGAAAGGCGGCCGGTATTCCTGTCCGACAACCAGGAGGCGGTCAGGCTGTGAGCTGCTGTGGATTGTCCCTCCGGGCTCGAAGAACTGATAGTCGAGGATACGGTTGTCCTTATTGGCTATCTGTTCGTTGACGATGTCCTGATCCTCTGCAGCTGACATCATCATGAGATTGTCGAGTGTGTTGTGGAGATTGCCACCGTAGTTCATGTGGACGTGGGTTGAACCGCTGTACCAACCACCTGCGGCCATGTCGGCGAATCGGTCAAGGGCCACCGTGGCAGTCGTGTTCCGGCCTGCTTCAATTTCCATCTCTATTTGCTCAGGCCAGACTTCGAACCCCTTAACCACCGTCACAACGGCTGGTCCAACCGGTAGCTCCAGGCTGAAATTACCGGGGCTGTGAAACATCAGGTCGCCGACACCGCTAATTCGTGCGTATGTGTCAACTGGTGCGTAGAATTTACCGTCGGAAGCAGTCAGATGGATGCGGGTTGGTGTGTGGGCTATGCCAATCTCTATGGAGTCTCCTATTACCGACTCACTTATACGCTCCACGGTTTCCACGGACAGAAGGCCCATCGGCCGTTTCCAGCGGCGTTCATTGATGGCAATAGTCAGGTTTTTTCCACCGTAGGTTTCCAGAAGGGCGAGCTGCGGCAGACCATCTTGGTTCGAGATGTACGCGATCCACTCGCCGTCGGGAGAAAAGCGTGGGTGGAAGGCATCATGCTCAAAAAAGGTCAACTTGTAAGGCTCGCCACCCGCCGTGGGCTGTACCCAAAGGTTGTTGAATTGGTCGGCTGCGCCAGCGGTTGAGGAGTAGATAAACCGTTGACCATCGAGGGCGACGTCCGGCTGGGCTCGATAGAGAGTTTGTTCGGTCAGCACAGTGAGTGCTTCGTCGATGCCATCCGCGAAGGCCGGAACCCGCAACACATTCCCGGAGCCGAGAGGTACATCGCGATTCGATACCAATAGCAACTCGTCACCACTTGGGAGCCAGGCTGGAGTTATGTGCATGTCCCAGTTCCCGAAGTACAAACGGTCAGCCCCGTAGTCGTTGTCGTAGGTGATGGGGATTTCGTCGCCAACCCAGCGACCGTTTTGCACTGCCCGTACGTAGACGTTGAAGTAACCATTGGGTTTAGTGGCAACGTAGGCTACTTGGCTCCCGTCAGGAGAAAAAACGGGATCAGTGTAGATGAAATCGTCATTGGTGAGAGGCCAAGACTCGCCGGTGGCGACCTCCAGAATCTCAAGCTGAATCGTGTTGCCGCTGTCATCAGCCGTATAGACAATCCATTCGCCGTCCGGTGAGTAGTCTGGCGAAGAGTGATACTTGCGGTTGTAGGTCAGCTCTTCAGCGATTCCGGTTTCGGGATCAATACTCCAGATCGATCCGTTCATTGCTGCGACGATTGACTTGCCGTCGGGTGCCCACGACGGAGCCCACGGAGTCGAGCTCGGGGCTGGCGGGAAGTAGAAGTTGTGCATGTAATTACCGCCATGCCGTGCCGAGGGGTAATTGCCACCGGCTCCAAGCTGCGAGGTGCCGCTGGTCTGCGCGGGGGATCCGGACGCGGAAAGAACTAGCACGGCAGCCAGGAGACTGAGTTTTCGAGTTACACGTACACTGGTGGTGTTAGCAGGCTGTTGGCCTAACATGAAGCTCAGTCGCAAGAGACGCAGTTGTGGTTATTTTTCGCGCCTAGACGCTCAAGCAGTGCGATTGTCTCAGGGAATGGCTGTATCCGCTGTATTGGGCCGTTTGCTATGTCGACAGTTGTTTGGCCGCGACGACTCACAACGGTGACATCAGCCCCGTGTGCAACGAGCAACTCCACCACCTCGTTATCACCTCGGCCCGCCGCGTTGTGAACCGGGGAGTATCCGTCAGCGTCCCGCACGTTCACATCAACCTTTAGCTCTTCAACCAGATACCGTACCGCAGGGAGCCAGCCGTCAGGTACGTGACGATGAGTCTGTCCAACGCGTGAAGTTGCGTAGCCTACGCCGGTGGCAGCGTGGAGTGGATGGACATGGGGCCCGCCCGGCGGCACTGGTGGCAAGCCGGATGGGTCCAGCTCTTCTTTCTGTGTCCCGGGAGAGGAACTGGATTGAACGGAGCGCCGGCTTGACTCAAGTTTGATGGTCGAAATGTTTGGATCGGCTCCATGCTCGACTAGCAGACGCATTGCTGCGACGTCGGTCGCGTAGGCAGCCCGCCAAAATGGTGTCGCCCCCGCGAAAGTGACCCCCATCCGTCCGGAGTTGTACGCGGCGTACCAGATGTGCGAACGGGTGCGGGCATTCGGATCAGCTCCAGCTTCGAGCAACGCCTTCATCAGTTCGAGATAGGAAGTTTCCTGCTGCCGGTACGCTGTTGGTTGCGGATAAAAGGTACGTAATGACCATTCGATATTAAGCACGGCGAAGAGCGGCCCGGCACCATCTTCGGTGGCGATATTGGGATTGGCGCCCAGCTCGAGCAACATCATCGCCAGATCAAAGTTTCCGTTGATGATGGCGACGGTCATCGGGCTGGATTCATCTCCCCCAGTTCGGTGATCTATCTCGGCACCGGCGCCCAGGAGAAGCCGGGCTGCCTCGAGCCGGCCATCGCGTGCGGCATAGTGCAGCGCCGCAAAGCCACCCTGTCGTCCGATGAGCTCGGGGTTTGAAAGTGAGCGGGGAACGATCAGAGGAACAACACGTTTCACTTCGACGGGATCATCCGGGTCGGGTATGTCTGTTTTCGCCCCAATCTGTCCACTGCTTGTGCCCGCACCAGCCTGAGTTCCTTGGCCAGACTTTGGTGGTTGTGGTGTCGAGGCGGATCGGGCTTGCTGCGGTTCGATGCCACGTTGAGCAGCCACCACCAGCTCTCGACGTCGGCGCTCCTCTTGATCAGCACGGGATCGTTCAAGGTGATCAAAAACCGTTGTCATCAATGAAACGTCAGCACCCGCCTCGAGCAGTGCCTTGATTGCCGATAGGCGGTCACGCGCCGTCGCAAACATGAGTGGCGTCCGCTCTGAATATGAATCCTTCGCATTGATGTTGGCACCGTGCTCAAGCAGAACCTTAATGGCAACTGACCCGCCCGCTTCTGCTGCGAGATGTAGGGGGCTCAATCCCGTAGAGGTGAGAGTGTTTGCGTCGTTACCAGCTTCCAGGAGAACCGCGACAGCACCACCTCTCCCTGCACTACACGCCAGATGCAGCGGCGTGTGCCCGGCTAGGCGTGTTGTTGATTTCCCGTTAGCTCCGGCGTAGAGCAAGACCTGCATTGTTGCGAGGTCTCCGTTGCGCGCAGCCCAGTGCAGCGCAGTCATCCCGTCGCCCTGGGGCGCATTGACGTCGGCACCAGCGCGGAGTAGGGAACGAACCTTCTCGGTATCACCCCTCATTGCTGCATCTGCGACTGGTGATTCCGTGCCTGGAACGATAGGTACACCTAACGCTGATGTGCCTAAGACGAAGACCATACTCCAAGCGCAAAGAATGCTTAACGTGATCAGATGCCTATGATCGCGCATTGCTCGCCTCCGGGTTCAGGGAAGTACAGTTTTCGTATTTGGTGCTGCGAACGAAAACTCCCCGTTGCTGTCACCAAAACTTTCCAAGTCATCCATCCCAAGCCGATGCATCAGACTCAACATTACGTTCGCCATGGGCGTATCGTCTTTAGCATGAATGTGAAGGCCTCCATCCAGCTGGCCGCCTGCGCCGCCCAAGAGAATTAGCGGGCACCGCCGATGGTTATGGAGATTGCTGTCCGCCATCGGTGATCCGTAGATGATCAGGGTTTCATCGAGGAGAGTGGTGTCCCCATCCATGGTGTTCTGGAGTTTCTCCAGGAAGTACGGAAGCATCGAGACATGGTACTTGTTGATTTTGGAAAATTCCTTGACTCGTTCCTCTCGGCCGCCGTGGTGCGAGGCGCCGTGGAAACCTGAATCTGAACCACTTTCCGGATAGACCCTGCCCGAAGCGTCACGTCCCCATTTGAACGAGAACACACGGGTGAGGTCAGACTCGAAGGCAAGGAGCTGCAGATCAAACATAAGCTTGACATGCTCCTCGAACGAATCTGGAACACCTGCTGGCGCTTCTGGCAAGTCTCGCGTATCACCGCTGCTGTTACGTTCTTCGATTCGCTGAATCCGTTGCTCGATTTCACGGATGTTCTCGACGTACTGATCGAGACGCTGACGATCAACCGGTCCCAGTTGGCGCCGCAGATTCGCCATCTTTCCCGTTACCCAATCGAGGATGCTTCGGTCTGTTTGGCGGTTTGTTGACCTTTGCTCGGGTGTGCCGCCAGCACCGAATAGCATTTCAAAAAGCGCGCGGGGATCTCGTACCATCGGGAGCGGCTCTGTTGGTGACGCCCAGCTAATTGTGTCGGTATACACACAAGCGTAGCCATAGGCACACCCACCGGACTGGTCGACGGGTTCGATGGAAAGTTGCAGCGAGGGAATCGGTGTTTCCTGCCCGATGCGCTGCACGTAGAGCTGGTCCATCGATGTCCCGACGCGTACATCTGAGCCTTCGGTCAGCCGTGGGCGAGCCTGGGTCAAGAACACGGCGCTCGAGCGGTAGTGGTCTCCCCCGATTTCTTCCGGCACGAACGCCTCAGCCATTTTTGAGTCTGTGTTACTGATGATGGTCAGGTGGTCCCGAAATGGCTCCAGTGGCTGCAAGCTACTCGGGGAGAGATCAAATTCGCTGCCTTCCATTTCTGGGGCCCAGAGATTTTGGGAGGCACCCCACTTGTTGCAACCTGCCGCTCCATGTACCTGCTCAATGCACACTAGCCGCGTGCGGTTAGCTGCCCCAGCAGCCGATGTTCCGGCCCACAACCGCCCCGCAGGGAACATCGCATCTAAAAGAGGGACGCCCAACGTTACGCCCATGCCGTGCAGGACAGTGCGGCGAGAGAGATGTTTCTTCGTGATGTACATCGCTTGCCTTTTGTTGGCCCTTTCCGTCTTGCCCGGGGCTATTGAACTTCTGAGTTTACCTCTTCGGTCGTTTCCGCCCTCGCCATTTGGAAAGCATCACTGTTCGCTATCCCAAGGACGAAGGACGAGATACGGAAGTTATTATCTTCAGCTTGCCGGACAATCTTGCGGATTGCCGGCATGTCGAAGTACTCCACTCTCCGGCCCAAAGCATATGCCAGAAGGCTCTCAGTGAAGTGGGTGATTACAACATCCGAACGATTCAGTAGTGCTTCACTAAGGTCCCGTGGTCCACTAAGCGGTGTCCCGTCGTATAGCTCGCTCGACGCGTTGATTTCGACACCACGGTCCTTGATACGCCATGCTCCGGTGACGTCAAAATTGTCAAGAGCGAGGCCGATCGGGTCAATCACGTTGTGACACGAACTACAACTCGGATTGGCCCGGTGTGCCGCCAGTTGTTCAGCCACCGAAAGGAATCTTCCATCTGTCGCCTCACTGGTCTCTTCGAGGTCGGGAATATTTGGCGGTGGAGGCGGAGGCGGGTTTCCGAGCAAGACTTCCAGTACCCACTTGCCGCGGAGCACTGGGGAAGTACGGTTGCCGTGTGATGTCATTGTGAGAATGCTGCCGTGCCCCAGGATTCCCCGTCGTCGGTCGTCAGGGTAGGGAACCTTACGGAACTCTGGTCCGGCCACGTCGGGAAACCCGTAGTGACGGGCAAGGCGTTCATTTGCGAAGGTATAGTCAGCGGTCAGCAACTCCAATATGCTTCGATCCTCGCGCACGAGATGGGAAAAGAAAGATTCCGTTTCCCGGTACATCGCCCTGGAGAGGATATGGTCGTAGTACGGAAACGACAGCGCATCAGGGTGGACCTTTGCTAGGTCCTGGAGGCGTAGCCATTGACTGGCAAACCTGGTGGCAAGTGCCATTGATCGGGGGTCGGCGATCATACGCAGCACTTGGCGATTGAGGATTTCAGGGTTCGAGAGCTCTCCACGCGTCGCTAAGCCAACCAATTCTTGATCGGGCGGGGCACCCCAAATGAAAAAAGAGAGTCGCGAGGCGAGGTCCAGATCGCTGATCCGATAAATGTCCCCAGGAACTACTCCATCTGGAGTTTCCTCCATGCGGAACACGAAGTCTGGGCTAGCTAGTAGGGCTCGGAGCGCCGTACGGACCCCCCCCTCGAAGCCCACGCCCTGATCATAGAAGCCCATCAAGTCGTCGACGTCGCTCACGTTGGGAGGCCGGCGATACGCCTGGGCTGCTAAGCGCGAGATGATCCTCTTGGCACAAGGTTCTTCTTCTTCAGGGGAGGTTGGTCGGCATGTGAAGATCCCCCGCCGGACGTGATTGTCTGACACGCCCGTGACCTCGAACGGCCCCACGATCGAGAAATCTCGAAGATGAGTCAGCGTTGAAATTCCGTACCCAACGCCAATATCAGTATCGGCCAGCGTGTGGTCAATCGGCGTGATCAGATCATCTTCAGGGCCAACCAACTGTTGGACGAAGGCCGCAGCCACAAGGTGTGGACCAGCATGTATATCGACGGGGTTCGTCACTATTGTTAGCCCGGCGGGGTCTGCCTCCGACATCCATCGATCGATGTTCACGACTGCCACTCTTTCGCCATCCACCGAAACCTCTATCTGCTCGTTTCTAACCAGCGTTCGACCAAAGAGGTCTCCGACCAGGTCTCCGTGGACTAGCAACCGAAACTCGTACTTGCCATCAGCAGGAAAGTTGTGAACCACGGCGATCCCACCACGGGTTCCAAAAGGCGCGCCTTCCACCCGGTCCTTTTGCGATTGGGTGCGCGGGATTGGATACGAAGTCGAACCTGGACCAGCGTCGGGGTCACCCACGGCCACACGGCTTATATGCGCAGCGGCCCGGAGGTATCCTTCCATCAGCGTCGCCGATGGCATCTGAACATCGGCGATATTGTCAAAGCTCGCACTGATCGTATCGGGCGGTAGGAACTTGCTGACATCGATCTCCAGGCCCAATAGATCTTGGACGGAAGCGAGATACTCAGCCCGGTTGAGCCGCTGGAAAGCTTTGCGGCCCGGATTGGGGCTTACGGTGGCCTCGTCGATAGTGGTCTCGAGAGCCGAGACCAAGGCTGCGACGCTTGCCGCATCGGGCTGCTCTGCTATTTGCGGGGGCATCATACCGGCACGCAGTTTCCGGATGATTTTTTCAGCGCGCTCGGCATCTTGGTAGGCCCGAGACGCGTCAAACGATTCGAGTGTTAGGCCGCCCGTGAGAAGTGCGTCGTTGTGGCAGCGAAGGCAAAACCGACCGATGGTTGTGTTGTACCCCTGGTGAGACACCGGTGGGGTGGCCTTGGGCATCGATGAAGCAACAATGGTTGCTGAGGAACCCTGCCCCAAACTTGTGTCAACGGCCAATCCGAGGCATAGAAGCGTCAGAATCACGATCGCCACCGCAATTCTTCTCATTTACGGCTTCCACCTCACGTCTGCGAGCTTCATGGCAGAGATAATGTCTTTGGCGCGTTTTGGTTAACGGTTCCCAGTTGCTTGCTCAAGTAGCCTACAGAATACAACGTTTCACGTTAATATGGCGGGCACGATTCCGTTGGTTCAGGCCAGGGCTTGGCGGGGGCGACGATTGAAGCCAGTTCACCTAGCGTTCCTCGGGTGCGGGTTCATCACTCGGGTACACAGTCGGCACTTGCGAAAGATGCCGAGCGAATTCGTCTGCAGTTATGCCAGCCGCGATCCGGCACGCGCTGCCGAATATCAACGGCGTCACGGTGGTTTGCAGCACTACACAGGCTACGATGAGGCACTTCGTGATCCTACGGTCGATGCCGTTGTGGTTGCAGTCCCGCCACACTTGCACCTCGAACTAGCACTGCGGGCGCTCGAACTAGGCAAGCATGTTGTAGTAGAGAAGCCAGCGTTTTTGCAACTCGATGACTATCGAATTGCCATTGAGGCTCGCGAACAAGCTGGGCGCGTCGTGCTCGTTGCCGAGAACGACCATTACAAACCGCTTGCTGTTGCGCTTCGGCGCCTTCTAGATTGTCGGGACGCAATCGATGGCGTCCGGCGGAGTTCGCGAAATACGGGTGGCGTGATTGGCGAATTGGTGTTCGGGCAATTCGTGTCAGTGATGCGCAAGCCTAAGTCAGCCTCGGATTGGCGTAACGATGAAGCCATTGCTGGAGGTGATGCGTTCTTCGAAGAAGGGATTCACTGGCTACATCTGGCCGGGAGTATCGGCCCCAGAATTCGTTCTATCCAAGGCTATCAGCCGCCACCGTCTGACGAGCCACTCGAGGGTGACCAAAGGCGCAAGAGCATGCTCGTTGCATTTCAGTATGACAACGGTGCTGCAGGTTCTCTGTATTATTCGCGCGAGATTCCAGCACTGTTCCGGGGACTTAGCTTGTCGAAGCTTTTCGGGCGGAAGGGAGTTGTCACGTTTGAATCAAATGGCGCTTTCATTGTTGTGCGCGGTGCTGGATTCCCACGACTGATTCTGCCGGGCTTTCGTGATATTCGCGGATATCGCGCGATGTATCAGGACTTTTTCAGGGCGATCAGAAAAGGGCGGGCGCCCGAGATGAGCCTCGAGCGTGCGCAGGATGACCATCGGCTGATGGACGCGGTGTATAAAAGTGTGGAGCCCGTAGACTCGTGACCGAACGCTTTGATTTAGTCATCATTGGTAGTGGTGCGGGCGGCGGTACGGTAGCGCACACACTTTCGGAAACAGCGGCGCGCATTCTCATCATAGAGCGAGGCGACTTCATTCCCCAGGAGGAAGAGAATTGGAGTCCGCAAGCGGTGTGGGGCGAACAACGCTACCGTGCTTCCGAGCGTTGGCTCAACGCGCAAGGTAAGGAGTTTCACCCATACACGCACTATTGCGTGGGGGGCAACTCTAAGTTCTGGGGGAGCGTCCTGTACCGACTGCGGCGCGAAGACTTTGGCGAGCTGCAGCATTTAGGAGGGGTCTCCCCAGCATGGCCTATCAAGTACGAGACGCTTGCGCCCTACTATGATCGTGCAGAGAGACTCTACAGCGTGCACGGGGAGGATGGGCCCGACCCGACTGAGCCGCCTCGGGAACCGTTTCCACATCCGCCCATTGCACACCAGGGCCGCATTGCCATCATCGTGGAACGCCTGCGGGAACTGGGGTTGAATCCGTCTTCCCTTCCGCTGGGGCTGCTCCGGCCAGGAGAACCTGATGGGTGCATCTTATGCAATACCTGTAACTCGTTTCCGTGCAAGCTGCGCGCCAAGAGTGATGCTGACGTATGCGCGGTGTCGCCTGCGATCGAGCGGGATGCGGTCACTTTGTGGACCAATGCCTACGCGGAGCGCCTCATCACCAACGGGCGTGGCGACAAGGTTGTTGCGGCCGACGTTCTTCGCGACGGGCAACCTGTCCGTGTAGAAGCGCCATTGTTTGTTGTTTCATGCGGTGCGGTGAATTCCGCCGCGCTCCTGCTGCGGTCAGCGAACAGCGCGCATCCCGATGGACTGGCTAACTCATCAGGGCTCGTGGGACGTCGCTATATGGGGCACCTTTCTACACTGCTGGGCGGATTTTTCCCGCCGCGGCACGACACTGGATTCCAAAAGACCGTCGCGATCAATGATTACTATTTGCGTGGGCCCGACTCTGACTATCCCCTCGGACAGATTCAATCGCAGGGACGGGCGCACGCAGATATGGCCAAGTCGCGGTATGGCCCTCGATTGGCTCGCTGGGTGCCAGATGCAGCATACAATTTCTGGTTTTCGCGGGGAGTCGAGTGGCTCGTAATGACAGAGGATTTGCCGAGCCCCAGTAACCGGGTGACCATTACTAGCGGTGGGCGGATTCGGCTTCGGTGGGAGCCACTAAACGCGGAAGCACACCGCGAACTTATCGCCGTGACTAGACGGTTATTCCGCAAGGTGGGGTTTTGGTACGTTGTACCGATTTCTCTGGGTGTCGTCAATACTACCCACCAGTGTGGCACGGCGGTGTTCGGCACCGATCCGACGACATCGGTGCTCGATACTTGGTGCCGGTCGCATGATGTCGAGAACTTGTTCGTAATCGACGCATCATTTTTCCCATCATCAGCCGCGGTAAATCCAGCGCTCACGATCGCCGCGCAGGCGCTGCGAGCCGCGGACCACATAAAAGATACTCATCTGACATAGGCAGGTACGCATGAGAGCACGTTCTTTTAGTCACACCGGCGTCACGGTGTCCGACTTCAACAAGTTCGTCTCGTTTTACGCTGACATTTTTGGCTGCAGGCTCGTTGGTGTAGCCGACACCCCCCCTGAACGTGTGCGTGCGTTCTTTGGGGTCGATGCTGAACTACCGAAGTGCAAGATCGGCTGGCTGCGAATGCCAGGGGGAGGCATCCTCGAGATCTTTCATTTCACCCCGCATGAGCTCCCAGAGCCGGTTGTTTGGAATCGCGTGGGCATTACCCACATCAGCATCGATGTGAGGAACACGCAGAAATGGCACGACTACCTGGTGAAGAAAGGGGTGGATATTGTCAGTGAGCCTGAGCAGTCTCGTTTTGGCCACACCTTCTTTTTCGCAAAGGATTGTGACGGCAATCTGATCGAACTGATGGACTTGAAAGGAAGGTACCTCCCTTTGAAATGGCTAGGAGCCTTTGCTGGTTGGCTTTTCCGTCTCAAGATGTATAAGGACTACTACCGGCCGGCGGCGTAGTGGCATTCTGCCATCTACACGACTATTAGGCCTTCCGCACATTAGCGGCCAGTTTAGAGCCTTAGGAAGTTCCACCATGTTGAAAACTTTGATGCTAGCGGTTCTATTCGCTGTAGTTGGAAATCCCAATGCTGACGAGATGCGGAACGTTATAGACAACGCCGCTTCGAGCCCTCAGCAGGGTTTCAAGGTCCACATTTCGGTTGATATGGAAGGTCTTGCCGGAGTAGTGGACTCGAGCCACACGTCGTCGGCGGGACGCAACTATGCTGCTGCGCGGGATCAGATGATCGCCGAAGCTAACGCGGCGATTGCTGCCGCCTTTGAGGCCGGTGCCAGTGAGGTTGTGGTAATTGACTCTCACGGGGACAAGACAAACCTGCAACCTGAGAAACTCGACCGTCGAGCGACGTTGATTTCCGGAGGTCCGCGCCCACTTGGAATGATGGGAGGAATCGATGAAAGCTTCGACGCGGCAGTTTTTATCGGTTACCACGCGCGTGCCTCGACGATGGATGCCACACTAGATCACACGTACACGGGACAGCTGAAACATGTGTGGATAAATGATCACGAACTTGGCGAGGCAGGGCTTAATGCTGGGGTGGCGGGACAGTTCGGAGTTCCCGTCGTGTTTGTCTCCGGAGACCTGGCGGTTACCGAAGAGGTCGAGGCCCTGATCCCCGCTGTCGAAGGGGTTGCTGTAAAGGAAGCCATTGGACAGACGGCGGCTCATCTCCTTCACCCAAAAGAGTCCCTCGAGAGAATCGCCGCAGGTGTGAAGGCGGGTCTGGTTCGACGCGCAGAGACGCAACCGCTGACCTTTGAATGGCCAGTGACACTGAGAATCGAGGTTGCTGACGCGGGGCAGGCAGACCAGGTGATGTTTGTGCCCGGAATGGAGCGGGTTGGCGCGCGGATTGTCGAATACGTGGCGCCCGATTTCGTTTCAGCCTATCGAATGTCTCGCCTCGTGCGGCTGCTGGCGCAGTGAATCTTCGGAAACCATCCATACTTCGATACTTCTTGGTATTCAGGATCTCGGACCTAGTATTGAGATAACGGTTTAGGCGTTCAGACTGACCGAGTTAGTGTTAGCTATCCATTGCCTTGTAAAACTGGAGCAACGTGTGTAGTAAAGGATGTACAGCCCAACCGAATAGCCGGAGAGTTTCCGATGATGCGCCCGAAGATTATTTCTGCAGCAAGCGTTATCTCGCTTTTCATAGGCTTCAGCACGCCAGTGTTTGCACAGGAGCCAACCGCAAATGTCGCCGGTCGGTGGGAGATCACCGTGGAGGCACAACCGGCGGCGGTGCTCACGCTTGAGCAAGAGGGCGCTGACCTTGCGGGGATCCTGAGCGGAGACCAAGGAGACCTGGAGGTTACAGGTGTAGTTGAGGGCAATGAAGTGTCATTTTCGAGTTCTTTTGATGCACAGGGTTTCCCGATTACGATCTACTTCGCTGCAACAGTTGTTGAGGAGAACGACACATTAACAATGGCCGGCTCATTAGAAATCCCGGACTTTCCAGAGTTTCCTGGTGTTAATTTCCGGGCCGTGAAGATCGAGAGCCGCACTACTAGATAACCGGAGAGTTATTAATGCTGCGCTTTAAAGTTCTTATGTTTTTGATACCCGTTACGCTTTTTGCCGCACAAGTCGAGTGCCGCATCGGCGGTTTCAGCACGCCAGCTTTTGCACAGGAAGCACTCGTCAACGTTGCCGGGCGGTGGGTTATTACTATGGAGATGCCCGAAGCCGGTGATGCAACGCTCACGCTCGAACAGGAAGGCGCTGACCTCAAAGGAATGCTGAGCAGTCAAGCAGGCGACTTAGAGATCATAGGCGTTGTCGAAGAGAACGAAGAGAACGAAGAGATAGAGATCGTTTTCTGGGGGTCGTTCGATGCGGATGGTAGTGGCACGTTTATCGACATTAACTTCTTCGCAACGCTTATGGAGGAGACTGACAGACCGACAATGAGTGGCGAAATGGAGATTGTTTTGCCTGACGGGCCAATGGCCATTAATTTTATGGCCGTGAAAATCGAGTAACGACGACATGCGTAACTTTTCCCGATTTTCAGTTTTCTGCGCCATGCTTTTTTTGTTATCCGGACAGGAAATCCTTGGCCAGCAGTCGGTTGAGTTGAAGGCTCCGGTAGGATTCGCCTCCACCACCGCCACTAGGCAGGCGTATTGCGAGGCTCTCTTTTTGGACCTGCCCTCTTCGGACTCGTTTCGAGAACATCTGCGCATTATTACAGCGAGCCCGCACCCAGCTGGATCGGCAGCCCAAATTGAAGTTGGCCACTACTTGGGCCGTGTAATGAAGGCTGCCGGATTCACTGTGCGCGAGCATGCTTATGATGTTTACCTGCCGCAGCTGACTGACGATGTCGAGGTGCACATCGTTACGCCGGTGGCCATGTCGCTGTCGAATAGGGAACCGGCGCTCTCGGAGGATCGGTTCTCGGGGCACCCCGATTTGCTAAACGGCTGGAATGCTTACTCGGGTAGCGGCGATGTTACCGGCGAGGTCGTGTATGTGAACTTTGGGCGCCGCGAGGACTATGAGGCTCTCGACGAGATGGGCATTTCGCTCGAAGGCAAGGTCGTGATCGCTCGATATGGAGGCAACTTCCGTGGCTATAAGGTGAAGTTTGCTGAACAACGTGGCGCCGCAGGCGTGATCATGTTCAATGATGCTCCAGCGGACCCCATTGATCCCTATCCAGACGGCCCAATGCTCAATGGAGAAATCATACAGCGAGGCTCCGTGTTGACGTTGCCGTGGACGGGTGATCCGCTCACTCCGTTCGTACCCGCTCTTCCTGTAGACGGTGACCGGCAGGTGGACCGGCTTGATCCCGAAGATGTCCCCCTGCACACGATTCCGGTTCTTCCCGTTGGCTACAACGCTGCTTCTGAGATCTTGTCGCGCATGACCGGCGATGCGGCGCCAGAGGATTGGCAGGGGGGCTTGGACCTGACCTATCGAATCACCGGTGGTTCGGACATGACCGTCCGCGTTCGGGTCAATCAGCCCAAGGCGCTTACCCGCGCGGTCAACGTCGTGGGAACACTTGAAGGAACCGAGTTTCCAGACGAGTGGTTCATTCTGGGATCCCACTACGATCCGTGGGGCTTTGGGGCGGTCGACCCGAATGGCGGCACATCGATGTTGCTGGTTCTGGCTGAGGCCTTGGGAGAGCTAGCCGAACAAGGCTGTGGACCGCGCCGTTCGATTATGATTGCCCACTGGGACGCGGAGGAGTACGGAATTATTGGCTCGACCGAATGGGTGGAAGAATTCTTGCCCGAGTTGACCTCCGGTGCGATTGCCTACATTAATGCGGACAGCGCCGTGTCCGGCCCAAACTTCAATACATCGTCCTCGCCGTCGCTTAAGCAACCGATACTTGACGCAATACAAGACGTTTCTTACGCCGGCGAGGATCGAAGCATCTATGAGTGGTGGGCAGAGCGCACAGACGACGGCTTGCCTACCATGGGAAACTTGGGCGGCGGCTCCGACCACGTAGCCTTCTATACTCATGCTGGCATTCCCTCGGCGAGCTTGGGATCCGGTGGCCGCAGCGGTATTTACCACTCCAACTATGACAATTTTGCATGGTACGAGCGCTTCGGCGATGCTGAGTGGGTGTTCGGTCCGATGATTGCCCGAGCTGACGGGTTGTTAGCGCTGCGCTTCGCCAACGCCGACCTACTGCCCTATGACGTGACACGTTACGCTGTTGATACGCGAACCCATGTCCAGACACTCATTGACGTTGCTACGCAGCGCGGGGTTGATGTGAATTTGAGCCGGCTGCTTGACGCCACCCGTGATCTTGACGTGGCTGCAGCTGCTTTGAACGACGCCCGCGCACAGCGCGTTGCAGCAGGCTCGTTATCCGCTGGAGAAGCAAAACGCATCAACTCCGCCTTTATTGGGCTAGAGAAGGCATGGCTCGATGATCGAGGTTTGCAGGACCGTCCGTGGAGCCGATCTCTTTACGTTTCGCCCGACCCCTTTAGTGGCTACGCGTCATGGATGTTGCCGGGTGTCCGCTACGAGATCGAGACTGACGATCCCACTGAGGTTCCGGAATGGGAGACGCGCTATGTTGAGGCAATCGCGAGGCTCGTTGAGCAAATGAACGAGGTGGCCGCACTTATCCAAGGGGGCTAAATAACTCCCTGCGCGCACTCGTTCACCTCGGGTGTGGCCAATGCCAATGCACACCCGAGGAACGGGATTTAGCTGGTGCGGACGGATTTACGCGGCGACCGCTCCCCGCCGAGAACTCAACCCGTCGAGATCCGTCATAACCTGGTCGAAAACGTCTATGGCGCGTTCCATCTCACCCATCGTACCGAGGGAGATTCGCATCCACTGGTTCTCGTAGGGCGGAAAATCACGCCCGACTAGAATGTTGCGCTGCTCACAGGCTTCACGGAAAGCACTCGCTGGCAGACCCGTTTTGATGAAGACGAAATTGGTCTGCGAGTCGGTGGCTTCCATGCCTTTAGATTTCGCCCAGTTCATGGTGAACGCACGGACTGCCGTGTTGCGCTCGACTTCGTTCTGAATACGCGCCGGATCCTCAATTGAGGCCTTGGCACCCAACAGGGCGGGGGCGTTGAGCGTGCCTCCATATTGCCATTCACGCAGCTTAGAGACGGTGTCGGGATGGCCGACCAGCCAACCTAAGCGCATACCAGCCATGCCGTGTGCCTTCGAGAAAGTGCGCGACACGATGACGCGCTCGTTTTCAAGTGCCCGCGGGATTTGCGTCTTATGGTTAGGGTTAGTCACGTACTCGAAGTACGCTTCATCGACAATGATCATCGCGTCAGACTCGCTCAGGACATGATCGAGAAAGGCATCGACGGCGGTGCCACCATGCAGTGTCGCGGTTGGGTTGTTGGGGTTACAGAAGAAGACCAGGCCGGCGCCTCGGGCCGCCTCAGCCGTTGCGTCAAGGTCGACCATCAGGTTGTCGTCAAGAGCCAACGCGTTCACGGGGTGTCCCATGAGGTTAGCGTAATCCGGACAGGTCTCGAACGACGGCGCTGCGGTCACCAAACCCCGCTCCGGAGACGTATAGATGTGTGTGATCGACTGCAACAGCTGGGTAGAACCATTGCCAAGCATCAGAGACTCTGTTGGAACCTCGTAAGCATCGGCGATTGCCTGGATTGTCTGGCGACTGGGCAGGCCATACAGGCTACCTAGTCCCATGTCCATGGCCTCGTTCATGTGCTGGGTTACGAATGAGCCGGGGCCGAGCGGGTTCTCGTTGTTATGCAGTAGCAGTGGACGCTCCTGCGGTGGCAGTGCCATCGACATGGCACGCGCGATTGAGCGAGGCCCGTCGAACGACATGATGGCGGCAGCGGTCGTGCCGATGCCTATGGTCTTTACGATGTTTCTACGGGAGACGGTCATGCCAGCACCTCCTTAAAGACTTCACAAGCACGTTGCATTTCGTCCATTGTGCCAATCGAAATGCGGGCGTGAGTCTTTTCCATCGGCGGGAAGTCCCGGCCCACCATGACCCCGTGCTCGCGGCACGCATCGCGGAATTCGGCTGCGGGGCGACCGACGTTCACAAAGAGGAAGTTTGTTTGCGAGTCAGCAGCTTGGCAGCCGAGTGCGCTCAACACCCCAATCGTGTAGTCCCGCGCGGCCTTATTGCGCGCGCTCTCTTGCTCAAGATGCTGCGGGTCGTTGAGCGAGGCGACGGCAGCCGCATTAGCTAGATTGTTCGAGTTGAACACGTGCGTCCATTGTGCCAGCACGGCGATCGTGTCGGCGTGGCCAATTCCATAGCCGAGCCGGAGGCCAGCCATGCCGTAGGCCTTTGAAAACGTCCGGGCCACGAACACGTTAGGCGTGCGCAGCGCCAGCGGGATTGCGGTCTGGTGTGCTGGGTCGGTCACGTAATCCTCGTAGGCCTCGTCGATGAGGATGTGCGTGTCCGGTGACGACCGGCGGACTTCGGCCACGAGGGCCTCGACGTCGCTCGCTGGCATGACGGTCGAGCTCGGGTTGTTCGGGTTGCACAGAAAGACCAGTCCAGCGCCGTTGGCCTCGCGCGCGATACTTTCTGGGTCGAGCCGCAGGTTCGCGTCAAGTGAGACCGTGCGCACTGGATGACCCGCCCGCTCGGCCACGCGGCGTGCCTGCAAGTAGGATGGGTCGGCCGTAACGAGTGCCCGGTCGGGACTGGTAAACGCCTTCGCCGCGTTCTCAAGAATCTCACCCGACCCGGTTCCCAGCGTGACGTTTTCGGGCCGAGCGTCGTACTTGTCCGCGATCGTCTGCATCAGTTCGCGATGACTGGGCCGGAAATTGGTCGGGTAACGGCCAGCTTGCTGGTCGAGGCCGTCAAGCAAAGCTTGATAGGCCGCCGGTCCTGGACCCAGGGGATTCTCATTGCTGGAGATAAGGACGGCGTCGGCGGGCATCTGCATCCGCGCTTCATCGTCTTCGAAACTCAAGCCGTTCCGCCACATTTCGAGCGCCTCACGCCCGCGGGATGTTAAGAAGTCGCGAGAAAGCGAGTCGGTGCGGTCGACTCCTAGGTTGCGAAAGAACGCGCGACGCGAGAGCGACATAAGATCCTCCTCGAGTACGGAATTACTTCAACCTCTTCGAATCGTTGGAGCCAGCCATTCTAGACTGACCTTTCCATGGAAAGCTAGCGAGCCTGCCAATAGCTGCGAGCCCGCGCCACTCTGGGTCGTTCGGATATGCCGTGTTAGACAATTGCTAACTCATTATAAGTCAATGACTTAAGTCGGTTGACACGCTCTGGATCTTGCGCCAAAAAACGAAGAGGTCTCAACAGACGAAAAACTTTTCATGCCTGCACCGAGCACAACCCAACCGACGACGCAGCCTCACGGAACGTTGCTGGGTAGCTTCTGGTGAGGGTCAAATTCTTGGCGAGACGAGCCAAGCGATTTGTTACTCTGGTTCACGATGACTGATCGCATACGCGTGTTCGCTCCGTCCAGCGCATCGAATCTCGGGCCAGGGTTCGATGTGCTTGGGCTCGCTCTGCCGAAACTTGGTGACATGGTCGAAGCTGAGCCGAGCGTGACGCCAGGCATTGAAATCGTGGAGGTGACGGGCGATGGTGGTGCACTGACGCGCGATCCCACCAGGAACGTGGCCGGCATTGCCGCGGCCGACGTCCTGCGGCGGCTTGACGGTCTTGAGGTCGGGGCACCGCCCCACCGCGGTGCCCGACTGTGGCTTCACAAGCAGATGCCGCTGGCCAGCGGCCTCGGCAGTTCAGGTGCAAGTGCCGTTGCTGGTGCCGTCGCGGTCAACGAACTGTTCGCTGCACCGCTGTCGCGTCACGACCTGGTCGCGAGCGCGCTCGTCGGCGAGTGCGCTGCGTCCGGCACACCGCATGCCGACAACGTCGCGCCGAGCCTGCTTGGTGGCATCGTACTCGTGCGTAGCTGCGACCCGCTTGAACTGATTGACCTCCCGGTGCCAACGGAGTTACGCGTGGTCGTCGTCCATCCACATTGCGAGGTGTCAACCGTGGTGGCGCGCCGACTTATCGCTAGCCGGTCGTACGCGCTCGACGACGCCGTCGCAAACCTCGGTAACATCGCAGCGCTCGTTGACGCGCTCCATCGCGGCGATCTTGCGCAATTCGGCCGCAGCGTCCGGGACCGGCTTGTAGAGCCGGTCCGTGCGCATCTGATTCCCGGACTGGCCGAAGTCAAGACCGCGGCGCTGTCGAAGGCGGCGCTCGGATGCTCGATCTCGGGGTCGGGTCCGTCGATGTTCGCGTTCGCTGGGAGTGATGATGACGCTCAGGCGATCGCCGATGCCATGCAGGCGGCGTTTCACGATGCTGCCGGGCTCGAGTCCGAGGCCTACGTGGGGCCGGTCAATCGTGAGGGTGCGAGACGGGTCGAGTGATTCTTCGCTGGCGGTTTCTGGTCGCGGGTCTTCAGGCGTTCTGCAAGGCCAGTGTGTAAAGGCAAGACGAAATCCGCGTTCGCGAACCCTGGTGTGGCCTACATGCCGCCGCGGTAGAGCGCATTGAAGAGCAATTTGAACGTGCCGTGCGACTGACCACGATGCTGGGTCCGGAAGCCGAGCAGGACAACACGGCCCGCCTCAACATCAGCTTCCACGACCGCCGCGCGCCCGGCGATGACCTGTTCGCCTAGCAACCAGCCACTCTGTAGGAGATCCTCCGTCGGATAGGTCACCACGGCCCTGACGGATGAGGGTGGCTCAGGAGTGATGCCCGACTGGCGATCGCGGCGACTGACCGGCCGTCCGAGCGCGAACGCTGGACTGCGCGAGAAGAACGCCGTAGATTTCTCAGGCATGCCGTAGCCAAGCGGATGCTCAGGGTCGACCTCAAGCCGCAACAGCGTTCCCGGAATAAAGAAATTTTCATCGGATTGTCCGGAGGTGACCTCACGAAGTGGCAGATTGAAGATTTCGAGGGGCAATTCAGTTGCTGAATCCATCGCGACGAGCGTTCCGCCCTCTACGACGAAATCGTAGAGGTTGGCG
>ERZ651768.335-NODE-335-length-36248-cov-11.760001_pt1 | contig 36248 bp, 39 predicted proteins | sample MGYA00514754_ERZ651768 | MGnify/ENA metagenome assembly ERZ651768
GGGAAATTTAATAAGATTGATTGCAGCCAAGAAAACTATCGAAGTGGGAACTTATACTGGATACAGCACAATGGCAGTTGCATTAGCCCTCCCGGACGATGGTGAAATCGTTGCTTGCGATGTCTCTGAGGAATGGACTTCTGTAGCAAAGAAAGCTTGGGAAAAAGCTGGAATAGCCAATAAAATTGGCCTGCAACTTGCTCCTGCTTCCAACACCTTGGATGCCTTACTAGCAGAAGGAAAAGAAGGTTCCTTCGATTTTGCTTTTATAGACGCTGATAAAACCAACTACCAAATATACTATGAACTATGTTTAAAACTTATCAGACAGGGAGGAGTGATTGTTATAGACAATGTACTTTGGGGAGGAGCCGTAACTGATTCAAATAGGAATGATGCAGATACAGAGGCCATTAGAGAGTTAAATCAATTTATAGCTACTGATGAAAGAGTGTCCATATCCATGATCCCAGTTGGAGACGGATTAACTATTGCAGTCAAAAGCTAAGGTATCTTACGATGATAGAAAGGTTAGTTTTATTAAAACGATAACCAGGTAAACTTAGGCAATACGAAATCGTTTAACTTGAATGTTATTTTCTCCTTGAATATATTTTGATACTGAGAAGATTGTAATTAATATAGGTAAAAAGATTAAGGAGTAACTATGAAACCAGTTTGTTTAGTTTTAGGGGCAGGAGCAGGTATCGGTGGCACAGTAGCAACCAGATTTGCACAAGAGGGATATCATTCTTCTTTGTGTAGAAGATCGGATAAAGAAGGTTTAGACCGTTTAGTGAACAACATTAAAGACCAGGGTGGTTCAGCCAACGGTTATATTATGAATGCCATAGAAGATAATGCCATTGAAGAAGTAATTACCTCTATAGAATCAGATATCGGGCCTATTGAAGTTCTTGTTTACAACCTGGGAGCTCAAACAGGCATGAAGTTACTTGAACAAACAAGTCACAAAGAATTTGAGTGGGGATGGAGGATGGCCAGCTTTGGTCTTTTTAGAGCTGCTAAGATTTTATGCCCGTTAATGGTTGAAAGAGGGAAAGGAACGTTTTTAGTAACCTCAGCAACAGCTGCAATGAGGGGAAATAGGAATCAACATTCCCATGCAGCAGCAATGGCCGCGAGAAGAATGTTGTGTCAGTCACTGAACGCAGAATTCTCTTCTCAAGGAATTCATATTACTCATATAGTGGTTGATGGAGCTGTTGATGCGCCTGATACTCTTGGCAAGATGATGGGCCCTGAAATGTATCAGAAATTTAGAGAAACCAAGGGAATGGAACATGATGGATTGTTACTTCCTGAAAAAATAGCTGATACTTATTACCACTTAGCACAACAACATAGATCTTCTTGGACTCATGAATTAGACATGCGAGCCTTTTCTGACTCAGCCTGGTGGAATAGCAATATTATGCTGGAACAAGACAGAGATTAGATCTATAGGCTTTCTGCTTAATCCTAAAAAGTATCGAAATAAGAAAATGGGCTCCTTAGGAAAAGATTCTATATTGACTCTTTGGGCAATTCCTAAAAAAGAAGATGTTCCTTTAATTCTAAATACCAAACAAACTATAGATAACAAATTAAAAGGGCCTTCCTTCCCTATTCATATGACCTTAGCAGGACAATTTGATCTTAATCCGTCCAAAGCTAAGACTTTAGAAGAAGAAATGGCCAATGCAATAGATCCTATTGAAATATCCTATAAAGGTTATGGCATGAAAGATTATTTCTTTCAGGCTTTCTATGTGAAGGTTAATCTTAACCAAGATCTTCAAACTACCAGATCGAAAATTTGTGACATGCTAAAAATTGAAAACGAAGAATTCATGCCGCATTTAAGTCTTTACTATGGCAAACAAGCTTTAGAAAAAAAACAAACACTCTTGACTGAATTGCCTGATATAGAAGGCAGCTTTATGGCGGAAACTTTTTATCTGGTTTCTTTTGATCCAAAAAATATAGAATGGAAGATTCTTAACAGTATCAACTTGGGAGAGCGTAAGCATGATTAACTTCAATCACTTAAAAGAAGCAAAAATGAGTTACCTTAAACATGGGGCAAGGGCTTTATATTTATCTAGTATTTTAATTTTTATTTCTTTTATAGCTTTTATCCATGCATTTATTCCTTTCATATTTTATGACACGGCAAGCTCTTTGATTAAAGATCTAAATAAAGAAATTCAACAAGCTTAAGACTATTAATCATAGAGTAATGTCTAACATATTAATAAACCCAACATCAGGTTCTATGGGTGTGGAAATACACAATGTTGATTTATCAAAGGAATTATCTGACAGTCTTTTTTCAGAGATTCGTGAGACCTTCATTGAACATGGTTTAATATTTTTTCGTGAACAAGAGTTAACACCAGATGATCATTTGAGGTTTGCAAAACGTTGGGGTGAAATAAATATCAATCGCTTTTTTGCAAAAGTCGAGGGGTACGATCAAATAGCTGAAGTAAGAAAAGATGCAGATCAAAAAATCAATATCGGAGGAGCCTGGCACACTGACCATTCCTACGATCAAATCCCTGCTATGGGATCTATATTATTGGCTAAAGAAACACCCAAAATAGGTGGCGATACTCTATTTGCGAATATGTACAGAGCCTATGAAACCCTTTCCGATGGCATGAAAAAGACTCTTGAAGCCATGAAGGCCTGTCATTCTAGCAGGCATGTTTTTGGAGCCCATACTGGCTACTCCGAGGCTTCCAACCAACGTATTGGAAATCCTGAGTTGGCCACTCAAGATGCCATTCATCCAGTGATCATTACCCATCCTGAAAGTAAACGAAAAGCCTTGTATGTAAACCCTGAATTCACTGTTAATTTCGAAGGCTGGACTGTGGAAGAGTCTAAACCTCTTTTGGATTATCTCGCAGAACACACCACACAACGCGAAAATACTACTCGTTTTCAATGGAAACCTGGATCCATAGCCTTTTGGGATAATCGATGCACTTGGCACTTCGCCCTCAATGACTACCCCGGTGAAACACGTTTAATGCATCGCATTACTGTGGAGGGATCAGCCCTCAGTTAAATATGACCGACAGATACTCAAGTAAACATATTGAGGCGTGGCGACAAGAAGGGGCCGTGGTTGTGCCCAAGTTCTTTAAAGAAGAAGAAATAAGAGAAATTGTGACGGACTTTGAAGAAGTATTTCCTGGTCGTAAGGCCGAAGCGGAAGCATTGAACAAAAAGAAAAAAGGGGAAGTGGGTAATAAACTGCCTTTACAACTCTCAGGTAAAAAGATGGGTAAAACCACCATGGAACAGTTCAGAAACTTTGAAAATATTCCCTTTGATTGTTCGAGTGCTCTTAACCTGATCGCGGTGCACCCAAGTTTAATTGAATTTGCCCGTTCCGCTCTAAGAACTGATGATGTAAGACTCTATCAAGCTCAAGCCTGGGCTAAGTTCACTGGTGAAGCAGACTTTGATCAGGCCTTTCACTGTGATTTTGGTAACCACACTCTCACTGTCCCTTCCAAAGATGAATGCCTTAATTCCATTACTTTCATAATTTATTTTACCGACGTCAGTGAAGCCCATGGACCTACTCATTACGTTAAACGTAGTGACAGCAAGAGCTTCGATGGCATGAAGAGGTTTCTTAAGCACCGTGAAGATCTTGAGCATCAAAAGGAACTTAGAAAATTTGAGTGTAGTGCTGCAGGGCCTGCAGGCACCTTACTGGCGTACGGAATAGATGTTTTCCATCGTGGTACCAACCTAACTGAACCCTTGGGTTACCGTTATGCAGTCACTTCTTGTTTCAAAAAAGCGGGTAATGATGCCATAGGCTATACTGCTTGGCCCTGGCACTTTAACAAACCATGGCACAAAATTTTTGAGCATGCGACACCAGAACAACTCCTTTGCTTTGGAGTCCCACTACCAGGGGATCCTTTCTGGAATGAAGATACCTTATCGCTTGCTCAGTTGAGATACCCGAAATGGAATATGTCAGATTACTTAAAACCAAACAAATCTAATTAGGAGAAAAATATGATTTCAGAACAACAAAAACCTGTCAGTTCAGGTTTCGGAGCCAAGAGTGAGCCGGCTGAAGTGATGGCTGACATAGACTTGAGTGGTAAGACTGCCTTAGTAACCGGAGGTTATTCTGGGATCGGAACGGAAACCAGCCGAGCTTTGGTGGATGCTGGGTGTGATGTATATATTCCAGCTCGAAGAACAGATGTCGCGGTTAAAGAGCTTGAAGGCATAGTTCCAGCCGCACATATTGTTGAAATGGATTTAGCTAACCCTAAATCCGTGCAAACCTTTGTTGATGATTTCTCGAGCCAGGTTAGTAAGCTTGATATTCTTATCAACAATGCAGGTGTAATGGCTTGTCCTGAAATGCGGACCTCTGAAGGATGGGAATTGCAATTCGCTGTTAACCAAATAGGTCATTTTATTTTGACCAAAGGATTATTGCCCCTTATGCAGGCTGCTGAAGGCGCTCGCCTGGTAACCCTGTCATCCACAGGACATAAAATATCCGGTATTCGTTGGGACGATATTCATTTTAACGACTCAGAGTACGAGAAGTGGGCCGCTTATGGACAATCAAAAACAGCTGCCAGTCTTTTGGCAGTTGAAGTTGATAAGCGTATGAAAGACAGTGGTGTCAGGGCTTTTGGCGTACATCCGGGTGGCATCATGACCCCCCTACAAAGACACTTAGAACAAGAAGAAATGGTTGCTTTGGGTTGGATGGATAAAGACGGACAACCGACTGAGCGCGTGGCCAAAATGTTTAAAAGCGCGACACAAGGGGCATCCACTACTCTGTGGGCCGCTACCAGTCCTCAACTAGATGGCATTGGCGGAGTCTACTGTGAAAACTGCGAAGTGGCTGCACCCACTGATGATGGCGAAAACGCTCGTTTTATTGGAGTCAATGATTGGGCCGTTGATTCTGATGAAGCCAGTCGTTTGTGGGACGAAACTGAGCATATGCTCAGTTAACACCTTCGACCATCACAACTAGTCGCTCGGCAGCCAGCTGCTGTATCCGGTAGGCCTCTTGGTAGTCCTCAGATTGGTAACAAGCCTTGGCTTGTTCTAGGGAATCGAATTCTACCAGCACAGTGCGCTCGTAGCCGTCGCCTTCCACTTCAATTTGCTTTCCTCCTCTGACTAAAAATCTACCTCCATGTTTCTCAATAGCAGGTCCTGCTAACTGGATATAATCTGAATAGATTTCAGTATTGGTGACGTGACATCGAACCATCCAATAAGCATTCATTACTTTTTAATTCTCGTTGCTAAACTTAGCTTGGCATGTTCCTTAGGAGCTGACAGTGCGTTCATCACTACAAAATCTAATTGCAACATATTGAGTCTTTTTACAGTTTTAACCTCTAGATATTTGGTACCTTGAGCCGGAACAACTACCAAATCATCATTGTTAGTAAAGGTATACTCAGACTTGTTCTTTAAAAGGAATTTAGCATCTGAATTATTCTTAATGGTTAAGCCCACAATTTGATTTCTACTGTTGTAGCTTGCTGATTCAATTGACAAACTGGCCTCCAACAAAGGATTGAGATTTCTTTTGAGTCCTAAAAGAGTATTTTTAAACCAGACCACAGTGCGTCTTTGCTCAAGGGCTTTCTTAACCGAATTTTCACTTTTGGAATTAGCAAAAACTAAAGTCACCGGTCGGTGACCTCCTGCATGAGGTTTATAATCCCAATCGATTAAATTATGTACATCTGATGTGCCGATTATTGCTAAATCGTTATCTATAGCGATTTGGAAAGCTTCTTCTGAATACGAGTTTCCATTGACTACTTCAATGCCGTGTAGAAGGTTTTGAGTGATTAACCTTTTATGCATAGGAGTAAGTTCAGCTATGCCATCTGACTTCTGAGATCCCCACATGGGATGATTCCAAAATAAAAAGGCTCCCTGATCATTAGCTGCACGGATAGCTTCTTCAGCAGGCCACTTCCCAGATAAGAGATAATATTCCGTTGTCTTTCGATCTCTTCCTTTGATTTCGTCAAGCCGCTTATTTAACTCAGCTAGCATTTCATCTTCCTTACTTGGATCCACATTGATCAATTTATTTGCGTCTTTAATAAATACTGCATTGATATGTCCAGGTGGCATGTCTCGTGTAATTTCAGACCCATTGATAATTAAGATATTCTCTTTGCCCGCTGCTGCCTTGGCTTCCGCGAATGATCGGTTTCTATCTGGATGCTGAATATCTGATTGATGAGGTTGGTACTCTAGGTGTTCGGTTAGAGCCAGAACATCCACTCCATCACGTAAAGCCTCACCCACTCTGATATTAGGCCAAACGTGACCGTCTGAGAAGACAGAATGAGTGTGTAAATCTGTTACCAGAGTCTTGTGCTGTTGAGTATCAGGAAAAGTTATTGGACGATCACCATTCTCATCTTTTGAAAAGGAACCACCAGATCCATGAGCATAAATCGTTAAACTAAAAAATAGAGCAATCAGAAATGAAATAGAGTTTTTCATAAATATTTAAAAAATAATAACCTAAAAATACAGTATAGCAGTGTGAATTCTTGGTTTTTAGTAACAACTCGTCCTTTTAAGTTAATGAATCACCCAAAGCGAAGTTGGAATAACGATGGCCCACATCAAAACCGCCAAAACCAATGGTTTAACAGATATCTGTTGAATGGCAGATCGGTCAATTTGTGTACCGATACAAAAAAGACCCGTCAGTAAGCAGATTTTATTAATGGTTTTCAATATGTGGTTGACCTCTACTGAAGGCATTAACAAAGAATTCAATGCAACTGCTAATATAAAGAACAGAATGAAAATAGGAAATCCGAACCTCTCTCTCTTTTCTCTAAAATACCAAGCGGAAAATAAAACTAAAGGAACAATCCATAAAGTTCTTCCCAACTTTAAAGTTGCAGCGACTTCTACCGCTCTTTCACCCATCACCGAAGCAGCACCGATGACAGAAGCGGTGTCATGAATAGCCAGAGCAACCCAAGACCCAAATTGGTCTTCCGTTAGACCTATCCAGTTACCTAACAGAGGAAAAAATATAACGGCCAGTGCATTTAAGATAAAAACGATAGACAGGGCTGGAAGCAAATCTTCTGGTTTGGCTTTGATCACAGGAGCAACAGAAGCCATAGCTGTGCCTCCACATATTGCCGTACCTGACGCCAATAAATACGATTGCTTTTTTGTTACTCCTAAGAGTTTTCCTAAACCTATGACTACAAAAAAGGTGACTAATACAAACCCAGAAATCCAGGGAAGGTAATCTTTACTAATAGCAGTTACCTGGGTAACGCTGATGCTACCTCCTAAAAAGACAATACCAGTTTGCAGAATTCTGGTTCCATACTTCCGAGTAAAAAAATCTTTAGGGATAGTAATGATGTATGAGAGGAAGATTCCTAATATAAGAGCTAAGGCAGCATGGTTTAACCAGAGTGTAGCGGTTAAAAAAATAACAGTTAGTAAGTAAGGCATTTTATTTGGTGGGCCCTCCAGGACTCGAACCTGGGACCAATGGATTATGAGTCCACTGCTCTAACCAACTGAGCTAAGGGCCCTTGAGTTATTTTAACTAAGCTCAACTGGTAACTGCAACGAGTTAATCGTCTAGAAAACCTCTTAAGTGAGAAGAGCGAGTTGGATGTCTTAATTTTCTTAAAGCTTTGGCTTCTATTTGACGGATCCGTTCTCGGGTTACATCAAACTGCTTACCCACCTCTTCTAGAGTATGATCTGTGTTCATACCTATGCCGAATCTCATCCTTAAAACCTTGGCTTCCCTAGCGGTTAAACTACCTAAGATATCATCTGTAGCTTCAGTTAAATTGTCTTCGGTTGCGGCATCGCCTGGAGAAGGAATTGCTGTATCTTCAATGAAATCTCCAAGAGTTGTGTCGTCTTCATCTCCTATCGGTGTCTCCGTGGATATAGGTTCTTTAGCAATCTTAAGTACCCTGCGGATCTTGTCTTCAGGGAGTTCCATACGATCACCAAGTTCTTCGGGTGTAGGCTCTCTTCCCATTTCCTGAACCATCTGACGAGACACTCGATTGAGCTTATTAATAGTTTCAATCATATGAACAGGTATACGGATGGTCCTGGCCTGATCAGCTATTGATCGAGTGATAGCTTGTCTAATCCACCAAGTTGCATATGTTGAGAACTTATACCCTCTTCTATATTCAAATTTATCAACTGCTTTCATCAAGCCAATATTACCCTCTTGAATTAAATCTAAAAATTGTAGTCCTCGGTTTGTGTATTTTTTGGCTATTGAGATAACCAAACGTAAGTTGGCTTCTACCATATCCTTTTTGGCTCTTCTTATTTTGGCTTCGCCTATGGACATCCTTCTATTGATATCTTTAATATGTGCAATTTCTAAGCCAATAATCTTTTCTAGTTTGGCTAGCTTATTATGTTGGCGAGTAACCTCATCTATATTTACTTTAATGGTTTTTGCCCAAGGTTTTCTTACTCTGGACATTTTCAAACCCCAGCTTGGATCTGCTTCATTTCCTGGATAACTTTGGATAAAGTCTCTTCTAGGCATCCTGGCAAGCTTTACGAATATTCTGTAAACTTCTTTTTCGCAATCTCTTATTATCCCCAAAGAATCCCTAGCTGGCCTAGCTATGACTTCAAATTGGGTTGGTGAAAGTTTAATGAATTTAAATATTTCTCCTAATTTTTGTTGCTCTTTAAGCGCTTTCTTTGTGGTTCTTGATTTTAAGCAAGCTTTTTCCACTTTATTAAATTGTCTTTTTAGAGCATTAAAGCGCTTCTTGACTTCTACTGGATCCGGTCCAGTAGGTTGTTCGTCGTCGTCCTCATTTTTTTCTTTTTTTTGTGCAGCTTGAACAATAGCAGGAGGGGGTATCTCATCATTTATATCCATGAAACCCACCATGACTTCTGATAAACGTTTCTCCTCTTTTAACACCTCTTGATAATCATCCAAAATCTTATCAACGATACCTGGGTAAAAACAACATGCTGCTAAAAGCTCTCTGTAACCTTCTTCTATTCTCTTAGCTATAGCAATCTCTCCTTCTCTAGTAAGCAGGTCCACTGTTCCCATCTCCCTCATGTAAAGACGAACTGGATCAGTTGTCCTTCCAATTTCCGATTCAACAGTGGTTAAGGTGGTCCTGGTATCTGGAACAGTTTCAGGAGGAGAATCTTCATTACCTTCAGCATCTTGCTTCCCTTCCTGTACTTCTATTCCAATGTCGATCAACATCTGAATGGTCTCTTCAACTTGATCGGGGTCAGAAATGTCTTCTGGCAACATCGAATTGATTTCTTCGTAAGTCAGAAATCCTTGCTCTTTGCCTTTATCGACTAACTCCCTTAAGCCAGAATTCTCAAGATCTTCTTCGCTAATCAAAGCGGCAGCAAGTTCTTCAGACGGTTCTTCGACTTCTGGTACAGTAACTTTCTTTGATTTTCTAGCCATACTCTCTTAAAAAGGGTTGGGGATTATAGTGTTTTTAGACCTTAAATCCCAATATTGATATGAATTATTATTATTCAAGCCCTTTGCTAATTTTGACTTAACTCTCTAAGTAATCCTCTGTCTTCTTCATTTAACTTTTCTAAGTTTGATAATAGATGCTGCTGTAACTCAAAAGTTTCATCTTCGGATAATTTTTCTTTAGCCAACTGTTTCTTTAACTCAATTATTCTTTTTCTTGGATTAGCTTTTTTCAGGGCCTGTAAGCAGTCTTGAAAATAAGCCACAGAATTTTTTTTATCCAATGACGGGCTTCCTGATAATAAGCTTCCGATAAAGGATGCTGAATCCTTGTCCAAGGAACTAAGGAGATCTGCAACTTGGCCATTTGGAAAATTCTGAAAATATTCAATAACCTGCACTAATAAATTTCCTTCAGGTCTAGAAAGTTCTTTTATCCAGTCAGTAGAGTCTATTTCAGAAATAAGCTCAGGAAAAGTGATTAAAGCAGCAACTGTCTTAGCAATTATTCCTCCAGGCTCAAAAGATTTTTCTTCCTCTTTTTCTTGGGAAGTTGTAATGAATTTAGTTTCCTTACTTTTTCTAGCTGCCGTCGACCGAGAGTTCTCTTCGATATCCTGCTTGCTTAAACCTGTTATCGTTGAAACCTCTGCCTCCAATAATTTTTTTATTGAACTTTCAGGCATAGACTTTAGCAACTCTATTGCTTTAGATGCCAAAGTTGCTTTTTTCTCTAAAGAACCAGTGCCAACAGCTAGAGTTAATCTTTCAATAAAGTACTCGGATAACAGCAAGGCATCTTTGAGCCTTTTTTCAAAGGTTTCTTTATCTTCTTTTTCTAATAAACTTGCAGGATCTTCACCTTCGGGAAGAAAAAGAAATTTTATCTCTGCTCCATCGTTGACCACTGGTAAAACATTCTTGAGGGCTCCCCAGGCAGCTCCTCTTCCTGCATCGTCTCCATCAAAGCAAAATATAACTTCATTAACCAGCTGCAATAGCACCTGCGTGTGAAAACGGTTGGTTGCTATACCCAAAGTAGCAACGGCGTTATTAATACCATTTTCGGACATTGCTATAACGTCTATATAACCCTCAACTACATAGATTCTTTTTAAATTTTTTCTATCCTGTAAAGCCTCAAACAGTCCATAAAGTTCCTTCCCTTTTTGAAAAACGGGAGTATCCCCTGTGTTGAGGTATTTAGGTTGGTCTTCAGGCTTCATTACCCTTCCTCCGAAGCCAACCACTCTTCCTTTTCTGTCTTTTATGGGAAACATCAAACGATCTCGAAATAAATCGTAAGCTTCTTTATCTTTATTCCTTTTGGTCAGACCCGCCTTAGTTTGAAGCTCCACAGAGAATCCTTTAGTTGATAAATAAGAAGATAGAGCATTCCAAGATTTTGGGGCATACCCTACTGCAAACCTTCTGCAAGTACTGCCAGAAATATGTCTGTCTTCTTTAACATATTTTTGAACTTGTTTTGCTAAAGCTGAATCTGCCAAAGAAGTCTCATAAAAATCTGAAGCAATAGATAAAACCTCAAATATTGGATCTTTATCTTCTCTTTTTTTTGAAGACTGTTCATAAGGAACCTCCATTGCTGCTCTGGAGGCCAGAGCCTCGACCGACTCAACAAATCCCAAGCCTTCAAAAGATTCTAAAAAACCAATCACATTGCCTGTAGCTCTGCATTTAAAACAGTAATAGAACTGCTTTTGAGGACTGACGCTGAACGAAGGATTGCTGCCATCATCACAGAAAGGGCAAAGACCCCAGTGATCTTTGCCTTTCTTTTTAAGCGGGACATAACTGTCCACCAAAGTAACAATGTCAGTCATGTCTACAATTTCTCTGATGAAAGCTGGTGGTATGGATCCTGACATTTATCTGCTCTCCGAAAACCAGCTTTCTAAAATAATTTGTGCAGATATTTGATGGGTGTCAGCTGAAACTGATATTAAGTTTTCTTTTGCAGATCGTAATCTGTCTTTAGCTTCTCTTGTTGTAAGTCTTTCATCCATTAATTCAACAGGGATGTTATATCTCTTGTTAATTAGATGTGAAAATTTATCACTCTTCTTTTTCATTTCACTATCTGATCCATCCATATTTAGAGGATTACCAACTACAAAAAGTTTGGGTTTCCATTCTTTAATCAAAATATCTAATATATTCCAATCCGGCTCTCCATTGTTAGCTTGTAAAGAACGAAAAGTCTGAGCAGTGCTAGTGATCTCTTGACCTATTGCCACACCTATGTGTTTCAAACCAAAATCGAAAGCAATGATTACTTTGGAAGACAAGTTCATTTAGATATTTTTCCTTCTAAGCAATCTAAGAGATCTGAAGAAACATCGATGTCACAAAGATTCTTGTACTCTCTAAAACAAGTAGGGCTAGTAACATTAATTTCAGTTAAATAATCTCCAATGACATCTAAACCGACTAGTGTTAATCCAAGTTCTTTTAGCCGAGGACCGACCTGATCACAAATCCATCTGTCTTTGGAAGTTAAAGATTTTGCAACTGCATTAGCTCCTGCAGCTAAATTCCCTCTCAACTCTCCCTCGGCTGGAACTCTGGCTACAGCGCCTCCCATTGGAGAGCCATCAATCAACAATATTCTTTTATCGCCTTCGGTGATCTCTGGAATATATTTTTGAATCATAACTTTGGTAAAACCATTATCTGTCATGTTTTCAAGAATTACTGCAACGTTGGGATCTAAGCTCCTAACCCTAAAAATTGAAGACCCACCCATTCCGTCCAATGGTTTAACGACAGTATCTAAATGCTCATCAATGAAACCCCTTAATAATTCTTGATTGCTGGTTACTAAAAAAGGTGTACAGCACTGAGGAAATTCAGTTGCAAATACTTTTTCATTACAGTCTCTTAAACTGCTGGGTTTGTTTACCACTACTACCCCTTCTCTTTCCGCTGCTTCCAAAACGTAAGTGTTGTAAATGTAGTTGGCATCAAACGGGGGGTCTTGCCTCATAATTATCAAATCTAAATCAGCTAAACTAGTTATAGTATTTTCAGAAAGCTTAAACCAATTTTCAGGGTCATCTTTGACTTTCAGTTTTTGACTTAACGCATGAGGTCCATCCTCTTTTAAAAAAAGGGAACTGGGTTCCATATAAACAAGATGGTGTCCTCTAGATTGTGCTTCTAAAAGAATCGATAATGTACTGTCCTTTTTAAAACTTATGGAACCGATTGGATCCATTACCACACCAAATTTCATATAACCTCTGTAATCATAGTAATTTTACTTTAACAGGCACTAAAACTCTTCACACATTGCTCGTATTGCACTGACAACAGAAATCACTGCTGTATCTGCCCTTAATACTCTTTCTCCCAATTTCACTGGCAAGAAATCTTTTTTAGTTAGTAACTTTATTTCACTGTCAGTGAAATCACCTTCTGGCCCTACTGCAATTGCGACTGAATCATCAAAAGTTAAGCTAGATAATTTAGTTTCAGCACCGGGATAAAGAACAATTTTATGTTTGGCTTTGACTGCTTGGGTCCAGTCTTCCAATCGTTGAATTTCATTTATCTCTGGCAACCAGTTTTCTCCGCATTGTTGGCAAGCATGTGTAGCAATTGATTGCCATCTGGCTTTTCTAGATTTAGTTGAATTTGACTTTAATTTGATTACTGTTCTCTCTGTGTAAAGAGGAGAGATAGAGACTACACCAAGTTCAGTTGCCTTTTGAATTGAGAAACTGAATGGTTCTGTTTTTATTAAAGACTGACCCAATGAAATTTTAATTCCTTTTCTATCTTGAAAAACTGGCTCCTCAACTAACTTAACTTTGACTCTTTTCTTTTGAGAAGAAATGATTTCGGCAGTATAAGAAGATCCTTTGCCATCAAATAACTCGATCAAGGAGCCTTCTTTTTTTCTTAGTACGTGAGCTAAGTGTTTAGAGGAATCCTGTAGGAGGGTTAAGACTTTACCTGTCTCAAGGTTCTGACCGCAATATATTCTTGTATAGTTCATGGCTACAATGAGACTTTATATAGATATTATTACACTGATCTCATAAGGAAGTTGTGAATGACTAATAAACAAGCTGTTACTATTTATTTAATTCGACATGGAGAAGCCAGAGCTGCCTGGGATCAAGACCCTGATCCAAGTCTAAGTGAAAAAGGAAAGCAACAATCTGAGTTGTTGAAAGAAGAAATCCTTTCAGACCTACCTTCAGACTTCGAAGCTATTTCTAGTCCTCTTTTAAGAGCACAAGAAACCGCAATACCCTTAAAAGAAAAGTTAGATTTTGAACTAAGTATTAATGATACTTTTTCAGAAATTCCTTCTCCGGGCATTGCCTTAGCGGATAGAAGAGACTGGTTAAGAGCTGTATTCAAAGCAAATGTTAAAGAGCTGCAAGAACCTCAATTACTCTGGAGAAACTCCATAATTGAGTCTTTAAAGCGACTTCAAAACAACACGATTATTTTTAGCCACTTTATGGTTATAAATTGTGTAGTAGGATGGATTAAGAATTCAGAAAAATTCGTCTCTTTCCATCCAGATAATTGTTCCATAACAAAAATTACAAGGGTCGAAGACAAATTTAAAATCTTAAACCTAGGAAGAGATTTCACTACCACTGTTCAGTGAAAAAATAAAGCTTTCTGAGTAAATTATTTTTCTTGAAAGTCGTGTTCAGGTGAGTATGATTTAAGTCCCATTTATTTAAAACTGTATCGACCAAAAATTAGACAATCATGGCTTCCAAAAAAAAGAGGGAATTTAACGGCGAGGGCAAAAGACTGAGCGATCAAGTAGCCAAGAGCATGAGAAAATACTTCAGGGAGTTGGACGGTGAAAAAGCTACCAATATTTATCAGTTAGTTCTTAAAGAAGTAGAGCAACCTCTTCTGGAAACTGTCATGAAGGAGTGTAAGGGCAATCAAACTTTAGCAAGCCAAGTCCTGGGACTTAATAGAGGAACATTACGTACCAAACTAAAAGACTATAATTTAATTTAGACACATCAGTCTGAGTGAAAGAAACAGTCGAACCCATCAAAAGAGCTCTCGTCAGTGTTTCCAATAAGAAAGGGCTAGTAGAATTTTGTCGCTCCCTGACAGAAGAATTTAAGATTGAAATTATATCCACTGGAGGAACTCTCAAAACTCTCCGAGAGGCCAAAGTTAGTACCGTTGAAATAAGTGAATTTACGAACTTTCCTGAGATCATGGATGGTCGTGTAAAGACTCTTCACCCTAAAGTACATGGTGGTATTTTGGCTCGACGAAATCAAGATGAAAAAATAATGGAAGAAAATAATATCTTGCCCATTGATTTGGTAGTAGTAAATCTCTACCCCTTTATTGAAACTATCTCTAAAGAAAATGTAACTTTAGCTGAGGCCATAGAAAATATTGATATCGGTGGACCCAGTATGGTCAGGTCCGCAGCAAAAAATAATAAGCATGTCGGGGTTGTTGTGAATCCAGATGATTACTCTTTAATCCTAAAAGAAATGAAAAAAAACGGAGGATCACTTTCTCCAGAGACAAGAAGCTCCTTAGCTACCAAAGCATTCACTCACACAGCTAATTACGACACAGTTATTTCTGGTTACCTATCTTCTCTCAACGAACAAGATTTTCCCGATCGTATTTTTGCAAAGTATCAAAAGAAGGAAATTATGCGGTATGGAGAAAACCCACATCAGAAAGCAGCTTTTTATATTGACACTACCAAAACAGGAAATGGTGTAGGCAATGCCATTCAACTTCAAGGGAAGCAACTCTCTTACAACAATATTGCCGATACTGATACAGCCATAGAGTGTGTGCGTTGTTTTGAAGAGCCTACGTGTGTGATTATTAAACATGCGAATCCTTGTGGGGTAGCAACTGATGATGATATTACTAAGGCTTATCAAAAAGCCTTCGCAGCTGATTCAACTTCAGCTTTTGGAGGAATCATTGCATTAAATAGAAAGTTAGAGGAAAAAACAGCTCAGCAAATAATTGATAACCAATTTGTTGAAGTAATTATTGCTCCTGAAATTTCTTCTTCAGCTCAAGAGATCTTAAGCAGTAAAGAAAATATTAGAGTTCTAGAAATGGAAAAAATGAATGCTTTATCTCCTGGATTTAAGTTTCTAAGTGTTACAGATGGTCTTCTGGTCCAGGAAGCCGATATTGGTGCCTTATCACCAAAAGATTTGAAGGTAGTCTCTTCACGAGAACCCGGTGTTAAAGAAATTCAAGATTGTTTATTTGCCTGGAAGGTTTGTAAGTTTGTCAAATCAAATGCGATTGTGTATGCAAAAGATAATCAGACTGTAGGTGTTGGAGCAGGACAGATGAGTCGCATAGACAGCGCCCAAATAGCCGCCTCAAAGGCGAAGGAAAGAGGATTTGAAACCCAAGGATGTGCGATGGCTTCGGACGCCTTTTTCCCTTTTCGAGATGGAGTTGATGTTGCTGCTTCTGTGGGTATAACTTCAATTATTCAACCAGGTGGGTCCATTAAGGATGATGAGGTAATTGAAGCTGCTAATGAAGCAGATATTGCCATGATCTTTACTGGGATGAGGCACTTTCGTCACTAATTATGAAAGTCTTAATTGTAGGCAGTGGTGGAAGAGAACACGCCCTGGCTTGGAAAGCAATTCACAGCGAATCTGTTACTGAAGTTTATGTAGCTCCAGGTAATGGGGGTACCTCGAATGAAGAGGGTGTTACCAATGTGGATATTGCTGCAGAAGATATCAATAGACTTGCAATTTTTGCTACAGAGCACCGAATAGATTTAACCATAGTAGGTCCAGAGGTTCCTTTGGTAAGGGGCATAACAGACAAGTTTGAATCACTCAATCTAAATTGTTTTGGGCCGAGTAGAGAAGCAGCACAACTTGAAGGCTCAAAAGAATTTATGAAAGATTTTCTTTGTAGACATGAAATACCTACAGCTGTGTACCAGTCTTTTAGTGATCTTGAGTTAGCCATGAAATATTTGGAAGGATCAACAGTTCCTATAGTCATCAAAGCTGATGGACTGGCTGCTGGTAAAGGGGTTACCGTTGCACAAAGTTATTCGGAGGCTGAAAAGGCAATACGAGAGTGTCTGGAAGAAAAATCCTTTGGAGAAGCTGGAAATAAAGTTGTTATTGAAGAATTTCTTGAAGGAGAAGAAGCGAGCTTTATAGTACTAACTGATGGTAAAACTGTTTTGCCTTTAGCTTCTTCACAGGATCATAAGACCAGGGATAATCAAGATCAGGGTCCAAATACAGGAGGGATGGGAGCCTACTCCCCAGCTCCAGTAGTAACAGCTGAGATACATGAAAGGATTATGGACCAAGTCATAATCCCAACCATTGAAGGCCTAGCTAAAGAAGGAATAAGTTATTGTGGCTTTCTTTATGCAGGACTGATGATAGACGCCGAGCAGAATATAAAAGTGTTGGAATTCAACTGTCGGTTTGGGGATCCAGAAACTCAACCAATTCTAATGAGATTGGAATCGGATCTTGTAGAACTATGCTATCAAGCTAGCAAGGGTGAATTAGAACAAATAGAACTACAATGGAATCCTAAAGTGGCTGTAGGTGTAGTTATGGCTGCTGGAGGATATCCTTATAATTATGAGAAAGGTCACCCGATTGAAGGGCTGCCTCCTGAAACGGAAAACTTAAAAGTTTTTCATGCAGGTACTCAAGCTCAAAACAATGTCATTAAGACTGATGGCGGAAGGGTTCTCTGTGTTACTGCTTTAGGTAAAAATACTACTGAAGCACAACTTAATGCTTATAATTGTGTTGAAGAAGTAAATTGGAAGGACTGCTTTTACAGGACAGACATAGGTTACCGAGCTATAGAAAGAGAATCATGAAAAATTTCTTAGATGATCTAATTATTGAATTAGATAAAGGCATCAAGTCTTCTTTGTCTAACAGGCAGGAATATGGAAGAGCTTATCCCGCAGAATCTATTCAGGAGGCTGAGCTTGATGAATTTGAAAAAAATCATTCAGTTGGCCTGATGAGGGTCAATCATGCTGGGGAAGTTTGTGCCCAAGCACTTTATCGAGGTCAAAGTTTAACCGCAGAACTTAAAGCAACTCGAGAACAGATGAAACAGGCAGCATCGGAAGAGATGGACCATCTAGCCTGGTGTAATCGACGCCTTGATGAATTGGGAGACAGTCCTAGTGTGCTTAACCCTCTTTGGTACTTTATGTCTTTTTCAATAGGTGCACTAACGGGGCTAGCGGGAGATAGATGGAGTTTGGGCTTTGTGGAGGAAACAGAAAAACAGGTTGTGGCCCATTTAGATTCTCACCTTGATCAAATTTCGGATAAAGACATAAAAACAAGAACTGTGATAAATAAAATGAGAGAAGATGAAGATGCTCATGCGAAACAAGCTAAAGAGTCAGGAGCTTCTGAATTACCAGATGAAATAAAGGCAGGAATGTCTTGGATGGCAAGATTAATGACATCTACCAGTTACCACATCTAATTAAGAAATATAGATTAAATCTATTGATAAATTGTTTTACATAAGTATAGTGCGTCTCGCAGTGTCACTGCATTGGTGTTTAATCAGGAAAATTATATGAATTTGTATGTAGGAAATCTTCCGTGGCAAGCTACGGAAGAAGAACTGGAAGCTCATTTCGCTCAAGCCGGCCCTGTTAAGGCCGTGAGAATAATTACCGAAGGTGGATCAGGCCGTTCAAAAGGGTTTGGTTTCGTCGAAATGGAATCCTCTGAAGGAGGACAATCCGCAATAGACTCACTTAACGGTAAAGATTTTGGCGGAAGAGAGCTAAGAGTAGATACGGCTACTGAAAGACAAAGAAGTTAATAAGAAAACTTCCTTTTCAGTCAGCAGTAGATTCACTCATCTTCTATCACAACCGCTGTCCCCAAGACTAGAAGCTCGGTCGCTCCTTGGGAAATATAGATTAAATCTATTGATAAATTGTTTTACATAAGTATAGTGCGTCTCGCAGCATCGCTGCTTTTTGTTTTATTAGGAAAAATTTATGAATTTGTATGTAGGAAATCTTCCGTGGAGTTTAACGGAAGAAGAGCTGGAAGCTCATTTCGCTCAAGCCGGCCCTGTTAAGGCCGTTAGAATAATTACCGAAGGAAGATCTGGTCGTTCAAAAGGATTTGGATTTGTGGAAATGGAATCTGCAGAAGGTGGTCAGTCCGCCATAGATACTCTAAACGGTAAAGATTTTGGTGGAAGGGAACTGAGAGTCGATACAGCGACAGAAAGAAGCTAATAAAATACTTCTTTAACGAGTAGATTCTACTCGTCTTCGATTATAACCGCTGTCCCCAAGACCATAAGCTCAGCAGCTCCTTGAGAAATCATTGAGGTGGTTGAGGTTACGCTTATAACAGCATTGGCACCCATTTGTTCTGCACTTTCTTTCATGCGATCTATGGCCTGTTCCCTGCTCTCAGCCATGAGTTTTGTGTATTCATGAATTTCTCCACCTACTATATTTCTAAATACGGCAAGAATATCTTTCCCTATGTGCCTTGCTCTTATGGTATTGCCTTTAACCAAGCCTAAGGTCTTAACTATTTTTTTTCCCGGTACGTTGGGACTCGAAACAATTAACATAATTAAATCTCCACATCTTTATAAGGATCACATTTTGCTTCTTTGTATCGTCGTACCATAGCTGTTATTAATAAAATAAGAAAGCCAATCCAAATTACAACTATAACCACTGATGTAAATACTGACCGAGAGTCTAAAATCCCCTGAAGCATTCCCCAGATAGTCAAAGAAATCCATACCCCTACTATTGCAATAACGCCTAGGTTTTCAAGAAATTTCATAACTTCATTATCTGGTCAAAGAATAATTTTTTCAACTCTTCTCCAGGATTTTCTGCTCGCATAAAAACCTCTCCAACCAGAAACGTACTCACTCCATAAGACATTATCTGTTTTACATCTTCGCTGGTTTTAATTCCGCTCTCAGAAACGACTACAATTTCTCCAGAGACCTCCTTAAATAGGAGTTTGGTGGTCTCAAGATTAACTTCAAAAGTTTCTAAGTTTCGGTTATTTATTCCTATCAGATTAGGACTGATTTTGAGTGCGATTTCCATTTCACTGAAAGTATGCACCTCTACTAAAACATCAAGGTTAAGTTCAGTGGCTAACTGATGATAATCATGCAGTTGATTTTGTGTGAGGGCAGCTACAATAAGTAAAATACAGTCGGCTCCTCCATATCGACTTTCATAAATCTGGTATTCATCAACAATGAAATCTTTTCTTAGTAAGGGAAGGTCAACACGGTCCCTAACCAATGAAAGATGTTCTAAACAGCCTTTAAAAAAAGGTTCATTGGTGAGCACACTTAGGCATGCAGCATTAGCTTGTTGGTAATCTTGTGCTATCACCTCAGGTTCATATTTCTCTCTGAGAAGGCCTCGACTCGGAGAAGCCTTTTTCATTTCAGCAATTACTGCAAGAGAGTTTTGTTTTACCGACTTGACTAAACTATCTCTAAATCCCTTGGTTAATTCTAAGTGTTCTAATTCAGATTCTAATTTAGCTAAAGGGAAGTTCTTCTTAGTATCTGAGACAGAATTTCTTGTAGTCTCTAAAATTTCTTTTAGGTAGGTATCTTTCATTTTTTTTGTTTAGACAAAGACTGGCTTAACGAGCTTAGATGTTCGAGTTTTTCTAGACCCTTACCAGTGGCTATGCTTTCGAGAGAGAGCTTGATTCCTTCCTCTAATTCTTTTGCTAAACCAGAAACATATAAAGCTGCGCCAGCTGTCATGGCCACCATCTGGCTAGCAGCCAAATGCTTATCACTCAAGGCTTTTTTTGCCAATTCCAAACTTGCTTGCGGTGAATCAACTTTCAGTTCTTCAATTGAAAGAGTCTTGAGGTTAAAGTCTTGAGGAGAAATAGAATACTCTTCAATGTTTCCATCTTTTAATTCTGCAACTTGTGTTGGTGCCGCTATGCTAATTTCATCTAATCCGTCTTCTGAATGAACCACCAATACATGTTGGCTGCCTAACCCTTTTAAAACTTCAGCAATTGGCCTAACCCATCTAACATCAAAAACACCTAACACCTGGTTCAAAGCTCCAGCTGGGTTTGTAAGAGGACCTAATAAATTAAATATTGTCTTAATCGCTAACTCTTTCCGAGGGCCGACAGCATGTTTCATGGCACTATGATGGGCAGGTGCAAACATAAAGCCCAAGCCCACCTCTTCAATACAAGTTTTAACTTGTTCTGGATTTAAGTCTATAGCAACCCCTGCAGCCTCTAAAAGATCAGCACTACCACTTTTCCTGGTGGCACTACGGTTACCATGCTTGGCAACTTTGGCACCACATGAACTAGCCACAAAAGCAGCGGTTGTAGAGACGTTGAATATTTCTATTCCCACACCGCCAGTCCCACAAGTATCAACCAAGTTTTTTTTGTCCACAGATACCTTGGATGAGAGTTTGCGCATCACTTGGGCCGAACCAATCACCTCGTCTACAGATTCCCCTTTAAAGCTTAAAGATACTAAGAAGGCCCCAATTTGAGCTTCAGAAGCTGATCCAGTTAAAATTTGATTCATCACAGATGAGATCTCTTCCCGGGATAGGTCTTGCCCAGTCATGATTGTTTTAATACCTTCTTGTATATGCATAATAAAAATTAGATCTTCAGGTAGTTTTCTAACAATTCCATTCCTTTCTCAGTTGAAATAGATTCTGGATGAAACTGAAGTCCCACAAGGGGTAAAGTCTCATGTTGTATACCCATAATAGTTCCATTATCTGTCCATGCATTTACATTAAAATCCTTATGCAGACTTTCTTTTTCTATTACCAACGAATGATATCTGGTTGCACTGAAAGGATTATCTATTCCGTTGAATATTCCGTATTCATCATGAGATATCTCAGAGAGTTTTCCATGCATAATAGTATTTGCTCTTACTATGTTTGCTCCAAAAGCAGCACCTAAGCATTGATGCCCTAAACAAACGCCTAATATTGGCAGTTTATCTTTGAACGCCTTGATAAGATCTACTGAAATGCCTGCTTCTTTAGGAGTACAAGGTCCGGGGGAAATAACCAGATATTTAGGACTCTTTTTTTGTATATCTTCTATTGAAATTAAATCGTTACGATAAACTTCTACTTCTTGGCCTAGCTCATAAAAATATTGCACTAGATTGTAAGTAAAAGAATCATAGTTATCTATCATCAATAGCATGGTATTAACCTTTTAATTTTTCTTGAACCATTTCGACGGCCTTAAATATAGCTCTCCCTTTATTTAAGGATTCCTTCCATTCTAATTCAGGATCAGAATCTGCAACAAAACCTCCTCCCGCCTGAATATATAAGACCTTATCTTTGATAATTGCAGTTCTAATTGCTATAGCCATGTCCATATTGCCCTGCCAAGAAAAGTAGCCTACTGCGCCACCATAAATCCCTCTTTTAACTGGTTCAAATTCCTCTATTATTTCCATTGCTCTAATTTTAGGTGCTCCTGAAAGGGTTCCTGCTGGAAAAGTTGCTCTAAATACATCCATAGCTTTTAGACCTTTTCTCAACTTGGCCCTGATGTTTGAAACCATATGCATGACATGGCTGTATCTTTCTATCCCAAATTGTTGAGTTACCTCAACAGAACCTGGTTCTGCGATTCTGCCTACATCATTTCTTCCTAAATCTATTAACATCAAGTGTTCAGCTATTTCTTTGGGGTCATTGACCATATCTTTTTCCATAGCTAAATCATCTTCTTCATCCTTACCCCTTCTTCTAGTCCCTGCAATAGGCCTAACAGTAACCTCTCCGTCTTCCAATCTCGCTAAAATTTCAGGAGAAGACCCTACTATGTGAAATTCTTCAAGATTTAGATAATAAAGATAAGGAGAAGGATTTAAGTATCTAATAGAACGGTACAATTCAACTGGATCTGATGTAAAAGGCACTGACATTCTCTGAGAACAAACTACCTGCATTACATCCCCGGCTTTGATATATTCTTTAACCTGTTCTACTGTTTCTTTAAATTCCTTCTCGCCAAACCCTGATACGAAATCATTTTCTGTGACCGGTTCTCCAATCTTTTCGGGTGTTTCATAAGTTAAAGGACTAGCTAGTTTTTTTGAAAGAACCTCAAGCCTTTGTTCGGCTTTAGAAACATCAGCCCCCGATTCACTTTCGGAAAGAACTATAAGATGTAACTTATTATTAAGGTTATCAAAAACCGCAACTTCTTCTGAAACCATAAAAAGAGCATCTGGAGTTCCTAAGGGATCTTGTAGTTTAGAGTTAGATAATTTTGGTTCTATGTACCTGATGCAATCATATCCTAGATAGCCTACTAAACCCCCGGTAAACGTGGGAAGCTGGTCATTAAGTTTAACCTTTATACTTTCTTGATAATCTTCTAAAAATTTTAAGGGATCTGGGGAAGTCATCTCTTCTTCCACCTTTCCATCCTTAAATATTTGAATCCGATTGTTGTATACCTTAATTACCCTTGAAGCAGGTAGCCCTATTAAAGAATATCTTGCCCATTTCTCTCCTCCCTCAACAGACTCAAAAAGGTAAGAAAAAGGTTTATTTCCTAGTTTCTTAAAAACACTTAAGGGCGTTTCCATATCTGCCAAAATTTCTAATGAAACTGGAATTCTTTGTTGAGACATTTAATTGTGATTTATAACTTAGACTAAAGATTTACGCATTTTTGAGATAACTTCCTGATAGTTTCTTTCACCAAAAATACCTGAACCTGAAACAAATGTATCTGCTCCAGCTTTTGCAACTTCTGAGATGTTATCTAATTTAATGCCTCCATCCACTTCAAGTCTAATTTCTACATTCCTATCATCTATCAATTGCCTTAACTTAGTTATTTTATCTAGAACTGAGGGAATAAAATTTTGACCTCCAAATCCTGGGTTAACTGACATAAGTAAAACCATATCAAGTTTGTCCCAACAATTTTCTAATAGACTCAAGGGGCTTTCAGGATTAAGTACTAGACCAGTCTTACATCCATTTTTCCTTACAAGCTGAAGTGATTTATCAACGTGATCTGACGCCTCTGGATGGAAGCTAATGTAAGTGGCTCCAGCTTTTGCAAAGTCTTCAATTAAGCTGTCTACGGGTTTTACCATGAGGTGAACATCAATGGGGACGGTGATTCCATAGCTTCTTAAAGAGTCACAAACCATAGGACCAATTGTTAAATTAGGAACGTAATGATTATCCATAACATCAAAATGAATCCAATCTGCACCTGCAGATAAAACCGCATCAACTTCCTCTCCGAGACGAGCAAAATCTGCCGAAAGTATGGAAGGAGCAATGATATTTTTTTGTTTTGCCATCTTGTTCTATTTCAAGGGCGGCAGAGTTTACTCTTCAGCCAAGTAAGCGTCTAATTTTTTTATATCCTCCAGGACATTAACATTGATCAAGTCACCACAAAAAAACTCACCAGTTACCAAACCCTTTTGACTTGCAGGTAAGAGTACTTCCTTCCACAATTCGTACTTTCTTGGTTTATCTTCTTCAAACAACTTTGGATCAATTAAGGCCAAGCCTGAAAAGGTTAAATTTTTTCCCTTTCCCTCTGAATTAACCATCTTGCCTTCAAGAAACATATCACCCCTAGGGTTTTCTTCTGGATTCTCCACCAAAACTAAATGAGCCAAGATTCCAGAATCCAACGACAGGTCAGAAAAATTAAAGTCAGTCCAAACATCGCTGCTAAGAAGTACGAAAGGTTCATTACCTATCGTTGTTAGAGCATTGCCTACTCCACCTCCGGTGCCTAAAAGTTCTTTTTCACTAACGTATTTAATTCTCACACCAAAATCTGAGCCGTCGCCAAAAAAACTTTCAATTTGATGACCTTTATGAAATAAATTGATTACTAAGTCTTTAATACCTGAAGCTTTGAGCTTCTCTATGTTCCACAAGAGCAGCGACTTACCACCGACTTCAATAAGACATTTAGGCTTCTCAACTGTAAGGGGAAGTAGCCTTTTTCCCAATCCAGCAGCTAATAGAAAAGCTTTCATAGAATTCCCTTTAAAGTGAGACTTAAGGCAGGTACGACCTTCTTCTTTAAATATTCAGAAACGTCTTTCAATTCAACATATTTAGAAGAAGTTTCAATGACAAAATGCAAAGTTTTAGTAAGATCTGGAAGCCTAAATACCTTGCCATCTCTTAGATGGAGCCTAGAAAGCGTACCTAAAATCCTCAATTGCCTTTGTAAGCCTGTTAAATCAAAGGATTTTCTAATATTTTGTACATCAAGCTTTCCTATTAAATTCAGTTCAGCAGACCTTGAGATATATTCTCTCAACATATTGTCAATTTCTTTTTCGCTAAGATCAAAGTATAGGTCTTTAAATAAAGCAACAGGATCAAGGAAAATTGGACCAAAGGTGGCATCTTGAAAATCTAATACTCCGGTGTTCCCATTTTCCAAAACCATAAGATTTCTGGTTTCAAAGTCAAAATGACATAACACTTGGGGTTGTTGAACTAGATCGTTTAATACTTCTTGATAGAGAATAGAAATCATTTGTTTTTCGATTTGATTGATTTTTAGTCCTAATAAGCCGTCAAGAAACCACTCTTCAAACAAGTACATTTGACTTGCCATTTGAGTTTTACTAAGAGAAGGCAAATTGGGATGAGCAGGACACCGGTGAATACAAATCATCTCGTCTATTGCAGCTGAGAACAGATGATGGTAGTTTTTTTGGTTAAGACTAATCTGGTATAAATTATCGCCAAAATCTTCTATTAACATTAGGCCCTTCTCGATGTCCGAGAAAAGCACTCCTGGTACTGAGACTCCTTCTTTCTTAAAAAAATCTGATAAAAATATAAATTGTTCATTGAGTTCGGTAGATGGAGGCGAAAACACCCCTATATGTGAGTCCTCTTTACTAATTAATCTGAAGTACTCTCTTGTGCTGGCTTCTTGCCTCAAAGGCTTTATTTCAATTGCTTTAGCTCTACCAGAACTAATAAGCATTGAATTTGACCATTCAAAGAGTCTTTTCTCTATATCTGACACAATGTTTTAACCAATAATAATATTCATTTAACCATTTGATTATAACCAAGAGTTACTTACTTAAAGAAATAAGCCCCCTGAACCTTTCCATAACTTTATAATCTAAGACCATCTATGCTTTTTCTAAGGAAATTTTCTTTACTTTCGTTAATTCTTGTTGCTTTTATGCTATCAAGTTTGTACTTATCTGCTGAAGAAGAAAGAAAAGAAATTAAGATAGAGTCAATAACAGCAGAAAGTATTTCCAATGATGAGCAAGGAAACTTGTTACTGGAAGGTAAAGTCTTTATAAAAACCAACCTTCTTACTTTTTCTACTGACACCGCTCTGTTTAACCAGTCTGAAGGCATTATTGAACTATTTGGGAATGTCGAAGTTAAATCAGAAAAAGTAAAACTAAATTCCTCGGAGGTATTAGCAAATTTAAATCGTCAAACATTGGATGTAAAGCAAGTAGAAATTAATAATAATGATTCTGTTTTTAGTAGTGCCCAGGAATTTCTACTCAAAACTTCTGGGGATGTTGAACTTGTTAATGCTTCAATCACTAGTTGTTCAAAAGAAGACCCCATATGGGTTTTATCAACCAAAAGAATCACTTATTTGAAGGACCAAAATAATGCAGTGATTCGGGGCATAAAATTAAAAATTAAAAATATACCTGTTTTCTTCTGGCCTTATGTCAGAACTGCTGTCGGAAATGAAAGGATATCGGGTTTTCTTACACCAGGAATCCATCAAACCAATAATGGCATTGACATTTCTCTTCCTTATTACTTAAATCTAGCACCCAACTACGACCTTGTTCTGACCCCTAGGCATATTACCAAGAGAGGTTCGGGTATAGCCTCAAGCTTTAGATACCTAAGTCGAAAATTAGAAGGAGAAATGAATATATCAGGTATTTCAAGCGATGAAAGGTACAAAGAAGAAACTGGTAGAGATGATTCTCGATGGAATATTTCTTGGAGAAATAATACCTCTCTCAACAAGAACCTACATTCTTTTATAGATTTTCAATCTACAAGCGATGAATATTTCTTTAGAGACATTGGCAGCAATCAGTTTGGCGAAACAAAAACTAGTTATTTGCCTAGAAAGTTTGGTTTGACCTGGAACAGTTCCTTTTTAAAGATTGATTTCGATGTCAATAGATATCAAATTCTTAACCCTTTTTCTTTTGAAGAATACAGAACTATGCCTAGCTTCACAATTCAATCTTTTCAATCAAAGGGAGGTTTATCTTTTTCCTTTTTTGCTAATAGGACTCAATTTGAATTAGAGGAAGTAAACCCTCTAAGAAGTTCTTATAAACGCATAAAACGTACATACCTAGAGCCTCAAATTAACTTTCGGAGACACTTTGGTAGTTCACAGATTTTGCTTGCTACCGGAGCGACTTACACAAACCACAACTTAGATTCTAAAAAAACAAGTCAATCTTCTCCTTGGGTGGAAATGAAATACAATCTTTTCTTAGACAAATACCAGGGAAACTCTCATACCAGTCTTTTACCAACTCTTAAATACGTCTATGTTAAAGAAGAAGAAACAAAACAGAACTATCTAGTTGACTCTAGAATTATCTCTCTAGATTATTCAACTTTATTCCAGAGAAATAGTTTCGTTGGTTTTGACAGGGTAACTAAGAATAATAAGGTTATCTTGGGTTTTGAACGGATTAGCAGAAGCGTTACTAATTTTTCTTATAATTCACTGTCAATTGGACAGGCTTTTTATTTAAATGAAGGAACTAATTATTTAAATTCTCTTATCGATAGCAACCGATCCCCTCTTATAGCAGAATTTAAAACCGAGTTAGGGGAGAAACTGTGGTCTAAAGGACTCATGGAATGGGATGAAAAATCTAAAAAAATTAATCTTGCTAGCCTAGGGTTCGTTTATAAAAAAAATGAAAGAAAAAGAATTGAAGTGAAGTCCATCTACAGAAGAAAAGACCCGAATAGTGTCTACATTCCCTGGATAGATATGGAAGCTCCAACAAATCATAGTGAAGTGTTATTTCAGTGGCCTATAACTAAATCTGTTAATCTTTTTGGTAGATGGCAAAAGGATCAGGAAAGAAATACCTCTAACGATATTTTATTTGGTTTTGAATATTCTAACTGTTGTTTAAAGTGGGGCCTGATGCATAGAAAATGGATAGATGAGGATTATTATTCTTGGCAAAAAACTTATGCTTCAGCTCTTGAAGCCTTACAACAGGGTTTGGATCCATCCAGACAAAGAGATAACACTTATCTATTTTTTGAGCTTAAAAACATAGGTAGATTAGGCAAGAGTATTTCAAAAGCTTTATCTTCAACTAAATTAGAATAATTGCATGGAGTTGCAACAAATAAGACAATAATAATTTATGTGGTTGATATGAAAAATATTTATGCGATGAAACTGTCATTTTTCTTGGCTACTAACCTTTTGCTTATTTCTTTCTTTGCTGAAAAAGTGGAGGCTAAGATTGAGCTTATCGACAGGGTTGTAGCTGTAGTGGATAGTGGAATAATAATGGAATCTGAATTAAACGAAAGAGTGCAAGGTATTATTGGCAGATTGAGGAAAGATGGAACTGAATTACCTCCGAAAGATCTTTTAGAGGAACAAGTCTTAGAAAGACTGATAATTGAAGAATTACAACTGCAGATAGGAGAGAGAGCAGGAGTTAAGATAAGTGATGCTGAATTAAATAGATCGCTTTCTATGATTGCCTCACAAAACTCAATGAACTTGGAACAGTTTAAAGAAAGTCTAGATGCTAACAATGATTCTTATATTAATCTTCGAGAATCTGTCAGGAGGGAACTTATCATCCAAAGAGTCCAGCGAGGTAAGGTAGCAGCAAATATAGATATTTCTGAGCAAGAAATTGAAAATTTTTTAAATTCAGAAGAAGGTAGATCTAGACTTGCGGAACAGTACCATGTTCAACAAATTTTACTTTCTTTAAGCAACGAAGCGGAGGAAGTTTTGGTTAGGTCAACGGAAGAAAAAGGGCTGGATATCATTAAGAGATATACCGAAGGTGAAAGTTTTGAAAAATTAGCTACAACTTACTCAGCTGACCAAAATGCCTTGGAAGGAGGAAGTTTAGGATGGAGGAAAGCTACAGAATTACCTACCTTGTTTGCAGATGTTGTTACAAAACTGAAAGTTGGAGAAGTATCACAATTAATTAGAAGTAGAGCTGGTTTGCATATTATTAGATTAGCTGAAAAGAAAGGAGATGTTGTTAAGTTTGAGGATCAAACTTTAGTTAGACACATTCTTGTCCAACCATCAGAGATCAGATCTGAAAAACAAACTAAAGAACGTATTAATGAAGTTTATGAAAGGCTTAATCAAGGCGAAGAATTTAAACAGCTTGCCAGACAATATTCTGAAGATCCAGGCTCTAAAATGGAAGGTGGAGACCTTGGATGGAGTAAGTCAAACACTTTTGATCCTGCCTTTGAAGCAGTAATGAATTCAATTGAGATTGGAGAATTATCAAAACCTTTTAAATCTCAATTTGGATGGCATATTTTAGAAGTCCTAGAGAGAAGAAATGAAGACGTAAGTGATAGTGTTAGAAAAAACAGGGCTTATCAAATCATTTTTGATAGAAAATTTGAACAAGAACTCCAAAGAACCCTAATAGAATTAAGATCAGAAGCTTACGTAGACATTAAACTGACCTCATGATTAAACTGGCTGTCTCTCCTGGAGACCCAGCAGGCATAGGCCCTGATATATGCATCAAAGCTTTTGGGACTAAAGCTAATTTAGATTTTATCCCAGTAATGTTCGGAGACATTAAACTCTTTGAGGAGAGAGCAAAAAATCTGGGTTATAGGATTAAAATCAAGGAATATGATGGGCAGCTAGAATTAGATAGCGGCAGTTTTTGGATTTCGCCATACCCAATGGACAATAAAGTTCAAGCGGGAAAACCTGATTCTTCTTACGCAAGTTATCTTTTAAATATTTTAAAAGATGCAGTTTATAAGACCATGGACAAGGAGTTTTCTGGCTTAGTTACGGGACCTTTGAATAAAGAATTAATGAATAAAGGCGGGATAAGCTTTAAAGGCCACACTGAGATCCTAGCTGATCTTTCTAACACACAAAAGGTTTTAATGATGTTAACTTCTAATAATCTTAAGGTAGCCTTAGCCTCTACTCACGTTCCGCTGTCTGAAGTACCAAAACTAATTACTCATGAACATCTATGTGACTGCATAAAAATCTTGTGTAAAGACCTTAAAGCTAAGTGGGGTTATAGAAATCCTTGTATAAAAGTTTTAGGACTAAATCCACATGCTGGAGACGGTGGTTATCTGGGAACTGAAGATCAGGAAATTGTAGGTCCTGCAATACAACATCTTAAAGGAAAGGGTTTTAATTTAATCGGTCCAGCTTCAGCGGATACCGCCTTTATAAGAAAAGACGGTGAACAAGTAGACGCTTATTTAGCTATGTATCACGATCAGGGTCTTCCAGTTTTAAAAACTACAGGTTTTGGTAATTCTGTAAACATAACTCTTGGTCTACCTTTCATTCGAACTTCTGTTGATCATGGCACAGCTTATGATATGGCTGGGAAGAAGGAAGTAGATGAAAACAGCCTTTTAGAAGCCTCTTCATTAGCTTCAAAGTTGGCAAATAATACTTAGTGTGGCAAAAGCGAAGAAAAGTCTAGGTCAAAATTTTTTGACCGACCAGGTCATCATTCAACGCATATTAGAAACTGTTAATCCTAAAGAGGAAGATGAATTCTTTGAAATAGGAGCAGGCAGGGGTGCATTAACGAGGAACCTAATGCCTATTGTAAAAAATATAGAAAGTGTAGAAATAGATAAAGACCTGATACCTGAATTAAAGAAATTAGAATCATTCTCGCAGAATCTTAAAGTACATGAAGGCAGTGTTCTAAAAATGGAACTAAAAAATATTTCTTTGGACGAACGTAAGTTTCGTCTTATAGGGAATTTACCTTACAACCTGTCTTCTAAAATAATGCTATGGTCTTTTCAAAATTCTGCTTTCATTTTAGATATGCACTATATGTTCCAAAAAGAGTTTGGTGAGAGATTAGTCTCTTCTCCTGGAAAAAAGACTTACGGTAGACTTAGTGTATTAAGTCAATACATGTTTGAAAGTCTAGATTTATTTGAAATTTCACCTGAGAGCTTTAAACCTAAACCTTCTGTTAAAAGTATCTTTATCCAATTTACGCCAAGGCCGGGAAGAGATGTTAATTCCCAAGAAGCAATAAGATTACAAGAAATAACTCAATTGACATTCTCAAAACGAAGAAAAAAGATCTCAACTTCTTGTAAGGGCCTTATGAGAGCTAATGATTTTATAGATTTAGGAATTAATCCAGACAATCGACCAGAATCTTTAGCTGTAACAGATTTCTTAAAAATTAGTAAGCATTTATTGCATAACTCAAATGGCTAACTACGCTATTGGCGATGTACAGGGTTGTTTTAACGAACTCCAGGGGCTATTGGATGAAATTAACTTCGATCCAACTGAAGATCAACTTTGGTTTGTGGGGGATTTAATAAACAGAGGACCTGAATCTCTTCGCACCCTTGAATTTATTTATCAAATTAAGAAATCTTGTAATCTGGTTTTAGGTAATCACGATATGCATTTCCTTGCAATCGCTGAAGGACTCAGAAGGCCTTTCAAGAATGATACGTTACAAGAGCTTCTAGAATCTGAAGAATTGACCATTTATATAAAATGGTTGAGGTGCCAGAGTTTACTGTACTACGAAAAAATAGACTGTGAAGTTGGAACTAAAGTTTATTTAATGACCCATGCTGGAATTCCTCCTCATTGGTCTTGGTTGGACGCTTTGGAAGCTTCTCAAGAAATCAAGGAAACATTATCCAATGACAATCTATACATAGAATATTTAAAGAATATTTATGGAAATTTGCCAGCTAAGAGTGAAACAAATCTAAATAGACTGGACAGACTAAGGCTTAATACTAATTATCTGACTCGAATGCGATTTTGTAAGGTGGATGGGGAATTAGAACTGAAAATTAAAGGAACAATAGATGACAAACCCAAGGGCTTTAAGGCTTGGTTTGATCATCCTTTAAGCATCCAAAATGAAAACCTTCATATAATTTTTGGTCATTGGGCAGCCTTGGGAGGAAAGACTGGAATTTCTAATATTACTTCAGTTGATACAGGTTGTGTATGGGGATACAAATTAACAGCATTTAGATTGGAAGATAGTAGAGTCTTTAGCTATGATCGAATAAATTAATAAAAATGAAAATCTATCTTGTAGGCGGTGCAGTAAGGGATACCTTGTTGGGAATTCCAGTAAAGGAGAGAGACTGGGTTGTAGTAGGCTCTACTCCAGAGGAAATGATTGACTTGGGGTATAAGCCAGTTGGTGCTGATTTTCCAGTTTATCTTCACCCGGATAATAAAGAGGAATATGCCTTAGCAAGAACAGAAAGAAAATCTGGTCAAGGTCATAAAGGCTTTGTAACCAATGCTGAACAGAGTATTACGCTCGAAGAAGACCTAAAAAGAAGAGATATAACAATTAACGCTATTGCAAAAGCTAAAAATGGAGATCTGATTGATCCTTATAAAGGTGAAGAAGATATAAAAAATAGGGTTTTGAGGAAGGTGTCCGATGCTTTCCAAGAAGACCCTTTGAGGGTCTTGAGGGTAGCAAGGTTTGCTTCACAATTTAAATACTTAGGTTTTTCCATAGAAAAAGAGACCTTAAAGACCATGAAATCTATATCTCAATCTGAAGAGCTAAACACTCTTCCAAGGGAAAGGATATGGCAAGAAACTTACAAAGCCTTGAAAGAAAGAAATCCTGAAGAATACTTTAAAGTGCTAATTCAATCTGAAGCAATTTATAAATTAGTAGAAAAGAAGTTTGATATCAATTTGAAGATATTAGAAAAAATTTCAACTGAGATTTTAGAGCCTGAACAACGTTGGGCTGCTTTAGCGACCAATAGTGATTGTGATCTAGATGTTCTAAATAGGGTTTTTGGTGTTCCAAAGAAGGTACAAGAGTTGTGCAATATTTTAGGGAGGTTAATACGCTTTGATATAAATCTTAAACCTGAAGAAGTCAGAAGCCGTGAAGTATTAGATCTTATTGAAGAAGTAGATGGTTTAAGGAGAAATAGCCGTTTCATAAAGATTTTAAAAATCCTGGACGTTTATAATCATTCTGTTTTTCAGCTTAAGAGCACTTTTATACCTTGGGAAGTTTTAAGCAAACAACTCGTAGCTGTAAAGCCTTCTTCACCAGAATTAAAGGACAAAGAGGTTGCAAAAGATATAAGGCTTCAACGCTTAAAAATAATTGATCAAAAATTAAAGAAGAATGGATAAAGAAAAAGTTATTTTAGTTACTGGAGGCAGCAAACGGATAGGCGCTGATATTGCTAGGTACTTTCATATCAGGGGATTTAAAGTAATTATTCATTTTAATAAGTCTGCTCAAGAAGCGGAAAATCTTAAAAAGGATTTATTATCTAAAAGAAAAGACTCTTGCTTAACTGTACAAGCTGATTTCTTTAAAGAAAATTCAATGAATGAAGCCGTAAAAGAAATTTTAAATAGTACCGATAAACTAGATGTCTTAGTTAATAATGCTTCCAGTTTCTTTTCTACACCTATAGAAACAGCGTCCAAAGAAGAATGGTCAAATCTCTTAGATACTAATGCCACCATTCCTTTGTTTTTGACTCAGGCATTTAAACCTTTTTTAGAGAGTAGTAATGGTTGCATAATTAATATTTCCGATTCTCAAGTGGATTCCGGAATTTCACAATACAGTCTTTATACCGCTGCAAAGGCAGCTTTGGAGTCTTTGACTAAATCTTTATCGAAAGAACTTGCCCCTAATATTCGGGTCAATGCTATTGCTCCAGGTATCATTCTATGGCCTGAAAATGATAAGGCTAGCGAAGAGGTAAAAAAAGAAATAATCAATAAAACTGCTTTAGGTAGAATGGGTAACCCTGAAGACATAGCCGCAGCAGCTTACTTACTGTACAAATCTACCTATATGACTGGGCAAGTGTTAAAAGTAGATGGTGGAAGATCTCCTTTCTAAGTTCTTAATCTACTATGAAAAATTAATTTACTTTCATTAACGTTTTAACTATCTTTCTTAGATAATTAAGTAATAACTATATGGAATTTGAAGAGAACCAGAACACAGGAACAATGGAAGTTCTAGAAAGGCACCAGTTTAATGTAAAGGCTCTCACTAATTTTATGGAGGAAAATGTAGAAGGTTTTGAGGGACCTTTAACAATAGAAGAGTTTAAGGGAGGACAGTCAAATCCAACTTATCTAGTAAAAGCGCAAAACCAATCATATGTACTAAGAAGAAAACCACCAGGAAAATTACTTAAATCGGCTCACGCTGTTGATAGAGAGTATAGAGTGATTACCGCTTTAAACAGAACTGATGTTCCTGTTCCAACAACTTACGCTTTATGCGAAGACATTGAAATTATTGGCACAGCTTTTTATCTTATGGAATTTATGGAAGGTAGAGTACTTTGGGATCCCTCAATGGCAGGTTCTTCTAAAGGAGAAGCTTTAGGTGTTTATACTTCGATGAATAGCACATTAGCTAAGCTTCATTCAGTAGACCCATTTGAACTAGATTTAGAAAGTTTTGGAAGGCCTGGGAATTATGTAGGAAGACAGGTATCAATCTGGTCAAAGCAGTACATTGACTCTGAAACAGAAAAGATTCCTGAAATGGACAAGCTGATTGATTGGCTTCCTAATAACCTACCTTCCGATAAACCTCTAAGGATTGTGCATGGGGATTTCAGCCTATCAAATCTAATGATGCACACTGAGAAACCAGAGGTCATAGCAATATTAGACTGGGAATTGTCTACTTTAGGTGATCCATGTGCAGACTTCAGTTATCACTGTATGCAGTACAGACAGAATCCTCATTTAGCTGATCAAGAATATTGTAAAGAAACTGGGATACCCAATGAAGAAGAATATGTAGCTATGTATTGTGACAAGACAGGGTCTGATCTAAAAAAGGAATGGGAGCTTTATATGGCCTATAACCTTTTCAAGTCTGCAGGAATACTTCAGGGCATCATGGGCCGGGTTAGAGATGGGACAGCAGCAAGTAAACATGCTAAAGACATGGCTGCAAGAGTTCGACCTCTAGCCGAAGGTGCTTGGAAGCTTATAGAAGAAAACTTTCTCTAAACTTAGAATTTTTTTTGGTTTAAGCTAGTAAATATAAATAAAGAAAGGAGAAATAGAATGGCAATAGATAAATTTTTAATAGAAGCAAGTCATATCATGATGTTTGCTAGATCGATAGGTGATGATAATCCTATTTATTACGATGAAGAATATAAATCAGAGTCAGGTTGTGAAGGCATCATTGCTCCTCCAACTTTTGCTCAATCTAGTGCTCAGTTTGATCCGGACTACTTTCTAAGACCAAAAACTGGCGGTGAAGGTTGGTTTGGATCTGGGAAAGAACCTACCGGGCTAAAACCTTCAAGTTCTGGAGGTGGTGGTGGAGGTGGTGCGGGCGGAGGTCTGCATGCAGAACAACACTTTGAATATCATTTACCTCTGAAGGCTGGAGACATACTTAGTGCCACTACGAAGCCTGGAAATGCTTGGGAAAAAGAAAGTAAAAGGGCCGGCAAACTTAAATTCAGTGAATCGGTAACAGAGTACAGAAATCAAGATGGGGATTTAGTTATCACCGCAACGGGTGTTGGGGTGCAAACTGAAAGACCTGTTGATAGTTAAGGAGTAATTATGTTAAAAGCAAACGAAATAAAAGTTGGCGATACTCACTCAGAAGTATTAGTGGAGGATCTTAAAAGAACTCAGATTGTCCAATATGCAGGAGCCTCAGGTGATTACAACCCTTTACACACAGATGAGATATTCACCACAAAATTGGCTGGTTATCCGTCAGTGTTTGCTCATGGAATGTTAACCATGGGTATGACAGGAAGGATGGTTACAAATTACGTTGGTGATGGAACTCTGAAAAAATATGGGGTTAGATTTACCAGCCAAGTTTGGCCAGGAGATACTCTTACAAGTGTTGCTACGGTTACTGATGTAAGAGAAGAGGACGGAGAGAATCTAGTAGATCTTGAAATCGTAACAACGAATCAGGATGGAGTGGCAGTTATAACGGGATCAGCTACTGCCAAAATAAGCTCCTAATAGATGACTAAAGACAACAGCCATCCAGAGGTTGGAGGGCGATATGCAAAATTTGCCCTTGCAATCTTGGTAGTTGTTTATGTTTTCAATTTTATTGATCGTCAAATACTTACAATCCTAGCCGAAGAAATACAAGCGGATTTGGGTATATCCGATAGCGGTATAGGATTTTTATATGGAACGGCTTTTGCAGTCTTTTACTCTATTGTAGGAATTCCTTTAGGAAGGCTGGCTGATGTATGGACTAGAAAAAATCTGATTAGTATTGGTCTAGCAACTTGGAGTTTGTTTACAGTTCTTTCAGGTACTGCCCGTTCTTTCACTGCACTAGCCGCGTTTAGATTCGGAGTGGGAATTGGTGAGTC